>WBZL01004914.1_pt1 | contig 11304 bp, 5 predicted proteins | sample 5204291 | NCBI WGS metagenome assembly WBZL01 (sample SAMN12344345, study PRJNA552823) | activated sludge metagenome | biome: Activated sludge suspended growth; feature: Nitrification reactor; material: Wastewater; isolation source: activated sludge from nitrification reactor of wastewater treatment...
GGTTGGCGATGAGGATGCGTTGGAAACGTCTGCTGGTATATTCCATATTTTAGTCGTAAGTCATTAGTTGTAAGTCATAAGTAGCGACGGAAGATTTTCCGTCGCATTTCCCGGAAGATTTTCCGTAGCCTTAAACGATCAATCAATTCCTTAACCGGAAAAGTGTGTCTTTTCGGGCAAGGGTGCGTTAATATACAAAATTTGGTTTTAACCGGTAAGGTGAACAGGCAAGGGCAGCAAAAATACGAGAATGTCGGGAACTTGCCCTTATAAAAATTGAAGTTCATCTAAATTCGCGGCGATTATTAATTCCAAACAATACAAAACCAAGTACGGTATGAAGAAATTTTCCTACTATTTGGCGCTCTTGCTCAGTGTACTGATCACACAAGTCTACGGCCAGCGGAATTGCGGCTCGATGGATTATCTCCAACAGCAGATCCTGGAGAATCCCGCCCTGCTGGAAAATATGGCGCGGATTGAAACCCAGACCCGGCGATATGTTGAACAAGGCGGTCACCAGCGGACGGTGGTCACGATACCCGTTGTGGTGAATGTGGTATACCGCAGTTCGTTGCAGAACATCAGCGATGCGCAGATCCTGACCCAGATCGAGGTGTTGAATGAGGATTTCAGGCGCCTGAACGCGGATGCGGACGGTACCTGGGCGCAAGCCGCGGATTCGGAGATCGAATTTTGCCTGGCGACTTTCGACCCGGACGGCAACCCGACCACGGGTATTCGCCGGCGGTCGACCACGGTCGGATCTTTTTCCGGCAACGACGCGGTCAAATTCAATTCCTCGGGCGGTATCGATGCCTGGCCGGCCGGCCAATACCTGAACATCTGGGTATGCGACCTGAGCGGCGGATTGCTGGGGTATGCGCAGTTTCCGGGCGGCAATCCCGCTACGGACGGCGTGGTATGCGATTACGCCGCCTTCGGCACGATCGGTACGGCGTCCCAGCCCTTCCACCTGGGGCGTACGGCTACGCACGAAGTCGGCCACTGGCTGAATTTGCGCCATATCTGGGGCGACGGCGGTTGCGGCGTTGACGATTTTGTGGCGGATACCCCGCTTTCGGATGCCGCCAATTTCGGCTGCGCGATCGGCCACGTGTCCTGCGGTACGGTCGATATGGTCCAGAATTATATGGATTATTCGGATGACGCCTGCATGAACCTGTTCACGCTCGGTCAAAAAGACCGGATGCAGGCCGTATTTGCACCGGGCGGCTTCCGCAACAGCATCCTCGCTTCGGGCGGCTGCGGCGGTGACGGCGGCGGTGGCGGCGGCGGCGGCGATCCCGACCCGACCTGCAACGACGGCATTCAGAACGGCCTGGAAACCGGCGTTGACTGCGGCGGCCCGGATTGCGTGCCCTGCGTAGTGCTGGAATGCGATGCGCCGACCGGCCTGACGAGCACCCCGGCCTTCCGGAACAGGGGCGCCAAACTGGAATGGAACGCGGTACCGGATGCCAATAACTATACGGCTGAGATCCGCAGAATTCTGCCTTCTGCGGGCCCGTGGTTCTCCACGACGACAGCGAATACTTTCTGGAACTACAGCGGCCTGACGCCGGGCTTCACCTATGAGTGGCATGTACAGTCCAACTGCGGCCCCGGCAATTCCAGCGCCTTCACCACCGCGACCTTCGTGGCCGGCCAGTCGGGCAGGAATACCGGCGAGTTCGAGGCGATGACCCTTGCTCCCAACCCGGCGACCAGCCTCCTGCAGGTGACCATCAACCTGGCCCCTGCACTGGAAGAAGGCCAGGAATTGGGTGCGCCGGCCGTACAATGGCTGGTGGTAACGGATGTCAGCGGCCGGACGGTGTCCAGGACCCGGATTGCGGAAGACCAGGATACCGCCGAACTGAATGTCGGGCACATGGCCAACGGTTTGTATTTCCTTCGCCTGACGGATGAAGGGGGCCTGACGCTGGCCACTTCCCGGTTTGTGGTGAACAGGTAAGGTAGTTGGCAGTTGTCAGTTGTCAGTTGACAGTTTTCAGTTGTCAGTTGACAGTTGTCAGTTGACAGTTGACAGTTGACAGGCTCCGCCCGCCGAAGCTTCAGCCTCCGGACGACAAAGTCGCCTACGGCAGACGGCGTCAGCGAAGGAGGGGGGCAGTTTTCAGTTGTCAGTTGACAGTGGGCAGTTTCCCTTAGGGGGAGCTGCCCATTGTCATTTGGGGGGCCTGTGGATTACCGGGCGGCAAATTTTCCATAAGTCGAGCCAGGGTCAAACTGGAAAAGCCGGTTTGCCTGGGTTTGAACCAAACTGGAATCTACGATGGCATAACACCTGGTACGACTTTGTGATATTCCACATCGCTGACAACTAATTTAATTTTTCCTACTTTTGTCCTCGGTTTCTGAAAACCAATTCAAATTATGGCAATTGACGTATTACTCGGCCTGCAATGGGGCGATGAGGGCAAAGGGAAAATCGTTGATTATCTGGCGCCGGATTATCACCTGATCGCCCGGTTCCAGGGCGGCCCGAATGCCGGGCACACCCTCAAGTTCGACGGGCAAAAGTTCGTCTTGCATACGGTTCCTTCCGGCATCTTCCGCCGGGAGCAGCTCAACCTGATCGGTAACGGGGTTGTGGTTGATCCGATAACGCTGGCAAAGGAACTGGCCAAGCTCAGGGAGGTGAATGTGGATTATGAGGGCCGCCTTTTCATGGCCCGGAAAGCCCACCTCATCCTGCCGACGCACCGCCTGCTGGATGCCGCGTCAGAAAATGCCAAGGGCAAGGAGAAAATCGGCTCCACGCTGCGCGGTATCGGCCCGACCTATATGGACAAAACCGGGCGGAACGGCTTGCGGGTAGGCGACCTGGAGGTTAATTTCCAAAAAAAATACGAGGCGCTGAAAGCCAAGCACATGGTGCTGATCAGGCTTTACCCTGAAATCGACTTTGACCTCAAAGCCGAGGAAGAGAAATGGTTTGAAAGCCTGGAGGAGATCCGCAAACTGCCGCGGGTGGACGGCGAGTATTTCATCAATGACCTGCTGGGGCAGGGAAAGAGGGTGCTGGCCGAAGGCGCACAGGGTTCTATGCTGGACATCGACTTCGGCACCTATCCCTTTGTGACCTCCTCCAATACCATCACCGCCGGGGTATGTATCGGGCTCGGGGTAGCGCCCTCGGCCATCAGAGAGGTGATCGGCATCGCCAAAGCCTATTGCACGCGCGTAGGCAGCGGCCCCTTCCCGACGGAGTTGACGGGGGAGGACGGGGAGTTCCTGCGCCGGGAGGGCGCCGAATTCGGCGCCACCACAGGAAGGCCCAGGCGATGCGGCTGGATCGACCTGCCGCAACTGCGGTATTCCATCATGCTGAACGGCGTGACCCAGCTGGCCATCACCAAGATCGACGTGCTCAACAAACTCGAAACCATACAAACGGCAACGCATTACCGGCTGAACGGCGAAGTTACCGGTCAGCTGCCCTTTGACCTCTGCGACGATGAAATCGAACCTGTCCTGAAATCGCACCCCGGGTGGCAGCAATCTCTTGACGGGATCGAGCGTTTTGAAGACCTGCCGGAGCTGGCCAGGGTGTACCTTCAAAACCTTGAAAAGGAGTTGGGGGTTCCGGTCACGATGGTGTCCACGGGGCCGGAGCGGCGGGAGTTGTTGGTTAGAGGGTGAGAGGGTGAGAGGGTGAGAGGGTGAGAGAGGGGTGAGAGAGAAGGAAATTAAAATTTTAAATACACAAGATCAACATGACCATGAACAAGATGTGGAAATTCAGTTGGGCGATCCTGTTGTTTGCGGCTGTTTCGGCTTGCAAGAATGCACCGGCGGCAGAAGCGGGTGAAGCGGCGCAGGATCAGGTTGCCGAATCGACGATGACGCTGGAACCGATGGGCGGTACGCCCGAGGAGCAGGCCATGCCGATGAAGATCGGCCTTGCGCTCAGCCAGGGCAGTTTTGCCGGCCAGGCACTCCGCAGCAATTCGAAGGAGGAAGCTGCCTTCAATATGGGTGTGAACCGGGACATTCCCAACGCCTATCAGCTCAACCTGTCCTTCAAGCGGCAGGGCAAAAAGGTAAGCATCGCCATGCCTTTTATGGTGGACGAGCCGAAGCCCGGCACTTATGCCCTCGGCTTTTCCAGGGATACGCTCGTGATGGTGCCGGTGCTGGAATTCACGCAGGCGGCTGAAGGCGGGCAGGAAGTGGCTGTTAAGGCGTCAAACGGCAAGGGGAGCATCACCCTGGATTTTTTCCAGCCGGAATCGAACTCGGTCCGTGGCAAGGCAAACATTATTTTCCCGGAAGTCACCGAAACCATCAACGGCGCTTCCACGACGTACAAGAATGTCAACCTCCAGGTTGTGTTCAATAACCAGTAACCGCAGGGCGACCCTTGTGGTCGCCCCGATGGCGCCCCGCATGCCGGCTCCCGGATGTCCGGCATGTACAGAGGCACACTACTGGACAAAATAAGCAGAGTGGGACACTTAGTGAGGGAGAGAGTGGGTGAAAAGCAATGACTTCACCCACTCTCTCCCTCCCTCGCTCTCCTCGTCTTTGCCCCTTTTGCAAAAATGTCCAGTAGTATGGTGCAGGGGGCAACCGGCAACCGGAAGGCGCGTAAAAATTTATCCGGCGTTAAATTTAAAGCAATATAATATACTTATAATCAATAATTTGTAGTTATTATCTCCTTGTTTTGTCCTATAAAATCCAGGGGTTAAAACCTCGTTCCTGTCCACTTTTTGCACGGTATTTGCCCTTATATTTGCATTATCCAATCGGAGATAGATTGTAATGATAAATAGGCTCCGGTTGGCATGATTGGAAAAGATGGTTGTACCTAATATACGCCGGCTGGGAGATTGATCCCGGCCTTTTTTTGAATCCTCTTTCACTTAAACAAATACGCACGGGCATAGAAGCCCAACAAAATGATCATTCTGTGTTAGTTCCAAAACAGGGCGGTTTCCGGCGATCGGAGGCCGCCCTGCATGTTTTATTAAAAAAAAATATTTTTCTATTGTTTAATGTGAAATTTCAGCTATCTTTGTCATGATTAAGTATTTTAATTCCTTTCCGGTACTTCCCATCTTTTGAAAATCCGATTCGGATTGATAAAATCAATAATACGTTACAAAACACTTTCATTACACAGAGGACTTGATTTGCCTTATTACCTGTTAAGGCGTCAGGTTCAGCCTTACTAAACAACAATTTATCCGGTGGCGCCAGCCGCTCTCCGTGTTTTCCCTTTTTGATCGATTTTAGTTGACATCCTTGTGATCTGAAGATTTTGCTTATTTGGAAATTGACCGGATCCTTTCGGACTTGTCCGGACAGAAACCGGTATAAAGTCAATTTCATGAAAACAATTATTAATACCGTGATGACAATCAAAACACACATTGGTTATCGGGTGATTCCTTTTTTCTGTTTTTCCGGTAATTATTTTTTGCCTCATCTTTTTATGCGCTCACTGCGCTTTATTCCGTCATTTTCTTTGATTTATTTTCCGGACTGAACGGCGGCAACCGCTATTCAGTTCGCAGCAGTATTTGGAAAACGGCAAAAAAATACCAATGGAAGCCCTGAAGGAATTAACCATGATCGTTACGCGCAACAAGATCAAGAAGATCGATATCATCGGCGAGCAGGACGAAACGCAAACCCGGATCCATGAGTTGTACGAGCTGGTCAAAGGCGGCCAGGTGGAATCCGATGAGGATGCTGCCTCCATGCTCTTTCCCGAAGACTGCAACGGCATATCCTACCGCAAGCTCAAATCCGACCTGTTGCGCCGGCTCACCAATACCCTTTTCTTCATCGATGTCAAAAAGGCCTCATACAGCGACCGGCAATCGGCGTATTATACCTGCTACCGGGATTATGCGGCCGCCTATATCCTGCAGGGGAAAAACGCCCGCGTAGCCTGCATGAACATGTGCCACAAGATACTCCGGCATTCCGAGAAATACGAATTCAACGACCTGAACCGCGACGTATCCAAGATGCTCTGCCTTTTCTACGGTTCGTTGATGGGGGATGTGCCGCAATACGAGAAGTACAAGGAGAAATTCCAGTATTACGACCAGGTGGTGGCCATGGAGAACGAAGCGGAGTTCCTGTACAACGATCTGATCGTGCAGTACGTCAACAACAGCTCCAGCAAGACCGAGCTGCGGGAAGTTGCCCTGCGGTTTTACCAACGGCTGGAACCGTGGCTGGCGTCGTGCGACGCTTACCGGCTGCACCTGTACGCTTCCCTGATCCACCTGATGGTATACACCACGGTAAACGATTACGCCGGGGCTTTGACGGTTTGCGACCAGATGATCCGGTTCTTTGAAGCCAAGCCTTACGATTCCTTTACGCCGCTCAAGATCGCGTATTACCAGAAAATGGCCTGTTATACCCAGCTCCGGCAATACGACGAAGGCAAGTCGACCGCCGAAAAATGCCTGACGATGCTGGACGAGGGGAGCTACAACTGGTTCAAGTACTACGAACTGTACTTCATGCTGGCCATGCATTCGGGCAAATACCGGGAGGCTTTTGAGATCTTTGTGCTGGTGACCGAGCATAGCCGGTTCAGGTTCCTGCCCGAAAATGTCATCGAAACCTGGAAGATCTACAAAGCCTATCTGCACTTCCTGATCAATTCCGGGCATATCGCCATCGATGGCGAAGATGGCCAGTTCTCGAAATTCCGCCTCGGCCGTTTCCTGAATAATATTCCGATTTATTCGAAGGATAAAAGGGGTATGAATATCGCGATTCTCTCCATTCAGATCATTTTCCTGATTTTCCAGAAAAAATATTCCGCAGCCATCGACCGGATGGAGGCGATTGAAAAATATTGTTCGAGGTATCTGCAAACGCCGGAGACCATCCGGTCCTATTATTTCATTAAAATGCTGCTGACGATACCGGCCGCGAGTTTTCACCTGGCCGGTGTCAGCCGTTTATCGCAGAAATACCTGGACCAGCTGAAGGCATCTCCGTTGGAAGAGGCCAACCAGGCTTATAAGATCGAAATCATACCCTACGAGGAATTGTGGGATCTGGTGCTTGAAACCCTCGATAATTCATTTCATCAGGCTAAAAAAAATCAGTCAGGCTTATCGGATAAAAACCAGGCATTGAGGGGGTGATGAATTTCCCGGGCCGGGTTTTTTAATGATTCAATTCAATTTCACTATAATTTTCAATGATTTTATTTTCTATGTAAATTATTGAAAATGTTAATTTTATGTAAATTCCTCTGAAGTTCCTGTATTCAGGTTCGGGTAACTTTCAAGGGCATATTGTCCCCGCTTCCTGACCGGTCGCCCGTAATTTTGCATGATCCGATTTTTTAATTTATTCTGCTGCCCGGAAGGGCGGCCGGGGATTTTTTTCATTTTTTTTTAAAACCTGGATATGAAAAGCACAAAAATCCGGACTTCAAAAGGAACAACAAAAATTACAGCGTCAACCATTTTTACCAGCAGTCTACAAGAGCGAAAAACCGATGCCGAAGTGGTATTCGGCGTTAGCGGCCGGAATTGCCAGGGCAGCGGGATCTGCCGGGTATTGCCATGGAAGGGAAACCTGACGGATACCCGTTCCTGTATGGCTTTTCACGCCGTGATCCAAGCGCCTGAAGCGGGTGCAGTCGGCATGGAGATTTTTTCTTCGGGAAGGTGCGGCAAGCTGGTCGACCTCTGGCAATCTGAAAAATGCTTCTATATGGAGGAAGAATATTTGTTGCCGCAATTCATCACGCAATGCTGGGAGACGGGGCCTGTCACCATTTTACGGGGCTTGCACCCGGCGGCGGGTTTTTCAGGAGGGGTGAGAATCATGCTGAAATACCGGCTTAATCGCGGCATTTTAATGGAGAATTCAGGCCCTATTTTACCGGAATTTTTAATAAATTGAAAATAAAAAATATTTTAATTTAATGATAATCAATTAATTGAGATGAAATTGTGCATGATTTCTTTATTTCTTCAGGGAACGCCGGGCGGGTTTTTGTCATGGAGCCCCGCAGGCGTTCCGCCTACCTTTGTTACAGCTAATGCACAAATCATAATTCATAATTCTCTTAAAACGATCAGTCATGAAAAACCCAAACAACACTCGAATTCAGGAGAACAGATTGCAAGCCAGAGGGATCATCGTTGTTGAAACGGCGAGCCCGAAAAAACGCTCCTTTTTCCAGGCATGACGCCTGATGACGCCCACCATCCGATTTAGTCTGCGATCAATCATATTATCAATCACAAAACCTGTCCGGTTGTTTAATCGCTGCGGTTGAGCAAATCATGCGGACAGGTTTTAATATTTGATCGAATCTTCACTTGTTTCGGATTCCGCTGGAATGTTTGGCAATTTATAAGTAATTGATATTTAGTTTATAATATATTAATAGGCTGACTTTTGCTGAAATCTTGGGGGTACGGAACGCACGGGATTGTCAAATGAGGTCATTCAAAATAGATCTTCTTTTGCCCTTATAAAGGGAAAGACAATTTCCACCTGATCATCAGGCATTTTCCAGGTTCTCACGCTGACGCGAAGCGCAACGCTCCGGTCCGGAGCCTGTATTGTGCCTACTTAAAGGTTTTGAAAAAAATAGTCTCATGCAAGCAAATTTACGCGACCACGAAAAAGAAAATAAGACTGCCGGAAATCCTGATTCGGTAATTTCCTTCCAATTAAAAGGGAAAAAATTAATTGCCGGAAAAAAAGCCGGAAAAATATTGCTGGCCGCCATGGTTTGCCTGGCCGTGGTTGCGATGTTCCGGGCATCATTCACCACCCGGGAGGCCCGGATTCAGGTGGAAAAGGTACTGGATGCGCCCGGCAATAACTGGGTAGCGGAGGCGGGGATCGCCATTTCATCCCGCGAGCAGCTGGGCCGCACCCGGATCACGGTCGAACAAAAAGCAGTGGAAATCGACCGCCGGCCTTCGATCCGGAAGGTCGTCGGCATCCACCCCGAATTCGATGAGGACCTGGACGCTGAAATGGTCTTCACCTACAACGATGACGACCTGAACGGCCTGGCGGAGGAGGCATTGGTCCTTTACTCTTCCACGGATGACGGCCGGACCTGGACCCCGCACCCCAACAGCGTGGCAGACCCCGCATCGAACTCGATCCGCTTAGGCGGCATCGGGCATTTTTCGTTGTGGACGGCGGCGGAATCCGGACAGCTGGAAGAGACTGTTCTTACCCCGGTGACAGCCGGGTTTGTGGTCACCACCAATGCCAATGCCGGCGCGGGTTCACTCCGCCAGGCTATCCTGGATGTGAACGCGCTGGGCGCCGGGCCGCATACCATCACCTTTGCGCCTGCGCTGAGCGGGACGACCATCACCCTGGCCAGCGACCTGCCGGTCCTGTCTGTACCGGATGTGACCATTGACGGCGATATCGACGACGACGGTATCGGCGACATCACCATCGATGCCAACGGCGGTGACATCACCCGCTGGATCTTCAGGGGCAATGCCAACGCGGACAATGCCCACTTCATCGGGTTTACGCTTCAGGATACAGGGTATGAGCCCTTCCGCTTTGACGGCAGCCCGACCGGGGTTACGATCGAGAACATGGTGTGGCGCCATACCCAGAACAACTGGCAGAACTTCGGTGTTTATTTTGTCGGTAACGCCGTAGACCTGACCATCCGCAATGTGGTCATGACCCAGAAACAGAATTTCGGCGGCGGCGCCATTTACATTACCGGTACGGCCACCAATGTGCTGATCGATAATTTTGACCTCAGCGACAGCGGCGGCGGCGACCTAAGGGGCATCCAGATCGACGGCGCCGCCAATAATGTGACCATCCGGAACTGCGACCTGGATCTCGACCTGGCCGGCAGCGGCGATGACGGCAACTACGGCATATTGTTCCAGAGTACGGCCACCAACATTCTTATCGACAGCCTCACCATGCACGATGCGGAGGTGTACGGGATCCGTTTTTACGGGGTGGCCACCAATATCACCATAACCAATTCCACCTTTGACAATTTTGACGGCTATACGGGCAACCAGATGATCCGGTTTGAATCCACGGTCAACGGGTTGGTCATGACGGACGTTTCGATCAACGAGGACGAGACCGACAACGGTTCGAGCAAGGATGACGGTAATATCGGCATTGTGTTCATCGGGGCAATCAACGCCGATGTATCCAAGTCGGCGATCCTGACCCGGGTCTCCGTTTATGCCGCGGATGATGACGGCATCTACGTCAATACCACGACCAACAACCTTACCCTGAACGATTGCAGCATTACGGGCAAGAATGAAGGCGCGGGTTATGAGGACGGGATCGAATTTTACAACAATGTCGTGCGCAACAATGTGGTGATCACCAATTCCACCTTCGATCACAACGGCAGGGCCGGGATCATCATCAACGCCACAAACGGCACTTCAAATTTTTCCATTACCAATAATACGATCACCAACAACTCCAGGTCCGGCAACGGATACGGCATCTGGCTCTGGACCGGCAACGGCAACAAGGCCGTTACGATATCGGGCAATACCATTGCCAATAACCTGGCTGAAGGGATCCGGAATGTCGGACCGGACGCCATCAACATCACCCAGAACAGCATTTACAACAACGGCAGTCTGGGGATCAACAACGACGGCAACAGCGGCAACAACGATTTCGAATACAATGAGGGGGATGCGCCGTTTATCCTGTCGTCCGTCCCGCTGGGCGGTGATGATTACACGGTGACCTTCACCCTGCCGTCCTTCTGCACCAATTGCGACGTCGAGTTCTTTACCAACGACCCCGGAGATAAACTGTTCAACGGCCGCAATTACGTGCATACGGAAACCGGCCTGGGCGCCGGAAGCCATACCGCAACGGTCAACAGCGGCGGCAACAATACGGGCTTCTGGACGGCTACGCTGAAAAGCAATACCCATGGCGGATCGGTCTCCGAATTCAGTTTCCAGGCCGCCATCAACCCGGTTGGGCCGGGGTGCGTAACGGCGGGCATCCGCTTGTGGTTGCGCGCTGACGATGTTTCGTCAGGCAATATCCTGACCGGCGGCGGCTGGAGTGATTTTTCCGGCAACGCCAATCATTTTACCCTGGGCGGAAGCGACCCCAACCGGATCGACGGAGGGCTGAACTTCAACAACTATGTCGACTTTGACGCGAACGACCACCTGTACGCGCCTACTTTTACCAACTTCTTTACCTCAGGGGAAGTTTTTTCCGTTTTGCAGGCCAGGTCCGCTTCCGGCGGTCATGCCTACAATTTCGGCGGGCAATCCAATAATC
>WBZL01004915.1_pt1 | contig 11300 bp, 6 predicted proteins | sample 5204291 | NCBI WGS metagenome assembly WBZL01 (sample SAMN12344345, study PRJNA552823) | activated sludge metagenome | biome: Activated sludge suspended growth; feature: Nitrification reactor; material: Wastewater; isolation source: activated sludge from nitrification reactor of wastewater treatment...
GTTGCCGGGCAGTGCCGTTTTCGTAGGGATCGCTGGCGAGGCGTTCCAGCAGGGCACGGCTGCGCTCGTCGCCGACGCGCCGCAAACCGCTCAGCGTCCGCCAGCGCAGTTCACCCACGCCCTCGCGCGCCAGCCGTTCCAAATTATCGCGCACTCGCTGGCGCTCGTCGGCGTCGGTCAGTCGGGGCAGCAACGCACCGAGAGCTTCGGCGGCATCCGGGGCCAAGGCGCGGTCGTCGGCGGGCAAGTCGGCGCGTTGATCGAGTAACGGTTCCAGATATTCCAACGCGCGCCGGTCGCCCAACTCGCCCAGCGCGGCGATGGCGCGTTTGCGTTCCACGTCCGTGCCCGCCGTGAACGCCAGCAACAGCGGCTGGAAGGCTTCCGGTCGTTGCTGCTTAGCCAAGCCCTCGGCGGCAGCTAGCAACAGTTCGCGGCGGCCACCGATCAAGGCTCGCGTCAGCGGCTCCAAACTCGCGCCTGGTATGCCGGCGACGATGCGTTGCGCCAGTTGCGCGCAAGCCAGCGCCCGAATCGCCTCGTCGCGGTCGTCCAGCAACCGGACCAGCAGCGTTTCCGCCGGTTTCGCCTCCAGGTTACCCAACACCTCGACGACGCGCGTGCGAATCGCGGCGTTGTCGTGATCGAGCAACGGCGGCAAGGTTTCCAGGGCCAATTCTTCCCGGTAACGCGGGTATTGCCGCCCGTCCGCGCGCTTTTGCTCCGGTTGGATTCGGTCGCGCAACAATTGCAACAGCACGTCCAAGGCTTGGCTGTGATAAGTGGCTTTGTCCTTGTCCAGCAACCAGCGGCCCAGCAGCGGCGCGGCGGCGATGTGGCCGATGCGGCCCAGAGCGCGCAGCAGGGCCGGACGGTCGGCAGTCAGATCGGGATCGTCTTCCAGGCGCACGGTCACGGCCTCGACCGCCTTTGCCGCGACCTGCTCGTTCGGACGAGCGTGCGCCAAGACGACCAGCGCTTCCAACGCCCGGTTGGCGGTCCGCGCTTCGCCGTGCAGAGCAGCGGCCAATACGTCCAGCGCCAGCGACTCGCCGCGCTGAGCCAGACCCACGGCGGCGCGCAGGCGCAACTCCTCGTGTTCGCTTTCCAGGGCGCGGCTTAGAGCGGCGGCGATGCGCGGATCGTTGGCATCGAGCAGGCGATCCACCACGGTCAGCCGCAGATCGTCGTGACGGCTGTTCAGGGCCAGCAACCAGGGTTCCAGACTGCCGGCGGGATACAGGCGGGGCAGTTGCTCCAGGGCGTGGCGGCGTGTCTCCGCGTTGGCGGCATCGACCGCGCCTCGGACCAGCTCGGCGGCGCGCGCATCACCGGCTGCGGCCAAAGTCAGCAAACGGTCGAAGGCATTGCGGCCGAGGTCGGCGGAATCCACGTTCAAGGCCAGCGCCAGCGGTTCCAGCGGTTCGCGCGGATGCAGTTCGGCCAGCGCGTTCAGCGCCGCTTGTCGGACCAGATGATGCGGGTCGCCCAAGGCTTGGCGCAGCACCGGCAACACCGCTTCCCGGCCAATGGCGGATTGCTGAGCCAACACCGCGAGGCGGGCGATGCTGTCGCGCCGCACCCGTTGATAATCATCCGGCCCCTTGGTGACCGGCGCTTGCCGAATCAGGCCGGCATACGTGCCGAATGCGAGCCGCCACAGTTCGGACGCACTGGCTTGATCTTGCGCTTTGGGCGGTCGCCGCCCGCCGCCGGCGAAGCGCAACACCGTCAGCAGGCGTTGGGTGGCGGAGTTGCTCGGCTGTGGCTTGCGCTGGAACAGACCGCGTATCCAGCCGGTTTTGCGCTCCAGCGGCGTTTCGGCTTCGGGCGCAGTTTGCGGCGGCGCCTGATCGGTGGCGATTTCGGCCAGACGTTTCGCCTCGCGCCAGAAGGTTTCCGGTTGCGGACGCAGGCCGAGAACCTGGGCGGCGGCGTAGCGCCGGGCCGGGGCATCGCTTGCCAGGGCGTTGACCACGGCGTTGAGCAGACGCGGCCGTTGCGCCGGCTCCGGCCAATTGCGCATATCGCTGGCTTTCTCCGGCTGGCGCGGCCCGATCAGTTCCAGACCCCATTGTCCCAGGTCTTCGTCGCCCAACCGCGCTTCCAGCACACGGGCGGCGGCATAACGGATTTCCGGCTGGCCGGCGCTCAGGGCGCTGAGCAGCAAATCCGGCTCCAGTCGCGCCCGTGCCAGGGCAATATCGCGGGCCACGATCACGGCGAAGGTCAGTTCCTGAAGATCGCGCTCGTGATCTTCCAAACCTTGCAGCAAACCTTGCACTCCGGCGCTGCCGAGCGCGACGAAGCTGTACAACGCGCCGCGCCGGATTGGCAGATGCTCGTGACGCTGGGTGCCGGCCAGCACCGGCAGCGCCCGCGCATCGCCCAATTTCGACAAACCATCGGCGGCCCAACTGCGCACCGCCAGATCGGCGTGAGCCAGGGCGGCGACCAGCGGCTGCTCGTTGCCATTTTGGCAGGCGGCGGCCAAACCCCGCGCGCCGTGTTCCCGTACCAGGGCATCCTCGTCGCGCAGCAGGGTGGTCAAAAACGGAATGCTGGCCGAGTCGCCTACATCGGCCAAGGCGCTGGCGGCGCGCTGGCGCAACGTTTCGGAAGGGCGGTCGCGGTCGGTCTTGGGGATGCTCAGCAACGCCTGCATCGGTCCGACGGCGCGGCTGTCCCGGCGCTTGCCGCACAATTCGCCGGCGCGCACTCGCAGCAGATAGAACGGGCTATCGAAGGCGAGAGCGAATACCTGTGCGTCGTTGGGCAGCAATTTGTCGAGCGCCTCGATGGCGGCGAGGAACTGAGGCGCTTCCTCGGTTTGCAGCAGTTCGATCAAACGGTTCCGCAGCGGGGCCGGGTCGGACGCTTCCAGCGCGCCTTTCAAACCGGCCAAACGAACTTCGGCGGCCGGCGAATCGAGCGCCGCTAGATGGTAATTGGCGCGTTTCTTGTCGGCGTCTTCCTTGGTCAGAGCCTCGTAGGCGGCCAAGCCGACTTCGGCGGCGCTGTCGCCGACCCGTTCGATCAGCAATTCCCTGGCCCAGGCGCGCGACTGGCGGGCTTGGCGAGCCAGTTCGTCCACGGCCCAGCGGCGCACGTCGGGATGCACCGAGGCGACCGCCCGGCGCAGGGTGGTTTCCGGGCGCTTGCTGTGCCACGCCCACGACGTCCGCATGGCTTCCCGGCGCACGTTTTCGGCTTCGTCGTCCAGAGCGTGGCCGAGCAACCCGTCGATGCGAGTGGCGAGTTCGTTTTGGGCGGCCGCGCCGTGCTTGACCAGCAGTTGCAGGGCGCGGGTCCGAATCTCGCCCGCCTGCGTGCGTAGCGCCAGTTCGGCCAGATCGATCTCGCCGGCTGGGCCTTCCGGCTCGGCCAATTTGATCAACCCGTCGAACGCTTCGGCGCGGACTTGGGCGTCGTTGTCGTTCAACAGCCATTGCAGGCGCAAGCGCAAGCGCCGGTCGCCCGCCAGATTGATGATCGCGTTGGCCATGAAACGGGCAACCATCCGCCGTGTCCCGACCTCCGGTTCTCGGCTGAGTTGCAGCAAGGCGCCGCTGGCGCGGTCGTCGCCAAGCCAGCTCAGGCACAGGGCGCTTTGCAAGGCCATGTCCGGCTGACGGCAAACCAGAGCGGTGAACAGCGGTTCCAGCTCCGCTTCGGCCAGAGCGTTGGGTGTGGCCGCGCTTTCTTCGCCGACCCCTTGCGCCCGGAGTTCATCCAATACCTTGGTGATGTAGCCGCCACCGGTATGCAGGCGAGCGGCCAGCGCGGGATGTGCTGCGACCGCGACCCAAAGCGCCGCCTGGCGGACCTCGTAGGTTTCGTCGTTGAGCGCTTGGCCGAGCAGTTGGCGTCCTTCCGGCGTGGCATTCAATTGTCGTCGCCCCAGCCGGATCAAAACCGCGCGGCGGATGTCGGCGGAACCGCGCTCGAACGCACCGCGCAGGGGCGCAACGCCGGCCTTAGGGTCCAGGGCCAACAAGCCATCCAGGGCGGATTCGCGGACTTTTTCATCCGCATCGTTCAACCGCTCGTTCAGCAGTCTCGGCACCAGGGGCGATGCTTGGCGCAATGCGGTCAAGCGTTGCACCGCATCGAGCCGAATATCCGAGTGCCGGCTGCCCAGCGCCAGTTGCAGGGCGTGCAGGGGCGTTTCGGCGTCGATTTGCTCCAGCGCTTTCAGCGCGGCCTTGCGCACGCCAACGTGGTCGTCGTTCAACGCCTTGGCCAGCACCGGTCGGCTACGGCGGCGTTGGCCGTCGCCCAGCTTTTGCGCGGCCTCGATACGTTGCCCCGGCCCGGAATCCTGACCGAGTACGTATTCCAAGCCTTCCCGCGCCTCGTCCTCGGCCAGTTGCGCCAAAGCGTCCAAGGTGGCCGACGATGAGCGGTTCGCCTTAACCTCGTCGAGCAAGCGTTGCAGCCGGGAATGCCAGGTTTCGGCGTTGCCGGACGGATTGCCATTTTGATCGACCGGACTGAGCCAAATCAGCCGATTTTCCGTCACCGCGACCAACAGGCCGCCGCGCTGTTCCGGTTTGGCTTGTGGCAGCGAGTCGAACAGCGCCAGCGCGCTAGCGTTGCGGCCAACGGGGACGGTGCGCGGCTTGCGGCGCTGATCCAGCGTCCAGACCTTGAGTTCGCCGTCTTCGCCCAGCGAGAACAATCGGCGCGGTAGCGGTCGGCCCTGCTCGTCGTTCAGTGTCGCGCTGAACAGCAGGCTGCGTACCGGTCCCTGATGGGCGGCGTCGCCGCTGCGATTTTCCTCGTCGATAGCGCCTTCCAGGAAACAGACCCGGATCGAACCGTCACCGCAGCCGGCGACAATCCGCCCGTCGCCGGTGAAGGCCAGGGCGAAAATGCCGCGTTCGCCGCAGGGCATGACGCGGGGTTCAGCATCGCCCAGTTTCGCTAGCGGCAGGACGTAAATGGTGTTATCGGTGCCAGCAGCGGCGACGCTGCCGTTCGTTGGGTCCAGCGCGACGGCGCGTAATGGCTGTTCGCTCAAACGGCGCCTGCTTTGCTCGCGCAGGCGTGGTCGGTCGCCCTTCGTTTCGATGGTGTGCAGTGCCAGCGTGCCGTCATCGCCGACGCTCAAGACTTGCGAGTCGGACGTAACCAGCGCCCGCACCGCGCCGGTGTGAACAGCCTGCTGCCAATCCGGAGTTTTGCCTTCGTCGCTCGCGCGCCAAATGGCTAGATCGCCCTTGACGGTTCCGGCCAGCAACAGATTATCGCCGAAAAAGGCCAGCGCGGTTGCGGCGGCGTCCAGCGGGGCGTTGAATCGCAAGTTCAGCTTGGGCAGTTGCAGCAGGTGAACGCTGGAGTCGGTGATACCCACCGCATCGCGGCGACCGCCGACGGCCAACAGCTTGCCGCTGGCGGCGACGGTCAATAAGCATTCAATATGGGGCGCGTATTGTTTAGCCACGGGAGGCGGTTCCTTTAAAATTCGATCTGTACTTAGCGGTGGTTGTGTTTTTACGGCAATATAAGCTGGGCCTTATATGAGATTATTACCTACACCATTGTTTCTCGCAGGGGACTCCATCGTTGTTTCCATCCATCTTTACATTAGGGCAGTTTCGTAAAAAGAAAGTGGCTTCTTCACAAGAGGTCATCTGTGAGCAGTAAGTTCGGCCATCACATTTGAACCCTGTTGTATTTGTTGTATTCTTATAGGCCAAATCAGTGAGTGATTGTTGCGTAAATGTTGATCCATGTTGTTTATATAAGTAATTTCCATACCAACCAAGGGCTAAAATAATCGTAATCAGGATGAATTTTTTCATAATATAAAATCCAATATATTGTTTAACTAGAAAATAGAATTATGCGATTTCACGCATAAGTTGGACTCATGATGGAGGTAGCTGCCGGTCTTTAATTGGCAAGATGTTGAATCACGTCTTCAATGATTTCACATAGTTCTCCATTAGGCTGGGCTGGATCATTTCCATGAATTCCTGTAATTAAATCTGGGTATTTTTCAATATAGGTTTGATCCTCTTCGCTCCATTCAATCCATTTGCTGTGTTGGTTGACTATCTTCGTTTCGAATGGAAATTATTTCTTTTTCTCAATGTTCGTAAAGCGGTTTAGTCGTATCTTTAAACCAAGTTTAAGCAGCCACTTCAATATATTCCACCTGACTGGAGGGTTCTGGAATCGGTAAGCCATCCTCTCGCATACCATGTATAGCTAGCCTATACAGTTTGTGGTATTTTTAAATACCAATCTATCTTGCCAAAACCGAAAACCTGTTTGTTGATAAAATTGCAAAAGCAGTTTTTTACTTGCTGGAATGTTTTGTTTTCATAAAAGTGCTTTCGCAGGTGATTTTTCCCTCTCAGCCAAACATCCTCCACCGGATTCTGTTCTGGAGCATTCGGCGCGAACAACAGGCAGGTGATCGACCAATCCTTCTCGTCTAACCCTCGGTTCACTTCGCCTAAATACGCTCGGACTTCTTCGCAGTCGTGATAGCGGGCACCATCCCAAATGATCATCAGCTTCTTGTCCGGATTGATCTTCTGCAATCGCCTCATGAACGAAACCGTGTTTTCTCCGTCCCCGCTCTCGCGGGGCATCAGAACAAAATCGCGATCACGAAGATTCAGCGCCCCATAATACGTCTGTCTTTCCTTGATATTTCGAATCGGAATCTCCGTTTTTTCACCGCGCCGACCCCAGACATATCCCGCGCTGTCACCCCATAATAGGTGACATTCATCCTGAGCAAACACAACAAAGTTGACCTTCAACTATCTCATCTTGGCGGTCGTCCAGTTTTTTTTGATCTCCTCCCGCTTCAACAGCACTCGACCCGCGTCCCGTTTCGGGTTGGTCGCTTGCGTCCGATGCCAACTGAGCCCGGCCTCTTTCAGCAAATCGTAGTAGGATTGCTTCGATTGATAGACCACACCATAGCGACGTTCGATCAAATCTCTCAACTCTTCCACGCTGTAATGAGGTTTGTCTTTCAAATGAAAGATGATTTGGTTTCGCTGGGATTCCGTTAAAAATCCGGTACCCCCTTTATAATTCAGCCGCAGCCCATCAGCACCCTCGTTTTCGTAAATCGTTTTCCATTTGCTCACAAACGAATCGGACACGCCGAGCACATCGCAAATATCTTTGGTTTTGAAGCCGAGAACGACCATCTTAACCGCTATCGCCCTCTTGATCTCACGACCTTCCGGCGCATCGATGATCGCTTCGAGTGTTAACATGATCGGACCCTTCGATAAAAAAGAATGCTTTGCTATTATTATTGATTATTTTCCACAAATGAAAAAGGAAAGCTATAAATGCAATTGAATAGCTTCTTGAATCTGTGTTTCTATCTCTTCCATGGTTTGGCCGGTCGCTACGCAACTAGGAAGGTCTGGAACATAGGCTGCATAGTTCCTTTCAGCTTTTTCGATCACTACCGCATAACGCATGGAAAAGTCTCTCGCTTTTTCAGCCCTGCTTGCTTCAAGGTGCTATTTTCACCAGCGGACACGGCACTATTCATTCGGATAGTGGTTGCTCCTTCGAGCCTTGATCTCAGCGATGACACTTTTAACCGATGTCCCCTTAAACAACTGTTCCCGCTCGGCTGTATAATCACCGCTGCCTGCACGGAATTGATTCAAGAAACGTAGGGTATCAACGACTCCTAATTCTTGAATTAAAGCGTTTTTGGCTCGATGAGTAATCTCAGAAATTGGTTGAAAGTGAACACTCATTTTGAAATATCTGGAATCAGGTTAAGCAGAGTTATAACTTTACAATCCAAGCTGGACATGGCTTGAGCTTTGCGGAATAGCTTATCATCGCAGGTGCAGAAATAATCTGCTTTCGCAGTTGAAGCTAAGGCTAAATGGATAACATCCATTGTTTGCAAACCTTGCTGCTCGAATGTCAATGCCAGTGTCTCGACAGTATCAGTCACTTGCAAACATTCGGATGCAAGTGACAAAATGGCGAATGCTTCGGTCCGCCGTGTTTCGTCTGGAATGCTCGAAATCTCATAGGTCAATGCTTCAGAACTTAGCAAGATAATTTCGCTCGCATTGACTGCTGCTAGTACTGCAAATAAAGCTTCTGTTTCGACCCTAATCCGAGGGTGTGCCTGGTTGTCAAGATGACGTTGTAGACAGCAGTTGTCGAGATAAACTCGTATCATGCAATAATTCCCTCACACCGTCTTTACCCTGACATTTATCAATCCAATCGGCAAATCCACTCGAACCGCCGGATGCACCCGCCGAATTTGCACTAATCCTTATAACTTCCCTGCGACCACGAGCGCTGCTTGGAGAGTGGCGAGCGGAAGAAGGAGCGAGAGCGGTTGATCGGCAAGAGGCGCCGCGCCGTAACGTTCGTACCAGCGCGCGACCGAAGTACTTTTGGCATCGATGAGCAGGGCGACGCCCCCAACTTCGCTGGCGGCGAGGAGACAGCGCCGCCCGGCCAAGAGCAATAGTTGCCCACCCAATCCATGGCCCTGCCAGGCGCGGGCGACCGCCAATCGCCCGAGACGAAACACCGGCACGTCATGGCGGGCGAGTCCCCGTCGGATCATCTCCGGCGTGCGCGCGTAGGCCACCGAAGCAGGGCTCAGGCTGTAGAAGCCGAGCACGCTGCTCACTTCGGCATCGGCGACCGCCAGAAAGGTTTTGGCACCGCCCCGTTCGTGGCTCTTGCGGGCATGGTGGCGCAGAAAGTCGTTCAAGGCGGGTTCGCCGCAATCAAACCTTTCCCGGTCATGATGCCTGCCGATCGATTCTTCGTGCCACGGCGGCAGGGTCATGAGGGGTTTGGCAGGGCTTCCGCCGCCGCGAGCAGCCGGGCGTTGGGCGCCGGCGGCTGTTCCAGGACCGCGAGCACCCGCAGGCTGTCCCGCTCGGACAGTGGCACGCGCTCGGCCTGCTCGATCACGGTTTTCGCCGCCTGCAACGCCGTGCGGATCACGAAATCGGTGAGATCGGTGTTTTCCAGGGCCACCGCCCGCATCAGCACGGCTTTGTCTTGAGCGCGAATCCGCAAGGATAGACGACTGTTGTCTTCAACCATCACTCTCGGCATGGCTTTCTCCGGCATAGTACTGTTTCAAAGCGTACGAAAATTCCGCTCAAAGAGGAAGCGACATTCCCAGGAAGCAGGTCACACAGCTTGTGTGACATTGTCGGGCTCGAATTCGTGCCACAGCTTGCGGCACGAAGAGGCTTGGTCGAAAAATGAAACAGCCTGTTCCTCACGCTGTCCTTGCCCTCACATTCACCTGTCCCACTGGCAAATCCACTCGAATCGCTGGATGTACCCGCCGAATTTGCACTAGCGCGGCGACACAATGTTGCCATTCGTTCTTGGCCTTGGAATGGCGGAATTCCGCCAGCACCGGCGTTATCAACTCCGCGAAACCGGCATCGCTCAGGGCCAGCGTTTTGATAGCTTCAATCAACCGACGCTTGCCGACGCTGGCTGGCCACGGCCGTTCGGGCGCGGCCTGTTCGGCGTCCAGTTCGCGCCGCTCCATCCGACCGGGCGGCAGGCCAAACAAAGTTTTGCGCAGAAATCGACGCAATTCTTCGACCGGAGCGCCGGGCTGAGGCTCGGCGGCCTTCGCGGTCGGCACGAATTTCCGGCGCTGACGTTCCCATAATAGGCGAACGGTGAATAGTCCAACCTCGCGGTGCGGACTTTCCATCAGCCAGGCCAGCCGCGCCGGATCGCCAAGTTGTTCCTGATGGCGGCGGATCAGGGTCAGCGCCGTTTCGCGGGTAATCTTGTGGCGGCTTTCGGCCAACTGAAATACCCGTTCCGGCAACAGCCATTCGACCGGCAGGGCTGGTTCCACTGAACTCTCGCCCAAGCGCAACAACTGTTCGATGGCAAAGGCGCGCGGTTCGCGGTGTTCGCTGTCGGCCAGCCGATAGAGGAGAGTCGGCTCGTTCCAGGCGCGTATTTCCTCCCGCGCGATGGCGACCGCCAACTGGCGCAGATCGGGCCGTTGATCGGCGAACAGCGGGCGCAGCCGACTCAACGGATAATCGGCGGCGGTCAAGCCGGGCTGGATATTGAAAGCGCGCGTTTCGGGATCGCTGGGGCCGATTTTCGGATGATGGGCCTTGAGATAGGCGGCGGCGAAGTGGCGCACCGGTTCCGGCTGGGTGGGGCCGCAGGCCAGTTCCCACAGATGATCGATTCCACTGCGCTCGCCGCTGGCGAAATCGTCGGGCCGGAAGGATTCCAATAGATAGCGGTGGGCGAAATCGTGCAGGGTCGAATCGGCCTGCCGCGCCATCGCCAGCAGCCAGGGTAGTCCGACGCGGCTCGGTGCGACCAGTTCCGAATCGCCGAGCAACTGGAGCGCGAGCGGGCGCAACGCCGGACGCATGGCAAGGCCCTTGAGCCACTCGACATCTAAATCCTCGCCTTTGAATTTACCCTGCCGCAACCAACCGGCCACGGCATCGCTCAGGTGAGGATTCAATAAGGCTTGCTGCATCCAATCCGAGCCGATCTCGCGTCCCGAATAACTCGCCAGTGCTTTAAGCACCCGCTGGCGGGCCATGGCGGTACAACGCGGATCGTCCAATACCTGACGGTAGTAAGCAGCGGGGACTGTAACCTTTGCGTCCCGATAGAATTCGAGTACGGCATCGAGAGCGGAAGCACCCCCTCGTTGGGAAAGATTATTGAGGATGCGCTCGAACTCGGCATTTTGAACGCCTTGTTGAATAAGCCCCATGATGTGTTGTATTTGACGTTCGACAGCGGCGTTTTGCGAACCGGAAGGGGCGAGGGCCACTTCGACGAACTGTTCGGCGGTGATGTCCTGGGGCCGGAAACCCTGCTGCAATTTGGCCTTGGCGAGAGCGGCGCTGGCTGGCACCGTCAATAACATGAGCAGGGTCGGCAAGCCCAGTTCGGCTGGTTTCCGTTGTTCGAGCAGGGCGATGGCAAAGGTTCGCGCATCCTGTGCGCCTTCCCGCACCAGCTTGACCAGTTCGGCGACGGGCAGGTCGGTGGCGTAGGCGCGAGCGTAGTCGATGGCGTAGCGGCGGGCTGGGCTATTACCGCTGTACAGCAATCCCAACACCATGTCGTGCAAGCCGAGTTGCTTCAGTTTCGATTGGTGGAACTCGGGGTTGTCGCGCAGCAGTTTGATGACGAAGTCGTGAATGATTTCCAGCCGCTTGGCGCCGAGGCGGGCCAGCCAAGCCGGTTCGACGTGGCGCAGGGTGTCCTTGAAGTCCTGCTCCAGTCCGCGAATGGCGAATTCGCAGACTTGC
>WBZL01004916.1_pt1 | contig 11298 bp, 7 predicted proteins | sample 5204291 | NCBI WGS metagenome assembly WBZL01 (sample SAMN12344345, study PRJNA552823) | activated sludge metagenome | biome: Activated sludge suspended growth; feature: Nitrification reactor; material: Wastewater; isolation source: activated sludge from nitrification reactor of wastewater treatment...
GTCGCGATCGCGGAGAAGGTCAGCCTCGCCGCGGGCAACAACATCTTCTCGATGTCGCCGACCGCGATCGCGCCGCTCTCGATCGACGACAAGAGCCTGGTCTGGCGGACCACCCCCTCCGCGTGGCTCCACGGTCACGTCCTCAAGTCGCGGATCACGGCCCTCGGCGCCAACTCGGCGGTGGTGCTCTTCCACAACGATCGCCGCAGCGTCGCCCTCTTCGAGGCGGTGACCGATGTCGACATGAACAACAACCGGCTCATCATGGTCGACGGGCTGACGCAGCAGACCAACCTCTCGTACGTCGACGGCGCCGGCGGATCGGCGGCCTACGACACCCTGGTCGGGCTGGTGAAGAGCCCGGATCTCTTGATCATCTTCGGCGGCGAGGAGGTCACCGAGATCCTCGCCCACGTCGCCTCGCAGCCCACCCTGCCGGGGCGCATCATCGTCAGCGATCAGGCCCTGGCCGCGCTGCCGGCGGCGCTCGCGGGGATCGGCAGCCAGGACTTCGTCGATCGCCTCGAGGTGCTCTCGCCGGTCCGCGCCGATCCGACCAACGGCCCGCTCTTCGCCGCGCGCTTCACCGCCAAGAACGCCGATCTGCCCTACGACGACGCCGTCGGCCTCGGCTACGACGCGACGATGGTCTCGCTCCTGGCGATGCGGACGGTGCCGAAGGACAAGCGCTTCCTCGGCCCGACGATCGCCGCCGGGATGGTGCGGCTGAGCAGCGGCGTGCCGGTCTCGTTCAACGACTTCGACACGCTCGCGTTCGTCGAGACGGCCGACACCGAGCTCGGCAAGGGCGCGTCGATCGATCTGACCGGCGTCTCCGGCGACCTCAAGTTCGAGGACGGAGAGCTCTGCGCGCCCTTCGTCGCCCTCGGCTTCGGCGAGGTGGCGAACCCGGCGGTGACGGTCGCGCGGACCTACTCGTTCAGCAGCTGCGCGGCCGCCAAGGTCGGCGGCGCCTGGGACAAGTAGCCCCCGCCCGGGAGCGTCGAACGTGGCGAGGGCGGGATCCCCGGGTGGGGGCCCGCCCTCGAGCGCGTTCCCGGGTCGCTCGATCAGCCGAAGAGCTCGGGGTCGAGCGCGCTCTCGTCGCCGCTCTGGATGATCTTCGAGAGCGCGATGGCCTGCGGGAGCACCGAGGTGACGTAGAAGTCGAGGCTCAGGAGCTTGCCACGGAGGTAGGGCGTGGAGCCCTTGGTCTCGATGAGGCGCTTGGCGACCGCGGCCTGCTCGATCGCCTCGACCGCGAGGAGGACCAGGCCGAACATCCGCAGGAAGGGGGTCGCCTGGACCATCGCGGCGTCGATCTTGCGGGTGCGCGCGAGGTTGGCCAGGTGCATCGCCGTCGCCGCCAGCGACTGCACGACCTTGGAGATCGCCGCCGCCTGGGGGATGAAGCCGGCCTTGGCGTGGCGGCGGAGCTCGGACTCGGTCTCCTGCATCCATTCGATGAAGAGGGCGCCGCTGCCGATCCGCATCTTGCGGCCCAGCAGGTCGAGCGCCTGGATGCCGTTGGTGCCCTCGTAGATCGACATGATCTTGGCGTCGCGGACGAGCTGCTCGACCGGGAACTCGCCGGTGTAGCCGTAGCCGCCGTAGACCTGGACCGCGAGGGTGGCCATCTCGTAGCCGAGGTCGGTGCAGAGGCCCTTGAGGATCGGCACCAGGAGGTCGACGCGGCCCTCGAGGCGGCGCCTCTCGGCCTCGTCGCTCGCGCCCTCCGCGAGGTCGGAGTAGACCGCGAGGCGGACGCAGAGCGCCCGCATCGTCTCGGCGTGGACCTTCTGGAGCATCAGCATCCGGCGGACGTCGGCATGCTGGACGATGGGCACGCGCTGCGCGTCGGGGTTCTTGAGGTCGCGGAGGGCCGTGCCCTGCACGCGCTCGTTCGCGTAGGCGAGGCTGTAGCTATAGGCGGCGGTGGCCATCGCCAGGCCCTGGACGGCGACGCCGATCCGCGCCTCGTTCATCATCATGAACATGAGCTCGATGCCCTGACGCTCCTCGCCGATGAGCAAGCCCCTGCAGGGGCCGCGGACGCCGAGGCCGAGGGTGCAGGTGGCCGAGCCGTTGATGCCCATCTTGTGCTCGATGCCGAGGACGTGCGCGCCGTTCCGCTCGCCGAGGCTGCCGTCGGCGTTCACGAGGAACTTGGGGACCGCGAAGAGGCTGAGCCCCTTGGTGCCGGTGCCGGCGTCGGGCGTGCGGGCGAGGACGAGGTGGATGATGTTCGAGGTGAGATCTTGATCGCCGCCGCTGATGAAGATCTTCTCGCCCTCGAGGAGGTAGACGCCCGGCTCGTCGGTGGGGGTGGCCTTGCAGCGGTTGTCGCCGACCGACGAGCCCGCCCCCGACTCGGTGAGGCACATGGTCCCGCCCCACTCGCCGCGGAACATCTTCTCGGCGAAGGTGCGGCCGAAGGAGTCACCGGCGTAGCGGAGGAGGAGGCGGGCGGCGCCGGCCGTGAGGCCCGGGTACATGACGAACGCGGTGCAGGCGCCGATCGTCATGTCGCTGATCGCGGTGGCGATCGTGAAGGGCATGCCGCCGCCGCCGACCTCGGCCGGCGCGGAGACGCCGATCCAGCCGCCGTCGGCGAAGACCCGCCAGGCATCCTTGTAGCCGGGCGGGGTGGTGACGTTGCCGTCCTCGTCGAGCTTGCAGCCGACCCGATCGCCGCCTCGGTTGATCGGCGCGAGGACCTCTTCGGCGATCCGCTTGCCCTCCTCGAGCGTCGCTTCGTAGATCTCGCGGTCCAGCTCGGCGAAGTGGGGGTGCGTGGCGAACTTCTTGTCGATCTCGAATTGGTCGAAGAGGACGAAGCGGGTGTCCTGGAGATCGGTGGAGTATGTGGTGCTGCTCACGAGTCCCTCGCTCGGCCGCGACGGCCGGTTCGTAAGCTTGCATACTTCCCAAAGCCCGGGGCGTCCAGCGCTGGGGGCTCGGCCCCGCAGGCTTGTCCGCGCGCGTCGCTGTGGGCAAGGTGTCGCGAGGTGGCCAGGGTCGTCCTCTTCAACAAGCCCTTTCGGGTGCTCACGCGGTTCACGGATCCCGAGGGGCGCCCGACCCTGGCCGATTTCGTCCCGCTTCCTGGCGTCTACCCCGCCGGGCGGCTCGACTTCGACAGCGAGGGCCTCCTCGTCCTCACCGATGACGGGGCGCTCCAGCACCGGATCGCGGATCCTCGCCACAAGATGCCGAAGCTCTACTGGGCCCAGGTGGAGGGCGTCCCCTCGGCGGACGCGCTCGAGCGCCTGCGCCGCGGCGTGACCCTCGCCGATGGCCTCACGGCGCCCGCCCAGGTCGAGCTCCTCGCGGAGCCCGAGCTCTGGCCCCGTGATCCGCCGATCCGCTTCCGCGCGGCGATCCCGACCGCATGGATCGCGCTGACGATCCGAGAGGGGCGCAATCGGCAGGTCCGGCGGATGACCGCGGCGGTCGGTCACCCGACCCTCCGGCTGGTTCGCCGGGAGGTCGGTCCCTGGAGCGTCGAAGGGCTCGCTCCGGGCGGATGGCGCTTGCTCGCGGGCGCCGAAGCGGGTCCCCAATGGCGGGGTCGCGGTCCGGCGGCGGGCGACGGCGGCCGCCGCGGGGGAAGTGGGCGGTGAGACTTGCTTTTCCGCTTTTCGGGACCGTGCTAGCGTCACCGGGTCACGCCACCCACCTCGCGAGAGAAGCAGCGACGTGAGCAAAGATTCCGACCAGGCGCAGGCGAATCGCGGCGCGGCGGCCCCCCAGGGTACGCCACCGCCGCTTCCGCCGTTGCCATCGCGCACGAACGCAGGGGTGACGCCGTCGCCCCTCGCGGGCGCCCGCGTGGCTCCGGCGCCGCCGCAGGTCGGGCGCGCGCCGGTGGTGCCGGTGGTGCCCTCCGTACCCTCCGTCGGCGCGCCGGTGGTCCCGGTGGTCCCGGCGGTCCCGGTGGTCCCGGTGGTCCCGCCGACGATCGGCGTGGCTCCTGGGATCGCGCCTCCGGTCACGCCGCCGCCGCTCCCAGGGGCGACTCCTGGGGCGCTCGGTCGGCCGCTCGTGACCCCGAACCCAGGCGCTGCTCGCCTCTCCGCGCTCCTGCAGAGCGCGCGCGCGTCGGTGCAGGGGAACGCGGCGGTGTCGACGGCGGCGCTGGAGGAGGCGTCGCCCCAGGTCGAGGCCGCCGACGAGCCCGACGAGCAGACCGAGCCTGACGCGCCGAGCGAGCACTACGAGCAGGACGAGGCCGAGGGCGGGGCCGAGGAGGACCTGCCGGTCGACGACGAGAGCTTCGGCGAGGTCTCCCTGCCCACCTTCTCGTCGCCGTCGATCGACGCGGTCGACTTCGGCGGCGAGGACGAGGAGGACGAGGAGGACGAGGAGGACGACGTCGGCGACATGGGCGACATGGGCGACATGGGCGACATGGGCGACATGGGCGACGCCGCCGACGAGGGCGCGAGCGCGACCGACACCTACGAGCTTGGCGGCGAGCGGGGTAACGACTCGGTCGACGTGGACGTCGACGAGTCGCGAGATGCCGCGCCAGGCCAGCCTCCCGCCGACGAGACGGTCGTGCTCGGCACGCCCGCGCCGGAGGAGCCGGCCACCGGCCAGATCACGCCGCGCCGCGATCAGCTCTTCGGGTCCGTCCTCGCGGACCGCTACCGCGTGCTCGACCTGATCGGCAAGGGCGGCATGGGCAAGGTCTACCTGGCCGAGCACGTAGCGATCGGCAAGAAGGTCGCGATCAAGGTGCTGAGCCAGGCCTATTGCCACCGCCCCGATCAGGTGAAGCGCTTCCTCCGGGAGGCGCGGGCGGCTTCGACGATCGATCACGAGAACGTCATCGACATCACCGACTTCGGTGAGATGTCGAACGGCTCGGTGTTCTTCGCGATGGAGTACCTCCAGGGCGAGGATCTGGGGAAGCTGCTCAAGCGGCACGGCCGGCTGCCGTGGCCGCGAGCCCGGCGGATCATCCTCCAGATCTGCCGCGCCCTCCAGGCGGCGCACGCCCGCGGGATCATCCACCGCGACATGAAGCCGGAGAACTGCTTCCTGATCACGCGGGGCGGTCGACGGGATTTCGTGAAGGTCCTCGACTTCGGCATCGCCAAGGTGGTCGACGAGGAGCGCAAGGTCTCCCACACGCTCACCCAGGCCGGCGCGCTGATCGGGACGCCCGAGTACATGGCGCCCGAGCAGGTCAACGGCGAGGTCGCGGACCCGCGGATGGACATCTACTCGGTGGGCTGCATCATGTATCAGCTCCTCACCGGCCGCCTGCCCTTCCAGGACAAGACCATGTTCGGCGTCCTGACCCAGCAGGTGAACATGAAGCCGCCGCCGCTCCGCGAGGTCGCGCCGGAGGCGGAGATCCCGGAGGAGGTCGAGGCCATCGTCCTGAAGGCGATGGAGAAGAGCAAGGACCAGCGCTATCAGACGATGCTCGAGCTGGTCGAGGCGATCGCCGCGGCGCCGCGCGGGATCGGCAGCCAGGGCGAGCGCGGCCTGACGATGGGCACGCAGAACCTCGCCGCGGCAGCGGCCGAGGCCCGCAAGATCGCCGAGGCCCACTTCGCGGCCCAGAGCGCCGGGACGAGCATGACCGGCATGGGCGCGGCGATCAGCGGCTCGGGGAGGACCAGCGCGTTCCCGGCGGTGGGAGTCGGCACCGGCGCCCACCCGCGCGTGACGCCAGACCCGCAGGCGGGCACCTGGGAGGCGCCGATCGAGCCGAGCATGACCGCGTCGCTCGCGGGCAACCCGAAGCTCCTCGTCCGCCTCGCGCTCGGCCTCGGCGGTGTGGTGATCCTGCTCGCGCTGGTGCTCGTCTACATGCTCAGCAACCGCGAGGAGACCGCTGCGGGGGACACCTCGGCGGCGGTGGCCGAGGCCCCGCAGGCCGAGCCGGCGGCCTCCAAGGACCCCGAGCCGGTGGTGGCGCTTGAGCCGGAGCCCGAGCCGGAGCCCGAGCCCGAGACGCCGCCGGTCGAGGCGCACGCGACCACGACCGGCGGAGACGTCGAGCCGGCGGAGGAGAGCGCTGGCGCGGTCAAGGACCCGACGCCGCCGCCGAAGGATCCGCCTCCGAAGGATCCGACGCCGAAGGATCCGACGCCGAAGGATCCGATCAAGGACCCCAAGAGGACGCCGAAGACGCCGACGCCGAAGGATCCGACGCCGAAGAAGCCGCCGGAGCCGGAGGTGATCCTGCCGGACCTCGACTACAAGGAGCTCACCGATCGCTTCAAGGCGATCGGCTCGGACATCGAGCGCTGCAAGTCGCAGGCGAAGTTCGTCGGCCAGATCAGCATCAACTTCACGATCAACGGCGGCACCGGCCGCGTGACCGACTTCGCCCTGCTGACGCCGAACACCCCGGCCGCGCAGGAGGCCGCCAAGTGCATCGGCGCGGTCGCCAAGAAGAAGCTCCGCTTCACCCGCTTCAAGGCTGAGCCGGCGGTGAAGAAGCGGACCCTCTAGCGACGGCGCCCGTGGCTGGCATGGCCGACGGATCGACCTCCGCGCGCTCGGAGGAGGAACCTGCGAGCGCGGGGCGCCTGCGGGTCGGGCTGACGACGCTCGGCTGCCGCTTGAACCACGCGGAGACCGACGGGATGGCGCGGATGGCCCGCGAGGCGGGGCACGAGGTCGTCGACTTCGGCGACGAGGCCGATGTGTACGTGGTGAACACGTGCACGATCACCCAGGACGCCGACGCCGACTCGCGCCAGCGGATCCGCCAGGCGGCGCGGCGATCGCCCGGCGCGCGGGTGGTGGTGACCGGCTGCTACGCGACCCGCGATCCGGGGGCCCTCGCGGCGCTGCCCCAGGTCGCGGCGGTCCTCGGCAACCGCGACAAGGATCGCTGGCTCGAGCGCCTGGGCGCGGCCGACCCGGGCCGGGTCGACGTCTGCGTGAGCGCGCTCGTTCGACATGTCCCACTGGCCAGCTTACCGGCGGACGACGATCCGCGGCGGAGTCGCGGCCACCTCAAGATCCAGGACGGCTGCGACTACCGGTGCTCGTTCTGCGTAGTGCCGGCGGTGCGGGGGCGGAGCGCGAGCGTCGAGCCGACGCGGGTGGCGTCCCAGCTCGCGGAGCTGGTCGCGGCGGGGCTGCCGGAGGTCGTGCTGACGGGGGTCCACCTCGGCACCTACGGCCGGGATCTGAGCCCGCGGGTCGACCTGCGGGGCCTCCTCGTCGAGCTCCTGCCGCGCCTCGGCGGCGCTCGCCTGCGGCTCGGCTCGCTCGATCCGCACGAGGTCGACGACGCGCTGGTCGAGCTTCTGGCGGCCGAGCGCGGGCGGATCTGCCGTCACCTCCACTTGCCGGTGCAGAGCGGCGATGACGCGGTGCTCCAGCGGATGCGGCGGGCCCACCGGGCGGGCGACCTGGCCGCGTTGGTGCCGCGGCTCGTGCAGGCGGTGCCGGGGATCGCGGTGGGGAGCGACGTGATCGTCGGCTTCCCGGGCGAGGACGAGGCGGCCTTCGAGCGCACGCTGGAGCTCCTCGAGGGGCTGCCGGTCGCTTACCTCCACGTCTTCGCCTACTCGCGGCGGGAGGGGACGGCGGCGGCGTCGATGCCCGATCAGGTCGCGCCGGAGGTGCGGGCGAGGCGGAGCCAGCGGCTGCGGGCGCTCTCGACGGCGAAGGCCGCGGCCTTCCGGGCGGCGCAGGTGGGGGCCGAGGCGGCGGCGGTGGTGCAGCGTCGCCGCGATCCGGCGAGCGGCCGCCTGGTGGCCGTCACGGACAACTACGTGGAGGTGCTGGTCGACGGGAGCGACGCGCTCCTCGGCCACGGCGTGGTGGTGCGGATCGAGGCCGCGGGGGAGGCCGCCGCGCCGCATCCTCGCGCGCTCGGGCGGGTCATCGCCGGCTGAGGGAGAGCCGCGGAGAGCGAGGTAGAGCCTGTCCGAAGGGTCAGGTGACACGCGCCGCCTCGACGCCGGCGCGGTCCCATGAACGCATCGTGGTGGATCCGATCGTGGTGGATCCGATCGTGGTGGATCAGATCGTGGCCGGGTCGAGGATGAGGCCGTCGCGGGCCGAGATGGTGCCCGGCAGATCGCGGGCTGCGGCGGTCTCGATCGCCCGGAGCATCGCGTCGTCGTGGCCAGGGTCGTGGCTGTAGAGGACGAGGCGGCGGACGCCGGCGGCGTTGGCGAGCTTGATCGCCTCGCCGAACGTGCTGTGGCCCCAACCCTGCTTGCCCGCCTTGTACTCCTCGCTGGTGTACTGCGCGTCGTAGATCAGGATGTCGGCGCCGCGGGCGAGCTCGGCGAGGCTCTCGTTGAGGTGACCGGGGCTGTGCTCGGTGTCGGTGGCGAAGACGATCGAGTGGCCGCGCTCGTCGATGCGGAAGGCGGTCGACTCCTGCGGGTGCGGCAGCGGCACGTGGCGGACCGTCGCCTCGCCGATCGTCACGACCTCGCCGGCGCCGAGGTGGTGGAAGCCCCGCTTGGCGTGCATCGCGTCGAGCCCGACCGGGAAGAAGGGCGTGCGCATCTGGTTCTCGAGGATCTGCCGCGCGTCCTTGGTGCAGTAGATGTCGAGCTTGAAGGTGGGGACGTAGGCCGGGACGAAGAAGGGGAAGCCCTGGATGTGGTCCCAGTGCGCGTGGGTGAGGAAGAGGTGGATCGAGCGCGAGTGGAGGTCGGCGGAGCGGACGAGCTGGAGGCCGAGCTCGCGGATGCCGGAGCCCGAGTCGATGATCACCGAGTCGGTGGTGCTCTCGAGGCGGATCTGCAGGCAGGGGGTGTTGCCGCCGAATTCCGCGTACTTCGGGCCCGACACCGGGATGCTGCCGCGCGTGCCCCAGAACACTACCTGCATGGGGCCTCTCCGGTGATGACGTGCATCTTCGCTGGATGATAGTTCAAGGCAAAATCGCCGCGCAAGCGCCGGCTTCGCCCGAGTATCGCAGGTAGCGGCTCGCCAGAGCGCATGCGCGGCAACGGCCGTCCTCAGCCGATGATCATGTCCTCGCGGCGCCGCGTGCTCCCGCCTTCGAAGCGGGCGGGGTCCCAGCGCGAGAGCATCGGGTGCCGCGCGCCGCGGGCGAGCCAGCGGGCGACGATCCCGGCGACGGCAGGCGCCATCATGAAGCCGTGGCCGGTGAACCCGCAGAGCTGGACGAGCGCCGGGTGCCCCGGTGTGGGGCCGACGATCGCGTCTCCATCCGGGGACACGTCGTAGGGGCCCGTCCACTGGCGGAGGACCTTGAGGGCCGCGGCGATCGGCAGGATGTGGGTGAGCGCGGCGCCGATGGCGGCGAGGAAGCGGAGGGTGGAGTGGAGCTCGAGGCTCTCGTCGTCGTAGCCGGGGAGATCGGGGAGGGAGATCCCGGTCACGAGCTCGCCGCGGGTGCTCTGCGAGAAGTAGAGGCCGGTGTCGAGGTCGACGACGAGGGGATCGAGGAAGGGGCGCAGCGGCTCGGAGGAGAGGATCTCGTGGCGGTGCGGGTGGTTGGGGAGTTGGACGCCGAGGTCGCGGTTGAGGCGGCCGCTCCAGGCGCCGGTGGCGTTCACCACCCGGGCGGCGCGGATCCGCTCGCCGCTGGCGAGGTGGAGCTCGTAGCCCTCGCCGGCGGGGACGAGGCGGGTGACTTCCGTATGGGTGCGGACGACCACGCCGCGCTCGATCGCCTTGGCGGCGTAGCCCCACACGAAGGGCCAGGGGAAGACCACGCCGTCCTCGGGGTTGAAGGAGGCGAGGCGGATGACATCGGGGCGGAGGTGCGGGACGACGGCGAGCGCGTCGCGCGGGGAGAGGAGCCGGGTCGGCGCGCCGACCTCGCGGTGGAGCTCGGCGTTGCGGTGGAGGCGGGCCTCGGAGGCCTCGGAGCGGGCGATGAAGAGGTAGCCGCCCTGCCGGAACCAGAGGTTGATGCCGAGCTCCTGCGCGAGGTGGCGGCAGATGCCGATGCTCTCCATCATCAGCGCGACGTTGCCGGCGTCGCCCCACTGCATCCGGAGGCCGCCGCCGTTCCGGCCCGAGGCGCCGCTGACGAGGTACGAGCGCTCGATGACGGCGATCTTGTAGCGGCCGAGGGCGGCGAGGTTGTAGGCGGTGGCGAGGCCCATGATCCCGCCGCCGACGATCGCCACGTCGAGCTCGGCCGGCAGCGGCGCGGTGGGCGAGCCGAGCTGCTTCACTCGGAGCCCTCCGGGTCGCGGGTGAAGAACGGGGGGCGCGCGCCGGCGAGGGCGCCGAAGGTGATCGGCTCGGCGGGCGGACGGGCGGTGAAGGGGCGGAGGGTCGCGAGCTCCTGGAGGCCGCGGGCGCAGAGGAGGCGGGCGAGGCCGGCGGTGCACTCGCGGCCCTGGCAGGGGCCGGTGCCGAGGCCGGTGTAGCGCTTCACCTCCTCGATGGTGCGGAGGCCGCTCTCGATCGCGTGCTCGACCTCGGCGACGGTCACGTCCTCGCAGCGACAGACGAAGGTGCGATCGGTCATCGGCGGCCCTCCGCGGCGCGGGCGGCGAGGATCGACGCGGCGAGGGCGACGCCGTCGGCGGCGGGGTCGCGGTGGCCCGCCGCGCCGCGGACGTCGCCGCAGGCCCAGAGGGTCCAGGGGGTGGGCGCGTCGGCGAGGGGCCGGGCCGGGTCGAGGAGGACGCGGCCGCCGGGCTCGGTGGCGACCGGGAAGCCGTCGCCGTCGAAGTCGACGCGGGCGCCGGCCTGGGCGGCGAGCTCGGAGGCGGCGGCGAGGGGCGGGGCGAGGGCGACCAGATCGCAGGGGATCTTCTGGCCGCCAGCGACGATCGCCTCGACCCGATCGTCGCCGACGATCCGCTCGACCTCGGCGAGGGCGAAGCGGCGGGCGCCGAGCTCGCGGGCGAGGGCCTCGGCCTCGTCGCCCTCGCCGACGACGACGCAGCGGGCGGCGAGGTCGGCGTCGCAGCGGCGGAGGAGGTGGCGGAGGCCGCGGGCGCCGAGCACCCCGGGGAGATCGTTGTTGCGGAGCGGGAGGGTGCCCTCGCGGGCGCCGGTGGCGAGGACGAGGTGGCGCGGGCGGAGGAGGTGGAGGCGCGGCGGGCCGTCGGCGAGCGGCGGCGAGGCGGCGGCGACCAGGCCCTCGGCGACGTAGACGCCGAAGACGCCGGTCTCGGCGCGGAGGCAGGCGGGGAGGGGATCGGCGTGCCAGGCCTCGAGGGCGCGGCGGTCGCGGCGGTCGACGCAGAGGACCCGCGCGCCGGCCTCCTCGAGGGCGCGGGCGGCGGCCCGTCCCGAAGGACCTGCCCCGAGGACCAGGACCTCGGGTTCCTCCGCGTCGACGAGCGGCGGCGGCGGCAGGGCGTCGGCGTC
>WBZL01004917.1_pt1 | contig 11297 bp, 10 predicted proteins | sample 5204291 | NCBI WGS metagenome assembly WBZL01 (sample SAMN12344345, study PRJNA552823) | activated sludge metagenome | biome: Activated sludge suspended growth; feature: Nitrification reactor; material: Wastewater; isolation source: activated sludge from nitrification reactor of wastewater...
CGGCCCGATCAAGGAGAACAGGATCAGCAGCACCGGTATCAGGATCAGCGCGGTCACCTGGTTGGCCGCCTGCGGGTCCTGCATGCGTGCGGACACGCGCAGGCACACCAGCGCCGTCATCGCACCGATCTCGGGCGCGAGCACGAACACGCCGATCCAGTAGTAGGCATCCGGCCACACCAGTACACCGTTCGCCCACCAAAAACTGGCGACCGAGGCGATCGCGCCGATCAGCGCGGCGATCCACGAGGCGATCACGGCCGGCGCCGTCACCGCGAGCATTTTCGCCAGCAGGAACTGGCGGGTCGCCATCGGCGTGGCGAGGACCGGCTCCAGCGTGCGCTGCTGCTTTTCGCCGACGATTGCGTAGGCGCCGGCGATCGAGACGATCGCCACCGGCATCAGCAGGAAGTAGCCGGCGGCGAGCCGCAACGAAAACACCGCTGCGGCCTGGGCGACGTCGATACCCTGGGCGGTGGCCAGCAGGGTCGCCGCGTTCAGCATCGACTGCATCTGCGGGTCGATCGGCGCCTTGCCAGCCAGCGCGGAGGCGGTGGCCAGCGCGATGATCGCGGGCAGCGCCGCGCCCACCAGCGGCATGATCAGGTACACCGGCCAGAGCATGCGGTTCTGGCGCTGGTCGAGGAATTCGCGCCAGAGCATCCAGCGCAGGGCGGACAGGGTCTTCATCATCGGCGCGCCAGCAAATCGAGGTAGCGTTCGCGCAATCCGCGGGTCTGCGGGCGCACTTCGAGCAGTTCGACGCCAGCCGCGACCAGTGCGGCGACCAGCGCCGGGACCTGCCCATCGGGATCGTCGACGGCTAGCAGCGCGCGCCCCTCGCCCTGTTGCAGCAAAGTGCAGCCCGGCGGCAGCGCCAGTCCCGTTGGCAGCGCGGCGCGGCTGCGCACCAGCAACTCCGGTCTCGCATCGCCGCCGAGGCGCTGCGGCGGGCCGTGGTAGATCGCGCGGGTATCGAGTACCAGCACGTCGTCCGCCAGCGCCTCGGCCTCCTCCAGTGTGTGCGTGCTGAGCACGATGCCGCTGCCGCCGTCGCGCAGTTCGCGGATCAGCGCGTGCAGCTCCTGGGTGGCCTTCGGATCCAGGCCCGCGGTGGGCTCGTCGAGGAACAGCAGCGCCGGCCGGTGCAGCAGCGCTCGTGCCAGCGCCAGGCGCTGCTTCATGCCCTTGGAGTAAGTGCCGACCAGGTCGCCCGCGCGGTCCTGCAGGTGGAAGCGCCGCAACTCCTCCGCGCAGCGCTGGTCGACCGCGGCATCGTCCAGCCCCTGCAGGCCGCCGAAGAAGCGCAGGTTCTGCAGCGCGGTCAGGCGTTCGTAGAAACCGGGCGCCTCGGGCATCACGCCGCAGCATGCGCGGATCGCGTCGTTGTCCTCGTCGCGCTGGCCGAGCGGGTGGCCGCAGACCTGGGCGCTGCCGCTGCTCGGCGCCAGCAGGCCGCTGAGCATGCGCATGGTGGTGGTCTTGCCGGCGCCATTCGGCCCCAGCAGCGCGAGCACGCGCCCTGGCTGCAGCTCGAAGCTCAGCGCGTCCACCGCGACGCGCGTGTCGAAGCGCCGCGTCAGCGCCTGGGTGGCGATCAGCGGCGCACCGGCCATCTCAGTGGCCCTTGAACTGCGCCGGGCGCTTTTCGAGGAAGGCGGCGGTGCCTTCGCGCATGTCCTGGGTGGACGCGGTCACCGCAAACAGATGGGTTTCATAGGACAGGCCCTGGTCGAGCGCCATGTCGCCGCCGAGGATCACCGCATCGAGGATCGCGCGCAGCGCATGTGGCGCCGAGCGTGCCAGTTGCGCGGCGAGCTTGGCCACTTCGGCATCGAGATCGGCCGCCGGCACCACGCGATTGACGATGCCCAGTTCCAGCGCGCGCTGCGCCGTGATCGGGGCGCCCAGCAGGCAGAGTTCCAGCGCCGCCGCGCGGCTGGTGAGCCGGGTCAGGCGCTGGGTGCCGCCGAAGCCAGGCAGGATGCCGAGATTGATCTCCGGCGTGCCGAGCTTCGCCGTGTCCGCCGCGATGCGCAGATGGCAGCACATCGCCAGCTCCATGCCGCCGCCCAGCGCGAATCCGTTAACCCGCGCGATCACCGGTTTCCCGAGGGTTTCGATGCTGCGCATCATGCGCTGGCCGGCCTCGGAGAAATCGCGCGCTTGCACTGGCGTGGCGCTGGCGAACTCGGTGATGTCGGCACCGGCGACGAAGGCCTTGGCACCCGAGCCGGTGAGCACGATGACCCGCACTGACGCGTCCGCGCGCGCGGCGTCGAAGGCCTGCTGCAACTGGCCAATGGTGGCGTGGTTCAGCGCGTTGAGCTTGTCGGGACGGTTGACGCTGATGGTGCGCACCGCGTCCTGGTCGCTGACCAGCAGGTTGGCGTAGCTCATGGTGTGGGCCTCGGGCGACTGCAAAGCTTTGCATTCTACCCAGCCTGCGCGGCGAGGGATCAGCCAAAAGTACGTAGAGCTTCGTGGCGATGAACGGTATGGTCGGGAAACGATCATCGAAAAAGGGTGAACCCATGCGCAACTGGATGCGGGCCATGCTGGCGGGAGCTGCGCTGTGGTGGACGTCCGGCGCGCAGGCTCAGGTGACGCCGGACCCGGTCAACCTGACAGCCCTCTGGTACGACCAATCCCAGGCCGGCCACGGCGTCAATGTGGTGCACCAGGGCAGCATCCTGTTCGTCGCCTGGTACGTATACGGCAGCGACGGCAAAGTGCTGTGGCTGGTCGCCGCGGCCACGCGCCAGGCGGATGGTCGTTACATCGGCCCGCTGAACAGCTTCAACGGCGTGCCCTTCAACCAGATCAACAACGCGCAGTCGAACATCGCGACCAATCCGCGCGGCGAGGCGCGCCTGTCGCTCGGCACCGATGGCAAGCTCGATTTCGCCTACACCGTGGACGGCATCACCCAGACCCGTCGGCTGGAGAAGGCCGCGTTCGTCGCCACCCCGCCGACCTGCACCTTCACCACCGCCTCGCGTGCCTCGGCGACCAACTACACCGACGTCTGGTGGCGCGAGAGCGAGTCCGGCTGGGGCCTTTCGGTGGTCCACCAGGGCGATCTGATCTTCATCGCCTGGTACACCTACGGGAGCGATGGCAAGCCGATGTGGGTAACTGGCCTGGCCACGCGGCAAGCCAACGGAAGCTACACCGGCGACCTCAACCGTCCCGCCAGCGGCACCGCCTTCAACCTGATCAACGGGCCGGCGACCACCTTCCCGGTGCCGTTGGTCGGCAATTTCTCGCTGAGCTTCAGCGACGGCGAGAACGCCACCTTCAACTACACCCTGGACGGCGTGACCCAGAGCAAGGCGATCACGCGCCTGGTCTATGTCGGCGCCGACGTGCCCAAGACCGTGTGTGCGACCAGCACCGGCGGCGGTGGCGGCGCCGCGCTGACCAGTTGCGACCCGGGTCTGAACGCCGGCGACTTCCGCACCTTCCGCTTCAACAACGGCAACCCCGACAGCACCGAGCGGGTGATCGGCCCCGGCACCTTCCAGGGCCAGAACGTGATCATCGTCGAGCAGTACGATCCGCAGAACGTGATCACCGGCCGCAGCTACCAGCAGATCGACGCCGACGAGATCCGCACCATCGCCACCGAAGGCTTCCAGAACGGCGCGGTCGCGATCACCACGGTCTACAACCCGCCCGCGAAGTTCATCCGCGTACCAGCGGTCAACCAGACCTACACCCACAACTACGTGGGCACCTCAAGCGGATCCGGCCTCAACTACACCACCCAATACACCGAGACCATCAAGCGCGAGGCGGACGACGCCGAAGACCCGCCAGCGGGCAACTTCAACGCCTGCAAGTTCAAGCGCGACATCGTTACCGTCACCTTCGGCATCACCCAGACGGTCAACATGGACCTGTGGATGTCGCCGCAAGTGGGCAACATCCGCTCGCGCACCCGCACCTCGGCCAGCAGCGGCGAGATCCAGATCGATTTGCTGCGGGCAAGGGTGAACGGAGTGAATTACGGCAACTGAGCGGCTGCCGCGGTTGTGGGTTGTGAGTTGTAGGTTGTGGGCGGCAAGAACCGGGTTCCGGACTTGCCGCTCTTGATCCTGCTGCCCACAACCCACAACCCACAACCCACAACCCACAACTCAGAACCCAGGCGGAAGCGCCGCGTCATCGCCCCGTCGCCATCCATCCGCTACACTGTGCGCTCCGCCCGGACGGGCTCCGTTGTCGTTGTGGATGAACGAGGATTCCCCTAGTAGCAGCGGTTCCGCGCACCAGCGCTCCTGGTTGGAGCGATTGGGTCAGGCCTTTTCGGGCGAGCCGCGGAACCGCGAAGAACTGATCGAAGAACTGCGCCACGCCCGCGAGAACGGCCTGGTCGATGGCGATACGCTGGCGATGCTTGAAGGCGCGCTCAGCGTGTCCGACAAGCAGGTTGCGGACGTCATGGTGCCGCGCGCGCAGATGGTCTGGGTGCCGATCGACGCGTCGTTGAACGACGTGCTGAGGATCGTCACCGAGTCCGGCCATTCGCGCTACCCGGTGCACGGCGAGGACAAGGACGAGGTGCTCGGCCTGCTGCTCGCCAAGGACTTGCTGCGCCACTACGCCAGCGGCGAGGCGGATTTCGAGCTGCGCCGCGTGCTGCGGCCGATGACGTTGATCCCCGAGACCAAGAAGCTCAACGTCCTGCTGAAGGACTTCCGCCTCAACCGCACCCACATGGCGGTGGTGGTGGACGAATACGGCGGGGTGGCCGGTCTGATCACCATCGAGGATGTGCTCGAGGAAATCGTCGGCGAGATCGACGACGAGCACGATGCCGAGGACAAGCCCGAGGTGCACATCACGACCCAGCCGGATGGCTCGTGGACGGTGCAGGCGCTGACCCCGGTGGAAGATTTCAACGCCCATTTCCACGTGGACTTCGACACCGATGCGGCGGATACCGTCGGCGGTCTTGTGACCCAGGCATTCGGGCACCTGCCCGAGCGCGGCGAGGCAGTGGACCTCGGCGGATTCCGTTTCGAGGTGGCCAAGGCCGACGCGCGCCGCCTGCACCTGCTGCGCGTGCGGCCGGTCGCAGCGTGACCGCGGTCCTGCGTCTGCTGCTGGCGCTGTGCTGCGTCTGGCTGGCGCCGGCGCGCGCGCAGGAAGTGGTGGCGCCGGCGCTGCCCGAGGTCAGCCTGGTGACGGTCGAACCGGGTGAGCTCTACTGGCAGCGCTTCGGCCACAACGCGATCCTGCTGCGCGACCCGGTGGGCGGGCGCAGCATCAGCTACAACTTCGGCTATTTCGACTTCGCTCAGGAGGATTTCCTGCTGCGTTTCCTGCGCGGGAAGATGCTGTACCAGGCAGTCGCGCTGGACGGCGAGGCCGACATCGCCGGCTACCTGGCCGATGGCCGTCGCGTCTGGGTGCAGCGCCTGAACCTGGCGCCCGAGGCTGTGGCGAAGCTGGCCGCGCACCTGGAGCTGCATGTGCTCCCGGAGCACCGCGACTACCGCTACGACTACTACACGATCAACTGTTCGACCAAGGTGCGCGATGCACTCGACCTGGCGCTGGACGGCGCGCTGGAACGCGCGACCTCGCACCGCTCGCGCGGTTGGAGCTGGCGCCGCTACACCCGGGCGTTGGCGCGCGATGTCTGGTGGATGTACTTCGGCACCGACCTGCTGCTCGGGCAGCCGGTGGATCGGCCGCTGTCGATGTGGGAAGAGGCTTTCATCCCGGCTGAGCTGATGCGCCATGTGGCCGAGCTGAAATTGGCCGACGGCCAGCCGCTGGTGGCTGACACCGAAGTGCTGCCCGCAGGCGCCAGCGCCGAGCCGCAGGCCCTGGAGGCACCGGACTGGCGTGCCGGCTTCGCGGCCGCGGGCCTGGGGCTGGCCGGCCTGCTGGTGCTGTTCGCGCGCCTTGCGGAGCGCGGCGGCGCGGCACGCTGGCCGCTGGCGCTGACCGGCGGCACGCTGGCATTGGTGCTTGGTACCTGCGGCTGGCTGATCGCGGGTCTGTGGCTGGGCACCGACCACGCCGCCGCATGGCGCAACCAGAACCTGCTGCTGGCCTCGCCGCTGTGGTGGCTGAGCCTGCCGGGCTGGTGGCTGCTGGCCACGCGGGACCACCTCGCCGGTGGCATTGCCCGCCTGGCCCTGCTCAGCGCATGGATCGCGCTGGCCGGCATCGCGCTCGGCGCCTTTCTCAAGGTCTTCCGCAGCTTCGATCAGGGCAATATCGAGTGGCTGCTGCTGCTCGGTCCGACGGTGCTGGCCATGCGCCATGTGTTGGCCCGGCGCTGCCAGGGGCGCGTCCCCGCGCGTTGAATCGCCCGGCGGCACAGGCGCATCATCCGCCGCGCCCGTGAACTGATCGAGGTGCGCATGGCTGTGCCCGTTTCCGCCGATGCGCGTCCGCTGTCGACTGCGACCTCGGGGCCGTCTTCGCCCGGTAGTCCGGTCGTCAACTGCGTGGCCTATGCCAATACCGGCAAGCGCCTGTACGACACGACGCTGGACCAGATCAGCGATGTGCTGGCCGAGCCGGATACTTTCATGTGGCTGGGCCTGCATGAACCGGACGAATCGCTGCTGCTGAAGATCCAGGAAGAGTTCGGCCTGCACGACCTGGCCATCGAGGACGCGCAGCACGCGCACCAGCGGCCGAAGATCGAGGTCTATGACGACACCCTGTTCATCGTGGTGCACACCTCGCAGTTCGTCGATGGCAAGGTGCAGTTCGGCGAGACCCACATCTTCGTCGGCAAGCGCTTCCTGATCACGGTGCGCCACGGCGCCTCGTTGAGTTATGCCCGCGCGCGCGCCTCCTGCGAGCAGACGCCGGAGATGCTGGGCTTCGGACCCAGCTTCGGCCTGTACGCGGTGCTCGACTTCATCGTCGACAACTACTTCCCGATCGTGCGCAGCTTCGAGACCGAGCTGCGCGAACTGGAACAGCGCATCTTCAACGAGCGCTTCGACCGCGACACCATCGAGCGCCTGTACCAGCTCAAGCGCGAACTGGTCACGCTGCGCCTGGCGGTGACCCCGATGCACGACATCCTGAACCAGCTGCAGCGCTTCTTCCCTGGCCTGATCCACGAGGAAGTGCGGGTGTACTTCCGCGATGTGTTCGACCACGCGGTGCGCATGAGCGAGGCCACCAGCACCTTGGGCGAAATGATTTCCGCGGCGCTCCAGGTGAACCTTGCGATGGTGTCGGTGGGCCAGAACGAGGTGACCAAGCGACTCGCCGGCTGGGCGGCGATCCTGGCGATCCCGACCACCGTTGGCGCGATCTACGGCATGAACTTCGAGAACATGCCGGAACTGCGCTGGGCGTACGGGTACTACGCGGCCGTCGGCACCACCGTGGCGATGTGCCTTGCGCTCTACCTGCGATTGAAGAGGGCCGGCTGGCTATGACTGCGCAGGACGCGGTGCAACTGCGCAGCGCCACCTTGAGCGACTGCGAAGCGCTGGCGCGGCTGCTGGGTGGCATGGGCTATCCGGTGGACTCGGCGGCGCTGGAAGAGCGCCTGCGGCCACTGCTGGCGGACAGCGCGAATCACCTGGTGCTGGTGGCCACCGTGAACTACGTGGTCGCCGGCGTCATCGTCGGCATGCTGACACCGATGCTCCAGCACGAGCGGCCGCTCGGCCGGATTACCGCGCTGGCGGTCGACGAGGACCAGCGCGGGCTGGGCATCGGCAAGCGGCTGGTTGCCGGGGCGGAACGCTGGTTCGCCAGCCGCGGTGTGACCCGGCTGGAGCTGACCAGCGCCGAACAGCGCAGCGACACGCATCGCTTCCTGCGCGCAGTCGGTTTCCGCGAGAAACGCCTGCGCATGGTCAAGGACCGCCATTGACGGCACCGCCACCGCGACTGACTGATCGTTGCGCGCCCCCAAATCCCGACAGCCTCGCATGAGCCACCCGCACTCGATGAAGACCGCATTCCTGACCGGCGCCAGCGGTGGCGTGGCCCGCGCGCTGGCGCACCGCTTGCGTGAGCAGGGCTGGCGCCTGGTGCTGGTCAGCCGCGACACCTCGCGCCTGGACCCGGGCGAGCACGACGTGCTGATTCAGACGGATGTTTCCACGCCCGGCGGCGCCGAGGCGGCCTTCGCGCTGGCGGTGGACCGCACCGGCCGGGTGCCCGATGCAGTGGTCAACTGCGCCGGCAGTACGCTGATTGCGCCGCTCGGGCGAGTCACCGCCGAGGCCTTCCGCAACTGCATGGCGGCCAATATCGACACAGCATTCTTCACCGTGCAGGCCTACACCAAGGCGCTCGCGGCGGCCGGAAACCGGCCGGGCTCCATTGTCCTGTTCAGTTCCGTGGTGGCGGGCCTCGGGGTCAGCAATCACGCGGCCATCGCCACCGCCAAGGGTGCCATCGAGGCGCTGGTGCGCTCGATCGCGGCTGATTTCTCGCACCTGGGCGTGCGTATCAATGCGGTGGCGCCCGGTCTGATGCGCTCTCCGATGACCGAGCGGATGCTGGTCAGCGAGCGCAGCCAGCAGAGCGTCGCGGCGCAGTATCCGCTGGGTCATTATGGCGATTCGGCCGATGGCGCTGCCGTCGCTGCGTGGTTGCTGGGGCCGGATGCACGCTGGATCACCGGCGAGGTGATCCACCTGGACGGCGGCTTCAGCGCGGTGCGCCCCACCGTGCGCAGCGGATCCGTCTGATGGCCGTCGCCCTGGTCTGGATGCGGCGCGACCTGCGCCTGGCCGACAACCCGGCACTGCACGCGGCGCTGGCGGCCGGATATCGGCCGGTCCCGGTTTACATCCACGCCCCGCAGGAGGAATCGCCGTGGGAGCCCGGCGCGGCGACGCGCTGGTGGCTGCATCACAGCCTGGCGACGCTCGACGCGGAATTGCGCGTGCTCGGCAGCTCGTTGGTGCTGCGCCAGGGCGACAGCGCCGCCGAACTCGACCGGCTGATCGCCGAGTCGGGCGCGGTCGCGGTCTACTGGAATCGCTTGTACGACCCCGCGCTGACGCGCCGCGACAGCGCGATCAAACAGGCGCTGCGCGCGCGCGGCCTGGTTGCCGAGAGCTACGCCGCGCACCTGATCGCCGAGCCCTGGGAGATCCGCAATGGCAGCGGCGAGCCCTATCGCGTGTTCACCCCGTTCTGGCGCACGCTGAAGGCCTGCTTGCCGTTGCCTGAGCCACTGCCGGCGCCGCGCGAGCTGCCACCACATGGCTGCTGCGGCTGCATGCTGGAGCAGTTCGACCTGCTCCCGCGGATCGAGTGGGACACGGGTTTTCACAGCGCCTGGGCGCCGGGCGCAGAAGGCGCGCACGAACTGCTCGACCGTTTCGTCGACGCTGCGCTCGACAACTACGCCAGCGGGCGCGATCGGCCGGACCGTCCCGGCACCTCGCGGTTGTCACCGCACCTGCATTTCGGCGAGATCAGCCCACGGCAGGTGGCGCATCGGCTGCTGCGGCGCGCCAGCGCGGCGCAGCGCGAACTCGCGGAGCCCTACCTGCGCGAAATCGGCTGGCGTGATTTCAGTCACCACCTGCTGTACGCCTTCCCGCACACCGCGGAGGCGCCATTGCAGCCAACTTTCGCGAATTTTCCGTGGGCGGAGCCGGAGGAGCGCAAACTCAACGCCTGGCAGCGCGGCCGTACCGGCATCCCGATCGTCGATGCCGGCATGCGCGAGCTGTGGACCACCGGCTGGATGCACAACCGCGTGCGCATGATCGTCGCCTCGCTGCTGACCAAGAACCTGCGCTACCACTGGCTGCACGGTGCGCGCTGGTTCTGGGACACCCTGGTGGATGCCGATCTCGCCAACAACACCCAAGGCTGGCAATGGACCGCCGGCAGCGGTGCAGATGCCGCGCCGTACTTCCGCATCTTCAACCCGGTGGCGCAGGGCGAGCGCTTCGACCCGCTCGGCGCCTACGTCAAGCGCTGGGTGCCGGAACTGGCGCACCTGCCAGGCGAGCAGATCCACCAGCCGTGGAGTGTGGGCGGCGTGCGCGGCTATCCCAAGCCCATCGTCGATCTGAAGCGCAGCCGCGAGGACGCCCTGGCCGCCTACGCCACGATCCGCAAGTCCTGACGCAGCGCGGCTTTACAGCGGACGCGTGGGGATGCGTCAATGCGCCATCCGGGCCAGGATCGGTGCGATGCGCGAGGATGCAGGGGCACACCGCAGGGGCGGACATCCGCTGGGCGCGATCGACCGCTTTATCCGCCGCTTTGGTCCGCTGGCCCACCTGATCGCGATCCTCTGCCTGTATGCCTTCCTCGCCGTGATCATCGGCGCGGCGCTGGCGCCGTCGCTGTGGCTGATGGCGCAGTGGTGGCCGTGGGCCTGGTCTTTCGACGCACCCGGCCGCTGGCCCTTGCTGGGGCTGGGATTCGGCCTGTGCTTCTTCGTCTCGGGCTTTGCGCTGCTGATCCTGGTGCCGCTGTGCAACTGGCTGTTGCCCACGCGCGTGAAACCCTACCACGGCGCCTACTACTCGATCGCCGCGGTGCCGTGGGCGCTGCACAACGGGCTGTTCTACCTCGCGCGTTACACCTTCCTGCCGCATGTGACGCTGACGCCCTTCGGCGCGCCCTTCCTGCGCGCGATGGGGATGCGCATCGGCTCGCGCGCCTTCATCAACACCGAGTTCATCTCCGATCCCTGCCTGATCACCCTCGGCGACGACGTCGTGGTCGGCGGCAGCGTGCACCTGTTCGCCCATTGGGGCGGCGGCGGGCACCTGGCGATCGCGCCGGTGGTGATCGAATCCGGCGCCACGATCGGCCAGAAATCGACCGTGATGGGCGATGTGCGCGTTGGCGCGCACGCCAAGGTGCTGCCGCACTCGGTGCTGCTGCCGGGCACCCGCGTGGGCGCGGGCGAGACCTGGGCTGGCGTGCCGGCGCGGCGTATCGCACCGGAAGAACTGGAGCACCTGAAGCAGGGGCTGGTTGGAATCACTGACGGGATGTGAGGGCCGCGCCGACCGGTGCGTGCGCTGACCGGCCAGGCCCGGGCTCTGCAGCAGGTCTTCACGCAAGGTGTGCGACCCTCGTCCGTCGGTCCGGTTGTCCGGATTCCTTTCATGCCGCGCGGAATTCCGCGCAGGAGCACACCCAGCAAGCGCCGCAGACCCTGGTGTCGACGTGGCCCGGAGAACGCGATGCCCCATGATGTCAGCCTGATTGCCATTCTTGCGACCGGTTTTGCGCTGGCTTTCGCGCGTGCTGTCGGAGAATACGGATCGGTCATTTTCATTGCCGGCAACCTGCCCATGGTGTCCGAAATCACGCCG
>WBZL01004919.1_pt1 | contig 11293 bp, 7 predicted proteins | sample 5204291 | NCBI WGS metagenome assembly WBZL01 (sample SAMN12344345, study PRJNA552823) | activated sludge metagenome | biome: Activated sludge suspended growth; feature: Nitrification reactor; material: Wastewater; isolation source: activated sludge from nitrification reactor of wastewater treatment...
TCGGGGCGATCGTGAGCAGCCGGCCGTCCACCTCGAGCTCGAGGCGCGAGGGCACGGGCATCCCCACGGGCACCTCGAGCACCAGCCGCAGCCGCATGCCCGGCTCGAGCCGCGCCGCCACGGTGGTGCCCGCGGCGAGCGTGACCATCACCGACTCGCCGTCGGCCGTGTGCGCCACGAGCGACGTCGGGGGCTGCCACACGAGGGGCGAGCGCACGTCGATCTCGACGACGAGGGTGCCGTCGCGATGGAGCACCACGCGGCCGGGCAGGGCCTCGCCGTGGCGCAGCGGCTCCCCGCCGGCTCCACCCTCCCCGTCGCTCGCGTCGGCCTCGTCGTCGAGCGCGAGCGAGGCGAAGGCGCCCGTGCTCTCCTCGAGCGCCACGGGCTCGGGCGCGGCCGGCAGGTCGTCGGCCCGCTCGGCGAAGCCGTCCGCGCCCTCGTCGGCGGGAGCGGGCCTGGCCCGCTCGGACGCGGCGCGCTTCTTGGCACCGAAGCCGACGTCGAGCTTGCGCTCCTTGGCGGCCTCCTGCTCGCGGCGCGGGGCCTCGTCCTTGGCCTTGGTCTTGGCGGGCATGGCCGGCCCCGGCCTGGGAGCGGAGGCCGCGGGCGGGGGCGGGGGCGCCCCGGGGCCGGCCGAGATCCTGCCGCGCGCCGCCGACCCGCCCTTGGGCGCGCCCGAGGGCGCCCCAAGCGACGCGGGCACGGGGGCCTGCATCGGCGCCGCGGCGTACCCCTGCGCGAGCCCGGGCATCGCCCCGCCGAGGCCGCCACCACCGGCCTCGCGCAGGCCCAGGCCCTCCATCGACATGCCGTACGGCAGCTCCTGCGGCACGTCCTCGTGCCGCGTGGGCGCGCCCGGAGAGACCGTGGCCTCCTTGGTCACCGCGATCCACGACGTCAGCCGCGTGGCGATCTGGTAGCCCACCCCGAGCGCCTCGATCTCTTGATCGACGGCCCGCCGATCGCCTCCGATCGCCGCGCGCAGCTCGAGGTCCTCGACCTTCTCGCGGGCGAAGCGGGCGATCACCCCCGCGTGGCCCTCGCCGGGCGCCCGCGCGGGCACCTGCACGCGCGCGGTCCAGCGGCCGTGCGCGGTGCGACCCTGCACGCACAGCTCCCCGCCCTCGGGCCGCAGCCGCGCGGCCACCAGCGCCGGGCTGCTCGCGAACAGGTCGGGCAGGCGCAGCGGCGCGTGCTCGCGCAGCGCGTCGCCGGTGAGCTCGAGGTCCACCACCAGCGGAGCCTCGGTGCGGGTCAGCAGGCGCGCGGCGGCGGGCTCGGGGTCCTCGCCGATGCCCACGATGATCTCGAGCCCGCGCCCGGCCCGTGCGGCGGCCTGGGTGAGCGAGCGGTTGACGGCCGAGCCCACGCCCACCGCGTGCACCCGCGAGCCGACGGGCAGGCGCCGGCCGAGCTCGGCGAGCACCTCGTCCTCGAAGCCGATCTGGCCGTCGGTGACCAGCACGATCTGCCGCTGCGCCTCGCCGCGCAGGCCCGCGAGCGCCTCGAGGATGCCGGTGCGCATCTCGGTGCCGCCGCTGGCCGACAGCCCCCGGATCCACGCGATGGCCTGCGTGCGGTGCCTGGCGGTCGCGGGCAGGGGCTTGCGGGCAAAGCGGCGCGGCGCGGTCGAGAACTCGATGAGCTCGAGGTGATCGTGGTCGCGCAGGCCCTCCACCAGCGCGCACGCGATGCGCTGCGCCTGGGCGAGCGGCTCGCCGTGCATCGAGCCGCTCGTGTCGAGCAGCACGATGAGATCGCGCGGCACCGCGGCGGTCGGGCGCGAGGGGGGCACCAGGGTCACCAGGCCGTGCGCGTCGTCGGCCGTCGCGCTCCCGTCGATCGCGCGTGCCGTGTCGACCGACAGGCCCACCGCAGGCGTCGCCACCGGCCAGCGCACCACCACGTCGCGGTCGAGGCCCGCGCTCCCGTCGGCCAGGCTCGCGGTGGCCGACTCGCCCTCGCGCACCAGGCAGAGCGCGTGCGAGGGCGAGGCCGGCAGCCCGCCCGCCACCATGGCGTCGTCGATGCGCAGCTCGAGCGACATGGCGATCGGTCGCTTGCGATCGGCCACCGCCACCTCGACGCGCGCGGCATCGGCCACGCGGCCCTCGGCGCCCATGTAGCGCGGGGCCACCACCGTGGGGAAGCGGTACTCCCAGCCGCCCGCGCCCTGGCCCGCGTCGGTGCGCCACGCGAGCGGCTGGTCGATCTCGATCGTCGCCACCACCGTGGCGCCGGGCGGGATGTTGCCCACCTCCTGCGTGAACACGCTCGAGCGCTCCTGCTCCACGAGCGCCGCGGTGTGGCCGTGCACCAGCGCCTCCTCGAAGCGCTCGCGCGCGCGCGCGCGCCGGTCGACCTCGCCCACCACCTCGAGGTCGTCGATGCGGAAGCGGAAGCCGCTCACCGCCCCGTCGGCCGGCAGCGGCAGCGTGTAGGTCACGCGCAGCGGCTCGGCGTGCGGGTTGACGAACGTCTGCGAGAGCACGGTGCGGCACAGGCCCGCGCGCGCGCGGGCCCGAAGGTCGGCGTGGCGCAGCGGCAGGGGGCGACCGTCGAGGGTCACGAGCGTGCCGCCGCTGCCGGAGCTGGAGGGAGCGGAGGAGGGGAGCATCGGTGCGGGCATGGGCATGATGCCCGCCCAACGCAGGCCGCCCGACGCTGGTGACGAGGAAAATTCACGAAGGCGAAGAAAGCCTCCCAGGGGGCCATGGAGGGCCGAAGGAGGGCATTTGCGCGCTTTGCACGGGTGCGGTGGGGCAGCCCCCTCCCCGCACCGCCTCGCGCCGACGGGCGCCGGGTTGGGGCATCATCGGGCGCATGGCCGTCGTCAACGACTTGCTGTACCAACTCGCGGGCTCCTCGGTCGAGGAGACCGACGTCGCCGACGAGCTGCGCGTGGACCTGCCGACGGCCCGTCGCTGTCTCGAGCGGCTGCGGGGGCTGGGCCTGGCCGAGGGCCCCACCGTAGAGAAGGGGGCCAACGTGTGGAGCCCGCCCGACGGCGCCGAGTTCCCCGATCTGGTGGCCAAGGCCAAGGCGGCGGGCGTGAACGTGCGCGAGCCCATCGCCACGTTCGCCAGCGGCGGGTGACGCCGACGCGCCGCGTGCGTGGGGTATGCTGGCTGCCTTGGCTCGAGCAGCGCAGCGATCGTGGCCTCGCTCGGCCGTCGGGCTCGCGCTGCTCGTCGGAGCCGCGTGCTCCGAGCCGCGCCCGCCGGCGGCGCTCGACCCCTGCGACGGTGCCTGCGCCGAGGGGGCCTACTGCGATCCCACGTCGGCGCGCTGCCTGTGCGAGGTGGGCACGCTGGGCGATCCCTATGGCGTCTGCCTCCCGCACGGCGACCTGTGCAGCGAGGCCGAGCAGCGCGTGCACCACTCGGTGTGCGAGCACGTCATCGACGACGCCGAGACGTGGACGCGGCTGTCGATCGGCCACGCCAAGGACGCCGGGGTGTCGCGCGGGGCCAAGTACCTCCTGCCCGCCGTGGCGACCGCGCGGCTGCCCACCGTCTTCGCCGACACCAACTGGTACCGCAGCCACCACTGCCTCATGGCGCAGGGGTTCGAGCCCTACTTCCCCCAGCTGAGCTACCAGGGCTACCAGCAGCTGGTGCTCGGGCGCGACACCCGGGAGCTCTACGGCGGCACGGTGTCGGAGCTGAGCGTCCCCGACCCGCGCGGCATCGCGTACGTGTTCACGGTGGAGACGTTCGCGCGCGAGGACGAGCTGCTGTCCGAGGCCGAGATCCAAGCCGTCTACCGCCAGCTCCAGGATCGCCTGGGGATCGGCGCGCTCGCCTACACCGCCGACGGGGCGCTCCACGTCGAGCAGGCGATGTCGTGGGACGACCCGCCGTTTCCCGTGGCGCTGGTCCCCGCGGAGGTCGGCCCGCAGTACGAGGCCTACACGACCGGGCTCGCCTACGGGCGCGTGCGCTCGTTCACCGCGGCCGAGCTCGAGGCCGCCGGCGTGGGCGCGTTCGGCTGGCAGGACATCCTCGTGCTCGACCGGGCGCCGCTCGTCATCGAGGGCGTGATGGCGGCGTCGATCACCGACGCGCGGCAGGACGTGCTCACCCACCTCAACGTGCTCTCGTCCCTGCGCGGCACCCCCAACATCAAGGTCGACGACGCGTTCGAGGTGCTCGCGCCCTACGAGGGCAAGCTGGTGCGGCTCGAGGCGGTGGCCACCGACTACTCGATCCGCGAGGTCTCGGTGGACGAGGCCGAGGCCCACTGGGCCCAGGCGCGGCCCCACGCCGAGCTCGGGGCGCCGCCCGACTTCGAGGCCACGGCGCTGCTCGGGCTCGACGACGTGCCCGTGGGCACCGCGGCCGAGCGTACCGGGGCCGTCTCGCGCTTCGGCGCCAAGGTGGCCGGGCTCGCCGTGCTGCGCACGGTCGTCGATCACGCGCGGGTCGTCGACGGCTTCGGCATCCCCATGGGGGCCTACCGTCGCTTCATGGAGGGCAACTCGTGGCAGGCGCCGGTGGCCGGCGGCACGCAGGTCGCCACCTACGCCGAGACCCTCGCGCTGTGGCTCGACGACGGGCAGTTCCGCTCCGACGCGCGCCTGCGGGCCGAGTGGCTCGAGCGGCTGCGCACCGAGATGATCGAGCGGGGCGTGGTCGACCCGGCGCTGCTCGACGACGTGCGTGCCCACGTGGTCGCGCTGACGGGCAGCGACCGGACCATGGTGCGCCTGCGCTCGTCCTCCAACGCCGAGGACAGCCTGGCCTTCAACGGCGCGGGGCTCTACACCTCGGCCAGCGCGTGCGCGCCCGACCAGGCCAGCGACGCCGAGTCGGCGTGCGAGCCCGGCCGCGGCCCCAAGCCGCTCGACCTGGCGCTGCGGACGGTGTGGGCCAGCCTGTGGTCGTTCGGCGCGTACGAGGAGCGCGAGCTGTACGGGCTCGACCACCGGCAGGTGGGGATGGGCGTGCTGTGCAACCCTCGCTTCGACGGCGAGCGGGCCAACGGCGTGGCGTTCACCGGCAACCCCATCGATCTCACCGACCCCCGCCTGACCATCGACGTGCAGCTCGGCGACGTCGACGTGGTGGGCAACGACTCGGGGGCGGTGGCCGAGCTCGATCGCGTGCTCGTCGAGGGCGGCCAGGTGGTGTCCATCGATCGCGAGGTCGCATCGTCGCTCGTGCCCCCTGGGCAGGTGGTGCTCGACGACGACCAGCTCCGCGAGCTCGCCCTGCTGCTCGATGCCGTCGAGCGCGCCTACCCCGTCGACGCCGCCCCGCCCGAGGGAGCCGAGGTGATGCTCGACCTGGAATTCAAGCTCACCGCCGCGGGGGCGCTGGTGCTCAAGCAGATCCGGCCGTTCGCGGCCCGGCCGTACGTGGCGGGGCAGGGCTCGTGCCGGTAGGGCGGCGGGTGCCGGCCGGTCGATCGCGGCGTGAGCCGATCGGCCCGGCTCGCGCCGTCTGGTGGGGTGGACGAGGAGGAGCAGCCCGATGATCACCATGCTCATGGCATACGGCGTGCTGGCGCTGGCCTGGCCCGACATCTACGACGAGCCGCTCAAGCTCGACGTTGGCCCGCCGCCGCCGTGCACCGACGACACCGACTGCTTCACCGACAGCCCGCTGTGCGACGTGGAGACCGGTGAGTGCGTGCAGTGCCTGGGGCCCGAGCACTGCCCCGAGGGCTGGACCTGCGGCCCCACCGGCTACTGTCGCGACGCGTGCGAGGTGGAGGCCGATTGCGAGGGCGTGGACGGCCAGGTGCTGTGCCACCCGGAGACCGGCCTGTGCGTGCAGTGCATCGGCCCCGACGACTGCGCGCCCGAGCAATACTGCACCGCCGATGGCTTCTGCCGCCTCGACTTCTGCGATCCCGGCCAGACGTTCTGCGCCGGGGCCACGATCATGCAGTGCCTCGAGGACGGCGGGACCGGCATGGAGGTCGAGGTCTGCCCGGAGGCCTGCGCGGTCGAGGGCGGCGTGGCGCAGTGCGTGGCGGCGGGTGGCTCGAGCGGCGGAGGCACCGACACGGGCGGCATGGTGGCGGGAGGCTCGGAAGCCGGAGGCACCGCCGCCGGAGACGACACGGGCGTCACCGGCAGCGGGCCCGGGGCGACGGGCGGGACCGCCGTCGACGACGAGGCCGGCGGCGGCGGGTGTGCGTGCCGAGCGGGAGCCCCGGCGGGAGCCTGGGGGTGGTGGATGGCCCTCGGCCTCGGCGCGGTGGTGCGGCGGCGTCGCGCTCGCCCGCCGCGGGCTCGCTGAGCGCTCGCGGCTATGCCCACCGGGCGCCGAGCTCGGCGATCCACGCCTCGCGGGAGCGCGACCCGTCGACGAGCGCATCGGGCACCACCGGCTCGAATGCGGCGAGGCGTCGTACGCCGCCGGTGAACATGTAGAGCACCGTCTCGCCCGGGGCCACGAGGCCCTGGTCGATCGCCTTGGCGATGCCGATGCCGGTCAGCAGCCCCGTCTGCTCGAGCAGCCGCCCGTCGGGGGTGCGGGTGAGCGAGAGGCCGGCGCGCCCGAGCCAGTCGAGCACGAGGTCGAGGTGGGTGGCGCGGTCGGTGGCCGACAGCGACGCGAGCGCGCCGCCGGTGTCGCGCAGGATCTCGCGCACGCGCGGGTAGTTGTCGGCGGGGCGCGTGTTGTAGAGCACCGGCTCGAGGTAGCCCGCGACGTCGGGGGCGGCGCTCGCCTCGGTGACCTCGGAGGCCCCTGCCCGCCACGCCGACACCATGGGCGCGTTGGCATCCTGCTGGAAGCCCACCAGGCGAGGCACGCGGTGCAGGAGCCCCAGCGCGCGCAGGCGCGCGAAGCAGCGGTAGATGCCGGCCGGGCCGTAGCCGGCGCACATCGTCTGCGCCAGGCAGTGGGCGTGCAGGCCCTGCGCCTCGAGCTGCTCGAGCAGCGCGAGGGCGCGCACGGCCGACGCGGTCAGCCGCAGCTCCTGCGAGGGCACGATCACGCCGCCGCACCGCGCGGCGAAGCCGGCCGCGAGCGCCTTGACCTCGGGCTCGGGCCGATCGACGCCCACCAGGTGGACCCCGGGCCAGGCGAAGTTGGCCGCGTCGAGCTTGAACAGCGTGGTCGTGGGCTGGAACAGGAACAGCTCGGCGCCCGACGAGCGGAGGTATCGCGCCGCCGCGTAGCCGAGGTTGGCCCCCGAGCACACGACCAGGCGGCGCGACGGCAACAGGCCGTCCTCCACGCTCGCCCGCACGAGGCAAGCGTCGAGGTCCTTGTAGGTGCCGGTCTCCATCGCGCTCGACTCGTCACAGAGCACGATCCGCACGCCCCGATGCTCGCCGACGGGGACCAGGCGCATGCCCTCGGCGAGCGAGGCCCGGCCGATGGCGGCTCGCGAGATCGCGCCCGCGAAGCCGAGGCGCTCCACCATCGGCCAGTGCCGGACGAGGATGCTCTCGGCGGCGTGGGTCTCACGTCCGGCTGCGGGGGGCTCGTCCATGGGGCTCCATGATCGGTGTACGCGATTGCCATGGGGTTGGCACTCGGTGGTCCTCATTGGTACGTTCGAGACGTGCATCATCGAGCATGCGGTCGCGTGCGAGCGTGCTCGGCATGCGCGAACGCGGTCGCTCGAGGCGTACGATCGCGCTCCACGGGGCCGTACGCCTTGACAGTCGAGGGCGGCGTGGTAGTGTCGATCGACCTCGTTTCACTCGCGTCGCTCGAGCATGCGCATGGTCGCGCATCCTCGCCCGCGCTCCTCGGGTACGCACGATGAGCCGGTCGCGAATGGAACATTATGTTCCGGTCTAGCTCCTTGGCGTCGCCGCGCGCGGCGGCGCCGGCGAGGCGACGGCCGCACATCACTCCTTCGCCCGCTGCGCATGAGCGGGAGCGGCACGACGAGGCGCGAACGTGAGCGACACCAGCCAACGCGGAGAGAGGTACCTGCTGGACCTGCTCGACGGCTTCTTGGAGTCGAAGGTGCTGATGACCGCCTTTCGGCTCGACGTCTTCACGGTGCTCGCGGCCGCCCCGCTCTCGCGGCCGGAGCTGCTCGCGCGCCTGGGGTTGCCGTCGCGCTCGGGCGGGCTGCTGCTCGACGCCTGCCTCGCGCTCGAGCTGCTGGAGGCCGTCGACGGCCGGCTGCAGGTGCCGGCGGGGCTCGCGTCGCTGCTCGTGCGCGGTCCCGATCAGGCCTTCCGCCCCACCACCTACCTCATCGACTACTACCACGAGGTCTACCGCGCCCTGGGCGAGATGGACGAGCTCGTGCGCACCGACGGCGCAGCCTCCACGTTCACCCTGCGCGACTACTTCAAGGACGACGTGCGCGAGGTCGATCCCGCGGTCGCGGCCGCGTACTCGCAGTACATGGACGCGACGATGGACAAGATCGCCGACGTGGTGCTCGAGACGTACGACTTCGCGGCCCACCGCTACGTGCTCGACCTGTGCGGCGGGACGGGCTACTTCTGCGCGCGCGTGCTCGCGACCCACCCGGGCCTGCGCGGCGGGTTCATCGACGTGCCGGCGTGCGTCTCGATCGGTGCCGAGCGCCACGCGTCGCGACCCGAGCTGGCCGGGCGCATCGACGCCATCGCCGGCAGCGTCTTCGAGGCGGAGCTGACCGGGGCCGACGCCATCACCATGTGCCGCTCGGCGCTCGACTGGGGAGACGACGCGGTGCTGGGGGTCTACGAGCGGGCGCGCCGCGCCCTGCCGCCGGGCGGGGCGTTCCTCGTGGTCGAGCGCATGCTCCCCGACGAGATCACCCCGGCCGCCCGCGCGCTGGTGCTGCGTGCGATCTACTTCCTGGCCAAGTCCCGCACCACCCGCTACCGCACCCCCGCCCAGCACGTGGCGCTGCTACGCCGCGCCGGCTTCGAGCACGTGGAGGTGCGCCAGCCCGCACGCCTGCCCTACGCCTCGTTCCAGGACATGCGGATCATCGTCGCGCGGGTGTGAGGCGTCGCGGCGCGCGGGTGGGCGGGGCCGCCAAAGGGCCCCGCGCGGCGTGCTCTCGATCGGTGGCCGAGGAGATCTCGCCTTGGCGGGAGATCTCGCGATGCATCGCGAGATCCCGGGATCTGATCGGCGATCTTTCTTGCGGCGGCGCGCGGGCGATCGGGAGATCCGCAGTGTTTTCTTCGATCGTGTCATCCGTGCAGCGTATGGATCGATCCGAGGGTCGCTGCTTGGATCCCGGCCATGCACATCACCACGCTGGTCGAAATCCTGGAGCAGGACCTGGGCCGCAGCGCGTCGACGCGCTGGAAGCTGGCCGATCTCCTCGCCGAGCGCGGCGACGACGAAGGCGCCACCGCGCAGGCCCGGCTCGCGCACCAGCGGGAGAAGGCCGGGCGCGCACGCTCGGGCCCGAGGTGACCGCGTGGGCACGCCACGAGGCGCGGATCGCCGCGGTGGCACGTCGACGGGCGCGGGGGGCCGCCTACTACGCCCCCCAGATCCACGGCAGCCGCTCGCCCATCACCTCGAGCACCTCCGACGGATAGAGCGCGCCGCGGCCTTCGCCGAGGAAGTGCTCGCCGTAGCCGCCGTAGGTCCCACTCTCGTAGGCCCCGGGGGGTAGCCCCATCGCCTGCAGCACGTTGCCGAGCCACTGGCTGTACGAGAGCCCGGGGAACATGCGCTCGTTGGTGTTGGCCGAGGCCCCGAAGCCCTCGTTGGCGAGGTTGCGGTAGTCCACGTACTGGCCCGTGCGCAGCGTGCCGCCCGCCGAGCCGGCGGTGATGACCGGGGTCGAGACCGACTCGTGGGTGAGGTTGCCCGACTCCTGGCTCCACGCCACGAGGCAGTCGTCGAGCAGCGTGGTGCCGTCGCCCTGATCCACGTCGAGCTTGCGGACGAGGTCGACGAACACGTCCTCGAAGAACCGCTGGTGCGCGGCGGCCAGCACCGCCTGCGCGCCGCCGTCGGGGGTGTGGGCCTCGTGGGCGATGTCGTTGTGCCAGTCGCCGGCGTAGTCCGAGAACGTGTCGGTGATGCGCATCACCGCGATGCGCGACGTGTCGCACATGAACGCGGCCACGATCACGTCGTTGAACAGCTGCCAGAACCGCCCGTGTGCCGCGGGATCGAAGCCGTAGCTGCTGCTGCCCCACTCGGCCTGCGAGTCGGCGCGGGGCACCGGCACGTCGCCGCACGATACGGTGACCTCGAGCCGGCGCTGCAGCTCGTCGAGCCGCTCGAGGTGCTCGTCGAGCCGCTGGCGATCGCCGGCCGACAGCCGCCGGTCGCTCTGTCGCAGCGACAGGTAGCTCTCCATCACGCGATCGACCACGGGCGGCCGGGGGCTCGCGAGGTCCTCCTCGGGCACGAAGATGCGGTGAAACAGCGCCAGCGAGCTCCACTCGGGCGGCAGCTGCTGCACCGCCCCGGACTGGGTCGCCGGGCTCGACCACCCCCACGAGATCTTCTCGCCGACGATCAGGGAGCGCTCGAGGATGGAGGAGAGGTCGGGGTAGAAGTGCTCCGACCACGCGAGCACCTGGTCGATGGTGGGGCGCGGGTATGCCTGGACCACCTGGCCGTCGCTGCCGTTGCCGTCGTTCTCGGCGTAGTTGCCGAGGTGTCCGCCGCGGTGGTGCCCGATGTAGAAGGTGTGGTCGAGCCCGCGCAGCACGTTGAGCTTGGCCACGAGCGCGGGCGTGAGGGCGGCGCTGGGTGCTCGCAGCACCGGCGAGAGCACCGCGTCGTCACCCTGCGCCGCCGCGACCAGATCACCGCGGCGGATCGTGCGGCCCGCGTAGGCCTGGTCGTCGGTGAGCGAGCCGTCGCCGGGGAACATGCTGGCGCCCCACACCCCGCCGTGCTCGGTGCACAGCGCCACGAAGCGGCGGCGGCCCGGGCCTGCCCCGCCGGCAGAGGCCTGCCGGGGCAGGAGCGAGGGCAACAGCGGCAGGGCGAGGGTGAAGCCGGCGGCCCCGCGCAAGACTTGGCGACGAGAGATTCGGGTACGCATGGTCGTGGTCCGTTGGTGGGGTGGGGTCGTCAGTCGATGACGCGCTGCCTGAACTCGGGCCGGAGCGCGATCGATCGCAGCACCTCGGCGATCGGTGCGCCCTCCGCGAGGCGCGTAGCGAGGTCGGCCAGGGCGCAGCCGTCCTTGTGCTCGTCCTCGGGGCGACCGTAGGAGAAGCGCAGGTACTGCCGGGCGATGCACGCCTGCAAGACGCCGCTGTCCACCATCTGGTTGGCGAGGTCGGCCACGCCGCTCGAGGGCGTGTCGTCGCCCAGCACCACCTGTGGGACCGAGCGCGTGTCGATGGGGCGCGTGCCGGTGCGCGCGCCCGCGTCGTCGAGCAGCACCTGCT
>WBZL01004921.1_pt1 | contig 11291 bp, 8 predicted proteins | sample 5204291 | NCBI WGS metagenome assembly WBZL01 (sample SAMN12344345, study PRJNA552823) | activated sludge metagenome | biome: Activated sludge suspended growth; feature: Nitrification reactor; material: Wastewater; isolation source: activated sludge from nitrification reactor of wastewater treatment...
GCCTGCACCGAGACCGCCTCGGTGACGCCGCCCGACAGGATCATGGTGCCCGCGGGGATCTCCTCGCCGCGCGCGCCGAGGTGGTTGGCCAGGGCCGCGATCGCCGCCGCCGGGTGACCGAGCACCGCGGCGCCGGCACCGACCGCCACCGGCTCGCCGTTCTTCTCGAGGACCACACCCAGGGTGCGCAGATCCAGGCCGGCGACCGGCGCCGCCTGGCCGCCGAGCACGAAGCGGGTCGACGAGCAGTTGTCCGCGATCACGCTCTTGAGGTCGAACTTGAAGTCCTTGTAGCGCGAATCGATGATCTCGATGCCGGGCATGACGAAGTCGGTCGCCGCGAGCACCGCGCCGATGTGGCAGCCGGGGCCCTTGAGCGCGCGCTTGGTGACGAACACGATCTCGGGCTCGACCTTCGGGTGGATCAGCTCGCTGGTCTTGATCTCGCCACCGTCCGGCACGCTGAAGTAGTCGACGAGCCAGCCGAACACCGGGGTGTCGACGCCCATCTGCTTCATCTTGCCGCGCGAGGTCAGGCCGGCCTTGAGGCCGACCACGCGGTTGCCGCGTGCCAGCTTGCGGCGCAGGATCTCGGCCTGGATCGCGTAGGCGTCGTCCCAGTCCATGTCGGGATGGGCCTCGGTGATCTTCACCACTTCGAAGGCCTGCAGTTCGGCGTTCTCGAGGTGTTCGGCCAGTTGTTCGATGGTTTGCTGATTCAGTTTCATTGGAAGTTTCCTGTTGGATTGGGGGCGGGTCAGACGAAGCGCACCGAGCAGCCGCCGATGCCGCCGATCGTCATGCGCAGGTTGTCGCCGCGCGCCACCGGGACCATGGCGCCCATGGCACCCGAGAGCACGATGTCGCCGGCCTTGAGCGCGATGCCGAGCGAGCCGAGCATGTTGGCCAGCCACACCATGGCGTTGACCGGATGGGCCATGGTGGCCGCGCCGGCGCCGGTGACGACGATCTCGCCGTTCTTCTCCAGCACCATGCCGGCGAGCGCGAGGTCGAGGTCGGCGATGTCGACCAGCTGGTCGCCGAGCACGAACACGCCGCACGAGGCGTTGTCGGCCACGGTGTCCTGGATCTTGATCTTCCAGTCCTGGATGCGCGAATCGACGATCTCGAAGCAGGCCATCACGCCTTCGGTCGCAGCGAGCACGTCGGCCGCGGTGACGCCCGGGCCCTGCAGGTCCTTCTTGAGCAGGAAGGCGATCTCGCCCTCGGCCTTGGGCTGGATGAGCGTGTCCATGTCGACCGACTCGCCCTCGTTGAAGACCATGCTGTCGAGCAGGTAGCCGAAGTCGGGCTGATGCACGCCCAGCATGTTCATCACCGCCTTGCTGGTGACGCCGATCTTCTTGCCGATGACGCGGTCGCCCTGCTCGAGGCGGCGCGCGATCATGCGCTGCTGCACGTGGTAGGCGTCCTCGATCGTCATGTCGGGATGCGCGGCGCTCAGCGGCGCGATCGGCGTGCGCGCGACGAGCGCGTCGTAGAGCGAATCGCCCAGGGCTTCGATGGTTTTCTGGTCCATGTACGATCTTCCTCTTACAGCTTGATGCAGACGTTCTTGAGGTCGGTGTAGAACTCGAGCGAGTGCACGCCGCCTTCACGGCCGATGCCCGACTGCTTGGAGCCACCGAAGGGGGTGCGCAGGTCGCGCAGGAACCAGCTGTTCACCCACGAGATGCCCACTTCCATCTTCTGCGCGACGCGGTGGGCGCGCGAGACGTCCTGCGTCCAGATCGCGCATGCCAGGCCGTACTTGTTGTCGTTGGCCTTCTCCAGCACTTCCTCTTCGGTGTCGAAGGGGGCGATGTGGCAGCACGGCCCGAAGATCTCTTCCTTGATCACGCGGGCGGTTTCCGGCAGGCCGGTCCAGATGGTCGGCTGCACCCAGCAGCCATCGGCGAGTTCGCCCGGCATCTGGGGCACGCCGCCACCAGTCACCACGGTCGCACCTTCTTCCACGGCGACCTTGTAGTAGGACAGCACCTTCTCCTGGTGCTTCTTGCTGACCAGCGGGCCGAAGTTGGCGGCCGGATCGTCCGGCACGCCGATCTTCATGCCTTCGGCGCCGGCCTTCAGGGCGGCGACGAACTTGTCGAAGATCGGGCGCTCGACATACACACGCTCGGTGCCCAGGCAGACCTGGCCGCAGTTCAGGAAGACGGAACGCAGGGTGCCTTCGATGGCCTTGTCGAAGTCGCAGTCGGCGAACACGATCGCGGCGTTCTTGCCGCCCATTTCCAGCGACACCGGGCGCGAGCCGTTGGCCGCCGCCTTCATGATGACCTCGCCGGTGCGGGTCTCGCCGGTGAAGGTGAGCGCGTCGACGTCCGGGTGGGCGGTCAGGAAGGCGCCGGCGGAGTTGGCGCCGAAGCCGTTGACCACGTTGTAGACACCCTTGGGAATGCCGACCTTGTTCATCACCTCGCCGAGCAGCGCGGCGGTGCGCGGGGTGTCTTCCGAGGGCTTGACGACCACGGTGTTGCCGCAGGCCAGCGCCGGGCCGACCTTCCAGGTCATCAGCAGCAGCGGCAGGTTCCAAGGACAGATCACGCCGACCACGCCGACCGGACGGCGATAGCCGTAGTTGATCGCCTTGCCGCCGTCGGGCGTCGTCATCTCGAAGAACTCGGTCGGAACGTTCTTGACCATGTCCGCGAAGACCTTGAAGTTGGCCGCACCGCGCGGGATGTCCACATGCGAGGCCATGCTCTTGGGCTTGCCGGTGTCGGCGCACTCGGCCTCGAGGAAGTCGTCGAAGCGGTTGTTGATCTCGACCACCAGGGCCTCGAGCAGCTCGATGCGCTTCTGCAGCGACATCGAACCCCAGGGGCCCTTCAGCGCGGCCTTGGCGGCCTTGACGGCGGCGTCGACTTCCTTCTCGCCGGCTTCGGCGACCATGCCGATCACCTTGTTGTTGATCGGGTTGCGGTTCTCGTACCACTTGTCGGTGGCGACGTATTCGCCGTCGATGAAGTTGAGGATCTTGTCAGCAATCATGATTTCTCCCGTTACGTTTTCGAACGTTGCTGGATTGTGTTGCCGCTTTTCGTCGTGGCCTCGTCGGGCGGGCGGCGTCGGGGATGGGGTCGGGGGGTACGTCCTGGCGCATGCCCGGCGCGATGCGCCGGGCATGCGGACCAGGTCAGGTCACGACGGTCAGGAAGCGCTCGTTGAGCTTGCGGTCGTGGTAGAAGATGCCAGCGCCGACCTCGTCGAAGGTCCAGGTGATCGGCGCGTGGTCGGGGTAAGTCTCGTAGCCGCCGCAGAAGGTCTCGAAGCGGTTGCCCGAGGGATCGAAGGCGTAGATCGTCGAGCCGCGGGTGATGCCGTGGCGGGTGGGGCCGATGTCGATCGACACCCGGTTCATCGACATGATGTCGGCCGCGCGCAGCACCTTCTCCCAGCTGTCGAGCAGGAAGGACAGGTGGTGCAGCTTGCCCGGCTCGGGGTGGGCGACGAAGGCCAGGTCGTGCGCCTTGTGCGAGCACGAGATGAAGGTGGCGAGCAGGGACTTGCCGTCCTCCAGCAGCACGCGCTCGACGAGGTGGAAGCCGAGCACCTCGGTGAACAGCTTGAGGTTCTCCTCGAGGTTCGGGCCGTAGAGCAGGCAATGGTCGAAGCGGTGCGGAGCGATGCCGTGCTCGGAGGCGGCGATCCACGGATCCGGGTTGGTGTAGGGCTGGCCGTTGCCGACGTCGGTCTTTTCGGCAAACAGCTCCATGACGTGGCCGGTCGGGATGGTGAAGCGCACGCGCTCGCCGGTCTCGAGCAGTTCGCCGGCCGGGATGCGCTCGGTGGCGACGCCGTAGGCCTGCAGGTCCTTGTCGAGTTGCTCGAGCGTCGCCTTGTCCTTGACCTTGAAGCCGATCAGGTCCACGCCGGCACGGTCGGCCTGGCGCAGGATCACGCTATTGTGGTCGCGCTCGTCCCAGGCCTTGAAATACACACGGCCGGCTGCATCGCGGCCGGTCTCGACGAGCCCGAGCACGTCCTTGTAAAAGGCCACGCTTTCATCCAGATCCAGCACGCGCAGCTGGATGTGGCCAGGACGCATCACTCCGGTAGTTGCCATCTTGCATCTCCTCTCAGGGGTCACGGACGGGGTTGCGGGCGCCTCGTGCGACCCGCGCTCCCCGGGTTCTCATGCGGCGGGTCGCGCCCGCCTGTTTCTACGACTGCCTTGCGTCCGCGGCCGCCGCTGACGGCGTCGCGCACACGTTCTTCTTCATCTTGCCGAGCACCGCCAGGCGGAGGTCCGACAGCGGCTTCACGCGGCAGGCGAGGACGATGCCGGCGGCCTCTTCCTCGGCGCTGACGTAGGCCCTGCTCATCACGCGCTTGCTGTACTCGCCGGCCTCGACCTGCACCTTGCACACGCCGCAACCGCCGCCGCGACAGCCCACCGGGATGCCGCGCTTGCCAAGCCGCTCCATGCCCGCGAGCAGGGTCTCGTCCTCACGGCAGCGGTAAACCTCGCCGGTCTCGACGATCGTCACCTGGTGGAAGACCTTCGGCGCGGGGGCGTTCATGTCAGGCCACCTGCCGTTCCTGCTGCGCCTCGTTGAAGGCCTTCAGGCGCGCGGCCTGCAGTTCGCGGGCCGCGGCGAGGTTCTTCTCCTTGACGTGGCCGAAACCGCGGATCTCGTCGGGCACGCTCGCCAGCGCCACCGCCGCAGCGTGATTCACCGGGTTGAGCCTGGCGAGGATCTGGTCGAGCAGCTGGATGTACTCCTCGATCAGCTTGCGCTCGGTCTGGCGCTCTTCGGTCTTGCCGAAGACATCGAGCGCGCTGCCACGGAAGCGCTTCAGGCCGGACAAGCGCTTGAAGGCCTTGAACATCCACTCGCCGTACTGCTTCTTCTGCGGGTGGCCGGTGACCGGATCGGTCTTGGAGAGCAGCGGAGGCGCGAGGTTGTACTTCACCGAGTAGCCATTCGGGAACTGCGCGTCGAGCTCGGCGAGGAAGGCCGGGTCGGTGTGCAGGCGGGCGACCTCGAACTCGTCCTTGTAGGCCATCAGCTTGTACAGGTAGCGGGCGGCCGCCTCGGCGAGCGCGGAGGAGGAAACCGCCTTCTGCTCGCCCGCAACCACGCGCTTGATCACCTCGGCGTAGCGCTTGGCGTAGGCCTCGTCCTGGAAGGCGATGAGCTCGGGCACGCGGATCTCGACCAGGCGCTTGACCTCGCCGCTGGCGCCGATCGAATCGACGATCGCACGCGCGGCCGGCGACAGCTGCGGCGCCTTGTTCAGCACGACCACCTGGCCACCGGTCTTCTGGCGCGCGACCTCGGCCTCGACGAAGGCGCGATCGACCACCGCCATGCGGCCCCAGCGGAAGGCGGCCAGACTCATGTCCACCGCGACGCCGGACTGGCGGATGGCGTCCTCGATCGACTCGGCCTGGAGCGGGATCGTGCCGGCCTGGAAGGCCACGCCGACCATGAAGTTGTTGGTCGCCATCGCATCGCCGAACAGGCCCGCCGCCAGCGCCTCACCGTCGAGGAACACGTTGTGCTCCTTGCGGGTGACGCGGTCGATGCCGCCGGTGAGGCCGCTGGTGGCCGGGAACAGCGCCTTGCGGTTGGTCACCATCTGACCGGTCGGGGTCTGGGTGGTGGACACGATCGCGATGGTGCGCTCCGGATTGCACTTGTCGAGGTTCTTCGGGTCGGTGGCGTTGAGGATGTCGAAGCCCAGATACAGGTCGGCACGGCCGTCGGAGATCTTGTTCGAACCCTTGAACGGGGCGTGGGTGATCTTGATGTCGGAGATCACCGCGCCGCCCTTCTGCGCCAGACCGGTCTGGTCGAGGCCGATCACGTGCTTGCCTTCGAGGCGGGCGGCACGCGCCAGCGTCGCCACGACGGTCACCGAGCCGGTGCCGCCGATGCCCATGACGTGGATGCCGAAGCCCAGGCTGTCATCGACCTTCTTGACCGGCGGCGGCAGCTCGCGCTCGAGCGCCGGGATGCGACCCTTTTTCTTCTTGGGCGCGCCATCGGCGGCCGGGGCCGGATGCGGGGTGATGGTCAGAAAGGACGGGCAGAAGCCCTTCACGCAGCTGAAGTCCTTGTTGCACGAGGACTGGTGGATGCGGGTCTTGCGACCGAACTCGGTCTGCACCGGCTCGACCGACATGCAGTTCGACTTCTCGCCGCAGTCGCCGCAGCCTTCGCAGACGCGCTCGTTGATGACGGTGACCTCGACCGGCTCGTCGGCCTTGCCGCGGCTGCGCGCACGGCGCAGCTCGGCGGCGCACTCCTGGTCGTGCAGCAGCACGGTGCAGCCCGGGGTGGCGGCGAGCTCGCGCTGCGCCTCCTCGATGCGGTCGCGGTGCCAGACCTCGGTGCCACCGGGCAGCTGCACGCCGTTGAAGCGCGAGGGGTCGTCGGTGGTGACGATGATCTTCTTGACGCCGTTGGCGAGGAGGTCGGAGACCATGTTGGTCACCGGGACCTCGCCCTGGATGGCCTGGCCGCCGGTCATCGAGGTGTGCGCGTTGCGCAGCAGCTTGAAGGTGATGTTCACCCCGGTCGAAGCCGCATAGCGGATCGCCAGGCTGCCCGAGTGCGCGTAGGTGCCGTCGCCCATGTTCTGGAAGATGTGCTGCGCCTCGGTGAAGGGCGCCATGCCGATCCACTGCGTGCCCTCGGCGCCCATGTGGGTGCCCATGACCACGTTGCGGCCCATCCACATCGCCATGGTGTGGCAGCCGATGCCGGCCGACACGATGCTGCCGTCGGGGGCCTGGGTCGAGGAGTTGTGCGGACAGCCCGAGCAGAACCAGGCGGTGCGCACCGCGGTCGGCAGCTTGTTGCGCGAGTGGATCTCGTCCAGGCGCTTGAGCCAGTTCTCGGCCGACTCGATGCGGGTCTTGCGCGACAGGCGCTTCAGCAGCGCGCGCACGATGACGTCGGACTCGAACTCGCCGTAGTGCGGCAGCAGCTCCTTCTCTTCCTCGTCGAACTTGCCGACGATGCGCGGCGCGTTGGCCATGCCGTAGAGCACCTGCTTGGCGAACATCTCCAGGAAGGGACGCTTCTCTTCGATGACGAAGATCTCTTCCAGTCCCTGCGCGAACTCGCGCACGATGGTCGGCTCCATCGGGAACAGCATGCCCATCTTGAGGATGCGGATGCCGTAGCGGCGCAGCGCGGCATCGTCCAGACCCATCTCGAGGAAGGCCTGGTTGAGGTCGTTGTAGGTCTTGCCCGCGGTGAGGATGCCGATCCAGGCGTCGGGGTTGGGGAAGACGACGTTGTTGAGGTTGTTGGCGCGGGCGTAGCGCTTCACCACCTCGAGGCGGCGGGTGTACAGCGACTGCTCCATCTCCAGCGCCTCGACGCGCACGTTCATGCCGAGGTTCATGTTGGGCGTGAACAGCTTGCCGTCGAACTCGAGGTCGGGGGTGACGAAATTCAGGCGCTCGGGCGACACGTTGGCGGTGCCGGTGCCGTCGGCGACGTTGGTGACGATCTTCATGCCCATCCACACGCCCGCCAGACGCGACATCTGGTAGCCGTGCAGGCCGTAGTCGAGGATTTCCTGCACGTTGCCCGGGTACAGCGAGGGGATGCCGACGTGGAACAGCATGGGCTCGGACTGCGAGCACAGCGAGGAGCTCTTGCAGCTCGGGTCGTCGCCCGCGATCGCGAGCACGCCGCCGTTCTTGGCGATGCCGGTGTAGTTGGCGTGCTTGAGCGCGTCGCCGGAGCGGTCCACGCCCGGCGCCTTGCCGTACCACATGCCGGTGACGCCGTCGAACTTCTGCTTGCCGACGGTGTGCAGCATCTGCGTACCCCACACCGCGGTGGCGGCGAGATCCTCGTTGATACCGTCCACGAAGTGGATGTGGTTCTGCACCAGCAGCTTCTGCTGCTTGATCAGCGCGGCGTCGAGCATGCCGACGGGAGAGCCGCGGTAGCCGGAGACGAACATGCCCGTCTTGAGCCCGCGACGGGCGTCGGTGCGCACCTGATCGAGGGTCAGACGGACGATCGCGTCGATGCCGCCGAGGTGGATGTCTCCTTCTTCCTGGGTGAACGTGTTGGAGATTTGCTTGCCGGATGACATGAGTGTCCTTCCCCTTTTATCAGCCCGTCTCCGGGCGTTTTGTCCGTCTCGTCCCCCACGCGCCGGGCGGCATGGCGGAACGATCTGGGGCGCAGATTAGGGGGAGCGGCCATACGGCAATATCCACTTCGTGCACAACCGCTATCCGCTTTGTGCAGCCGGGACCACCCTGCAGAGAGTGGATACTGATGTTGCAAGAACTGGATATTTCGCGCCTTTTGACCTCCCTACGATGCGAACTCCGCGCATCAGACAACACAGGAGACTCTGGCGATGATCACCACGGAATATCTGGACTCACTCATCGAAAAGGACAAGGAAAAGGGCCTTTTCCGCTGCAAGCGTGAGATGTTCACCAACAGGGAGCTGTTCGACCTCGAGATGGAACACATCTTCGAGGGCAACTGGATCTACCTCGCCCACGAGAGCCAGCTGCCGAAGATCAACGACTACTACACGACCAAGATCGGTCGTCAGCCGGTGTTCATCACCCGCAACAAGGACAACCAGCTCAACTGTTTCATCAACGCCTGCGCCCACCGCGGCGCCACGCTGGCACGCTTCAAGCACGGCAACAAGGCCACCTACACCTGCCCCTTCCACGGCTGGACCTTCAACAACTCGGGCAAGCTGCTGAAGATCAAGGACCCGTCCGAGACCGGCTACCCCGAGAGCTTCAACTGCGAGGGCTCGCACGATCTCAAGAAGATCGCGCGCTTCGAGTCCTACCGCGGCTTCCTGTTCGGCAGCCTGAAGGCCGACGTGCAGCCGCTGGAAGACTTCCTCGGCGAGTCGAAGAAGATCATCGACATGGTCGTCGACCAGTCGCCCGAGGGCCTGGAAGTGCTGCGCGGCTCCTCGACCTACGTCTATGAAGGCAACTGGAAGCTGCAGGCCGAGAACGGCGCCGACGGCTACCACGTCACCGCCACGCACTGGAACTACGCCGCCACCCAGGCGCAGCGCAAGAGCCGCGACGCCGGCGACGACATCAAGGCCATGAGCGCCGGCGGCTGGGCCAAGAAGGGCGGCGGCTCGTACTCGTTCGAGAACGGCCACCTGCTGCTGTGGACGCGCTGGGACAACCCCGAAGACCGTCCGCTGATGGAACAGCGCGACCGTCTGGTCAAGGAATTCGGCGAAGCCAAGGCCGACTGGATGATCGGCAACTCGCGCAACCTGTGCCTGTACCCGAACGTGTACCTGATGGACCAGTTCAGCTCGCAGATCCGCGTGTTCCGCCCGCTCGACGTCAACCGCACCGAAGTCACCATCTACTGCATCGCGCCCAAGGGCGAGTCGGCCGAGGCGCGTGCCCGCCGCATCCGCCAGTACGAGGACTTCTTCAACGCCTCGGGCATGGCCACGCCGGACGACCTCGAAGAATTCCGCGCCTGCCAGGAAGGCTTCATGGGCCGTGCGCTGGAGTGGAACGACATGTCGCGCGGCGCCACGCACTGGGTCGAAGGCCCGGACGAAGAAGCGGACAAGATCGACCTCAAGCCCATCCTGTCGGGCGTGAAGACCGAGGACGAGGGCCTCTACGTCGCCCAGCACACCTACTGGCTTGAAGAGATTCGCAAGGCTGCCGCGGCCAAGAACGCATAACCGGAGACCCAAGAGATGAGCCTTTCCTACGAGAACCTGTGCGCCTTCCTGTACCGCGAAGCCCGTCACCTCGACGACCGCGAGTGGGACGAGTGGCTGGCGATGTACGACGAGAACTGCACCTTCTGGATGCCCGCCTGGGACGATGACGGCGAGCTGACCGAGGACCCGCAGAGCGAGATCTCGCTGATCTGGTACGGCCGCCGTGCCGGCCTGGAAGACCGCGTGTTCCGCATCCGCACCGAGCGCTCGAGCGCGACCATCCCCGACACCCGCACGAACCACCACATCAGCAACATCGAGGTGGTCGAGCAGAACGACAAGACGGTCAAGCTGCGCTTCAACTGGCACACCATGAGCGTGCGCTACAACCACACCGACCACTTCTGCGGCACGAGCTTCTACACCCTGGACGTGTCCGGTGCGAGCCCGCTGATCAAGGAAAAGAAGGTCGTCCTGAAGACCGACTACATCCGCCACGTCATCGACGTTTACCACGTCTGACAACGAGGGCGGGGCGTCGCGCGCCGGCAAGGGCGCGGGCGACCCCGCCCCAACCGGGAGAGACAACCATGACATTCAAGATCGCGCTGAACTTCGAGGACGGCGTCACCCGCTTCATCGACTGCAACGCCACCGAGACCGTGGCCGATGCGGCCTACCGCCAGGGCGTGAACGTCCCCATCGACTGCCGCGACGGCGCCTGTGGCGCCTGCAAGTGCAAGGCCGAATCGGGCAAGTACGAGCTCGGCTTCTACATCGACGACGCCATGAGCGCGGAAGAGGCCAAGCTCGGCTACGTGCTCACCTGCCAGATGCACCCCAAGAGCGACTGCGTCGTGAACGTGCCCGCCTCGTCCGAGGTGTGCAAGATCAAGCACGCCACCCTCACCGCCACCGTCGCCGAGGTGCGCCAGCTCTCGCCGAGCACGCTCTCCCTGGTGCTGCAGGGTGAAGGCGTCGGCAAGCTCGCCTTCCTGCCCGGCCAGTACGCCAACCTCACCGTGCCCGGCACCGAGCAGACGCGCGCCTACTCGTTCAGCTCGATGCCCGCCGACAGCCGGGTAAGCTTCCTCATCCGCAACGTGCCCAACGGCCTGATGAGCGGCTACCTCACCGGCGCGGCCAAGGCCGGCGACACCATCAAGCTTGCCGGCCCGATCGGCAGCTTCTACCTGCGCGACGTCGCCCGCCCGGTCCTGATGCTCGCCGGCGGCACCGGTCTTGCCCCCTTCCTCGCCATGCTCGACAAGCTCGTCGCGGCCGGCGGCAGCGCGCACCCGGTGCACCTGATCTACGGCGTGAACACCGATGCCGATGTGGTCGAGCTCGAGCGCCTGGACGCCTTCAAGGCCGCACTGCCCAACTTCACCTACGACGTCTGCGTGGTGGCCGACGACAGCAGCTGGCCGAAGAAGGGCTACGTCACCGCCCACATCGAGCCCGCCCACCTCAACGAAGGCAACGTGGACATCTACCTGTGCGGCCCCCCACCCATGGTCGAGGCCGTCGCCCACGACCTGCGCGAGCGCAAGGTCGAACCGAACAGCTTCCATTACGAGAAGTTCGCCGCCAGCGTCTGAGCGCTGCCC
>WBZL01001052.1_pt1 | contig 11290 bp, 8 predicted proteins | sample 5204291 | NCBI WGS metagenome assembly WBZL01 (sample SAMN12344345, study PRJNA552823) | activated sludge metagenome | biome: Activated sludge suspended growth; feature: Nitrification reactor; material: Wastewater; isolation source: activated sludge from nitrification reactor of wastewater treatment...
GCGGCAGCAGACTCAACTGCTCCATTGCGTACGGCTTGAAGGTGAGGTTTCGGTTGTTCATCTCCCTATTGTATTAAACTTTTCCCCAACTGAGGAGGGGCTGTCCTCCCCTTTTTAGACAGCCCCTGAATTTTCGTGAAGCTCGTAGGTTAGGCTTTTAGCCTGCCATCTTCTTGAATTTCGATTAACGGCGTGTTGAAAACCTGCCCTACATACATCGGGACGTTTTTCGCAGACAAACAAACCCTGTCTCTTGACAGGGTTCATTTCCTGAAGTAATATATGAACACTTGCTCAACTATTCAGTATTATGAAACTCACCGAACTCAAAGCCATTCAACTCGCCGAACTATTCAGCGCCCTCAGCGATGCCAGCCGCGTGCGGATCATCTCCCTGCTCCTCGATGGCGAGATGGGCGTCGGCGCGCTTGCCGAAAAATTGAACATGACCGAGTCCGCCGTGTCGCATCAACTGCGCGGACTCCGTCAGATGCGCTTCGTCCGTGCGCGCAAGTCAGGCAGGCAGGTCTTCTATCGTCTCGACGACGATCACGTCGAAAAACTCTATCGCATGGGTCTTGAGCATGTACAGCATGGGTAATTGCGCTACAGACCAATGGAGGTTGAAAATCCGCTCTACACGGAATCGTAGGTCAGGCTTTTAGCCTGACACATTCTTGAAATTCAATCAACGGCGGGTTGAAAACCCGCCCTACAAGCCATTACCTAATCCATCAAGGAATCATTTCATGGAACAAACAATTGACATTGACATCCCGCTGTTACTCCCAGGCGTTGAAAACGAGAAGGACGAATGCCTCGTGCGGCTCGAAGCGGCGCTTCAAGGCAAAAAGGGAATCATCCGCGCACACGTCGAACGCGACAAAACGCCCGTTGACCTGTGCCTGCACTACGACCCCAACCTGTTGACTCTCTCCGATGTGAAGCGTCTCGCCGAACTTGCAGGCGCGCAAATCGTCAACCGCTATCATCACGAATCGATTCCCATCGAAAACATGGACTGTTCCGATTGCAGTCTCGTCATCGAACACAGCGTCGGGCGCATGGACGGCGTGCTGTCGGTCAACGTCAACTACCCCACCGAGAAAATGTGGATCGAGTATGACAATCACAAGATCACTCGCGCCGCCATCGAAAAACGAGTCCGTTCGTTGGGGTATCAAATTCCGCTTAATGAATTTCAAGCAAAGATACAAGAGAACAGAGAATTACTATTCAGCCTCTTGTCAGGATTATTTCTGCTGATCGGCTGGCTCGGCGATACGTTCTTCGGCTTCCCCACATTTCTCAGCATCGGACTCTTCGCAGTCGCCTATGTTTTAGGCGGCTGGGATGTCTCACGTCACGCATGGCACGCCTTGCGCGAACGCCGCCTCGACACAGACGGGCTCATGGTTGTCGCCGCAATTGGCGCGGCGTTCCTAGGCGAGTTTGCCGAAGGCGCATTGTTGCTTTTCCTTTTCAGCCTCGGTCACGCATTGGAAGAACGCGCATTAGATCGTGCGCGCCGCGCCGTCCGCGCGTTGGCTGACCTTGCACCGAAGACCGCGTTGGTCCGCCGCGATGGAAAAGAACAGGAGTCTCCCGTCGAGTCGTTGCAACTCGACGATGTGGTCATCGTCCGCCCTGGCGTGCGAATTCCCGTGGACGGAATCATCCTCGACGGAAGTTCTGGCATTGACCAATCCTCCGTCACAGGCGAATCGCTTCCCGTTGATAAAACGGTTGGCGATCAAGTTTTCGCAAGCACGGTCAATGGCGAAGGCGCGCTCGAAGTCAAAGTGACGCGCCTCGCAAAAGATTCAACTCTGGCGCGCGTGATGAAAATGGTCGAAGAAGCGCAAGCGCAAAAATCGCCGACTCAACAGACTGTCGAAAAATTTGAGCGTATCTTTGTCCCATCTGTTTTAATTCTCACCGCGCTCGTGATCGTCATCCCGCCTCTCTTTGGTTTTCCATTCCGCGAATCGTTTTTACGCGCGATGACTCTGCTCGTCGCCGCGTCGCCGTGCGCCCTCGCGCTTGGCACGCCCGCCGCAATTCTCGCAGGTGTTGCGCAAGCCGCGCGAAATGGCGTGCTCGTCAAAGGCGGCGCGCATCTTGAAAATCTCGGACTGCTCAAAGCCATCGCCTTCGATAAAACTGGAACCGTGACTCACGGTCAGCCCGAGGTGACAGATGTAGTTGTGTTACCAGCCTCAGGGTGGAAAGAAGTGGATTTACTATCCATCGCGGCAGGCGCGGAATCTCGATCCGCGCATCCGTTGGCGCAGGCGGTCGTGCGCTCGGCTCAGACGCAGGGTCTGCCTGCCTCGCCAGTGGACGACGTCGAGTCGCTGACGGGACGCGGCCTGCGCGCGGTGGCGAACGGCAAGACGATTTGGATCGGCAATCAAAAGTTGATGAACGAAGCGGGCGTGGCGCTTTCATCCGAATCAATTTCACGCGCCGAGGCATTGCAAGGACAAGGCAAAACGTTGATGTGGATCGCGGTGGATAAAACATTGGCGGGCTTGATCGCGCTGGCAGATACCTTGCGTCACGAAGCCGCGCCGACGATGAACGCGCTCAAAAAATCTGGCGTGACTCATACCATCATGTTGACAGGCGACAACGCGCGTTCTGCATCCGCGATTGCAAGTGAAATTGGTCTCACTGAATTTCGCGCCGACTTAATGCCCGAAGATAAACTCACCATCATCCGCGAACTTGTCAAAGACTATGGGCAGGTTGCCATGATCGGCGACGGAGTCAACGATGCGCCCGCGCTTGCCAATGCAACCGTTGGAATCGCAATGGGCGGCGCAGGAACTGACGTTGCACTCGAAACCGCCGACGTTGCGTTGATGGGCGATGATCTTTCTAAACTGCCATTCGCAGTCGGCTTGGGACGCGCCACGCGCGCGATCATCATTCAAAATCTGGCAATCGCATTGGGCGTGATCGGTTTGCTTATTGTCACGTCAATCACTGGTATCATCAGCATTGGCATCGCCGTCATTTTTCACGAGGGAAGCACGCTGGTCGTCGTGGCGAATGCGTTGAGGTTGTTGAGGTATAAATCCACGTAGCGTCAGGCTTTTAGCCTGACGCCTTCGCCACGCAAAAGCTGGTCGGGCTGTAAGCCCGACCTACACAGTTGAAGTCAGTTCGATTCTCGTAATGCGACATTTTGCAAATTAACCAATAAATCTAGCAATAAACACGATATGGATTATTACCATAAAGCCAATCCCGAAGGGATGATAGGATTCTAAAAGCGGCAAAATGGGTCTCTAAATCCCGAAGGGATGACATAAATTTGCCGCATCTGACACCCCTTCGGGGTTGAATGTGATACATCCTTCAATACTACAATCATTTGACCCCTTCGGGGTCTGTGAATAATTGCCGTATTGCTCGGTTTAATTGTTAACCTGCAATATGTCGCTCTTGGGCAAGTACAACTGAAAACGCGAGGCGCTTCGCAGACTCTCGTTACGACCTTCACGGCGTAAGGTGAGTTATTAACTCGCCGATCATCACCACGCAAAAATTTGTCGGGCTACAAGCCCGACCTACAAATTGGCTTATACAGGAGAATCCATGCCCGTTGCAAAATTTCACCCGCTGAGTTTCACTGAACAACCATCGCAAGAAATGATCCAACGCGCCACAGACTTCCGCGCGCACATGCAACGTCGCCGCACGGTGCGGCACTTTTCCGATAAACCCGTTCCGCGCGAAATCATTGAAGAGTGTCTCATCGCCGCAGGGACTGCGCCAAGCGGAGCGAATTTGCAACCCTGGCATTTTGTCGTGGTCAGCGACCCAAAGGTGAAACAAGAAATTCGCGCCGCGGCGGAAGAAGAGGAAAAAGATTTTTATCAGCGCCGCGCGCCGAAAGAATGGCTCGAAGCCCTCGCCCCGCTCGGCACGGACGCACACAAACCGTTTCTTGTGACCGCCCCATACTTGATCGCCATCTTCGGAAAGAATCACAGCGAATTACCCGATGGACGCCGCGTGAAGAATTATTACGTCCACGAATCGGTGGGAATCGCCACAGGCTTCTTGATCGCCGCGATTCACAACGCGGGCTTGGTCTCGCTAACCCACACACCCAGTCCAATGGGATTCCTCAACGGGATTCTGAACAGACCGTCAGATGAAAAACCATTTCTACTGTTAGTAACAGGCTTCCCTGCGAAAGAAGCGGAAGTCCCGGTCATCACCAAAAAGCCGCTGGGTGAGATCGCGACATTTATCTAATCAATTCATCCACTAGGAAAAGAGGGCGTCACTACCAAAGTGACGCCCTCTTTATTCAATCAATTTCAGAGAGCGCGGGATCGCAAAAATCTGGCGCTTCGGTCAAGAATGGCGCAAAGACGACCTTGTTCTTGCCGACGCTATCGCCCGAGCCGGGACCTCTGCCCGAAGGTCCGCTGGGGTCGCCCCAATAATTTCCATCGGCGGTTGCCGCGCTGGCATGGATGCCGCTCGTCCAATTTGGCTCGATGCCCACCGTTCTGTTATTGGCAAAACAATTGTTGTGGATCTGTATATCCTCGTTGAAATTCGAGTAAATACCGCTGGGGTGCGCTTCAAGAGTCGCTTGAAAGCCAGGGATGCTGGTCAGCATATCGGAAACCATTGGGGCGGTTTGAATTTGCTGGAGCATATTATCCTCTTCAGGATCTATGCCCGCGAGGATGGGATTGATCACGCCCACCGCGCCGCCATAAGCGGCGGACTCGTTTTGATAAAACTGGCTTCCCGTAATAGTGATGTTTACATGATTGGTAAACATGCCGCCGCCCCAATTCCCGTTGGCGTTGCCCGTGACGCGGTTCTTCATGAAAAAACTATCGGCGATCACCAGCGTGGCAAAATAGGCATACAAACCGCCGCCATTGCCATCCGATTCGTTGCCTTCAAAACGAGCGGATTGGATTGAAGACCGCGACGAATCGATGAACAACGCGCCGCCATTGTTTGTGCTTGTGTTATTGATGAACTCGCTATTTGAAATGTCAAGCCTGCCGAGGGTGAAATAGATCGCGCCGCCGTTATCGGAACTGTTGTTGACAAAGCGGACGCGATCCAAAAAAATAGAGGAACTCATCGAATAGATGGCGCCGCCCCAATCTTTCGCCACGTCGCCGTTTTGGATGGTGAGGTTATCCATGGTTAACGTCGAATTGACCATCAATTCAAAAAAGCGGAATGGCTCGGCATTTTCAGCGCGGGTCAAGGTTGCGCCATTGCCGTGAATGGTCATTGGATACGCAATTGGCGGGAGAGCAGTGCCAACATCGGTGACGCTGATCAACCATTCATACACGGGAGGCGATTGGTCATCTTGGGTAAAAACGTATTCGCCAGGCATTAATTCGATCACGCTCTCGCCCAAGACTCCTGTTTTACACGAATCAAATTGCTTTGCCGTATTTGCCGCCATAATGGCTTCAGCCAATGAGCATTTTCCATTTTGCGCGAACGGATACACTTCCTGCTCGAGCGTATCCACGAAGATCACATTTTCAGGCGAGGGAGTTGACGTGGGAGGAACAGGTTCGTCGGTCGGGCTGGAAGACACGAAGGCGGTAGACGAGGGCACATTCACATCGGTTGAAACGACAGGCGCGGGCGTAGACACGGTTCCGCTTCCGCAAGCAATGGACATTAAAGCCAAAATCAAAAACAATGTTACAAAGGGACGCATGGATTCTCCTAATTTTTTTCCAATCAATACTTCACGAGAGTTCAAGCGACAGCTCGATTTGCTCGGTAGCTCGTGCCGCCTGCCTTGACGCAGTACAACTGCGTCAAAAACTATAAATTTTTCCCAATTATATAGCGATGGGCATAACCGCGTAGGAAACCCCCATCATCACGAAAAGGTAACTCAAAGACGTTAGATGCTCGTCCGAGTCTTTTGCAAGGAGACATTGACAGGGAACTAATCTCTAGTCTCCAATCTCTAAATTATTCCTCCCCCGTCAACAACTTTATCCGTTCCCACGGTTTCAAGTTTTCATCTTCCGCCAGCAAACTCTTCAACTGATACAACTCGTCGCGCAGCGCGGCGGCGCGTTCGAATTCGAGATTCTTCGCGGCTTCTTTCATTTGGATTTCCATGTCGCGCACCACTTGGCGCAGTTCATTACGCGGCAGGTCTTGCTTCACTTTGTATTCGCCGCGCATCTCGCCAACCGCCTTCGCGCTCAACTCTTCGGTGAGATCGTGGATCGCTTTGTGAATGCTGATCGGCACGATGCCATGTTCGGTGTTGTATTTCACCTGCTTGGCGCGGCGGCGATTCGTTTCGTCAATCGCGCGCTTCATCGAGTCGGTCATCTTGTCGGCATACATGATCACGCGCCCATTGACATGACGCGCCGCGCGACCAATGGTCTGGATCAACGCGGTCTCGGAACGCAGAAAACCTTCTTTGTCCGCGTCCAAAATTCCAACCAGCGACACTTCGGGCAAGTCGAGTCCTTCGCGCAGTAAATTGATTCCCACCAGCACATCGAACACGCCCATACGCAGGTCGCGCAAAATGCCCACACGTTCAAGCGTCTCCACATCCGAATGTAGGTATTGGACTTTCATCTCCAACTCTTTCAAGTATTCGGAGAGGTCTTCCGACATCCTCTTCGTCAGCGTGGTGACAAGGACACGCTCGCCTCTTTCGACCCTCTGCCTGATCTCGCCGATCAGGTCGTCCACCTGCCCCCTCGTCGGACGCACTTCCACTTCGGGGTCAACGAGTCCCGTCGGGCGGATGATCTGCTCGACGACTTGTTCCGCGTGTCCCATCTCATACGGTCCAGGTGTGGCGGAGGTGTAGATCGTGCTTCCCATCACCTCTTCGAACTCCTCGAACTTGAGCGGACGATTATCCACCGCGCTAGGCAAGCGGAATCCATATTCGACAAGCGTTTCTTTCCTCGCTTTGTCGCCGTTATACATGCCGCGAATCTGCGGGACGGTCATGTGACTCTCGTCGATCACCAGCAGATAATCTGTCGGCAGAAAATCAATCATTGTCCACGGATGCGTTCCCGCCGCGCGGCGATCCAGATGACGCGAGTAATTCTCGACGCCCGAACAATAGCCGACCTCTTTCAACATTTCCAGATCGTAGCGCGCGCGTTGCTCGAGTCTCTGCGCTTCGAGGTGCTTGCCAGTCTCTTTGAAGAATTTCAGCCGATCTTCCAACTCGGCTTCGATATCGGCAATCGCATCCTTCATCTTATCGGCGGCGGTGAGATATTGCTTGGCGGGGTAAATTGAAATTTCATTTGGCTCCTCGAACACTTCGCCAGTGACGGGACTGAACTGCATGATGCGTTCCACTTCATCGCCGAAGAAGGTGATGCGGAATCCGCGTTTGTCTTCGTACGCAGGGATGATCTCCAACGTGTCGCCGCGCACGCGGAATGTGCCTGTCTTCAAATCCATGTCGTTGCGTTGATATTGAGATTCGATCAACTGACGGAGCAGCGCATTGCGCCGATACATCTCACCCACTTTGAGAGTGACTGTCCCTTTGCCGAATTCTTCGGGGTTGCCCAAACCGTAAATGCACGAGACCGACGCAACGATGATCACATCACGCCGCGAGATCAAAGCGGCAGTCGCGGCGAGCCTTAGCCGTTCGATCTCTTCGTTGATCTGAGTCTCTTTTTCGATGTACAAGTCGTGGCGCGGAACATACGCCTCAGGCTGGTAGTAATCGTAATACGAAACAAAATACGACACCGCATTCTCGGGGAAGAATTCTTTGAACTCGGCATACAACTGTGCGGCGAGGGTCTTGTTGTGAGCCATGATGAGCGCGGGCTTTTGCAACTCCTGGATCACAGACGCGATGGTAAATGTCTTGCCGGTGCCTGTCGCGCCGAGCAACACCTGATGTTTCTTGCCGCCATGCACGCCATCCACGAGTCCGCGGATGGCTTCGGGCTGGTCGCCCATAGGGATGAAGGGTGCTTGAAGTTTGAAGTCCATGTGATGTGTAAAATGCGCTTCGACTGCGCGGCGAAGAAATCACTCGCCGCTCCGCTCAGCGCGAAAAGATAATCTGAACGTACGTTCTATATTGTACCGCGAAATGTCGAGGCGTCGAGTCCGCTTGAGGAAACTGAAACAGGCATCCCGTCGAAAAGAGGCGAGAGTATAATCCAAGAATGAAATCCACATTGACCATTATCGGCATCCTGCTATTTCTTATCGGCTTGGTATTTTTCTTGCAGGGAATCAACATCCTGCCCGGCAGTTACATGACGGGCGATCCGCAGTGGGCGATCAACGGCGGCGTGATGATGCTCGTCGGCGCGGGGCTGTATTTTTTCGCAAGACGAAATGGCTGACGAGATCAAAGTCAACGACCGGGTGGAAGTCTTCTTGAAGCATCTCGAGGACTGGCGCGCTGGCGTGGTCGTCCGCATTGATCCATATTCCGCGCATCGCAGTTTCATTTGGGTTCAACTCGACTCCGAAGTAGACAGGCGGGAATTAATCTCGGTATTGAACCCAAAAAATATTAGGAAAATATAAGGCGGAAGCCTGCCAACAAGATAAGACGAGTACAATGGTGTGAATTATGTACCGGCGCGTTTTTGAGGTTGTCCCATGAAAACCAACAAGTCCATCCTTGCAGTTCTTTTGATCTTCTCGTTTGCGCTCTCTGCCTGCGCGGGATTCGCCCCAGAAGACGAGCCGATCACCGGGGATTTCGGAGCGCAGTACACGCCGCAGGAACATCAAACGCGCGTCTTCGATGCCATCCAAAAACATCTTGTAGATAATTACATCTACTATGAATCCGCCGAGCTAGATTGGGACGCGCTTTTCGACGAATACCATGCGCGGATTTCTGACGGTTTGACAAACGACGAGTTCAACGCGCTGATGCTGGAGTTTACAGGCAAACTACCCGAAGGCGCGCTCCTGTTTCAATCGCGTGACGAGCGTATCGCCGCCGAAACCGAGTCCACTTCCACGTACGAGGGCATCGGTGCCTTCATCGGGTTTGACGCGGAGGCTGTGCCGCACATCATCGTGCTGGGCGTGATCGAAGGATCGCCTGCCGAACAGGCAGGCATTCGCGCGCATGACAGCATCTATGCGATCGACGGGAATCCTATTTTGCTGGAGGAGGGGATTGATGTGGTCAAGCGCGTGCGCGGACCGGCTGGGAGTGTGGTCACTTTGAACGTGCAGACGCCTGGCAAACCAGAACGAACCGTCGAAGTGACGCGGGCGCAACTCGTCAGCGCCAGCCAGATCGAAGCGCGGCAAATCGATGTGCAGGGGGCGCCGTATGGGTATATCCTGTTTCCGGTGATCAATAATGACAGCCTATTCAAAGACCTGCTCGCCAACCTGCAAAAACTTACCACCAACCAGAAACTTGAAGGATTGGTTTTAGATTTGCGCGTGGCTGGTTCTAGCAGAGGCTGGCCCCTCGAGGAATTACTCAAACTCTTCCACGATGGAAAGGTGGGAACGTTTTATAACAGCCAGGAAATCGAACAAAGCGTTTCCGTGACCGGCGCCGATCTGTTCGGTTCGCAATCTGTGCCGCTGATCATCCTCGTGGGACAACACACGAGCGGCTCGCCTGAGATCCTCGCGGCGGCGTTGCAGGCAAACAAACGGGCGATCGTGATCGGCGAGACCACCCCCGGCGCTATCGAAGCCACAACTTTGTTTTATCTGCCAGACGGTTCGCGCATCTTCATCGAGACCAGTTCCTTCAAATTGCCAAACGGTGAAGATCTTGGGCGCAACGGAGTCCAACCGCAAATTACCATCGATGCGGGATGGGACGATATCCTCCCCGCTCATGATCCCGTCCTGGAAAAAGCGCTCGAATTGCTGAGCGCGGGACCCGCACAATGAAAAAACTTTTTCTACTCACACTCACCGCGCTCATCGCCACAGCCTGCCTGCCGCAAGATATGCAACTTCCTCAAAGCCCTTTACTGCCTCTGCTCGAACGCAAATCGGGGCTGATCGCGTATATAGGCATCGACGGGAACGTGTACGTCACCGACCAAAGCGGAAAAAGCCCCACTCCGGTGACCGACGATGCGTTGTTACCCGAAACCCAAACCAGCGCGTACCGGTATTACCAATTCCCAACCTGGTCGAAAGATGGAAATCAGATCGCCTACGTTGGCATCGAGGGCACAGGCGCCACGCAATCAAAAGCAGACCTATCTGTGTACAACGTGGACGATGAAACCTCCGCAGAAATCTTTTCCAGCGAAACGGAGTTTCCATTCTATCTGTATTGGTCGCCGGACAACGAAAACGTCAGCATGATAAGCGGCAACGCAAACCGGCAATCGATTCTTTTGCAAAACGTGCCGACGTCCGGGGAAGAGCCTGTTATCCTTGACACCGGGGCGCCATACTACTGGTCTTGGGCTCCCAACGGCAAAACCATGATCGTCCACACCGGCAGTGACACAACCTCCACCCCGGAGCACCTCGCCTTCTTGCAAGTGGACTCAGTCGTGATCGAGGACGGTCTGGACGCAAACCCCGCTTCTTTCCAAGCCCCGGCCTGGTCGCCCAATGGGGAACGGATTCTCTACCCCCGCGTCAACGACGAGGGCAAGAAGGAACTCGTGGTAGCCGATTCGAAAGGCGAATTTCAACAAACCATCGGAGAGTTCGAACTCAATGCGGCATTCGCATGGTCGCCGGATAGCGAATTGGTCGCCTATATCGAAGGGACTGAAAATCTCAACACTGCTGGCATTGTCGGAAAATTACACGTGGTCGACCTCGCCACCTCGGAGGATTTCTTCCAGACCGATGATGTCCTTGCCTTTTTCTGGTCGCCGAACAGCAGACAACTCGCTTATTTCAAACCTCTGCAAGTCACCGATTCGTCGGGACAAGAACTATCCGCCCTGCAACTCAACATGGTAGACGCGGTCTCCGGCGAGAGCAAAGAACTCTTCCCTTTCGCGCCCACCAATATTTTTTCGAATACCTTGCAATACTTCGATCAATATCATCAGTCTGCTACGATCTGGTCGCCGGATAGTAATAATCTGCTCCTGCCCTTCGTATCCCCGAACGGCACCCCCGGCATCGCTGTCGTGGCGGCATCCGGTCAATTGGAGCCCAGACTGCTCGCCGAAGGGTTTATCGGGTTTTGGTCGTGGAAATAGGGAATTCTTTTTTTCAAACACAAAGGACACGACGGTCACAAAGGAAGAACGCAAGGAATCCAGGCTCTTTTTCCCCTTTTGTGGCG
>WBZL01004922.1_pt1 | contig 11290 bp, 7 predicted proteins | sample 5204291 | NCBI WGS metagenome assembly WBZL01 (sample SAMN12344345, study PRJNA552823) | activated sludge metagenome | biome: Activated sludge suspended growth; feature: Nitrification reactor; material: Wastewater; isolation source: activated sludge from nitrification reactor of wastewater treatment...
GACGCGCGAGCAGGCCGAAGCCGCCCTGCGGCGCGAAGCGCAAACCGCTTCGCTTTACAACCTCGGCCGCGACCTGACCTCCGCCACCGACCTGGACAACGTGGCCGACATCATCATCTCGCACATCCACTGGGATCACGCCGACGGTGTCGAACGCTTTCCCAACGCGCGCATCTGGCTGCAGCGTGACGAGTTCGAGTATTACGTCGGCCCCAACGGGGAGGCCAGGGCGCCAGCCATCGACCCGGACGTCGCCGCCATGTACCGCCGACTCTTCACCGAGGGTCGCATCCGCCTCGCCGAGGGTGACTCGGCCGGGATCCGCCCGGGTATCCGCGTGCACACCGGCGGAAAGCACACCTGGGCCTCACAGTTTGTCTCTGCACGCACCTCACAGGGGACGGTGGTCATCGCCTCGGACAACGCCTACCTGTTCGAGAACCTCGATGCCCGACGCCCCATCGCGCAAACGCTGGACTCGCTGTCCAACCTGCGGGCACATCGCACCATGCAGGCCCTGGCCTCGCCGCGCGACCTCGTGATCCCCGGACACGATCCCGCGGTGATGACGCGGTTCACGGCGGTTGCACCCGGCGCTGTTCGTATCGAGTAGCGGCTTCCAAATGCCGCGTCAGGACTGCATTCGGCCCCTGTGCCTGGACTGCCGGTCACGGAGGGCCGCGCGCACCGAGGAGTCGTGAGCTGTCAGGCTCTAGGCCTGCGAAGTGCGTACGCCCGTGACCGGCCGGTGTCTGCCGAGCCGGAGCTGCGCGGCTCTTGCGCAGAATGCCGGATCGACTGCACACTTCGAGGCGGGTTAACGTTCTTGTGCTGCTGCCTACTCGCGAAGGGCTTCCACGGCTCGCCCTGTGCGAGAACTGATGCCACTGGCGGTTGGCGTGACTCCGCTATGGGAGAACCAGGAGACGGGGCGATGGGGGGAGAGAGAGAGAGAGAGAGAGAGAGAGAGAGAGAGAGAGAGAGACGAGCGGAGGGCCGTCTCCGGCCGCTGGCCAGCACGCCCCTCAGTTTCGCACGAACTCGCTTCGCCACGCCGCGAGAACGACGAGGGGCCTCGCGCTCACCGTGCACAGCCTCAGCTTGGTGTCCTCGCATCGCCTGAGACCCTGGTTTGGCTGGCAGGCTGCGCTCACGGATGCGGACTTGATGCGAGCCGATTGACGTTTGCCCAGGCGGCGACGATCGACTCACTCCTGAGATGGCGCGCTGAGAACGGACGTCCGGTCCTTGTAGAGCTGCGGGCGTGTCCGCGGCTGTGGCAAGAAGGCGCCACCCACGCCTTGGTCGAGCTCGGCAGCGGGCCGATCATCCTGTTGGCGAGGGTGGTTGCTGATGAGATGCGGTCACTGCATGCGTTCGCTCGCCTGCCAGAGACGGTCCTGCTTCTCCTCGACTTGGATCAACCCTCCCGGTTGTTCCACATCATCGAGGAGTACGAGGCGCTCCGGATCCAGGGGCCTGGAGCGCACCACGGATCGCTCCCGTCCCGAACCCGCCGCATCCTCTTGCAGGCGCTGGCGGCACCGGCTGACTGGAACATCAAGCGTGTTGCTGCTGAGGCAGGAATCAGTCGACGCCAGCTTGAACGCCAGCTCCGTGCCTGTGGACTCTCCTCCCCGGCGCAGCTACTTCGTCGCGAGAGCGCTTGACGCGCGCCTGTGGTCCACGACGTCCGCGCCGCTCGATGTTGCAGCAGGGTTGTTGTGTCGCAACATGTCGCAGGATGGTTCTTGCCACACTCAGTATTGTCACCCCAGAGTGGGCTACGCCACGGCGGCTCACGTGCTGTACAGGTGAACACTCACAAGGAGGAGTCGGATGAATCGAACCAGGCGTACCATCTTGGTGGCGGCGGCGTGCATTGGGGCAACTGCAGTCATTGCACCTCCCCCTGTCCTCGCAGAGGGGCAGTGCGTTGGTTTCACGGGCCAATGCAAGGAAGTACCTTTCACCTACTGGAATGGCTTCGAGTGGGTGGAGAGCAGCTTCTGGTTGATTGGCACGCTCGTTGACGAGTGATGCGAACGCGCGGGCGTCTCTTCAGCGCGCTCCGCACTTTGCTCCTAGCCATGGTACTCGCGGCTATCTGGTCGATTCTCGCCCCTGCGGCGCCTTCTCGTTTGGCGCAGGTTCCTGAGCCGCATGCGAGCACGGCCTGGATCGTGATTGGCCAAGTGGGCGATTGTGCTGCTGGAGAGATGCTCACCCGCCGCCTGGTGCGAAAGCGGCCAGCCGAGCGTCGCCCCGAGGTCGCCAGCGTCGTCCTGGATAGTGTTCAGCATTGGCGCGGAGGTGGCGCTTTCGAGCGTCTGCGGAAGCGATTGATCCGCTGGAATCTTCACGTGCACGGCTGGCGACGGACGCCTATACTCGTCATTCCTGGAGAAGCAGCTCGGCCCCGGCACACTGTCGACCTCAACTCAGTCGCACCGTGGGATACATTGTGAGTGAGCACATAGGCCCTGGAACGGTCGCGATGCTCGCGTTGTGCGGCTTCGTGAGTGTCGGCACCGCGCAACGTCCTCCAGGGGAGATGCCGGCGACGCAGGTGATTACGCCGCCACGTGTTTCAGCGCCGTTCTCACTGAGGGAGCTGTGGAGGACGACGCCAGCAACCCTTCTCTATCCCACAGACCTTCATTTCGCCCGCCATGGCCTGCTCGTCTATGACCACGGCGACAAGAGCGTTCACGTGCTCGAGGCCCGGAATGGCCGCCAGCGCGGCACAATTGGACGTGGTGGCCGAGGCCCCGGTGAGTTCTCCGGTGGTCCAGGCGTCTTCTTGGGCACGTCCAGCGCTCCTCTCGTTCTCGAGTATGGTAACTCGCGAATGGCTCGCATCGACGGGATGCGCATCGAGAGTGTTCGCACGTTTCGGGGTCGTGAGTGGTGGTTCAGCGGATGCACGTGGGGGCAAGGACGAGTCGTGAGGGAGACAACCGGCGCCGGCACGTTGCGCCCCGGAGGTGAAGCGGTCATTTCCGACCTCCTGGTGTTCACGGTTGGGGACTCGTCCGCGCTGGTGGACTCGCTCCCGATACCCTGGTCGCGTCTCGCCGGATTGGAGCGAATCGTGCGTCAGGCGCAGATCCGTCAACTCGACGATTCCACATGCGTCCTGCTCCCGCTCTACCATCGCGAGTTCGCTGTGTTGCGCCCGGGATCAAAGGTGCAACTTGGCATTCACATAGAGGCCCTTCCACCGGCTCAGCTACGAAGCACGAAAGAGGGCAAGGCGATCGCAAAGTCGGTCGCGCCTGGCGCGCGACGAGGGGGAATCGACGGACGTTCCTGGCGTGAGCACATCCTGATACTCTTCGTCGGACAGAACGGAAGATACGCCCGGGTTATCGATCTCTACGAGCGACGCACACTCCGCTACGCCGGCAGCATCGCTTTACCCTTCCCGGCGGAACGCCTGGCCGTGAGCGGCGATACACTGGCTGTCATCGGTCAGGTGGATCTCGAACCGCTGGTTGCCGCGTTCCTGATCGCTGCACCGGCCCCGAGGCGGCGGTAATCCCAGCTATTCGTCGGGGTGGCCCTTTCAACCGCCATGGAGGGACGATCGCTCCCTGCACCCGGCCTACCGTGCCGACGCTGCACGACGTAAGGTCAGGTGTCTCCGTCTCTCCACACGCATGTTCCTGCTCCTTGCCTGGACGCTCGCCTTTGTCCTGCCCCCGGATTCCACCCCGAGCCAGAAGGCCCTCGCCCGGCTGATCGCCGAGCATGAACGACGCATCCAGTCCGAGGCCGGCAACCTGCTCGGCGGTGGCGCCTTGCGCCTTCCGGACCTCAGTGCCGCCAAGGTCCAGCGCGACGCCGCGCGCGCCCGCGCCCTGGTCAACGAGCTCGACGCCCTCAAGCCCGCTGAACTCAGCGCCGACGAGTGGCTGACCTCTCGCGTCCTCCGTTTCGACGTCCTCACCCCGATCGAAAACGCGCGCTACGACGCGATCTCCTTCGCATTCATCACCCCGTACCAGTCACCCCTCTCATCCCTCGCGTCGACCTTCGCCCGCCTCCCCCTGCGCACGGACGCTGACACCCGCCGCTACCTCGGCATGGTGGACTCCCTCCCCATGCTCGCCGACACCGTCCGAGCGAAACTCGAAGCACGTCGCACCAACAAGGTGCTCCTCCCGAAGGACGAAGTCCGCCTCATCGTGCCGTTCGTGCGCGGTCTCGGGTCCGCCGCCGCCCAAAGCCCGTTCGTTCCCGGTGCCGCACGACTCGACGCGCTCTCCCCCGAGGCACGCGCGGCCTTCACCACCGCACTCGCCACACGCCTCGACGGCCCGGTGCGCGCCGCCTTCGAACGCCTGGCCACCTGGCTCGAGGGGCCCTACCTCGCCGAAGCGCCGACGGCGGTCGGACTCGCGCAGTACCCGGACGGCGCCGCCTTCTACCGTACCCTCGTGCGGCGTGCCACCACCCTCGACGTCACCGCCGAGCAGGTGCACGCGATCGGCCTCGCAGAGGTGGCGCGCCTCGACAGCGCGATGGCAGCGATACGCGCCGAGCTGGGCTTCGCGGGGACGAAGCAGGAGTTCCACACCCAGCTGGCGAAAGACCCGAAGTTCTTCGCGAAGGTCCCCGAGGAGTTCGGTGACAAGCTGATGTACCACGACGCCCGTATCCGCCCGCGCATCAGCGAGGTGTTCGCCAGCGTGCCCCGCGCGCAGGGCAACGTACAGCGCCTCGATCCGCGGCTCGAAGCGTCCATGACGTTCGGCTACTACCAGGTGCCGACGCCGCAGGACTCGATGGGCCACTACATGTACAATGGTTCCAACCTGCCGGAGCGCAGCATGCTCGGCGCGGCCTCCCTCGTCTTCCATGAACTCGTGCCCGGGCATCATTTCCAGATGGCCACGCAGCGCGAGTCGAAGACCCTCACCTGGTTTCGCCGGCAATCGGCGCACACCGCGTTCACGGAAGGGTGGGGGGAATACGCGGCATCGCTCGCCGGCGAGCTGGGCCTCTACTCCGATCCGTACGACCGATACGGGCGCTTGGCGATGGACATGTTCCTCTCATGTCGCCTGGTCGTCGACACCGGCATGAACGCATTGGGTTGGTCGCGCGAGCGGGCGATCGCGTACCTGCGCGAGCACACCCTGCAGAGCGACCTCCAGATCGATACCGAGACCCTTCGCTACTCCGTGGACCTGCCGGGCCAGGCGTTGGCGTACAAGATGGGGAGTCGCGAGTTGTTGCGACTGCGCGAGGATGCCCGCAAGCGACTTGGCGCGCGCTTCGACATCAAGCGCTGGCACGCCTTCATACTCGAGGGCGGCTCCATGCCGCTCAACCTGCTGCGCCAGCGGCAGGACGCATGGATCGCCGCCGGAGCACCGTGAGGGTCCACCGGATGATGGGTCAGCCACCGCCGGACTGACGCCGCACCCCGGACACGGCAGATAGCGAGTGCAGGGCCCGATCTCATCCCTCGTCGCTCGCAGGCGAGCGATGAGCCGGGTTCACCCGGAGGAAGTGCCATGCGTTCGCTCAGGATTCTCCTTGCACTCGGTGTTGCCATTCCCCTTTGTGCCCAGGACGCGCAGCCCCGGAAGTGGTCGCTCACCATCTCGCCCTTCCACCTGCTGAATCCCCAACTGCACGTCACCGGTGAAGTGCGGTTGGCGCCCAAGGTGAGCACGGCCGCGATGGTGGGAGCCGGCCGGATCACCGATGAAGGCGAAGAGTTCGGCATCTGGGAGGCTGGCGGCCAGCTGCGTGCCTACCCCTTCGGGACCTTCGCCCGCGGCCTGATGGTCGGTGCAGACGTTGGATACGTCGATGTCGACGGGGAACCGCAGAACGCCATGACGTACCTCGTCGGCACGCGTGCCGGAGGTTTCCTCGGCTACAAGACCATCCTGCGGAGCGGGTTCACGGCGGAGGGCCAGCTGGGGCCGGTGTACGTGTGGGGGATCGGTGACCGGACCGAGTGGCAGACGCTGGTCAACCTCAAGGTGGGTTGGTCATTCTGAATGGCGGAGCCGAAGCTGCGCCAGGTCCTGGATGACCGCCTCGGGGCCGAGGGGATGCCCGAGGAATTCCCGCAACACGTCGAGCGACGATCGTTCGAGCCCAAAGCGATACAGCGATTCGGAGAGTCGGCGGTAGAGCTGGCGATCGCCAAAGCTCCCCCAACGCGCGGACACCCGCGCGCGAACGCTGGCCGCGACCATGGCGCCCAGGGCGTAGTTCATCATGTATCCAGGGCTCTCTATCAGCTGTCCCCTCATCGCCCACCAGGACCATTCCGGGTGGGGGGCGATGTGCAGGTACTGCCGGGTGATCTCCGACCACTCGATGTTGGGATCACGTGCCGGGTCGGCGTACATCCGCTGCTCGAAGAGGGCCCATGCCACATCGAGCATGACGCTGCCGTACTTCTCACGCAGGTTGTCGCGTCGCGACGCAGAATCGCCGAGGGCCTGGAGTTGCCATCTTCCCTCGTAGGCCTCCAGGGCGGGCACGTCGGCGAGTCCTTCGGTGAAGGGATCGCTGTCCGGCCAGTCGGCGAACGCGGGACGCGTCTTGATCGCGGCGATGTGGATGGCATGCCCTGTCTCGTGCAACAGCTCGACGAGGTTGCCGAGTCCCCCGTCGCGGTATGTCGCCACCACATGGGGTTCGGCGCCGGTGACGCTGTCGCGCAGCCGCCGTGGCACGCCGCCGAATTGCGTGAACGCCACCGGGGACTTGTCCGGTCGGGGGTCCAGGTCGTAGGTGACGCCTAACGCGCGCGGGGACGCGCCCATGGCAGCGAAATGCGACTCGTTGAGCCGTTCGAGGTCACGGAGCGGGATGCGAGGCGACAAGCGGCGGCTCGCTGCCCCGTTCTGGTGGTACCACTCCCACGGCTCGACGAGCGTGTCGGGCGTCGCGAGGCGCCACGCGTCCAGCATCGCCCGAAGCATGGGTTCCACCTCGCGCGGTTCGATCCCCAGTGATCGGGCGGCGGCGTCGATGGGTGATCCACGCGCACGCCATTCCTGCGCCCGGTGTTGCGCCAGGGTGCGCCAGGGACTCGCCGGCTCGTTGCGGCCGTTCACGGCCTGCCACACGGGTTGGAGGCCGAGGAAGATGAGCCTTCGGCGCGCCACGTCGGGTTCCGTGGCGAGTCGGGCGAGGGCGCCGAGTCGGTCCAGGGTATCGCGACCGACGAGCACTCGGGAGGCCGCGTGGCCGTAGCACCCGTAGACCCGCGCGGCGAGGACGCCCGCGGACAATGATGCCACCTCTGACGTGGTCGGGCACGCGGTCACCCCGCCGCTGTCGGACGCTTCCGCTCCCTCCGAGAGAACGCTCCGCATCCGCTCGAGTGCACGGCGGTCATCGCCCCGGTACGACTCCGGGTCCAGTTCCTCGAGCCGTTCGAGGGCGCGCTCGCGCAGCACGCGCTCACTGGTGCGCAGGTGATCGAGGGACAGTCCGCGCGCGTTTCGCTCCCGAGCCGATGCCTCGGTCACGTACGCCTGGAAGTAGAGGTCCCTCGTATCGCGGAAGAGCGCCTCGACCTCGGCCAGGCGCTGGGCGGGGGGCGCCTCGGTGGGAGGCGAGATGTATTGGATGCACCCTGCGGCGCCGAGCACGGCGGCGAGGGGATACCTGACGAAATCGTGAGGCCGCACTGGTCACACCGCTGGGGCCGTCGCGAACACGGCGGCCACGTGGCATTAGCTTACGTATTCTAAACGCGCGAATCCCGTCCCACCCTAGCCGGTCAGTCCCGTGCCCGCCTACCGCGCCCCTTCGGACGACTACCGCTTCCTCCTGACGGAAGCCTTCGATACGACCTCGCTCGCCACCTGGCCGGGATACGAAGAGGCGACGACGGATCTCCTTGTATCGATCCTCGAGGAGGCCGGTCGATTTGCGGCGGAGGTGCTGCAGCCATTGAACCTGCCGGGCGACGTCGAAGGGTGCACCTGGGAGAACGGCGTCGTGCGAGCGCCCAAAGGGTTCAAGGAGGCCTTCCGAGCGTACGCCGACGCTGGCTGGATCGCCCTGTCGCTCGATCCGGCCCATGGCGGCCAGGGGCTGCCGATCGTGGTGCGTGCAGCGGTGAACGAGATCGTCTGCGGGGCGAACCTGTCCTTCGCCATGTACCCGGGCCTCACGGCGGGCGCGTACGAGACGCTCCACCTGTATGCCAACGAGGAGCTGCAGGCGCGGTACCTTCCGAAGATGGCCACGGGCGAGTGGACCGGCACGATGTGCCTCACCGAGGCGCATGCCGGCACCGACCTCGGCATCCTGCGCACGAAGGCCGTCCCGATGGACGACGGCTCGTTCAGCCTGACGGGCCAGAAGATCTTCATCACGTCGGGGGAGCACGACCTCTCGTCGAACATCATCCACCTGGTGCTGGCCAAGCTTCCCGATGCGCCGGCCGGCACGAAGGGGATCTCGCTCTTCCTCGTCCCCAAGTTCCTCCCCGATGCGAACGGCGCACCGGGGGTGCGCAACGGAGTCACCTGCGGATCCATCGAGCACAAGATGGGCATCAAGGGCTCGGCGACCTGCGTGCTCAACTTCGACCAGGCGAAGGGGTGGTTGGTCGGGGAGGCGCACAAGGGACTCAAGGGGATGTTCACGATGATGAACGGGGCCCGGCTGGATGTCGGGCTGCAGGGGCTGGGCCTGGCCCATGCGAGTTACTGTGGCGCGGTCGCGTACGCGCGTGATCGGGTGCAGGGGCGCGCCCTGTCCGGTGCGAAGAATCCTGAGGGCCCCGCCGACCCGATCATTGAACACGCCGACATCCGCCGCGGGCTGCTGCAGATGCGTGCCTTCATCGAGGGAGCTCGCGCGCTCTCGGTGTTCTGTTCGCTGGCGCTCGACGAGGAACTCAAGCACCCGGACGCCGCGCGACGCGAGTCTGCAGCCGGGCTGGTCGCCCTGCTCACGCCGATCATCAAGGCCTTCTTCACCGACATGGCCTTCGAGGCGACCAACATCGGCATGCAGACCCTCGGCGGGCACGGCTACGTGCGCGAGTATGGCATGGAACAGTTTGTTCGCGACGCCCGCATCGGCCAGATATACGAGGGGACCAATCACGTACAGGCCATGGACCTGGTCGGCCGCAAGCTGGGCCAGGGAGATGGCGCCCTGTTGCGCCAGTACGCGGCCATGGTCACGGAGGAAGTCTCACGCTGTGGGGCCCTCCCTGACCTGGGGGCCTTCGTCGTTTCGCTCGGCACCGCCGTGAGGGCCCTGCAGGACGCCACCGGCCAGCTCACCGCGCGTGCTGCACAGAATCCGGACGAACTCGGTGCGAGTGCGACGGAGTACCTGCGACTTTTCGGCTACGTCGCCGTCGGGCACATGTGGCTGCGGCTCGCCCGCGTGGCGCTCGAGCGCAAGGCCGCAGGTGGGGCCTTCGACGCCGCGTTCTACGACACCAAGCTGGCGACCGCGCGCTTCTGGTTCGAGCGGATGATGCCGTATACGACGTCGCTGGCGGCCGCGGTCACGGCGGGAGGGGCGGCGATCCTGGAGTTCCCCAAGGCGAGGCTGTAGTACGGCGCGGACGGATTACTTTCCGGCCGCGTCCACCCGTCGCTTCATCTCACGCAGCCATCCGGGCACGACGCGCAGGTAGTGCCCCGTGTTCTCCGATGTTGACTGCGCGTAGAGGTGCTCGCCACGTGGAAGGTGGGCGTGCGACCATCCCGGGGTATCAGAGAACCGCGGGTCCCGCAGTATGATCGTCCGCTCACCGACGGGCGTCGCCCTCCCGGGAGCGAGTGTCACGCGCAGAAGGGTCACCGTGCGCGTGCTGTCGTTGGGGTTCGGGCGCATGTAGACGATCTCCGTCGGTGACACGAACCGTGGCTCGATCCCATCGGCGTCAATGTCCCACTGCCTGTCACGCGCCGGCCACGGCTGCAGCGTCACTCCGGAAACGCCCTGACGTTGATACACGAACCATCGTCGATCGGGCGAGAGACCCAGAAACAGGGAGTTGAGTTGCAGCGTGTCGACGCGCACCGGGGTCCGGGTCGGGTCCACCAGCAGCGCGCTCGACTGCGCCGTTCCCCCTCCGGCTCCCACGAGCAAGGCATCCTCGGCCGGCCACGCCGCCACCTGCAGCAGAGTCGGGGGAGACTGGGCAATCAGCGTCCGCACGCTCTCCGGCGTCTCGAGTGATTGCTCGACGAGTGCCTCGCTGTCGGGGTCGTCCATCCGCCGGTAGGTGAGGCGCCTCCCATCCGGGCTCCACACGGCAGGCCCCATGAAGAACCCGCGACCAAGTACGGTGTGGGTACCACGCGCAACGTCGTACACCCGCAGCTCCTGTTCCTCGACCCCTTCCACCACCGCCGCAAGGCGAGAGCCGTCGGGGCTTGGCGTAAACCGGAGGAAAGGCGCTTGTCCGATCGGGAGTGGCGTGGTCAGCCCGTCCCGCGACAGGCGCACGAGGCGCGCGATGTCCGCATTTCCCCCCGGGGCATACACCAGCGCTCCGCCGCGCGTGAGATCGTACTGACCCGCGCCCGCGAATCCAGCACGCCGCACCATGGGAATGAGCGACACCGACGGACCCACCACCAGAGAGTCGCGATTGAGCAGGCGGGCACCCATCAATGTGCCGTCGAGCGAGACGTACAGCAGGTACTCGTCATCGACAAGACGGAAGTCGGAGCCACGCAAGACCGCGCGGGTGGGCGCTCCGTCACGCGTGGCACGACGCAGGATCCGTCGCTCACGGGGCGACGACAGGATCCGCGCCGTCGCGAACTTCTCAGCGCCACCGCCACAGAGCAGGGTGGTGCCGTCAGGTAGCATGTACGGCACCATGCAGGGGGTGACGGACGAGTCGCGCACATCCCCGGAACCCACGTCGATCCAGCGCAGGCGTCGACCATCGTCCGAGCCAAGGAAGAGCATGCGATCGCTGAGCCACCCACCACCGGTCGGATTGGTCTCCCGCACAACTGACGAAATGGCGCCATCGGCCAGGGTCAGGATCTTCAGTTCACCGTTGGCCGCGAACGCCACGCGCTTTCCATCGGGGGAGATGCGAGGGGTGCCGAAGGCCCCCTCGGTTCCAGCGATGGCGCGCGCCTCAGGGCCGTGCAGGTCACGCCACCAGAGCTGCGTCCGCGATCCTACGCGCGCCTCGTAGATCAGGAACGAGCCATCGGGCGCGACCGAGAAGTTGCGATGCCAGTCGGCCATGGGCATCGGCGCACCTGGGGGCAGCCCCAGGTCGCGGGTCGCTCCGTCGGCCCGGACAAACCGC
>WBZL01004923.1_pt1 | contig 11289 bp, 10 predicted proteins | sample 5204291 | NCBI WGS metagenome assembly WBZL01 (sample SAMN12344345, study PRJNA552823) | activated sludge metagenome | biome: Activated sludge suspended growth; feature: Nitrification reactor; material: Wastewater; isolation source: activated sludge from nitrification reactor of wastewater...
GAGTTGATAGGTATGCCAGGGCGTTTGATGGATCGTCGCCAGCACCTGGTCGATGAAGGTGTCCGGCACGTCCTCGTGAAACAGGTCGGCCATCGAGCAGACGAAATAGAGGGTGGGTTTCTTCCGTCCGAGCGGCTGGCCGAGCCGGTCGGCGTGCAGGGTCAGCTCGAAGCCCCGCGCGTAGCCCGGCGCGGCCATCGCCTGGAGCCGCAGCGCCATCCGTTCGGCGTAGCAGTGACGGCAGCCGGGCGACACCTGGGTGCAGCCGGTCACCGGGTTCCAGGTCCGTTCGGTCCACTCGATTTTGCTGGCGCCCATCGCGGTTCGTTCTCCTGTAGGAAACCGGCGGGGAAAGGAGCGATCCCGGGCGGTCGCCGCCGCTTTCTCCCGCGAGCGCAAGGCCGGGGAGGGATGGGGAATTTACCGGGCTAGCCGGCTGCCAGCTCGCGCAGGATTTCCGGGTGGGTTTCCGCCACCCGCAGCAAGGTCTTGGCCGCGCCCGTGGGCGAGCGCCGCCCCTGCTCCCACTCCTGCAAGGTGCGCACCGAGATACCGAGCAGGGTGGCGAACTGGGATTGCGACACGCCGACCGCGTTGCGGGTGGCCGTGATCGGCGAAACCGCGACCCGCGTGACGCGCGCCGCTTGTCCGGCCTTCATTTCCCGCACCGATGCCAGCAGTTTTTCGCCGAGTTCCCGGCCGGTCATCGCGGATTCAGTCATGTTCGATGGCCTCTTTGATGGCTTTGAGCAGATGGGCCGGAATGGTGCCGCGAACCGCCTTGGCGTAGATCGCCAGCAGCCAGATTTCGCCGTTTTCCAGCCGGTTGAAGTAAATCGCCCGCACGCCGCCCCGCTTGCCCGCGCCGGCCCGTTGCCACCGCACCTTGCGGCAGCCGCCGGACTTCGGCACCACGACGCCCGCCAGCGGATTCGCGGCGATCCAGACGGTGAACGCCATCCGCTCGTCTTCGGACCACAGGGTTTGGCCCAGTGGAAGCGAAGCTACAATTTGACGACATATAAGCAATAGCTAATAGTCTCAGCCCCAACACGTCTTTGTCACCGGCCGCCCTTTGAATCTCCCATCAAGGGGCTCCATCGGCCATCGCGTCGCGTACCCGTAGGATGGTTTGACGGCTGGTGGCGAATTCCTTTGCCACTTGCGCGACGGTCGTGCCAGAGGCCAGGCGTTGTAATACCCGGGTGCGTTGTTCGCGGTTTAACCGGGACGGTCGACCCAAGCGTTTGCCTTGGGCGCGGGCGCGACGAATGCCTGACTGCGTGCGTTCGATGAGTAAATCCCGCTCGAACTCGGCGACGGCCGCAATCACCTGCATGGTCATCTTGCCCGCAGCGCTGGCGAGGTCCACTCCGCCCAAGGCCAGGCAATGGACCCGAACTTGGTTGGTTTCGAGCCGCTCGACGGTGGCGCGCACATCCATGGCATTGCGCCCGAGTCGATCCAGTTTCGTCACCACCAACACATCGCCAGGCTCCAGACGATCGATCAGACGCATGAAGCCAGGACGCTGGCTGGAGGGCGCCGAACCGCTGATGCGCTCCTCGATGATCCGGTGACGTTCGAGCACGAAGCCCGCCGCTTCGATCTCTTGCCGCTGATTGGCGGTGACCTGGTCCGCCGTCGACACCCGGCAGTAGGCGAAAACGCGCGACATACACGGTCCTTTCGTTCGAAAAGGGAGTACGGAAGTGTAGCGCGTCCGCAATGCGTTAAAGCCCACTTTCGGACACCGGATTTCGGCCGGTCCGAAACCGGTCGATTTTGGTCGGTCAGGCGGTGATCGGTAGGCGCTTTTCCATGTCCAGCTCGATGCGGCCATAAGGATTCACATGGTGGTAAATCAGCGGCGTGAGGCCACGCCAGTCGTCCACCGTCATGCGATCATGCCACGCCGGCTCCCTCAGCACTTCTTGGATCAACAGGGTGTTGACGTAGACGAGGCACGCCTGCAAGAGATGCAGACCCAGAACAGCCAGTTCCTGGTCTTCGACCGAGTTGGTCGCGAACTCGCCACCCTTGCCGTAAAAGATAAAGTCGTTGGCGCTATTCCAGTTCTCCACCACATTCAAGCCCTCGTGAATCTCGCGTCGCAGCGACTCATCGTGGAGGTAGCGGCACAAAAAAATCGTCTTGATGGCTTTACCCAGTTCCGCGAGCGCCCGGTAGGTCGGATGCATGGCGTGGGTCCGGGTAAAGCGCCGGAGGATGGCCTCCGGCTCGGCCGTTCCGAGCCGCAACGCGGTCGCATACTTGATGATTTCATCGTACTGCTGCCGAATCAGCTCCCAGTGGATGGCACGGGTCAGAATGGGTTCGAGATGGCCGTACTGTGGCGCATCGCCGGTCTCGACCACATGGAGCTTCTGCTTGGCGATGGCTTTGAGACGCGGCAACAGATCAAAGCCCAGGAGGTGACTGAAGGCGAAGGCCACCTCGCTCTGGCCGTGGCTGTCGACGTACTGGCGCTCGATCTCCATGTCGGTGCAATGCCGCAGGACGCCCTCCATCATGGCGGCGACCTCGGAGGAGGAACAGCGCCGGAGCTTGGAATAGATACAGGTCGAACCGGTCTCCACGTGCCAGTAAATCATGATGCCCCGCCCGCCATAGCGCGCGTGCCACTCGGTCATCAGGTTCTGATCGTAGGCGCCGAACTGTTTGGAATCGGCGGCGCAGGCGGTCGTGGCGTCGCCCCAGATGGCGGGGTTGCGGATGCGGAAAGTGCCGTTGACGACTTCCGCGATGGCCGTGCGCAGGGCCTCTTTCCGCACAAAACGGCGTTTGACGTAGCGCAGTTCCTCAACCGTGACGCCCGGCTGCTGGCTGGCCACGCACTTCAAACCGACATTGGTCCCGATGCCGAACAGGCAGAGCAGAAGCCGGCGTTGCAACAGTGCAGGGTCGAGCACTTCCCGGCTGGCGGTGGTGCGGAACGCGGCCGTGAAGTTGAGCCGCAAGTCGACTTCCTTGAAGATATCGATCAACTCCACATCCGACCAGCGCCGACCGATCTCCCGCTTGAGCACGGCGGTATGGGGAGGATCGGGTTGTCGCTCCAGCGGTGTGAGATGAATGAGGTTTTGACCTTGCTGACGCAGGCGAACCTTCGGGTTCTCTGGTAGACCCCCATTCAAGGTGGCGAGCCACTGCCGCAGGGTGGTCTGGAGGTGGTGGATGAACGCCTCGGCATCCCTGGGCATCTGCAACTGCTGGTAATAATGATCGCGCTGGGCGGCGAAGTCGGTGGGCAAGTCGTGTTCCGGGTTGCGGTAGCGGTCCGCGCCGTCCACCCAGATTTCCTTGGTGCGCAGGCGCTTGCGGAGCGCGCGCAGAACGCAAATTTCGTAGTTGGGTTAATCCCAACATTCATGTCATGGAGGGCAACAGCGTTAGAGCGCAGTTTCAATCTCCAAGCGGGTGTTCAGGTCCAGATGGAAGGTGCCGTACGGGTTAATGTGCCCGTAGAACAGCGGGGTCAGGCCTCGCCAGTCTTCGGCAGTCATGCGCTTTTCCCAGGATTCGGTGGCCAGCACCTGCTGGACCATCAGGGTGTTGATGTAGACCAGGGCGTTTTGCAAGAGATGCAGGGCCAGCATGGTCAACTCCTGATCTTCGCGGCGGTTGCTGGCGAACTCACCGCCCTTGCCAAACAAGATGAAATCGTTGGTACTGTTCCAGTGCTCGACTACGTTGAGCCCTTCGTGGATTTCCCGTCGCAGCGCGGGTAGTCGCAGATAGCGGCAGAGAAAAATCGTCCGCAGCGCTTTGCCGAGTTCGGCCAGCGCCTTGTAGGTGGGATGCTGGAGATTGTAGCGGGTGAAGCGCCGGAGGATCGATTCCGTGTCGGCGGTGCCCAGACGAAGCGCACTCGCGTATTTGATCATTTCGTCGTACTGCTGAAGGATCAGGTCCCACTGGATCGGGCGCGACAGGACCGGTTGCAAATGGGGAAAGGCATCCGGTTGACCGGCATCGGCCCGGTACAGCCGTTGGGCATGAATGGCCTTGAGCCGGGGCAGCAACTGAAAACCTAGCAAGTGGCTGAACGCGAAGGCGACTTCGCTCTGACCGTGGCTATCCACGTACTGGCGATCGACCGCCATCTCGGTGCAGTGCCGCAAGACGCCCTCGATCATGGCGGCGACCTCCGAGGACGAACAGGTCTTGAGTTGTGAATAGATGCAGGTTGACTTGCGTTCGACATGCCAGTAGATCATCACGCCGCGTCCGCCATAGCGGACGTGCCACTCGGTCATCAAATTTTGATCCCAGGCGCCGAATTGCTTGGAATCCGCGGCGCAAGCCGTGGTGCCTTCGCCCCAGAAGTGCGGCGACCGGACCTCGAGGGTGCGGTTGACGATCAGGGCAATGGCGTCGCGCAGCTGTTCCGGGGTGATGAAGCGCCGCCGCACGTAGAGCAATTCCTTATACGACACCCCGGCATGGCCGACGCTGATGCGTTTCAGGCCGGCGTTGGTGCCGAGGCCGTAGAGACACAACAGTAACCGGTATTGCAACGTCGCCCGATCCAGGCTTTCGAAGGCCGTCGCACTGCGGAAGGCCTGGGTGAAACCCAGCCGCAGGTCGGTTTCTTTGAGCACGTCCAGCAAGCTGGTCATCGGCCAGCGTCGGCCGATCTCGCTTTTCAGCGCCAGCAGGTTCTGCGGCTCGGGTTGGGCCGCCAGCGGTGAGAGTTTGATCCAGCCGCCGGCCTTGCCGAGCAACGTGACCTCGGCGTTGGTGGGCAACCCGTCGTTCAGAGCGGCGAGTTCCGCGCGCAAGGTCTGCCGGATGCGTTCCACGAAGCTCTCGGCCTCCACCGGTTGCCCGAGCCATTGGTAATAATGGTGGCGGTTTGCGGCAAAATCGCCCGGCACATCCGCATCGGGATTCCGGTAGCGGTCCGCGCCTTCCACCCAGATTTCCCGGCAGCGGAGTTGGTCGCGCAGGCTTTGCAACACGCAGATTTCATAGGTCAAACGGTGAATCCGGACGTGGTCGCGGGCATCGCGTTCCTGCACTACCTCCCGCCAGAACGGGGGCACGACGCCCTCGATGGGGACCACTTCCTGAGCGGGATAGGTCCGGCCTCGGTGTCCCGCATGGCGCTTGAGCACCGCCAAGGCCTCGATGACGGGTCGATACCGTTCGTTATTGGAGCGGAAGCACAGCGTCTCCAGCAACGGTGCCAGCATCCGGCGGTAATGCCCGCCATAGGAGGCGCGAATCCGGGTCTGGACCGACTGCCGATACTGCGATCCCGAAGCCTGGGCTTCCTTCAGCAGATCGCGCAAGGTTTGTTCGCCAACCACCGGAAAAATCACCTGTTTGACCGTGCCGTCCGGTTGGGCCAGAGAGGCTTCGGCGAGTCGGAACAGCAGGCCGTGCTTCCCGGCGACCCGTTTCCAATCCTCCAGCAGTTCTTGTTCGATCCGCCGTTCAGCCCGGACGCCGATGCGATGGACCAGGGCGATCAACACCTCGACCAGCCGATCGGTCAGTTCTTGGCGGCGACAGTGGCCGAACACCACCAGCAGAGTCAGCCGTAACGGGGCTGGATGACGGCGCAGTTCGTACGGCTCTTCGGCGGCCGCTCGTTGCCGGTAGCTCTGCAAGACTTGCGGGGATACGGTCTGCAAGATTTCGACCGGCAGCGTCAAGGCCCGCAAGCCTTGGAGTTGGGTGACGTGCTGCAACAAGGTGTGCAGCGCCACCGCGCCCGCATCGGTGCGAAAGGCTTGTAACGGCGTCCGCCCACCGCCTGCTTCGGGGGTCTCGCGGTCGGCGGCGTCCGGGACCAACCAGGCCTCCAGGGCTTCCCGGGTCGTTGCGGTCAGGGCTTCATACACTTGGGTACAAAACCGGTCATCGAAGCCCTGCCGGGCGGATTTCACGATCCGGTCCAGACGATCCCCAGTCGGGGGCTCGAGGCCGAGTTCCCGCAATCGCCGGTAGGCATGGGCGCGGAGCGTGTCCAGCTTGCGGCTGTGCGGCGCCACCTCGGTTTGCAGCCAGCGCCCCAAAGCCTCGCCATCGGCGACAGCCGCTTCCCGAAACCCCAGCAGTCGCCGGATTTCCGCCCGGTGATACTTGAGCGCCCGGCCGTCCCAGGCATAACCCGGCCAATCACCGGCGTCCAGGGCCAATTGCTCGGCCACATAGGCCACCGCCACCGTCGGGACCTCGCGCGGTTCGTTGGGGAAACGGCCTTCGTAGTGGAAGAATTTCAACAGGACCGCCAACCCGAGCCGTAAAGCCCCTCGTTTCGCCAGCGCCAGGTGCTTTTCTTCCGGGAGCAGCGTCCAGTGTGCGTGCAGTTCCTCAACGGGCCAGTGGCGTCGCATGGGGCAGGGCCTGACAAATAGGGTAGTGCCCGAACCGGCTTCCTGTACCGCCGTAAAATCAGCCGCTTGGAAACCTGCTGCGGGGATGACAAATAGCCTATAGTCTAGCTGTCACCCTCGCCTCGGTGCCCACCCCATGGCCCTCATCGCCTGCTATTGCCGGGTTTCCACCCGCCACCAGAAAAATGACAGCCAGCGGGCCGAGATCGCGCGTTGGTTGGAACAGACCCCTATGGACCGGTCGGCCATCCGCTGGTTCGAGGATCAGGATAGCGGGACCACCTTCCAGCGACGCGCATTCGAGACGATGCAGCAAGGCATCGCGAGCGGTGCGATCCAAACCGTGGTGGTCTGGAAGCTGGACCGGCTGTCGCGGCGACAACGGGAAGGTATCAACCTCCTGGCCGACTGGTGCGAGCGCGGCGTGCGGGTCGTGGCGGTCACCCAGCACATTGATTTGAACGGCGCCGTGGGGCGGATGGTCGCCAGCGTGATGTTCGGACTGGCGGAAATCGAGATGGAGTACCGCCGCGAGCGCCAGGCCGCCGGCATCGCGGTGGCCAAGCGGCGCGGCGCGTACGCAGGACGGCGGATGGGCACCACGAAAGCCAAACCGGCGCGGGCGAAAGCGCTGCACCAGCAAGGACTGACGGCAGCCGAGATTGCCAATGCCCTGGCCATCAGCCCGCGCACGGTGTTTCGTTATCTGAGCCAGCCGTAAGGGGACGTCTCAGAAAACGGAAAATAAAGCACGTTAAGCCCATTGCAGACGCTAGATATTGACGAGTACGTCGGGTTTTCTCTTGTTTGAGTTGCCTCTTGCGGTAAGATAGTAATCAATTACTATCTTACAAGGAGTACTCGTGGACACCCATCCAAAGCATCTGCCGGCCGATGAACGTCGTGCCGTAACTGTCGAGTCCGTCGTGGCGCTTGCCGGTTCACAAAACCCAAGCGAGATAACCACTGCAGCTATCGCTAAACACATGAACTTGACCCAGGGTGCGCTGTTTCGGCACTTCCCGAACAAGGAAGCCATTTGGCAGGCGGTCATGGAGTGGGTAGCAGAGCGCCTATTAGCCAGAATCGATCGATCCGCACAAGGAATCGAGTCGCCCTTGGCAGCCATGGAGGCGATGTTCATGAGTCATATCGAATTCGTAGCTGAGCACCCAGGCGTGCCAAGAATGATGTTTGGTGAGCTTCAGCGTGCCGAATCGACACCGGCCAAGCGCATGGTGCAAACCTTGATTCAGCGCTACGGCGAACGTTTGCATCGTCTCATCGAGAAAGGCAAGGCCAGCGGCGAGTTGTCTCCCTCGCTTGACAACGAGGCGGCGGCAACGCTGTTCATTGGCACGATCCAGGGCTTGGTCATGCAATCGCTGTTGGCGGGTGATGTGGGACGTATGCACCGCGATGCGCCGCGCGTCTTTGCAATTTATCGGCGTGGCATAAGGAGTGCGCAATGAAAAAGTTACCCTTGCAAGGCCGCACCCTGGCGCTGCTTGCCGTCATCATTCCTTTGCTGGTGCTTTTTATTTATGTCGGTCTGCGATCAGGGCCGCTCGCCCCGGTCGCTGTGACGGTGGCAAGCGTGGAATCACGGGCTATCACACCGGCGCTGTTCGGCATCGGCACGGTGGAGGCGCGCTACACCTACAAGATCGGGCCGACGTTTGCCGGGCGCGTCAAACGCCTGGAGGTGCATGTAGGCGACCAGGTCAAGGCCGGACAGGTGCTCGGCGAGATGGAGCCGGTCGACCTCGATGATCGGGTGCGCTCACAGGAGTCGGCATTCAAGCGTGCGGAAGCGGCTTTGCGCGAGGCAGAAGCCCGGCAAGCCTACGCGCAAACCCAGGCGCGCCGCTACGAGCAATTGTTTGCGGTGCGCTCGACCAGCGAGGAAATCGTCACCACCAAGCGGCAGGAACTGCAGATCGCCGATGCCGCCTTATCTGCCGCTCGGGAAGATATTGTCCGGGCACGCTCCGACCGCGAAGGACTCGTCGCGCAGCGGAGCAATCTGCGCCTGATCGCGCCGGTCGACGGTGTAGTCGCCGTGCGCGATGCCGATCCCGGCACGACCATCGTCGCGGGCCAGGCCGTGGTGGAAGTGATCGACCCCAAGAGTTTGTGGATCAATGCGCGCTTCGACCAGATCAGCGCATCGGGGCTGGCTGGGGGGTTGCCGACTCTTATCGTCCTGCGTTCGCGTGGTGGCCAGACCTTGAAAGGTCGCGTGCTGCGGGTGGAACCCAAGGCCGACGCGGTAACCGAGGAAACGCTTGCCAAGGTGACATTCGATAACAAACCAGAACCTTTGCCACCGGTGGGTGAACTGGCCGAAGTCACGGTTGACTTGCCGGCGCTCCCGGCCGCTCCACTGATCCCCAACGCTGCCGTCCAGCGTGAGGGCGACAAAGTTGGTGTCTGGCAAATCGTGGATGGTGATCTGCATTTCTCCCCGGTCAAGCTCGGCACTTCCGACCTCAATGGTTACGTGCAGGTGCGCGAAGGGCTCAAGAATGGGGACCAGGTTGTGACCTATAGCGAAAAGGCACTGACGGCGCGCAGCCGCATCCATGTGGTCGACCATATCCCAGGAGTGTCACGATGATCAGCCTGGCCGGCCGCGACATTCTCCATGCCTGGGGAAAATTCGTCTTCACCGGCATCGGTCTGGGTCTGCTGATCGGCGTCACCCTGGTCATGGCTGGGGTGTACCGAGGCATGGTGGACGACGGCAAGGCGTTGCTCGACAACAGTGGCGCTGACCTTTGGGTGGTGCAAAAGGATACTCTGGGTCCTTATGCGGAGTCGTCCAGCCTCAACGATGACGTGTATCGCGCCATTCTCGCCATGCCGGGAGTCTCACAGGCAGCGAACGTGACCTACCTGACCATGCAGGTACGCAAGGGCGAGAGTGATGTACGCACCATGGTGGTCGGCATCGCGCCCGGTGCGTTGGGGGCTACACCCGGATGGCCTCCTTATCTCGTCGCTGGACGCCAGATCACGCGCGGTCACTACGAGGCGGTGGCCGACATCGCCACCGGCTTCAAACTGGGAGATCGTCTTGCCATTCGCCGAAATCATTACACCGTCGTGGGGCTGACACGGCGCATGGTGTCGTCCAGCGGCGACCCGATGGTATTCATTCCGCTCAAGGATGCCCAAGAGGCTCAGTTCCTCAAGGACAACGACGCCATTTGGCAAAGCCGGCGTCGCACCGAAGCCAACCCGGCCTTCAATCGACCCGGTGTTACTGGTTTGCTGGATGCCGTGATTGCTTCACAGAGCACCAACGCGTTCGTCAATGCAGTGCTGGTCACTCTGAAACCTGGTCATGCGCCGGACGAGGTTGCCGAATCCATCCGGCGCTGGAAACGTTTGACGGTCTACACACGGGCACAGATGGAAGACATCCTCGTCGGCAAGTTGATCGCCACGTCGGCCAAGCAGATCGGCATGTTCTTGGTGATTCTGGCCATCGTTAGCGCGGCCATCGTTGCCTTCATCATCTATTCGCTGACGATGGACAAAATCCGCGAGATCGCGGTGTTGAAGCTCATCGGCACACGCAACCGAACCATCGCCGCGATGATCATGCAGCAGGCGCTCGCCCTGGGCGTGATTGGTTTCGTGGTCGGCAAGATCACAGCCACTTTCTCAGCGCCCCTGTTTCCCAAGTACGTACTGCTGATGCCGTTCGACTCCATCGCCGGTTTTTTCGCCGTGCTCGTGATCTGCGTTCTAGCCAGCATCGTCGCCATTCGCATGGCACTCAAGGTCGACCCGGCCGAAGCCATTGGAGGTTGAGATGAGTGGCAAAGGCATTCGCATCGAAGGTTTGAGAAAACGTTATGGCGAGGGCGATACCGCGGTCAATGCCTTGAAAGGCGTGGACATGCAGGTGGCACCCGGCGAGGTGGTGGGCCTGATTGGCCCTTCCGGGTCCGGCAAGAGCACGCTGCTCAAATGTCTGGGCGCGGTGATTGATCCGACCGCCGGTCGCATGACGCTGGGCGATGAAGTGATCTACGACGATGGCTGGAAAGTCCGCGACTTGCGCGCCTTGCGGCGCGACAAGATCGGTTTCGTTTTCCAGGCACCATACCTGATTCCGTTTCTCGATGTCACCGACAACGTGGCGCTACTGCCGATGCTCGCAGGCGTCGCGAATGGGGAGTCGCGCGCGAAGGCACTGGAACTGCTCACCGCGCTCGATGTGCAACACCGGGCTCGCGCCATGCCCTCGCAACTCTCCGGTGGCGAGCAGCAACGGGTCGCCATTGCGCGAGGTTTGGTCAATCGCCCTCCGGTGATCCTGGCTGATGAGCCCACAGCTCCACTAGACAGTGAGCGCGCCATGGCTGTAATCCGCATCCTCAATGACATGGCTCGGAAGTTCGAGACCGCCATCATCGTCGTCACCCATGACGAAAAGATCATCCCCACTTTCAAGCGCATCTACCACATCCGCGACGGTGTGACCCATGAGGAAGCTGGCGAAGGGCGGGAGTTCGAATGAGAGAACGATTGAATTACAGGAGAATTTCATGACCCACCGCAAACACAGCCACGCATTTGGAACTATCACCCTGACCGTTACGGCCTGCCTGCTTTTATGGGGTTTTCAGTTGCCAGCTTGGGCTGGTGACGCTACCCAGGTTGAGCCACTGGCGCTACGCAAGATCATGCAGGAACTCGGGCGCAACATGCAGGCTATTACCGGTGCGATTTCGCAGGAGGAATGGGTTCAGGTCGTTCAGCTCGCCCCAAAAGTTGCTGCACACCCCGAGCCACCGCTTACTGAAAAAATGCGCATCCTTGCTTACCTCGGCGCTGATGCGACCAAGTTCAGAAACTTTGACGCGCAGACTCACGAGGCGGCGCTGGCCATGAAGCTGGCTGCTGC
>WBZL01002857.1_pt1 | contig 11288 bp, 11 predicted proteins | sample 5204291 | NCBI WGS metagenome assembly WBZL01 (sample SAMN12344345, study PRJNA552823) | activated sludge metagenome | biome: Activated sludge suspended growth; feature: Nitrification reactor; material: Wastewater; isolation source: activated sludge from nitrification reactor of wastewater...
TCGGCCGTCGCGTTCGAAGGGCACGTGGATGGCGTCGCGCGTGGTGCCGGGCTGGTCGAAGGCGACCAGGCGCTCCTCGCCGAGCCAGGCGTTGATCAGCGTCGACTTGCCGACGTTCGGCCGCCCGGCCACCGCCAGGCGGATGGCCTGGTTCTCGCCATCGGACGCCTCGGGCTCGTCCTCGGGCTCGGGGCAATGCTGCAGGGCCGCGTCGAGCAGGCTGCGCACGCCCTGCCCGTGCGCCGCCGACACCGGATGGGGCTCGCCGATGCCGAGTTCGTGCAACTCGCCCAGCAATGGCGAGTCGATCATGCCCTCGGCCTTGTTGCCGGCCAGCACCACGGGCTTGTGGGTGCCGCGCAGGTAGCGCGCAATGTCGTGGTCCTGCGCCGAGATGCCGGCGCGCACGTCGACGACGAAGACCACCACGTCGGCCTCGGCCACGGCCTGGCGCGTCTGGCGCGCCATCTCGCGGACAATGCCGGCGCTGCTGTCGGGTTCGAAGCCGCCCGTGTCGACGACGATGAACTCGTGCTTGCCGTGCTTCGCGTCGCCGTAGTGACGGTCGCGTGTCAGCCCGGCCAGGTCGGCGACGATCGCATCGCGGCTGTGCGTGATGCGATTGAACAGCGTCGACTTGCCGACGTTCGGCCGGCCGACGATGGCGATGACCGGCTTCACCCGACCCTGCTCCCGCCGCTAGGGCAGCCGGAAGGCAAACAGCCCGCCGTTGCGCGTGGCGACCAGCAGGGTCTGGCCGGCCGACGACGGCGTGCCGATCACCGGCGAGCCATCGGTCGGCAGGCGCGCCAGGAACTCGCCGGTGGCGGCCGACAGGACGTGCAACTGCCCCTCCGCATCGCCGAAGACCACCGCCGAGCCGACCACGGTGGCGCCCGACAGGCCGCGGTACAGCAGCTTCTCGTTGCTCCAGGCCAGGTCGCCCGTGGCGGCCTTCCAGGCCGTGATGCGGTCGCTGCCGTCGGCACCGACCAGGACCTGGGCATCGCCGCCGATCCCATTGAGGCCTTGTGCATTGCGGGTCCACAGCAGGCTGCCGCGCTCGGCGTCGGCACAGGCCACGGCGGCCTGGAAGGCCCGCGCGCAGACGCGGTCACCGTCGCGGACGACCGGGCCCACCAGATCGGCCAGCCGCTCCACCTCGTTCGACCCGCGCGGGGCGGCCATCGACACCTCCCAGCGGATGGTGCCCCGCAGCGGGTCGACGCCAGTCAGGCGCGGCCCCTGCCCGACGAGCAGCGTGTCCTTGAAGGCCGCCAGCACACCCGACTGCGCCAGGGTCAGCGGATCGCCGGCCTTCTGAAGGGTCCACAGACGGCGCCCGTCGAGCGCGTCGAAGGCATGCACGGCGCGATCGACGCCCAGCACGAAGACCCGCTCGCCGGCGACCAGCGGGGCCGTGACCACACGGGCCGGCACGCGCTGGCGCCAGCGAACCTGGCCGCCCTCGATGGTCACCACCTCGTTGCCGCGCGTCACGACGCTGGTGAATCGACCATCGCTGCCGACGCCGGCACTGAGCGTCGCGCCGACCTGCACGCGCCATGCCTCGCGGCCGTCTTCGGCGCGCAACGCCAGCACCGTGCCGTCGTTGCCGGCGACGTGGAACACACCCTGTCGCTCCGGGGTGGCGAGCGGAAACCCGACACCCGAAAGCCGCGCCTGCCACAGGGGTCGCGCGGTGATGCGCGGCTGCAGCGGCTCCAGCGGGGTCGGCTTGGGCTTGTCGCTGGAACACCCGGCCAGTGCGGCGGCCAGGCCCAGGGCCCAGGCCGCCCGGCGCAGGCTTCGGGTCATGGTCGGGCTCCGGACGCCGCAGCGGCCGCGGGTGCCACGCCCAGCGACATCAGCTTGGCCTCGACCAGGCGACGGTAGTCGAGCTTGGGGTCGAGCGCCGCCCAGGCCCGCTCGTAGGCCGCACGCGCCTCGTCGCGCTTGCCCTGCGCCAGCAGCACATCGCCGCGCCGGTCGGCGACCAGGGCCTCGAAGGTCTCGGCCTTGGCCTGGTCGAGCTCCTTCAGCGCCGCGTCGTACTGCTTGGCGTCCAGCAGCACCCCGGCCAGGCGCAACCGGGCCACCGACGCGTAGGCATCGTCTCCGGCCTGATCGGCCACCCAGGTCAGGGCCGCCTTGGCGGCGTCGGCCTGGCCCTTGTCGTACTGCACGCGCGCGGCCAGCAGGCCGCCTTGCTTGGCAAAGGTGGTGCGGGGGTAGCGATCCTTCAGGTCGGCGAAGAGGCGCCCCACCCGGTCGGCATCGCCGGTCAGGGCGGCCCGTTCGAGTTCGTCGTACATCGCGCCGGCCTTCAGGCCCTGGTCGCGCTGCCACCAGTTCCACCCGTTCCAAGCCGCAAAGGCGCCCAGTGCCAGGATCAGCGTCCAGGTGATGAGGTTGCCGTACTGCTTCCAGAACGCCTTCAGCTCGTCGAGCTGTTCCTGCTCCTGCAGGTCGAGGGGAGTGGCCATGGGTCGGGGCGAGGCGAAGGAAAACCGTCGATTATGGTGCGAGCAGTTCGGCGGCCCAGGTCGCCGCCGCGTCGATGCGGCGCGCGACCTGTGCTGCCACCGGGTCGCGCAGGGGCTTGAGGGCGACTTCGCCGCGCGCCACTTCGTCGGCACCGAAGACCAGCGCGAAGCGGGCTCCCGAGGCGTCGGCGCGCTTGAACTGCGACTTCATGCTGCCCGGGCCGTCGCGGCCGGCGGCGTTGAGCACCACCTCGGCGCCGGCCTGGCGCAGCGCCTCGACGGTGCGCGTGGCGATCGGCAGCGCGGCCAGGTCGGGCAGCACGGCATACGCATGCGGCCCCGGGCGGGTGGGCGCCAGGCCTTCCTGCTGCAGCAGGTCGAGCACGCGCTCGATGCCCATGCCCCAGCCCACCGCAGGAGCCGGCTTGCCGCCGATGAGCTCGATCAGCCCGTCGTAGCGCCCGCCGCCGCAGATCGTGCCCTGGGCGCCGAGCTTGTCGGTGACCCACTCGAAGACGGTCAGGTTGTAGTAGTCCATGCCCCGAACCAGGCGCGGGTTCAGGCGGTAGGGCTGCCCCACCGCGTCGAGCACCGCACGCACGGCGTCGAAGTGCTTCAGCGACGCCTCCCCCAGGTAGCTCATCAGCTGCGGGGACCCTTCCACCATGGCCTGCATCGCGGGGTTCTTGGTGTCCAGGATGCGCAGCGGGTTGCTGTGCAGGCGGCGTCGCGCGTCGGCGTCCAGGTCGGCCTCGTGGGCCTGCAGGTAGGCCACCAGCGCGGCACGGTGGGCACGACGCTCGTCGGCCTGCCCCAGGCTGTTGATCTCCAGCCGCACGTCGGCCAGGCCGAGGTCGCGCCAAAGGGCGCGCGCCATCAGGATGACCTCGGCGTCGACGTCGGGCCCGCCGTGCCCCAGTGCCTCGACGCCCACCTGGTGGAACTGCCGGTAGCGGCCCCGCTGCGGACGCTCGTGGCGGAACATCGGCCCGATGTAGTACAGCCGCTTGCCGCCGTCGTAGAGCATCGAGTGCTCGACCGCTGCCCGCACCACGCCGGCGGTGCCCTCGGGACGCAGCGTCAGCGGGTCGCCGTTCATGCTGTCGACGAAGGAATACATCTCCTTCTCGACGATGTCGGTGACCTCGCCCAACCCGCGCACGAACAGCGGCGTCGGTTCGACGATGGGCACGCGCACGTTGAGGTAGCCGTAGCGCCGCATCAGCCGGCGCACGACGTCTTCGAACCACTCCCACCGCCCGGATTCGGGCGGCAGGATGTCGTTCATGCCTTTGACGGCCTGGATGGTGTCTGCCATGGTGGATGAAGGGTCGATGAATGCCGCGCACCGGCACCCTGGCGTGTGCGGACCGCGCCGGGGTCGATCACCGGGTCGTCACGGCGCCGCGGCGACGCTGCCGAACCGCCGCTCGATGTAGTCCTCGACGATGCGGTGGAACTCGGCGGCAATGCCGTCGCCGCGCAGCGTCAGGGCCTTCTCGCCGTCGATGAAGACCGGTGCCGCGGGCGCCTCGCCGGTGCCCGGCAGGCTGATGCCGATGTCGGCGTGCTTGCTTTCCCCGGGGCCGTTGACGATGCAGCCCATCACCGCGATCTTCAGGCCCTCGACGCCGGGATAGCGCCGGCGCCACTCGGGCATGCGTTCGCGCAGGTGGTCGTCGATCTGCTTGGCCAGCTCCTGGAACACGGTGCTCGTCGTCCGGCCGCAACCCGGGCAGGCGGTGACGCTGGGGTTGAAGCTGCGCAGGCCGAGCGACTGCAGGATCTCGAGGGCCACCAGCACCTCCTGCGTGCGCGACTCGCCCGGCTGCGGCGTCAAGCTCACGCGGATGGTGTCGCCGATGCCTTCCTGCAGCAGCAGCCCGATGGCCACCGCCGAGGCCACGGTGCCCTTGGTCCCCATGCCGGCCTCGGTCAGACCCAGATGCAGGGCATGGTCGCAGCGCGCCGCCAGGGCCCGGTACACGGCCACCAGATCCTGCACACCGCTGACCTTGCAGCTGATGATGACCTGATCGGCGTCGAGTCCCAGCTCGCGCGCGGCCTGCGCCGACCCGATGGCCGATTGCACCAGCGCCTCGTACATCACCTGCCGGGCATCCCAGGGCGTCGGCCGCCGGGCGTTGTCGTCCATCAGGGTGGCCATCAGGTCGGGGTCCAGGCTGCCCCAGTTGACGCCGATGCGCACCGGTCGCTGCCAGCGCATCGCTGCTTCGACCATCTGGGCGAACTGGCGGTCGTGCTTGTCGCCGCGGCCCACGTTGCCGGGGTTGATGCGGTACTTGGACAGCGCCTGGGCACAGGCCGGGTGCTCGGTCAGCAGGCGGTGTCCGTTGTAGTGGAAGTCGCCGACCAGCGGCACGTCGATGCCCATTCGGTCGAGCTGGTCGCGGATGTGCGGCACGGCGGCCGCCGCCTCGGGCGTGTTGACCGTGATGCGGACCAGCTCCGAGCCGGCCTGCGCCAGCTCCTTCACCTGGATCGCCGTGCCGATGACGTCGACGGTGTCCGTGTTGGTCATCGACTGCACCCGCACCGGCGCATCGCCGCCGATCGTGACGACGCGGCTGCCCCACGTCACCCGGGCCTGGCGCGAGCGGCGCGGTGCGGGCATGCAGCGGGCGATGGGGCTGGGCTCGGTCACGGCGTCCATGGGGTCGGTGGGCAGGCCTGCGTTTCGCGTCAGCGCAGCTCGACGCGCGCGACGTTGTCGCGGGTGTTCGGCGCGAGGTCGACCGGCTGCCCGCGCAACTCGAGCCGCGTGCCGCGCACGTTGCCGATCTTGAGCCGCCAGGGCGGCGTGCCTTCGAGCCCCACGGTCTCGCCGGCCTCGAGCACGCGCGACAGCAGGATCTGGCCGCGCCCGTCGATCACCTCGATCCAGCTCGGCGCGCTGGTCGACAGTCGCACCGGCCCGGTCACTGCCGGGGCCGGAGCGGTGCCGGCCGGCCCCAGGGCGGAGGGCATGGGCGCCGCCGCCGAGGACGCCGGTGCGGCAGGCGCGGCGGTCGGGGCAACGGCCTGGCCTGCAGGCGGACCGGGGGGCGTCACCGCGCCCGGCACCGCTGCAGCCGGCAGGCTTGCCGAGGCCGCGGCGGTAGGCTGGGTCGCGCCCGGACCGGCATCCGCCATCGATGCGGCCGCCGCCACGGGGGCGGACGATGCCGGCGCGGCCAGCGGCACGGGCTGCAGCGCCACCGCGGTTTCGCTGGTCGGCCGATCGGTGGGGGCGCCCGGGCTCCAGCCGGCCAGCCACTCCGGCGGCAGCAGGTAGACCGCGACCGCTGCCACCAGCAACAGGCCGCCGGCCCAGAACAAGGGGGTCGACGACAGCGAGAACCCGCGCGGTTCGCCACGGCCGGGCTTGTCGTGGAAGGGCGTGTTCAGCGTCCCGGCCGCCGACTCCAGGGGCACCGTATCGACCTGCGGCAGCAGGGCCAGCACCGGCCGCGGGTCGATCTTGAGCGAGCGGCACACCGATTGCGCCAGGGCCCGCACGAAGGTCGGATTGGGCAACGCATCGAAGCGGTCCTGCTCCAGCGCCTCGAGCTTGGCCGGCGCCACCTTGATGGTGGCCGCCAGCACCGCGATGTGCAGACCCTGCCGCTCGCGCGCCGCGCGCAGCAGCGCGCCCGCCGACCGGCCGGATGCAGGCTCGACCGGCTCGCTGCCGCCGAGGCCTGCACGCACGGAGTCATTCATCGAACTGACCCCGCTGGTAGCGCAGGGCCTCGGTGGAGTCGGGGAAGCGGTCGCGGAGCTGCCTGCCGAAGTCGCCGACACCGGCCATGTTGCCCAGCCGACGCTCGATGCGGGCGGCCAGCCACAGGCTCTGTGCGTTGGACTGTTCGGACACGGCGTTGACGCGCCTGATGTAGAAGCGCGCCCGTTCGTATTCACCGCGCCGGTACAGCACCTCCGAGAGGTTGAGCGCCGTCCCCGGATTGGCCGGGTCGAGTTCGTACGAGCGCGACAGGCTGGCTTCGGCCTCGGCCCAGCGCCCCCGGCGCGCCTGACACACACCCAATGCAAACAGGCTGCGGGGTGCATCCAGGTACTGCGGCTGCGCCAGGGCCATCTGGAACTGAGCCTCCGCCTCGTCGTATCGACGCAGCTGGCACAGGAACCAGCCGTAGTTGTGCAGCGTGTCGACGTCCTTGGCGCGCAGCTGCAGGGCGCGCTTGAAGCTGTCCTCGGCCAGCTTGACCTCGCCCAGGCTGGCGTAGATCAGGCCGCGCAGGTTGAAGGCCTCGGGCAGGTCGGGCTTGGCCGACAACGCCTGCTTGACCTCGTCCAGCGCCGTGTTGGCCTGACCCCGCCCGAAGTAGGCCGAGGCCAGCTCGAGGCGCACGCGGGCGCGCTTCTCCCCGTCGCTCTGGTCGGACGCCGTGCGGATCTCGTCCCCGCCGGTCGGCGGTGCGGCGCAGCCGCCCAGCACGAGCCCGGCCAGCAGGGCCACCAGCGAGGCGACGGTCGCGATGGCGCGGTGGCGGAGCCCCGTCATGGTCGGAGTCCCTCGACGGGTTGGATCGGGAAGGTCACCCGCCGTTGGGCCAGCCGGTCGGGTGCGCCCGTGCGGTCGAGCACCTCGCCGGCCAGTTGTCCGCAGGCCGCGGCGATGTCGTCTCCCCGCGTGCGCCGCACCGTGGTCACGATGCCGGCCGCCTGCAGGATCTCGGCGAAGGCCTTCACGCGCTCGGGCGTCGAGCGGCGCAGGTCGGACCCGGGGAAGGGGTTGAACGGGATCAGGTTGAACTTGCTGGGCACCCGGATGCCCGGCGCCGAGCTGGCGGCACGGCCGTGCACCAGATCGACCAGTTCGTGGGCATGTTCCGGGGCATCGTTGACGCCCGCCAGCATGCAGTACTCGAAGGTGATGAAGTCGCGCGGCGCCGCCTCGAGGTAGCGGTGGCATGCCTCCATGACATCGGCCAGCGCGTGCTTGCGGTTCAAGGGCACGAGGGCATCGCGCAAGGCGTCGTTGGGCGCGTGAAGCGACACCGCCAGCGCCACCGGGCAATCGACGCGCAGGCGGTCCATCAGGCGCGTCATGCCCGACGTCGACACCGTCACGCGGCGCCGTGACAGGCCGTAGCCGTGGTCGTCGAGCATCACGCGCAGCGCGGGGATCAGCGCGGCGTAGTTCTGCAGCGGCTCGCCCATGCCCATCATCACGACATTGGTGACCGCGCGCTCGCCGGGGCCCAGGCCGAGGCGCTGGCGCAGCGCATGCTCGGCCTGCCACAGCTGGGCCAGGATCTCACCGGTGCTGAGGTTGCGGCTGAAGCCCTGGTGCCCGGTGGAGCAGAAGCGGCAGCCCACTGCGCAACCGGCCTGCGACGACACGCACAGCGTACCGCGATCGGCCTCGGGGATGAACACGGCCTCCACCGCGTTGCCGGCGCCAACGTCGAACAGCCACTTGACGGTGCCGTCGGTCGAGGCCTGCTCGGTGAGCACCGGCAGCCGCGCCACCACGGCCCGCGCGGCCAGCTTGTCACGCAGGCTGCGGGCCAGGTCGGTCATGCGCTCGAAATCCGCTTCGCCCTTCTGGTGGATCCAGCGGAAGAGCTGGACGGCACGAAACCGCTTCTCGCCCAGATCGGCGCAGAACGCCGTCAGCGCATCCAGGTCGTGGTCGAGCAGATTGACGAGGGACATCGACCCAACGGCTGCGCCGCTCCGGCGCGTCAGCGCGGGTAGACGTTCATGCCCGGGAAGAAGAAGGCCACCTCGACGGCAGCCGTCTCCGGGGCATCCGAGCCATGCACCGCGTTGGCATCGATGCTGTCGGCGAAATCGGCACGGATCGTCCCGGCCGCGGCCTTCTTGGGGTCGGTGGCACCCATCAGGTCGCGGTTCTTGGCGATCGCGCCCTCTCCCTGCAGGACCTGCACCATCACCGGCCCGGAGATCATGAAGTCGACCAGGTCCTTGAAGAACGGCCGCGCCTTGTGGACGGCGTAGAAGGCCTCGGCCTCGCCACGCGAGAGGTGAACCATCTTGGCCGCGATGACCTTCAGGCCCGCAGCTTCGAAGCGCGCGTAGATCTGGCCGATCACGTTCTTCGCCACGGCATCGGGCTTGATGATCGACAGGGTGCGCTCGACGGACATTGTTGATTCTCCTGACTGGGATGCTAAAAAGCCTTGAATTCTAGCCGGCGGACGCCGGTCGCCCTGACGGCCTCAGCGGCCCCGGCCACGCCCGCCGCCGCCTCCACCGCCGCCTCCGCCACCGCCAGGGCCTCCACGCCCACGACCGCCCCGGCCCCCTCCGCCCCCGCCGCCCTTGCGGCGCAGCGCGTCGGCGCCGATGTAGCCCACCGAGGTCTGCATGGGGTCGGGCTGGCGTCCGGGCGATCCCGGCTTGGCGCCTCGCTTGGGTCCGCCCGGACGGCCAGGTCCCTGCACGAAGCGCTTGTCGTAGGTCTGCTGCAGCGGATTGGGAATCGGCCCGTCCTCCGAGAGTTCGCGGCGCGGCGCGCGATCGCGCTGCAAGGCCCGCTTGTCGTAGGTCTGCTGCAAGGGGTTGGGAATCGGATCGTCCTCGCCCAGTTCGCGACGCTGTGACCGCGCCTGCTGGATGGCCCGCTTGTCGTAGGTCTGCTGCAGCGGGTTGGGGATGTGCCCGATGTCGCCGTCGCCACGCGGCTGCCGTTCGGGCCGCGGGGCCCGATCGGCGTGCGGGCCCCGATCGACGGCGGGCGCGCCGTCGCGCGGGCGCTGGTCACGCTGGCGGCCACCTCGCCGTCCACGCTTGGACCGGCCGCTGCCCTCCTCGCCCCGTTCGGCGCGCTCGCCCATCGTCAGCCGGCGCAGCGTGCGCACGTCGGTTTCGGGCAGGTCCACCCACAGGCCCCGCCGCAGACCGCGCGGCAGCACCACCGATCCGTAGCGGATGCGGATCAGGCGGCTGACCGCATGCCCGACGGCTTCGAACAGCCGGCGCACCTCGCGGTTGCGGCCTTCGGTGATGACCACGCGGTACCAGTGGTTGGCGCCCTCGCCGCCGCCGTCCTCGATGGACTTGAACGCGGCACGCTGCCCATCGATCTCGACGCCCTCGAGCAGGCGCGCGCGCTGCTCGTCGTCGAGCACGCCCAGCGACCGCACCGCGTACTCGCGCTCGACGCCGAAGCGCGGATGCATGAGGTGGTTGGCCAGCTCGCCCGAGTTGGTGAACAGCAACAAGCCCTCGGTGTTGATGTCCAGGCGGCCGACCGACTGCCACTTGCCCTGGGGCAGGCGCGGCAGCTTACGGAACACCGTCGGGCGGTTCTGTGGATCGTCGTGCGTCACCACCTCGCCGGCCGGCTTGTGGTAGGCCAGCACGCGTGGCGGCGGTGGTGCGATGCGCACCTTGACCGGCTTGCCGCCGATGGCCACGCGGTCGCCGAAGGAGATGCGCTGGCCGATGTGCGCCGGCTCGCCGTTGACGGTGACACGTCCTTCCAACACCCACTGCTCCATGTCGCGCCGCGAGCCGATGCCGGCTTGGGCCAGCACCTTGTGGAGCTTCGGCGCGTCGGGTTCGGCGGCCAGGATGCGCTTGGGCGGCTCGGCCACCTCGGCGGCCGGTTCGCTCGGCTCGGCATCGAACGCACCGGACAACACCTCGGCGAACAGCTCGGCCGGATCGACGGGAGGTGCCGCGGGCGGCGCCGCAGGGGCCGGCGCTCCACCCTCGCCCTCGGCGTCGCCGTCGCGCGGGGCCCGATCGGCACCCCGTCCACGGCGCCGATTGCGCCCGCGACGTCCACCCTCGCGGGGCCCGGGCGCGGCGCCTTCCGCGGCCGATGGGGTCGGTCCATCGGTCGGTGCGATGGACGCATCGGCGCCAGCTGGATGGCTCTCGTCGGAGCCGCCCACCAACTCGACCGGCTCGACCGACTCACCGCCTTCGCGCTGCGCGGCCCTGGCCGCGCGCTCGGCAGGCTCGACCGGCGGCATCCCGGCCGGCGGCTGGGGCTGCTCGGCCACGGCCTGGACGGTGGGAGCGACGGCTGCGGTCGGCGCCGTCGGACGCGACGCCTCGGGGATCGGCTCGGCCAGTCCGGCCTCCGCCGCCGGTCCTCCCGCCTCGCCGCTGTCGGCCGGCATCTCGCCTTCGGCGACCGCGGCGACCGGCTTGCGCCGCGGCGCCCGCCGCTTGCGCGGCGCCGGCGCGTCTTCGGCAACCGCCGGCTCGGGCGCAGCGGCCGATCCGGGCGCCTGCTTGGCCGCCGCGTCGTCGTCGAGATCGTGATCGTTCATGTCGCACTTTCGGTCGGAGTGCCGCTGCCGGTGGCAGGCGGGGAGTCGCAGGGCTCGGTGGGCGCGGTGTCACGGGTTGACGTCGGCGCGTCGGTGTCCGCATCGACAGGGGCCGATCCGTCGCTGGCGTGGCCGGCAGCGGGCGATGGGACGTCGGCGCCGACAGGATCGCCCGGTACGTCGGGACCGGCGGCATCGGCCGCCTCCGGTACCACCAGGTCGGCGGCGGCGTCATGGGCCGCCCCGACATCCGCGGCCCCCGGTCGATGCGTGGGGTCATCGGGAGACGGCTCGGCCCGATCGGGGCCGATATCGAGGCCCTCGATCACCGTGGCCGTGGCCTCGTCCAGTGGCAGGCTGGCCTGGCCGTCGTCGATCAACGTCACCTGGGCCGGCGCATGCGAGGCGGACGCGCCGTCGTCCGGACCGCCCAGGCCCAACGGCGGCAACTGGTCGAGCGACGCCAGGCCCAGGTCGTCGAGAAACTGCCGGGTCGTGGCATAGAGGGCCGGACGGCCAGCGGCCT
>WBZL01004924.1_pt1 | contig 11286 bp, 10 predicted proteins | sample 5204291 | NCBI WGS metagenome assembly WBZL01 (sample SAMN12344345, study PRJNA552823) | activated sludge metagenome | biome: Activated sludge suspended growth; feature: Nitrification reactor; material: Wastewater; isolation source: activated sludge from nitrification reactor of wastewater...
CTTGGGCCTCTGATACCGACACCGCCTCGGCGATCGATCCCGCGGCTTGTAGGCCGGCCGCTGCTGCATCCGTCGCGCTGACCGATTCCGCAACCGCGGCACCGACCGCGATCTGGCTGCCCGTCGCATCGGCCGCCGTGATCGACTCGCTAACCGCGCCGATCAGTGCAGCCTGCGCGGCCAGGCTGTCGGCCACCGTGACCGATTCGGTGACCGCTGCGGCGGCCGTCACCGTGCCCGCGAGGCTGTCTCCAGTCGTGACTGATTCCGCGACCACCGCCGGGAAGACGATGACACCATCGACCGCATCGGCGACGGTGACGGATTCAGCGATCGCAGCCGGGACAGTCAGCGTGGCGGCGAGTGCGTCGGCAGCAGTGACGGACTCGGCAATCGCCGCCTGGGCGGACAGGTTCGCGGCAACGGAGTCTGTGACGGTCGTGGATTCGGAAACGCCCGCTGATACAGCGGTGGCGCTGTAGAACTCCGCCGTTGCGAAGATCTTGTCCGCCGAACCCGGGAGCGTGTAGGTCCGAGTACCCGTCGCGCCAGCGTTGGCGATGATCGCATCGTGAACCGAAAACCCATTGGGGTTGTCGATTCGCTCGACCATCCCCGATGCCGGGGTGATGTTCTGCGGCGCTCCCTGTCCGACGAAGTCGATGCGCATCGAGTTCGCGCGGGCCATCGTCAGATCCGACACCACCGCCGATGTCGATGCACCGGCAGACCCGAAGGTCACCTGCCCGAACTGCGTCGTCGGGTCCGCGTTCTGGTAGGACAGCCGTCCAGCCAGCATCAACGCATTGCCGGATGCCGAGAGGGTTACCGTTCCCTCCGAACCTCCTGCCACTTTGTAGAACAGGTACAACCGGAAGTTGATCGCGCCGCCGGCCAGCGTGCCGGTCGTCGATCCGGCGTTCGTCCAGCCAGAGGGCATCGTGAATGTCGGCGCAGCGGCCGGGGCAATCGCCCCGGCGCCCGCCCACATGATCATCAGGTCGCCAGATGCCGTCCCCGTCGGTAGCGTCGCATTGATCGAACTCGCACCGAACGACGGGTCATACGCATTCGTCTGCGAGCGAAAGGACAGCGATGGCATTCCGCTATTCGAACGACCAGTTGAAGCCGCGGTTGGCGGGCGCCTTGCGCTCCATCTCGCTGCGCGCCCAGGCCGCCGGCTCGGCGGCGCCGGCCCGACCCTGCTTGGCGGCCAGCGCCAGCGTGCCGCCAACGATCTGGAGGTAGTTGCAGCCGTCGTCCTGGCCCTGGTACGTCGGCGGCGTGGTCGGCGCCGGCCATTGCCCGCGGTTCGCCGCGTACAGGGCGGCCCAGTTCTGCGCCGTGAGATAGCGGTAGGACGTGCAGAAGTTGCGTGGAAACTCGGTTAGCCCCGAGGACCGGCCTATGGTGGATTCCAGCCGCCGCGCGTAGGACGGCTCGAACTCAGTCAGCCCCATCTGCACGCACCAGCCAAGCACGGCGGTCAGGAAGTCATCCTCCCAGGGCGCGGTGATCGGATGGCCGCCCTCCGACTTGTCGACGGTGATCGCCAGCACACCCGGCTTGGCCATCCACGACGCGATCACTTGTCGCCAGGTGTCCAGCAGCCCGCGGAAGGTCGCACGCAGCGGATCGTCGGGCCGCGTCAGCACGTAGGCCAGCGCCTGCTGACGCACTTCCCATGCCAGCGCGCGCGTCTGACCGGGCACGAATCGGTACTCATTTGCCGGGTGACTGAGGTGCATCCAAAGCGCTTGGAACTGCATCGCTTCGAGGAGATACGGATCCTCGGTGAGGAGATACGGCACCAGCAGCATGTTCGGCATGTGCGCCGTGTCGAGCGTCACTTCGGTGCTTGCCGGGACCAGCACCGGGATCGTCGGATTGCCGCCGCTGTTCTCGTAGATCGTGGCCTTCGGGTGCTGCGCCAGATTGATCGGCCGCCCGGTGCGCTCATCGCGGAAGTGCCAGGGCATCGACCCCGATGCTTCGGCCTGCGCGAGGATCGTCGACAAGTTGTCGCCGCGCGCCAGATACTGGCCGCACCAGTCGGTGATGAGCCCGATGTCGGGCCGGCCGCCGGTGTTGGGCATATAGGGCAGCAGCCCGGCCGTGCCCATCACCGAATAGCTGGCCACCGGCAGCGGCTTGCCGACGTTGCGTACCCTGCCAGGCAACAGACCGGCGGCATAAGCAGCCTCCAGCCGGGCCGGGACGACCGCACGCGGCGCCGACTGCCAGCGCCACCGGGCGTGCCACATGTGGTTCGTGACACTGCCGCTGGCCACCGTCGTACCGCCGCGCTGGATCGAGTACGAGTACGAGGCACGTTCCGGCGAGTCGCCCGCGAACAAGCGGCCGAGTTCGAACACGATCTCCATGCGCGAACCGTCGACCTCGGGCCGGAACAGGACATGCAGCGGCTGGCTCAGATACCGCACCTGGTTGCGCTGCGCGGCGCTGACCGTGCGCAGCTCGCCGATGTCCAGCGCCTCGGACTGGCGGAAGGTGAGCACCGTCGAACCCAGCGTGACGACGACCGACCAATCGCCGGTGGCTGGCGCCGGCGGCGGAACTGGAGCGGGAGGCGTTGGCGCTGGGGGCGTGGGGACGGGCGCCGGCGGCGGCGGGGCCGGCACTGGCGTCGGCGCGGGGACGGGAGCCGGGACGGGAGCCGGCGCGGCCGACACGGTCACCGTGACCGGCTGCGTGAACGCTGAATCGCCAGAGGCGTTCGTCGCACACACGTCGATCGTGTACATGCCAGCGGGCACCGCAGGCGTCGTGTACCCCGTCGTCCCGGCTGGCAGTGTCATCACCTGCCCCAGCGCGCGTAGCTTGAAACCCGATTCGTTGTTCGAGTTGTCGCGCCAGGTGATCACCAGGCGCTGACCACTAAGTTGCTCAACCGCGAGGTTCGACGGGGCAGCAGGCTTCGGCACGGGCTCGCTCCTGAACAGGTTCCGCAGCCAAGTAGCAGACATCGATCAGCTCGCCGACCAGGAGCCAGACACCGAGATCACGTCGTTGTCGGCCACCCCGCGATCCCCTCCCGTGAACAGCCCTGCGGAATACAGGATCCCGCTCGTCCCGCCCTTCGTGGCGTTCGTGACGATGAACGCGCCCTTGACCGTCTTGCTGGCGCTGATCGTGAAAGCCAGCGCCGACGACAGCGCTTTCGACCCGCTCGACGCCGACGAAAACGCGCAGGTCGGTCGCGCGGACTCGTCGTACGAAGTGCACTCCTGCCAGCCCGCATGCGACGCCATCGTGTCGCCGGCGGCGATCGCCGAGTAGCTGTCGGACTGGATGAGGCCCATGTACCACGCGGCGGTGTAGCTCGATCCGTCGAAGTACTTGTCCAGCAGATCGTTCTTGCCCGCCGTCATCACGGTGTTGCGGAACTGGTCGCGCCAGATCCGCTTGCCATCGCGGCGACACTCGACGTCGAACGTGAAGAACGGTGCGTCGATCAGTTCGGTCTGTCGCGGACGCGCGATCAAGCGCGCGCCGACCGCTTCGCCGGCACGGAGGTTCTGGTTCATCTGGGGTTCCCGAAATGGAAAGGCCGCCCGAAGGCGGCCCGTGACGCTGCGCCTACAGCGTGCTGACGTCGCCCACGGCCGCCTTCACGGCCTGGACGTCGGATGCGATCGTGCTGATCTGCGACACCAGCGCTTCATTGATGCCCGTCACCCGCTGATCCACCTGCCCGACGGCATCCGCCAACTTCTGCTCAAGCTCTGCGATCTTCGCGGCGTTCTCGGTGGCCGGCCCGAGGATCGCAGTCAGGTCGGCCAGCGCCTGCTGCAGATCGGCCGCGCTCGCGCGCACCGCCTGGATGGCTTCGACGACAGTGGTCACGGGGATTCCTTCACGACAAGTGGGTTGGGGTGTGCGGAATGGTCGTAGCGCGCCTCGATCTCCTCGGCGGACGGCCAGGGGTTGCGCTCCGCGAAGGCAGCCCGCAGGCGACCGTCCCCTTGCACGATCTTGACCGACCGCGTGTCGTACCCGTAGAACTTCTCGGGCTCACAGGCGTCCAGCAGCGATGTCTCGTGCGGCATGGAGAGCTCGATGCCGCGGGCGGCCGCGTGGCCCAACCAGAACTCGCAGCAGGCGCGGCCCTTCTCGGCTTGGTAGACGTTGGCGTACGTGAAATCCAGTCCAAACAGGGACAGCTTCTTGACCTTCAGATGGATCGCAAGCGCGATCGCATAGGCCGCGGTCGAGTTGAAGTAGACGTACCCGAGATCGTTGATGACGTCTTCGAGCGGATACTCCTGCAGGCAGGGGTAGTCCGGATGAGCCCGGCTCGTGTAGACCGGGCCTTCGTACCCTTTCATCCAGCGCAGCATCGCCGCGATTGCGCCCCCGGGCTTGAGCGCGGCCCGAGCCTCCTGGATGCGCACGTCGTCCATGTGGAAGACGCGATCGCACGGCCAGATGTCGCCGGCCTGGTTGATGCCCCACACCTCGTCGCAGAAGGCGTGGATGCCGCCCATCGGCCCGACCGTCGAGATGAACTGCTTGGCGGTCGGGCCCAGGCCCAGAAGCGCAACGTGCATCAGGTCTGCGGAATCGGGCGGCGCTCCGGGTTGAACAGCACCGCTGTGACACCGCCGATGGCGCTGGCGCTCCCTTTGAGCTTGACCTTGGCGTAGCGCTTGTTGCCCTTGTAGCCGATCTTCTTCACCACGGCGCTGGTGCTTCCGGCGACGCGGGCGACCGCCGCGATCGACGCCAGTGCTTCGGTTCCCAGCAGATCGCCGTCAGCGACGCTGGTGAAGGTCGAGGCGGTCGACGAGTCCGACTCCAGCACCGTGGCGGCCACCGTCGTGGTGGACGCCGCGATCGTGCCGTAGTTGATCAGGAACTCGACGCCGCCGTAGCCCTGCCGATCGATCGCATCACCGACCTTCGAGGTCGTTGCGAGGTTCTGCGACGCGATGCAGACCACCGCCGCGACGTTTTCGTGCAAATGTTCCATTGGGATCTCCGATCAGGCCGAGAACTTGATGAACTTGATCGCGTCGAAGTCGCGCACGGCACCCCCCACGCGACGGCGCACATACAGACCGACCTTCGGCTTGTTCGTGTACGGGTCGCGCAGCATCGACATGCCCAGGCGATCGACGATCAGGTAACCGCGGCGGAAGTCACCCAGCGCCATTGCGAGGTTGCCCGTGCCGCTGAAGGCCGGCATACCCTCGTCGAGAACCACCGGATACCCCAGCAGCCGCGACGGGACGCCCGCTTGCAGCGACGGCTCCCACAGATAGCGGTCGGTGCTCGCCTCCTTGAGCTTGCGCACGGCCGCCAGCGTGGCGCGGTTCATCAGAAAGGTGGCGTTCTGCAGGTAGCCCGGCTTGAACGCCGCGATCAGATCCATGAGCGGATCTGCCTTCGTGGTGTGGAAGGCGCCGTTCGCCCCCGACACGACGTGCTGCAGTTGACCCCAGGTCCGCGAACCGTCGGCCGTTGCTGCGGTGGTGTAGGTCGTGAAGCCACGCGGTTTCACGACCCCATCGCCCGAGATGAAAGCCGCGTTTTCCGCTTCCGCAAAGGCCGTGGCGACCTTGTCGATCAGCCAGGCCTCCAGGTCGATCGCCGCATCCTCCAGCAATTGCTGACTGAAGTCAGGGAACGAGTAGATCTCGAAGACCTCGATCCGATCCTTGCCGAGCGTCGGCGTGGTCGTTGCGGTCCGCGCGGACAGTTCGCCCACCCACGCCGCCGCCGCGTCGCCACGGTCGACCAGACCCTCGATCGCGTTGGTGCTGATCGAGATCTGACCGGCGATTCCGCGAATCGCGCTCATCTCGCGGACCTTCGTCACCACCGCGGCTGTGGCCGGTGGCGTCACGAGATACCCGCCCTCGCTGTCGATGCCGGCCTGCATGCTGCGCCGGTTCAGTTCTGACAGCAGTTCGAGATTCCCGTTGGCCCGCAGGAAAGCGGCCGTCGCGTTCTTGTACGCGAGGTAGCTCTCCGCGTCGACCTGTCCGCCTCGGCGAATCCCGATCTCGGAGAACGACTTGATCTCGGCTTCCAGGGGGTTCGACCCGCCATGCCCCAGCGCGCCCGGCCGGGCCAGTTTGGTCTGAACCGCTTCGAGGGTCGACTTCAGCTCCTCGAGCTTGTCCAGCTCCTTGCTGATCCTGGCGAGCTTCGCCTCGATCTCGGCGACCGACTCGCCCTTGGCCATCTTGGCCAGCCGTTCGTCGTTGGCGGCTTTGTGTTCCTGGAACGCTTGGCCGATCTGGTCGATCGTGGTGGCCAGTTTGGCCAGATCCGGGGCTTCACGCTGTTCGTAGGCGACGCCCGTCGACTTCGCCTTGAATGCGGCAAAGTCCATGTGAGACTTGAACATGATGTTCCTTATGGATGGGTGATGTATCGCAGCAGCCGTTCGGCCGCCGAATGCGCGTGTCCGATCGCGTTCGCAGCATCGCGCCGCTCGTCGCCCAGACGCATGACGCGCGACACGAAGGCCGTCGCGTCCGACTTGCTGAATCCGGCATCGCGCAGGATTCGTTCAGCATCTTTCGGGGCGGAGATGTCTTCTGCCCCCTTGACGTGCGTCACGCCAGCCTTCCCGTTGGCGGGAAAGGTGACCAACGACACCTCCCACAAGTCGACCTCAGTCAACGTGCGGATATCCGAGTCGCGGTCGTAGACCCACTGCTTGGACATGAAGCCGATCGACAGCCCCTTGATCGCGCCCTTCTTGAGCAACGAGTGCGCCTCGCGCCCCCGGGTAGTGTCCAGATCGAGCTGCCCGGCCACCAGTAGACCCTTGCCGTCCTCCGACATCGCCGACCATATGCCGATCGGCTCATCGCTCTTGTGCTGCCAGAGCATCGCCGGCATCGTGCCGGCTGCCTTGTGGGCGGCGAGCGTGTTCTTGAACGCGCCCGGGGCAACGATGTCGCTGTAGGCGTCTTTGTGGTTGAAGACCGAGCCGTAGCCCTCGAGCGATCCGTCATCCTTCGCCTTGACCTCCAGCGCGACCGAGAGCGTCTGCCGACGCTCCATGTCATGGCTTCGTGTCGTCAGCCGGGGGCTCATCGTCAGAATCCTCATCGGGTTCCTCGTCAGCGTTGCCGCCGGTCATGTTCAGCGGGGTAAGCGGCTGATCCAGCCCGTCCAGCGGATCCTTGCCTTCCTCGTCGCGCAGCTCGTTGCGGGTGTAGATGCCCATCTCGGCCATCGTGCGCGCCCACGCGGACCGGTCCTTCATCGACCCGGCGAGCAGGTAGCGCGTATCGAATTCGGCCCACAGCGGCCCGGAGCCGTCCAGCAGCATTTCGTCGATGCGCTGCGTCCACGCCTGGTGCCACGGCGCCAGCGTGTGCTTCACATGCGCCGCGAAGAATGCCTCGGAGCTGGCGAAAGTTGCCGTCTTGTCGGCGTGACCGACCATGATCGGGAACACACCGTAGGCCCGGCAGATCTCCTCGACCTGCAGGCGGCGCGTTTCCACGTGCTGGGCATCGACGCCCGATAGCGTGTGCTGGATCCATTTCGCGCTGCGGTCCAGGATCAGCGGCTCCCCGGCACGATCACCGCCGACCGCAAATCGCTTGAGCACCTGCCGCAGCCGCTCGTATTGTTCGCCGGACAGATTGCCGTCGACGGCGTAGGCGCCCGTCGTCCGCACGCCGTTCTCATGCAATTTCGCTTGGGAACGTTCGGTCGCAATCGCCAAGCCGATCGCCTGCGCGGCCAGATGAACCGCGTTCATCCCGTTGAGCCAGTCCCACTGAAGATTCGGCAGGTGGAAGACGTCAGCCGGGGCGAACTCGCCAACCATCCCGAAGTCGTCATAGCAGCGGTAACGCACTTCGTATCGCGAAATCCGCCGCACGTCCCACCGTCCGGGAAGAATCGGAATCAGCTCGCGCACGCGCCGGTTGTCGCCGCGGACCTTCACACTGAGACCCGCGCCGGTCAACGCGGCGTGCAGGGTCATCATTCGTCGCCATTCGAACGACGTCTGCCACTCGTTTGGCCGTCGATTCAGCAGCCTGTACTCCGGGATGTTGACTGCCAGCTCCCGACGCTTGCCAGTCGCCTCCCGAAAGACATTGAGCGCAGGCGTTGCACACCCGTCCGCAATGACCTTCACGCAGGCCAGAACGGTCGATACCTGCAGCGCGGCCTTCGATGACACCGACACCCCGGCGACCAGCAGCGATTGCCCGGCGTCCATGAGGCCCGCCACTTCTTCGATGCTTGCGCCTTTGCGCCGGAAGATCGAGGCAAGCCAATCAGGCAGCCGCATCATCCCACCAGGAGCGTTCCGCGGCCGGATTGAGCGACAGCAGCGCGACCGCGTTGAACGTCGCCATCAGCGGATCGATCTTCGCAAAGCCCGACGCCTGTTTCGTGATCGACACTGCATTGCCCTTTGGTTCCACCTTCGCGTTGCCCACGCACCACGCCATCAGCGGCGAGCCGGCGTGACACAGCGCGCCTTCTGCCAACCGCCGTTCCGTCGTCTTGATCGCCCCATTCAGCTTCCAGCCCTGCGAGATACCGACCACGTTCTCAGAGGGAATCCCGGCCTCGACCAGACCATCCAGAATCCCGCCGATACCGTGTGCATCCACGCCGATCTTGTCGAGCAGACCCGACTCCGAGACCGTCTTGACGATCGTCACCACCTCGTCGACGTCGTCGCCGACGTGGTTGACCAGCACCAGATCGCCGGTCGACGCGAAGTCGCGCAGCCTGGCCGCTTCCTGCTTGCGACGCTCGAGCACCGACGGATGCGCCCAGGCCCGAGCCCACAGCAACCATCGGCCGGTGTCGCACTCGCGACCCAGCACCGCCAGGCCCAACAGGTCATCCAGGCCGCCGCCGTCGATACCGACGTCGACCACTTCGCAGCGCTCGAGCAACTGCTCGAGCGTCAGCGATGCGCCCTGGCGCTCCCAGTAGTCGGCTCCAGCCCAGCGATCGGACTGCAGCGCAAGACCGACTTCCACGTTCGCGAACTTCGCGAGGAAGCCAGCCAGCGACTCCACACCCTCGGTTTCGGCCTTGCGGTACTCTCGATCCAGATACCCGGGGTCGACCGAGTACCCGATGTTTGGGTTCACGACCGCGAAGAGCGCCGGATCCATGCGCCGATCGCGCCGCACCGCATCCTGCATCGCCGGCGGCAGTTCGTAGATCACCGGCAGGAACTGGCGGTCGTCCACCCGCCCATCCCGCACCCCGCGGGCGTAGGTGAGCTTCTGCCGAAAGATCCCGGCTGGCGGTTGGTCGGACTGCGTGGTGAGATAGATCACGCAGCCCTCCGGCCGCGCCGCCAGTCCGCCGGTCGCCTCCCGCAGCATCCCTTCGGCATGGGCCATCATTCCGAACTGGTGGATCTCGTCCACCAGCACAAATGACGCCTTCTTGCCCGCCACCGTGTTTGAGTCGGCCGCAACGATCTTCAGCGTTGCGCCCGTCGTCCGGTGCGTGATCGTTCGCACATGCTCCTGCACATGCAGCAGATCCGACAGCTCTTCGTCGGCCTTCACCATGTCACGCGCGGGTGCGAAGGCGTTCTGCGCGACCTCCACCGTCGGCGCCAACACGATGAGCTCGGCCGACTGCCGCCAGTTCCGCAGCAGCAGCGTCATCATGATCGCGGCTGCAATGGTGCTCTTGCTCGCCTTCTTCGGCACCATCAAGAAGAACTCGCGGATCAGCCGTCGCCCGGTCTCGGGGTCATAGGCGCCGAACACCGTTGCCGCGAAGTCCTGCACCCACTGCGCACAGGACTCTCCGATCGTGGGACTGCCGGGTGCATCCACGATGCGCAGCTCGCGCATCACTCGCAGCCCTTCCTCGGCCTCTGCGGGATACAACGGAGCAAGCGGAATCAGGCTGCGCCGGCTGAGGATTCGGTCCTCCCAGTCCGGACACGCCGTGGACCACTCCACGTCAGACCTTCACGCCCCCGGATGCAACAAGCCGCGGCGGCGCCGCAGCGCCGAACCTGCCTCCGGCCGCCTTCTTCGCCTTGCCGGCCGCCTCCTCCTTCTTGCCGCCATCGCCGCGCTTGGTGTGCGTGTACTGCACCGCCGCGATGGCGGCGCGGACCTGCACGGGCGTCGCTTCAACCCGGCCGAGCGCCACGTCCTGCAGAAAGCGCAGCATGTCGCATTCCGGAATCTCCACCGGTGGCGGCGCCGGCAGCTTGGGCTTGGGCTTGCGGCCGGCGCCAGGTCGCGCCCCGCCGCTTCGACCCTTCACGCCAGCCATTCGATTCCTTTTGAAAGGGGGGAAATCATCTGTTCGTGGGTTCGCGTGCGGTCTAGCGAGCCAACTCGGCAGAGATTGACCCCGCCCCCGGTCTTGTATCAGCCACCCCGACCAGCCAGAGCTGACCGAGCATGACCGGCAGATCCCGTCAACCAAGCGCCTTCTCCTGCCGCTGCTTGGCGGACGAATGATGCGTCGCGCAAAGCGACTGCCAGTTCGACTCATCCCAGAACAACGACTGATCGCCTCGGTGCGGTATTCGGTGGTCAACCACCGTCGCTGCCGAGATCAGCCCTTCTCCAAGGCACATCACACAGAGCGGGCTCGCCGACAGATGCCGTTCCCGAGCCTTCTGCCAGCGATAGTTGTAGCCTCGCTGGCCTGTCGTTCGACCGGCCCGCCACGTATCACCAGCCTGTAGCGGGCGGCCGAGCGCCTGAACGCGCGGCTTCAGCGTGGTCAGGCGCGCCATGGAAGAAAGAAAGCCCGCGGCTGAGCGCGGGCGAATCCACCGAACAAGGAGGAGGAGACACAGGACAGCGGCAGCGCAGAGCCACCACCGGAATGCGAAAGGCCCGCGCATCTGCGGGCTTACATGCAAGCTGCGCGCATCTGCGCAACTACATTTGTGGGCGCACCTCGCCCACGGCGGGACCGATCCTAATGCAAGGAAAGTCAAATCTTAAAGCGATTCGCTTGCGGTTTTCCGCAAACTTTTCTCATTCCACACCTCGTCGCTTCAGCCCCGCCTTCAGCCCCTCCCGCGCCCGCAGATAGACATCATCGATAGGCTCCCGCAGCCGCCAGACCGAGGCCAGCTTGACACAGTGCACGGCCGCGCATTCGTTCATGGGCAGATCGTCGATGCAGGCATCGATAGCCTCGGCTTGCCAGCGCTCGATGTCGTTGACCATGGCGTCCCACGCTTTGGATGCCGTGCTGCTGCCGACATGAGCCCGGCTACCGTAGCCGTCTGGCATGCCATTCCCGCCGAGCTCGCCGCGCATGTACTCGGCCCAC
>WBZL01004925.1_pt1 | contig 11285 bp, 7 predicted proteins | sample 5204291 | NCBI WGS metagenome assembly WBZL01 (sample SAMN12344345, study PRJNA552823) | activated sludge metagenome | biome: Activated sludge suspended growth; feature: Nitrification reactor; material: Wastewater; isolation source: activated sludge from nitrification reactor of wastewater treatment...
ATACGAACTGGCTTTTGTCGGCGAGCAATCGTCCGCGCAATATGCACGGTCAAACCCGAATGTCATCGCACTGGTCACCGACATGCAGGCAACCTTGTAAGGCTTTGACCAGGCAAGCACATAAAACTGCACCTGTTCAGGGGTTTGCGCGACAATCTGTTCTCTCAGCAGCGTGAACAAATGGCTTCCCATGACACCGGTTTGCGGAAATTCGATGCGAATCATGTTTTCATCCGGTATTTTGCGCTTATCCTGATAGTACCGGCCGATTTCCAGGCTGGCGCTATCGTTCTTATTGACAATCACCGCGACATGCTCAGGCAGAACAGCAGCCTGAAGACAGGCCACAGATAAAACCCACCCGGCAACCGCATAGAATAAAAAACGCATAGCAAATCCACCATCATCAGAAATACAGATCCATGCATTATTGCACACTCACCTCGCGCGAAGGCTTCCGGTGCGGCAATATGCCGCATTGTATTCCACGCATTTTTGGCCATAATTGCGAACGTAAATAAACAAGCCACCCTCGTTGCGAAGCGAGTCCGGAAAACATACGGGTCTCCGTCTGGTTATTCAGCGTCGAGATAGCCGGGTTGCCTCCCAGGGAATGATGGGGAGTTTCTGAACCGGCATCTATCCGCAGCAAATACCCCCGTCTCATCGTTCAGATCATCGTTCAAACGTCTGTACCTGTAAATCAGCTACCGCATTTCACAGTATTGACACAAAAAGCCTTGCGCAGTGTAGGCAAGTACCATTAATCACTACTATCTATCCGGAGTCAAAATCATGTTAAAACACATTCAACTTACCAGCGTCGCCGCACTGGCTTTCGGTCTCCTGACCTCACCGGTCCAGGCGGCCAACTCATTGGTCATCGATGGCGCGATCCATAAAAACGACCTTGGCACGACATTCGATACCTGGACATTCAAGATACTCGGCGCGGGCAGTTTCACCGTCGACGTTGCCGCGTATGAAGCCTCGCAAAGCAGCGTTACCGCCGCAGGCTATTACACGCACGACATCAACGGCGATAACGAACTGACCTGGCTCGATCCCGATACGTATTTTTATCACGACACCGGATCGATCCAGACAACCGACGCGATTTTCCGCTGTGATGACGTTCAGAATAATTGCGGCGGCGCTACCGGTGCCAGTAATTATTTCAACGGCTATACGCCGGAAACCAGTCCGTTAACCCGCACCTCCCGCCTGCTGGACGAAACGCCAGTTGACGGCTCGGTGCATTTCCGCCGCGACCCGTGGTATGACGTAACCGTCAATACAGCTGGCGATTATCTGTTTCTGATCGCCGATTTCCGTCTCGATCCCGCCGAGGCCGCAGCCGGCATCAATGGTGGCGACAATTTCTCCGCGCCTACCGGCTTTGCCGGTCCTGTTCTCGATCATGCCGATTACCGCGTCACGTTCAGTTCGTCCGACATGTTGTTCAGCCTTGACGGTAATACAATTGTCGTATCACCCATCCCCGAAGCGCAAACCTGGGCGATGCTGCTCGCCGGCCTGGGCCTTATCGGCTGGCGGTTGAGAAACCAATCCCGCAAGTCGTCCAGCCTGGCGTTTGCCTGATTTAATCGGACATCATCAAAAACGAGACAACCCGGTTTATCGCGTAGCCGGATTGTCTCTCCGTTTTTCATTTTTCCATGCGACTGTTTTATCTATCCGTCGCACATCAAAAACTGAATTCAAATTTCGCCGCAAAACAAGACCATCCACACGGTGCGACAATATGCCACATTGTATTCCACGTATTTTTGGGCATAATCTGGTTCATTAGCGAAAAAGCCACCCTCGTTGCAAAACGAGTCCGGAAAGCCCGCGGGTCTTGAGTCTTACTGCTAAAGCCTGTTATTGACAGCTTGTTTATTTGCAGTGCTCAAGATGGCCGGGTTGCCTCCCAGGGAATGATGGGGAGTTTCTGAAACGATGCATGCCGGGTATTCCGGCTGCAAATTCGGAACATCATTCACGCGTCGGTGTTCTGTTATCTCAAAACCGGATTCACGACATCGACGTGAAAAACTGTTTTATTTTCATTAATGCACTATTTCAAGTAAGGAGAAATCATGCCTAAAAATCATGTACGTTCAACCACTTTCGCGGTACAGGCATCACTGATTGCAGCGGTTGCGCTGTTCGGCGTAAACACCGCAGAAGCGGCTAACGCAGTCGTTCCAAAAGATTGGAGCGGAAACAATTTTCTGGATATTGGCTCCACAGCCATTACGGCGGGCTCCGGCTCGGGTCTTAACAGGCAAGGATACACAACCAATCCCGCACTGAACTATTCAGCCTGGGCGCATGCGGGTCACTGGTATAGCTTCGAAAACAAACTTGACGGCGCGGATGTCAGCATCACTGTGACCGGCACCGCAGGATACGTTCCAGGGCTTTCAGTATGGGCGACGGGTGCATCCGCTTTCGACGGCGGAACCACAAATTTTGGTGATGAAATCAGCACCGCAGGCTGGGGTACGCCGCATTCGTTTAATGCCACTGGCGCGCAGGGCGATTCTGGTACATTGTGGATGGCCAATGGTTCCGGCGGCAATGTTCTTGAAACCCTCGGTTATGCCATAGCCAATCCAAACGTCAATTATGGTTCCGGAGTAACCGGATGGGGTGAAACAATACTATCCGGCGTACATGACGTCAGCCTGACCAATACGTTTGAATCAGGCGTCAGCGGCAGCACGGGCGCGCAGATGGTAAACCTTTCGTTCAATGATCTGGCGTCAGGCTGGTACACCCTGTATATCGGCGGTACCGATGCCAACGCATTGAACGGTGGCTATGATCTGGTGGTCAGCGCAGTGCCTGAAGCCGAAACCTGGGCGATGTTGCTGGCCGGTCTGGGTCTCATCGGCTGGCGCCTGAGAAGCCAACCGCGCGAGGAATCCAGTCTGGCATTTGCCTGATAACACTTTGAGTGTCGTAAAGTAAAGTGGGTGCGATGCAAAGAAAGGACGGGTGAATACAGAAAATGTCCTTTCTTTGCTGTCGCGCTTCAAAATTCAGTTTTTTTAAACCTTAAATCTTCTTGAAATGAAAGAAGATGCTGATGGTTCAGATGCCAAATCCTGAAGTATGGACAGTATAAAGCATCGGACGCTATCAGCAAGAAATCAGCAGAAAGTCAATCCAGTCTGGATCATCGATCCCAGTCCAGCCGCGCGTTTAACGCTGTTCTGGTTTTACATCCTGATCCTGTTCAAGCTGAAATGTGTAACCGGAATCGATCATTGCCTGCCGGGCGGAAACCGAATTGCGACGATCCACTGATAACGACAAGCCAGCGAGAAACCCGTGCAGGATGACCTGCCGGACGTATTACCCCTGTCTGAGTTTGACGTGCGATTTATTGAATTACTTTTCTATGAAGCGAAATAAAATGAATAACCGAAATTATCTGAACAACCGGGCATTTCTGTCAGGCATTATTTTTTTAATGCTGACATGGAACATCCCGCTGCATGCGCAAGGAAGTGTCGGCATCGATACCTTTGACACTTCCAACCAACTTAACAGCGCAGGACAAATCAGCGCAACTTCACGTTTTGGCCTGAGTGACTCATACACCGACAATGCTTTTCTGAATTATTCCGCCTGGGGCGTTAACGGTTCGTGGTTCACTTTTTTGAACCATGATGTCTCGGACGTCACCATAGCCGTCACCGGGGATGCCGGATTTGTGCCGGGTCTGACCGTCTGGGCGACGGGAGCAGCCGAATTTGACGGCGGCACCCTGGGTTTTGCCGGTGAATCCAGCACAGCGGGATTCATCACGCCGCTCTCATTTAACGCAACCGGCGCAATGGGCGATCCCGGCACACTCTGGATGGCCAACGGCCAGGGTGGCAACGCGATTGAAACACTGGCTTACGCCGTGGCCAATCCGAATGTTAACCACACCTTCGGCACAGGATGGGGAGAGACAATTCTGTCCGGTGTGCACGACGTCAGCCTGACCGATACCTTTGAAGCGGGAATCTCGGGCAACGCGGACGCCAACGCCGTAACGCTCCAGTTCAACAGTCTTACCGCGGGATGGTATGCACTGTACATCGGCGGCGCTGATACCATGACAACCGGCGGTAACTACGATCTGGTTGTCAGCGCCGTACCGGAAACCGAGATCTGGGCGATGCTGCTGGCGGGCCTGTGCCTTATCGGCTGGCGCTTGAGAAATCGATCCGCCACGGAAAAATTTCTGTCGGGCTGTCGTTTAAAGATCAGTGTATGACTGCAACGAAACGATTAGCAAGGAGAATGATCATGCTGAAAAATTCAATCAAAACAACCATCGGACTGACGCAAACAGTTTTTCTGTTATTGTGCGTCAATACCGTCGTGCTGGCGGATGGCTTCGGCCCATTGCCCACATCGCTGAAAGGCGCGCCCGTTCCGGAGGTGCCGGGACTGCTGGATGGCCCCGATCCGGTCATCATCAACAAAGACAAAGCCATTATTCTGGGCAAGGCGCTGTTCTGGGATATGAATGTCGGCAGCGACGGCGTAGCCTGCGCAACATGCCATTTTCACGCGGGCGCCGACCGGCGCACAAAAAACCAGCTGGCGCCGATTGGCAGAAACAGCACTTTGCCTGCGGAATTTTCAATCGGCAAAGACGGTTCGCCGCGCGGCCCGAATTCCGCGTTATCCAGAAACGATTTCCCTTTTTTTGACAGGGAAAACCCATCGGAAGAATTCAGCCCTGTCACCTACAACAGCGATGACGTGGTTTCTTCTTCGGGTACCTTTGGCGGCGCGCACCGCGATGTCAGCTGGTTTCAGACCATGGAGGACAATTGCGACCGTAGTGTTGATCCGGTGTTTCATGTTGGCGCAAAAGGCACGCGCAAAGTTGAACCCCGCAACACGCCAACGGTGATCAACGCCGTGTTTAATTTCCGTAACTTCTGGGATGGCCGCGCAAACAATATTTTTAACGGCAGCAGCCCATGGGGAGATCGTGACCCCAATGCCGGTGTCTGGGTCAGAAACGCCGATGGCGCGGTATCGAAAGAACGCCTGCGGCTGATCAATTCCTCGCTCGCCTCCCAGTCTGTTTCCCCACCGCTGGACAACTTTGAGATGTCCTGCGAAAACCGTACTTTTTCTGATCTGGGCCGCAAACTGCTGTTTCGCCGACCGCTCGAACATCAGCATGTGCACTGGAACGACAGTGTGCTGGGCGGTCTCGCATTCAGCAGCGAAGGGCAATTGAAAAAGGGATTGAATACACGTTATATTCAGTTAGTGATGGAAGCATTCAACCCGAAATACTGGTCGTATAACCGGCGTGGCCCTTTCGGCGCGCCCCCGGCCAACTCGCAGACACACGGTCTGCTCTACTCCCAGGCTGAAGCCAATTTCGCGCTGTTTTTCGGGCTGGCGCTACAGATGTACCAGTCCACGCTGATTTCCGACGATTCTCCATTTGACCGCAGCGCAGTCGATGAACATGGTACGCCGATAGACCTCAGTTTATCCGCGCAGCGCGGCATGGATCTTTTCCGCGAAGGACACTGTTCGCTGTGTCACACCGGCCCGACATTCACGAATGCCGCGGTGGCAACCAACGGTATTTTACAGAAACTCAATCCGCTCGCTTTCGGCAACGAATCCTTTCGCGTCAGCACCACTGTCGTAGTCACGTTACAGAATGCCAATGCCGGCGCAATGTTTCATGACGTCGGCTTTTCCGCTACCGGTGTAACGCCCAACGAGAACGACCCGGGACTTGGCGGCATTGATCCGTTCGGCAATCCGCTGTCATTCACCGATCAATACATCCAGCTACTGGCCGGCAATGAGAATGCTGTTGTCGATCCCTATGTCAGCGATGTGCGTCCCTGCGACATGGACATTCCCATGGCGCTGAACATCAATACGCCGCACGTGTTCAAGTTCACGCATGTGGATGGCATTCAGCAGCAGACTCAGGACACCGACGGCTGCTTCCTGCCCGATGGCATCTATATTCCTACCGTGGCCACAGCATTGGCGGAATTGCAGAAACCGAACCGCAGACGCTTCCTCAGCGCCGCCAAGGGCTCGTTCAAAGTTCCAACGCTGCGCAATGTCGAACTGACCGGACCTTATATGCATAATGGCGGCATGGCCACGCTCGAACAGGTTATCGAGTTTTATACCCGGGGCGGCAATTTTCCAGTACCTGCGGTTGAATTTGCCAAGGTTTTCAATCAACCGTTCCTGAACCTGCCGCAACAACGGGAAGATATTTTAAATTTCCTGAAAAGTCTGACCGATGATCGCGTTCGCTATGAACAAGCGCCATTCGATCACCCCGAGTTGTTCATACCGCACGGCCATGCGGGTGATAATCAGATCATCGCCGATTCAAGCTGGCTCAGCGAAGCACTGGCTGCCGATGAAGTATTGCACATACCCGCCGTTGGCGCGGAAGGTCTGGATCAACCGGTACTGCCTTTTGAGGACTATCTGGAATAAATCATAAAGCGCCAAACTTCAATACGCCACCGGTAATACCGGTGGCTCTCGATTGCAGTAACTATTCAGCCCTATTTGACAAGGCGTTTGATTATTCTGTCATTTCGAGCAGCAGCGAGAAATCTTGAACCTAGAAACCTCAGTTGAATGGGATTTAGAGTGCGTTGATTTTTATTTCCGGCAAGGCGCAATGAGGCGTAATAACGCGTTATTACAACGAATTGCAACGTAGCCAGAATTAAAAAGCAGCGTGCTATAAATACTATAGTGTGATGCATCATTTGGGTGAGCTGATATTGCTCAGGTTATTCCATTTATTCATGCCGTTAATCATCGCGGATAACGGTCAACTGAGGTTTCTAGGTTGAACGTTTATTAATGCGTCCAAAACCCAAGATTCCTCGCGTTGCTCGGAATGACAAAGTGCGCTGAATAGTTACGATTGCATTAACAAAAATCCGATTACGCAACGCTAATCGGGTCTGACGGACTTTCTTTCAAGGCGAGCAGTATTCATTCAGCGAGACCTTTGCACGGCGTCATGAGCGGTACGAGAATAAGGCAAAATTTTGCGAAAAAGCGGAGTTTACACGGGGTAAATGAGCATTTTTCGCAAAATTTTAACGCAATTATCGTGCCGCGTAGTAGCCGTGCAAAAGTCTCTCAGTAGGCGTTTTTCCTGTCCAGTACGGCCCATACCGTGCGAATGATGATCCAGATATCCAGCCAGAGCGACCAGTTGTTCAGATAGTACAAATCATGCTCGACGCGTTTCTGCATTTTCTCGAGCACATCGGTTTCCCCGCGCCAGCCATTGACCTGCGCCCAGCCGGTGATTCCAGGCTTGGTTTTATGGCGCATCATGTAGCCCCTGATCAATTTGCGATACATTTCGTTATGCGCGACCGCGTGCGGCCGCGGGCCGACAACACTCATGCGTCCCTGCAACACATTAATGAACTGCGGCAGTTCATCCAGCGAAGTACGCCGCAAAAAAGCACCGACTTTCGTCACCCGCTGATCATTCCGGGTTGCCTGCTTTATGTGCTCGCCGTTTTCTGTGACCGTCATCGAACGAAACTTGTAGACCATGATCTCTTCGCCATTATGGCCATACCGGCGTTGCTTGAAGATTACCGGCCCAGGTGAAGACAGCTTGACTGCCAGAGCAATGCACAACATTAGCGGTGACAGCAGAATCAATATCACGGTGGCAAACAGATAATCACTGGCGATTTTAATCACCCCACCAATGCCTGCATAAGGTGATTCACCCAGCGAAACAATGGGCATATCGGCAACATAATCCACTTGAGCCTGCAATAAATCAAAAATATACATATCCGGCAGGAAATAAATTGAAATGGTGGTATCCGCAAGCTCTTCGACGATGCGTTGTATGCGGGGCTGGGAAGTCATCGGCAGGCTGATAAAGATAATGTCTATCCTGTTACGCTGGATATACGGAACGATTGCACTGGTTTCACCAAGGTATATCCCAAAATCGCCGCTGACTCTGGGTTGCCGCCGGTCATCAAAATAGCCCTGATTGACAATGCACAACAAAGGCTGTTCGTCCAGTGTGCTCAACAGTTTCAGACTTAAGGCGTTACCGCCGATGATGATCGATGACCTCTGCCTGCCCCGGCCACGCTCGATACTGACAATCGCCTTGACAATCAGATGACTGAGGATTAACGCCATCGGTGTGACGGTCATCCACATGACAATGACCTGTCGGGAGAAATGTTGCGAAAATTGCGTGGCATGCCCGAGAAAACCCAGAATAGCGATAATGAACAACCAGCCAATCAGCGTATCGCGAACATAGGCCAGCAGATTTCCGCGCCGCCAGTTACGATACAGTGATGTATGATCATACACATAGTTGGAGATGAAGAAGATGATAATAACCAGCACCAGGTAGTGACTGGTAAACGTCTCGCCATACAGCCAGATGGCCAGCAGCAGCACACCCCAGGTTATCGTTGGATCGAGGATGTATTTGAAAAAAGCGATGATCGGCAAATCAAATGTTCTCATTGTCTTCCCAAAATATAACGCAGCGAAATGGTTACCCCTCTGGCGTCAAAATCTCCCAGCGTGGAATTTGTCGACAGACTGTTGTGATACCCGGTGGCACTCAATTCCGTGCCATGAAAGGGCATGTACACCAGTCCCAGCGAAGCGGTAATAATTTTGTTGATGTTGCCGAAACCGGCTTGATTCAGAAATCCTGAGAAACTGTCAAATTTCTGTGTGTTATAGGAAAAGTCACCGGTCACCTTTGTTTTACCGGTCACCCGCCAGGCGGCCGACGCGCTTCCGCCGGTATTCAAACTGAAATTGGCCGTCAGGCTTTGAATAGCCACGGTTTCCCGCCAGCCACTGAGGGTGATGTCGATCTTGCCGGTTGGCTTCCAGAAATAGCTCAATCGCATATTTATTCCATTGAAATCGCTGGTAGAAACGGAAGAATTACGCCGTTCCACCCAGCCACCCGAGAATATGGCGTGGGATTTGGCGGTCAATTTCCAGTCAATCTTTCCTCTGAGTTCGTTCTGGATGTAACTGTTCTCGGTAAACAGTCCGTCGAATGTCTGGATCGGCGAAGTGAAGTCGCCGCGGATATGCCGATATTGCAAGCCAATCGAACTGCTGCTGGATGACAGATAATCCCAATCCAGCTCAAACCGGTTTTCCCGGCGGTTCTGAAAGCGTAGCAGATCGTTGCTGGTTTCAAAGTTAAAATGGCTGTAATCCCCGCGTATTTGCCAGCTCGGATGATAGCGCCAGGCCAGATTGAAATACTCGGTGTGTTGCGTGCGTATATTTTTTATTCCGGGTTGAAACAGAAAAGGCGAAAGACTCTTGTCGAAATTCGCGCCCATATTGCCTTCCAGGCGGTTGCCCAGAAACCAGCGCCAATTCCCGGTCAGCAGCATCGCGTTGTTATTCATCTGGTCGAATTTCTCAAACCGGTTGTGGCTCCAGTTTCCGTTAAATTGCAATTGCTGCCGGCTGATCTGTTTGTGGATAACCGCACCGCCCAGAAGCCGGTGAGAAATATCAAACAGGTTATTGGTGCCGAGCAGCGCTTCCGCGTCGGTGCGATCGCGAATGCGCAAAATATTGTCATCCGCCGTCATGGCATAACTCACGTAAGGACGGATCAATTTCCCGACAACAGTGGCCTGAGCAGGTACACAGCAAAGCAACAGCACGAATGCCAGCAAAACGGAACCTGTTCCGCACCCGGAAAAATACCCGGCTAACCTCATATCACTTTGCAGCAGCGCCTGACGCCGAATCGTGAAACCATCGTTTTGAATTGTTCAGAATAATTCGCTGAATCTTTGACAAGAATTTTTGTATCCGTTGGGGTCAAGTTCTGGATAAGGTCAGGACAGAAGGAGAAACATAAAAATTACGCATAGCCCAGTTCGCGCATGGTTTTAAGAAAAGATTCGTGAATCAGGGGATTCAACGTACAGGCAGCTTTAGCGGCCGGCGGTTTGAGTGACGATCTTGCGTAGCGGAAAAACAATGCATCATCGTCGGCCAATTCCAGAAAATCGACAATCTGCGCCATGGTTTTTTGCGGATCGCTGCACAGCGCTTCATAACGGACATGCAGAATATCGTCAGGCAACTGTTTTAACAGCGACAATCCCTCGCGCATGGTGACAATCCACTCAACAGCCGCCATATCGACCTGTTCATTCCAAGTCTTCATTGCGCTGACATGCGTGGATAGATCAGCATGCCGCGAAACAATTTCGGCTGTCAGCAGATTCCACTTCCGGCGATTGACGCCCCACCAGTCGTGCGTCTCATTGTTGTGCTGCCGGCCCAGCCGTTGCGACCAGTGCATGACCGAATGACAGGCATCCCAGCCATTGCGCGTCAGGAAAAGAAATTTTGCGTCAGGAAAAATCGACCGGATAAACGGAATCCGGAAAATCAATTCGGGGTATTTGTCCACGATGCGGCGCGAAAAAGTCGCCGACAGATACGCGCTGTAAAGACGATGTGCGGCCTGAATAACGTCATCCGAGGCATCCGCTTCGGTCAGCCGGTAACGCGCGTGATTGCGGTTATAACTGCCGATCAGATCCTCATCCGGATGAATGGCATGCCACAATGCCTTGGGTTCATTGAGAAAACCGACATCGCGATGCATCGACAGCACGATGCCGAGTATGGTCGTACCGCTGCGGCCAGTACCCAGAATGAAAACGGGTTTGGAAATTCTACGGCTTACCGGCAGCCGTTTCTCAATCGCAAAATGGGCGAATAGCAACGGATTGATCCATTGCCCGCGCGTCGTGAGCGGCCTGCCTTCAAACAAGGCATAACTGATCATGCGGCTCCACAGTTTCCACGGACGTGCGTTGATATAAGCTGAATCAATCTGAGCAATCATTTTGGGATTTTATACGATAAGACCCTGATTAGGGTGCGACAAATTGCCGCACGCCCGAAATTCAACGCCACACTCATTTTTTCCTGTGCATTTTTTCTTCTTAACGTAATGCGACAATTTGTCGCATTGACCTGCAAAAAGAGTTAATCAATACTCGTTCCCGCGTGGCCACGCAAAAAGGGAGAGATATGTCATGTTTTTTGGGCTGATGACTGATTTATCTCGCTATTAAAAAATAGTAATCGTTATAAAAGGATTTACAATGAAAAAAGTCGCACTAAAAAACACGCTTGCTTTTGCGTTGTTTCTGGCCGGCATGACCGCGCTGCAAGCCATGGCGCATATAAGC
>WBZL01004927.1_pt1 | contig 11282 bp, 3 predicted proteins | sample 5204291 | NCBI WGS metagenome assembly WBZL01 (sample SAMN12344345, study PRJNA552823) | activated sludge metagenome | biome: Activated sludge suspended growth; feature: Nitrification reactor; material: Wastewater; isolation source: activated sludge from nitrification reactor of wastewater treatment...
AGCGGAACTCATACAACTCAACCAGACCCTGGAACAGCGAGTCGCCGAACGAACAGAGGAAGTGCGGCAAAGCGAAAAACGGTTCCGCCAGGCGATTACAGATTCTCCCTTCCCCATCATGATGCACGCGGAAGATGGCGAGGTGCTGCATATCAGCAATTCCTGGAGCGAAATTACTGGCTATGCGTTTGAAGAGATTGCCACAATCGAAGCCTGGACGCAAAAAGCCTACGGCCAGGAAATGGCCACCACAAAAGCGTACATCGAACAACTATACGCAGGCAAAACCAAAGTTAACGAAGGTGAATTCGTCATCACCACCAAATCGGGTGCCCAGGTGGTGTGGGATTTCAGTTCATCACCACTGGGGCAGCTCCCAGACGGCCGTCGCCTCGTTATCAGCATGGCTATGGACGTAACTGCCCGCAGGCAAGCATTAAAAGAACTCCGCGAAAGCGAAGAAAGATTCCGCGCCGCCTTTGATCTCGCCGCAATAGGCCGCGTGCTGGCGACGCCAGAAGGGCAATTCTTCCAGGTAAACCAGGCATTCTGCGAAATGACAGGTTATTCCGAAAAGGAATTACGCCAAAAAATATGGTGGGATATCACGCATCCAGATTTTCTAGCATCCGACCACAATTACATGCAACAACTCATCCAAAGGACAATTCCTTCCTACAACGAGGAACTCATGATCGCGCACAAGTCCGGAGATACCATATGGATCCGCTTAAATCGAATCCTACTTTTTGACGCCGACAACCAGCCGCTCTATCTTGTGAGTGACATCGAAAACATTACCCAACGCAAAACCGCAGAAGCAGAACTGAATCGCATCCTTGCCGAACTCGAGCGATCAAATATCGAATTACAACAATTTGCGTATGTGGCCTCGCATGATCTACAAGAACCCCTACGAATGGTCACCAGTTACCTGCAATTGCTCCAACGTCGCTACAGCAGCAAGCTAGACAGCGACGCCGACGAATTCATCGGGTACGCTGTCGACGGCGCCAACCGCATGAAACAACTCATCCAAGATTTACTCGCTTTTTCCCGAGTAGGCACACGAGGCAAACCATTTGAGTCGGTCGAGGTAGATGCCGTCCTGAAAGAAGCGCTGACAAACCTGGAAACAACCATCGAAGAAACAGCTGCCCAAATCAGCTACGATCCCCTGCCAACCATCTCCGGCGACGCCGGCCAATTGGTCCAATTGTTTCAGAACCTGCTCAGCAATGCCATCAAGTTTCGTGGCGAATCTACACCCCAAATTCATATCGGGGCCGAGAAACAGGATGGCGCATGGCAATTCTCTATACGCGACAACGGCATTGGCTTCGACCCCCAATTCTCCGAACGCATTTTCATCATTTTCCAACGCTTGCACACCCGCGCGAATTACGGCGGCACTGGCATCGGGTTAGCTATTTGCAAAAAGATTGTGGAACGGCATGGCGGCAATATCTGGGCTCACTCCCAACCTGACATGGGAACCACCTTCTACTTCACCATTCCCGCAGACATAGAGCAAGAGAAAGAAAACCAAACATACGCACGGGTTGAATAACAACCCAGTGCAAACACTTCAGATCAATAAAGTCCCATTATGCCTATGACTGTCCTTTACTAAAATCCTGAAACATAAACAAGCTTATCTTGTGAGGAATTATGACTACAGAGCTGAATGGAAATCCGGTAAAAATCCTACTGGTTGAAGATAATCCTGGTGACATACGCCTGACAAAAGAAGCCCTAAGAGAAGGCAAAGTCTACAATGAAATGCACGTCGCCACAGATGGTTTGGAAGCCCTTGCTTTTCTCAGACAGAAAGGACAATACGCTAATGCCCCACGTCCTGATGTGGTTCTGCTAGATTTGAACCTGCCATTGATGAACGGTGTAGAAGTATTGGCCGAAATTAAAGCAGATCATCATCTAAAACGCATTCCAGTCATTGTTCTGACTACATCTGAGGATGAACGAGACATCTTGAAAAGTTATGATCTTCATGCCAATGCCTATGTCACCAAACCCGTCGATCTGGAACGTTTCATTGAAATTATTGAACAGATTGAAGGATTCTGGCTCACCATCGTCAAACTACCACCAACCGAACAAAAATGAAAATACCAACCATTCAAATCCTGCTCATCGAAGATAATCCAGGCGACGCCCGGCTCATTCGCGAATTACTAAAAGAAGCCGAAAGCGTACGATTCGCCGTGGCGCATGCCGATCGGTTTGATGTCGCGCTAGACTACATCCTCAACAAATCGTTTGATGTGGTTTTGCTCGATCTTGGATTACCCGATGTAAAAGGACTTGATGGGCTGATACACCTCCATCAGGTCGCCCCCAGCATGCCAGTAGTTGTCCTCACCGGGCTGGATGATGAAGAGATCGGCTTTCAGGCGATTAGTATTGGCGCGCAAGACTACCTGGTCAAGGGATATGTAGAGAGCCGCCTTCTAACACGCGTGCTGCGTTATGCTATCGAACGCAAGCTGGCCGAAGATGAAATCCGTTCATCACAACACCTAGCTCAATCGACGATCAACTCCCTAAACGCCAACATCTGTGTCCTCGACGACGAGGGTGTAATTATCGCCGTGAATAAATCTTGGGAAGAGTATGCTTTGTCTAATTTCGGTGTGCTGGATAAAGTTGGCGTAGGAACCAATTACCTGGCTGTTTGTGACACCACACAAGGCAAGGATGCTGCGTTTGCTGCTCATGTGGCCGCTGGGATTCGCGCCGTGATAGACGGCAAAGACAGTAGATTTGAGGTGGAATATCCCTGCTATTCCCCAGAAGAAAATTATTGGTTCTTAGAGCGAGTGACCCCTTTTCCAAGCTCTTATTTAGGGAAACGGAAGGTTGTTATCGCTCATGAAAACATCACTGAACGGGTCAAAGCGCAGGCAACGCTGCGCCGCCAGCATCAATATTTACAATCTTTGCAAGAAACCTCGATCGACCTGGTGTCCGAACTCGATACCGATCAGCTTTTGAAGAATATTGTCCAGCGCGCAGGCAGCATCGTCGGCACTTCAGATGGTTTTTTGGATTTAATTGATTTGGATACCGGCCAACTCATCCCCAAAGTTGGCTTAGGGCTGATGAAAGAATCCCTAAAATTTGTTGTCCAACCCGGTGAAGGGCTGGCAGGCATTGTTTGGCAGACCGGGAAACCTCTGGTGATTAACGATTACGATAACTGGCCTGGGCGTATTGAACGCTTTACGAAAAACCTGATTCACGCCATCATTGGCGTGCCGCTTTTATCAGATTCGAAGGTGGTAGGCGTATTAGGTCTGGCCCATGCAGACGCCGCCGCCGATGCGAAATTCGAACAAGAAGCGGTCGAGGTGATGAATCAGTTCGCCGGTCTGGCTACCGTGGCAATTCAAAATGCCAGATTGTTTTCCAGGCTCGAACAAGAACTGCGCGAACGCAAACAAGCTGAAGCGGCGCTTCGCTTGCTGGGCGCTGCACTGGAAGCGGCTGCCAATGCCATCATGATTACCAATGCTGAAGGGGACATCCAGTGGATTAATCCAGCTTTTACATTCCTCACCGGCTATGCTGCGACCGAAGCCATTGGCAAAAAACCTCAAGAACTTTTAAAGTCAGGCATGCATGACGAGCTGTTCTATAAAAATATGTGGGATACGATCCTATCAGGCAAGGCATGGCACGGGGAATTGATTAACCGCCGTAAAGATGGCAGTCTATATACCGAAGAGCAAACCATTACTTCCTTATCGGGTGGGGATGGCAAAATCAGCAGCTTCATCGCGATTAAGCAAGATATAACCGAACGCAAACGCACAGAAAATGATCGCGCTCGTTTGTTAGCCCAGGTTCGTGAACAGGCGGAGCGGATTCGGCAAATTATGGACACGGTGCCTTTGGGCATTCTCTTCATGGATAGTTATGGACGGGTGATGCTGGCTAACCCTGTCGCTGAAGACAATTTGATTACACTGACCGGGGGAAAAGAGAATGAGGTCATTACACATCTTGGTGATCACCGGTTGTCCGAACTGTTGGTGCTGCCGTCGGCTAACAAATGGCATGAAGTACAGGCTGGCGGACATACCTTTGTCATTATAGCCAGCCCGTTACAAGAGACGCCTGATGCGGAAAACTGGGTGGTGGTGATTGACGATGTGACGGAACAAAGAACTACGCAACGATATCAGCAAGCTCAGGAAAGATTGGCTACTGTGGGGCAGATGGCAGCAGGTATTGCCCACGACTTTAACAATGTGTTGGGCGTTATCACGCTTTATACCCAAATCATGCAAGAAGCGCCGGATATTTCGTTTAAAAACAAGGAGCGTTTGGGGCGAATTAATGACCAGGCGCATCATGCGGCTAATTTGATTTCCCGGATTTTGGACTTTAGCCGGCGTTCTGATATGGAAAAAACGGCCGTTAACCTGCTGCCCATGATCAAGGAATTCATTAAGTTGTTGGAGCATACTCTGCCAGAGAGTATCTCGATAAAACTGGAGTATGCGCAGACGGAATACATGTTGCATGCAGACCCAACTCGTTTGCAACAAACATTGATGAATTTAGCCCTCAATGCCCGTGACGCTTTGCCAACTGGCGGTGAGCTGCGATTTGCCCTATCGACTCTGGTATTAACCCCGGCGGAATCATCACCTTTGCCCGATATGGCAGCGGGAGATTGGGTACATCTGGCGGTTTCTGATACCGGCACAGGTATTGCACCAGAAAATCTGCCGCACATTTTCGATCCGTTTTTTACTACAAAGCAGGTGGGGCAAGGGACCGGTCTTGGGCTGGCTCAAGTTTATGGCATTATCAAACAGCACAGCGGGTTCATTGATGTGCAAAGCCAGGTAGGAACGGGTACTGTTTTTGACATTTTTTTGCCACTGATTGTTGATCAGGCGGGTGAACGGCCGTCTACAACCACATCTAATACCAAAATAACCGGGACAGAGTGCATCTTACTAGTGGAAGACAATTTGGCCATGAGCCTTTCGGTGGCCGAAGTGCTAATGGGCCTGGGGTATGAAGTGAAATCCGTGGCCGAGGCGAATGGCGCGCTGACGCTTCTACAGTCCGAAGGAAATATGATAAACCTGATTCTGACCGATTTGGTAATGCCGGGCATGGACGGATTGGAACTGTCTAAAGCTGTTCGACTGTTGTATCCTAAAATTAAAGTCCTGATCATGACAGGCCATTCGTTGGAGGAAGGGCGTTTACAAACATTGCAGCAAACGGCCGTTCCCTGGATCCAAAAACCCTTCTCTCTTCAAGAACTATCAAAAAAAATCAGGGAGGTTCTGGGCACGGCCTCAAATTAAGCAACTGCTAAAATGACTCGAGAAGATTGGACCATTCTTGGAGAATGGTCCAATCTTCTCGAGTCAAAAACACAAGAACCTTCAGGCAGACATCATCTTTCCCCACGCAATAAGGATTTCCTGACGCCAGGGAACTTTTTCACTAAAAGAGTGTCGGAAATCTTCGTTTTGTATCAGGCTTTTTTGCTCCTCAATCTGGTCATAAGCCATCTCTAGGACGATTCGACTCCGGCGGTTTGCGTTGGCCTGCAACACGCGGTAGCAGATGAGATGATTATTCAGATCATACTCAGTGCCATCAAATTTGCCTCCGGAATCCAGATAATCCAATACTTCAGTCAAGGTTTCCAGAGCTGCAACCGGCAGGTTCTGTGCCAACAATAAATCAGCCATAATTATCAATGCTTCCACAAGCAAATTACGATTATGCAGATCACGACTCAGCGTGATCGCGGCCCGCAAGTTGGCAGCCGCCTGATCAAACTGCCCGATTCGCGTTTGGGCAAGGCCTAGGCTGGTCAACGCCAGACATTCACCCGCCCGATCGCCAATTTCCTGACGAATGATCAGGCTTTGTTGGTGATAGCGCTCTGCCTGGGTGTAATGTCCCTGAGCATAGGCCACAATGCCCAGATTCCCCAATGTGTTTCCCTCGCCTTCCTGGTCGCCGATCCCCTGCCGAATGGCCAGGCTCTGTTCGTAATAGGCAATGGCCTGTTCATATTGCCCCAGGCTGGCGGCGACAACGCCCAAATTATTGAGGGTTCTGGCGTTACCCGGTTGATCCCCAACTTCTTGAGAAATGGCTAAACTTTGTTCGTGGTAATGGATGGCCAGTTCGTACTTTCCCTGAGCACGCGCGACGATACCCAAATTGCCATAGGTGATGCCGGCCTTCGAACGTTCGCCTATCTCATGTTTGATCATTAGGCTTTGTTCGTAATACCGGGCCGATTGTTCGTAGTCGGTTTGGTTCCAGGCTACCAGGCCCATGTTGTTGAGAATAGAACTTTCTCCAGTTCGATCCCCGATTTCTTTATAAATTGTCAGGCTTCTTTCGTAATAAGGCAGCGCCTGATCAGATTTTCCCTGGAACCAGGCCACGATACCTAAATTTTTCAAAATGTCCGCCTCGGTTTGGCGATCGCCGATAGTCTGAACGATGGCCAAACCCTGATGCAGATAGGTTTGGGCGTATTCATATTCTCCTTGCCGCCAATCCACCGCGCCGAGTTCGTTGAGCAGCCAGGCTTCATCTGAACGACTGCCTATCTTTTGGACCAGCGTTAACGCCTGCTGGTAATACTGGCGGGCGGCGTCATGAGCGCCGCGATTGGTGGCAATCCGTCCCAGATTGCGTAAGGAGTTGGCCTGTTGTCGCTGCAGCTTATCGTTGCCTTCGGCCAGGGCTAAACCCAGCTGGCTGTGTTCTTCGCTCTTGAGGATGCTGCCTTCTTCAAACAAAATAGCGGCTATATGCACGTGCCCAACTGTTTGCAAATAAGTGTCGTTTAAGTTCTGGCCGATGAGCAGTGTTTTTTGAGCCAATATCAAAGCTTCGTTTAGATTGACGATGCGTCCGACAAAGTATGATTGTTCGGCGTACAGTTGGCCAAGTAGGGATTGAATCGGGCGGGTTGGCGGCGCTTTTTCTAGCGAGTTGATGGCCTGAGCGAGAGCGTCTAGGGCTTCGCGATAGAAGCCAACCAGACGGTAGAATCGGGACAAGCCGATTACGGCTTTGTGCAAGTCGTCGGTTTGCTGCTGAAGAACCGCCCACTGCCAGGCGGCGCGGATGTTATTGATATCGGTTTGTATTTCGCGCAGCACGGCCGTTTCGTTTTCCAACCGGTCTTGTCGCTGCTGCAGAAAATCGACGTAATAGGCACAATGTCGTGCTTGCACTGGGCTGTCGTTTGTTTGCAAATGGGCCAGCTTTTCGGCGGCAAAGTGACGAATTAACTCATGCATATCGAAACGGCCGTTGCCCAACGGCCGTAACAACGATTTTTGCGCCAACGACGCCAAACGGGCAAAAGGAACGCCGGTAACTGCCTGAACGGCCGTGGCGGCAAACCCACCCAAGAAAACCGAACACTGCGCCAACGTCAACGCGTCCTCTACCGATAAGCGCTGCCAGGAGTACTCGAAAACAGCTTGCAAACTTTGATGCCGCGACGGCAAATCATGCCACGATGCGGTTAACGCATCATAATTCGCCGTCAACGCCTGGGCAATATCCGCACAAGACTGATACTGCGTCAGGACAGCCGCCAGCTCAATACCCAACGGCAAGCCCTCCACCAGCTGGCAAATACGAACCACGTCAGCAAGATTGTTGTCGTCCAAAATAAAATCTGGCGTAATCCGACTCGCGCGCTCGGTGAACAATTGCAAACTGCTCATGGTGATAAGTGTCGGCATATCGACAACCGCCTTCCCTTCCGGAACCGGCAGCCCTTGCAAACGAATCACAGCCTCCGCCTGGGCATTCAAACGTTCGCGCGACGTAAGCAGAATCGTCAGATCCGGGCAGGCCGTCAGCAAATCCAACACAACAGCCCTGCCGGCAATCAGATGCTCAAAATTATCCAAAATCAATAACATGTGGCGGCGATGGAGCTGATTTTGTAAATACACAAACGGTGACGTAATGCCAGGCGGAATCGTCAAGCCAAGCGCGTTATCAATAGCGCTAACCAGATGATCCGCGGCCATCTGCGGCACTGTTGTCTCTTCGACAGAAGAAAGCGACACAAACCAGACGCCATCCTTAAAATTAGCGCTGAGTTGTTGTGCGGCGGCAATGGCCAGCCGCGTTTTGCCAATGCCACCCTCCCCCATAAGGGTAACCAGAGGATAATCGGGGTTACATAATAATTGCACCGTTTGCGCCAACTCTTTTTGGCGGCCGAAAAACGGGGTTAAGGAGCGCGGTATATTGTGCAAACGGGGCGCTGCGCTGATCACGGACGACGTTGATCGGCCAATTTCACCAGACAAAATCTGCTCATACAACAGTTGGGTCTGGGGCATGGGTTCAATGCCAAACTCATCATCCAAGGTTTGTCGGCACAGCTCATACTGGGTCAAAGCTGCGCTTCGATTGTTGGTGGAAGCAAACAGCAGCATTCTCTGGTAATGGGCCAATTCGCGCCAGGGTTCCAGTTCGAGCAATCGTTGGGTTAGCTCCAGGCCTATCTCCCATTTTTGCTGCTGGATCGCTTGCTCAACCAGCAAGTCCATCTGTTGCAGCGCCAGTTCATGCAGCCGCTCACGCCACATAATTTGCCACTCTTCAAATGGACCGGCCTGGGGAATTGAAAAACCGGCTAAAAATTCACCTTTGTACAGGTCGATTACTTCCCGGCGCTGTTCGATTGACTGCGCCTCGTTTTGCAGCCGTGTCTGAAAGGCTTCTACATCCAGAAAATACGGCCGTTCCCCATTAAACATCAACGTCTGCCGGGTAATTAGCAAATGCTCGCCAACCATGGTCCGCAGCACCGGCAAAATATCGCGCAAATTTTTTAATGCCCGGCTGTCTTCCACATCCGGCCAAAGCAAAGAAGCCAGCCATAACCGCGTTTGAGGCTGCCCCGTCACCGCCAGGTAAGCCAAAATAGCCTGCGCCTTCAGGGGCAGGGATTCTGTGAGAGATTGTCGATCCAATGTTATTTGTGGTGTACCTAACAGGTGTAAAAACAATTTGCTCATACGCTGGGCCATCCATCGATGTGTCCAAACCGCTGCGCCGACGGTGGTCGGCGTTCTATCGGCGTTCGTTCGGCGTCCAGTTGCTATTGTACTGTAATCAAGAGGAGATGGCTGAAACAAGTATGACTACATCAGAACACCCCTACCGTGTGTACATTGTCCGCTGCTGGGAAGATCGCGAAGCGCCAAAAGACAACGCTTCCCGTTTTGTCTTGGAAATCCCTCGTACCGGTGAACGGTATGGGTTTACCTCTTCAGAAAGATTGTTAAGCGCTCTAAAAAACCAATTGGATATTACCCAAATGACCACCAATTCTCTAACGTAAACCAGCGAATTTCAGCTCTTTGCAAATTGCCCGCGAACAGTTTGTTTCTAATTGCTTTCAGAAAGGAAAATATGACACGACGTATATGGTTAATTTTTATCATACTGGTTGTGGCTTTGGCGGCAGCTACGGCCGTAGCCATTGCCTTCAACGAGCCAGTTTCTGTTGCTCAATCTATCGGCCCTCAGTCGCCCGCCCCTGACGCTTCTCCCAAAACCGGCGATCCCCTAAAGCAAGCCTTGTACGATTTGCCCCAACCAGATACCTACATTGTCACTTTAGCCGACGCGCCCCTGGCCAGCTATAAAGGGGGCATCACGGGCCTGGCGGCCACCAACCCCAGAGCCACAGGCGCTGAGCGGCTGGATATGGCCGGCGCAGCGGCCACATCTTACCGCGCCTATTTGATGGCCAAACAAAACAGTCTGGTCCGCACCATGAGCAACACATACGGCCGTCCTGTAAACGCTTTCTATCATTACACCGTGGCTCTCAACGGCGTCGCCGTACAGCTCAGTGAAACAGAAGCAGAAATCGCCAACAATATGCCGGGGGTAACGGCCGTTACCCGCGACCAATGGTACTTCCCCACCACCGACGCCACGCCCGCCTTTATCGGGGCCACCGCCCTCTGGGATGGCACAGCCACCGGCGGCATCCCCGGCACAAAAGGAGATGGCGTCATCGTGGGCGTCATCGACACCGGCATCTGGCCGGAACACCCATCCTTCGCCGACAACGGAACCTATCCAGCGCCGCCTGCTTATTGGGGCGGCATTTGCCAACCTCCTAGCGATGGACAAAACTACCTGATTTGCAACCATAAGTTGATCGGCGCGCAGCACTTTTTAGCTGCTTACGTGCTCGCGGTTGGCGGTTACAACGGCGATTTTTACTCAGCCCGCGACGACAACGGGCATGGAACCCACACGGCTTCCACCACGGCCGGCAATGAGGGCATCAATGCCACAATGTTGGGCGTGCCGCGCGGTACAGTTTCCGGCATTGCGCCACGCGCCTATGTGGCTGCGTACAAAGCGCTCGGTCCTTGGGGCGGCCTTTCTTCCGACCTGCTGTCGGCCATCGACAAAGCAGTAGCCGATGGCGTGGATGTTATCAATTATTCGATTGGCGGCCCCAGCAACGATCCATGGCAAGATGTAACCGCGCTGGCCTTCATGAATGCCCGCGAAGCAGGCGTGTTTGCCGCCGTTTCCGCCGGTAACAGCGGTCCCGGCCCATCCACCCTTGGCTCTCCTGGCGACGCGCCCTGGGTAACGACCGTGGGGGCCAGTAACAGCAATCGCCATTTCCTCAGCGACATTGTGGTGACGCCCAGTTTGACGATGCCAATCCAGTTGTATGGCTCCACGTTGACCGCCGGCGTGACCGATTTTGAATTTGTAGACGCGGCCAATTACATCGATTCGACGGGTGTGAACGGCCGTTTATGCCTCAACCCCTTCAACCCCGGCACCTTCAACAACCATCAGGTCGTGTTATGCGAACGCGGCGTCAATGCCCGTGCGGCCAAAGGAGATAACGTGAAGGCAGGCGGCGCAGGCGGCATCATCCTCGCCAACGCCACCCAGGGCGACCTGGGCACAGACCACTTCACCCTACCCGCTGTCCATGTGAATGCCGACGTGGGGGCAGCCCTGCGCAGCCATATCGCCGCGAACAGCCCAATTACCGTTTCCTTTACCAGCAGCCAGGCAGTTTATGCGCCAGACTCCCGCATTCCCGTGGATGAAATGGCCGAATTCAGTTCGCGTGGTCCGGTGCTGCAGGGCGACAGCAACTACGTTAAGCCCAACGTGACCGGTCCTGGCGTGCAAATTTTGGCCGGACAAACCGCCTTTGCCGATGGACAAGCCACCGGCGAACT
>WBZL01004928.1_pt1 | contig 11281 bp, 13 predicted proteins | sample 5204291 | NCBI WGS metagenome assembly WBZL01 (sample SAMN12344345, study PRJNA552823) | activated sludge metagenome | biome: Activated sludge suspended growth; feature: Nitrification reactor; material: Wastewater; isolation source: activated sludge from nitrification reactor of wastewater...
GAGCGCACCGACACCGTGCAGCAGCCCCGCGAGCAGCGCCGTGTCGGCGTTGATGCGCGCGAGACGCCGTGCAATCACGAAACAGTGTGTCGATACGGTGACGCTGCGCAACCATAGCGTGTGCAACTGTGGCTCGATGCCGCGCAGTGCCTCCGCTGACCTCAGCTGGTTCACCGCAAAGGAGATCGTCAGCGTGCGCACGAAATCGAGACCCACCCGCGCGATCGCGGTACGCAACTCGAGCACCGGTTTGCCACCCGGGTTGAAGATCACCGAGTTGGCGCACTGGACGATCCGGCCGGCCAGCACCGGCTCGGCACCGACGGCGCGCACCACGCGCAGCGGCGTCACATCCTCGTCGGCAAGAACCCGCTGCACTTGTGCGGCGACGTCCGGGAACCCGGGAAGCTCGACGCGCCCGCCGGCGAGCTCCTGCGCAAGCGTCTGCGCCAGGGTCAGGGCATAAGCCTCGTGCTCTGCTCCCGCCCGCAGTCCGCGCGCTCCCGCTTCATTGACCATAACGCCCTCTTCCGGGCGATCCGGCCCGGGCACATGCCGGTATCGGCCAGGTGGCGCGGGCCTTGAGTGCCAGCCTTCACGTTGCGATGCGTCGAGGTCCGTGCAGGCGGACCGCAAGCTCCGCCTCGTGACGGCTCATCCCGCATGTGGACATGAGCTCTTCGCGGTTTGCACCGTTACGCGCAAGACGCAGCGCGATGTCGTAACTGCGCGCCGCAGCGTGCGCGGCCGGCGCAGGTTCCGGCTCGCGACGCCCGCCGTCCTGGCGCGAGCGCAACTCTCCGATCACGGCCAGACCGCCCGCCAGCGACGTCGATACGTCGCGCAGCTCACCGAGCGTCAGGTCCATCTGCTCGAAAAGCCGCTGCACGTCGCGTCGCGCGGACTCGCGCAGGCGCGCCAGGTTGATTGCCTGCACTCCGGTGGCGGCGCCCAGGACGACGATGGCAAGCGCCATCGCCCAGAACACGTAGTCGAAAAGGATCATGCCGGCTGCTCCTGTGATGCGGCTCACACACTGCGTCGGCGCGCCGACGCGCTCACCGCCCTGCAGGCATCAATGCAGGAAGCATGCCATCGACAACCCTGATCAGGGCGGCGCAGCTGCCACCGTGCCGAGTGTTGGCGGGGTGCCGGACAGCCCGGTCACGACGAGCAGAACGCGGCGGTTCTGATTGCGACCTTCTGCGGTTGCATTCGATTCCACCGGCCGGAACTCGCCATACCCGAGCACGGCCAGGCGTTGTGGTGCCATGCCACGGGTGCTCATGATGTGCACGACGGTCGCGGCGCGCGCTGCCGACAGCTCCCAGTTGGAGGGATAGGCGCGCGTGCGGATGGGTACGTCATCCGTATGCCCCTCCACACGGACCGGATTCGGGAAGCGCGCGAGTGCGTCTGTCAGCCGCTCGATGATCGAACGGGCATCCGCCGAGACCGTTGCCGAAGCGCTGCCGAAGAGGATGTCCGTACGGATCTCGACTTCGACACGATCGACGAACCGGCGCACGACCACCTGCTTGCTGTCGACCAGATCCTGCATGGCGCGCTCAACATCCGCCGCGACCTTGCCAAGCAGCTGCTCGGACTCTGTGGAGGAGGCCGCGGAACGCGGACCATTGAAGTGCGGCCGATCGTCTGCGATCGGCACGGCCTCGAGCATCTGGCGCGGCTGCCCCGCAAGCGCCTGCTGCGCAACGATCGACACCTTGAGATCAGCGCCCGAACCCACCTGCTTGGTTCCGACCTGCACAGGCTCGATGGTGCGCGGCGTGCCGCGAAACGCGGCCACCAGCGAATCGGACAGGATGCGGTACTTGCCTTCGTTGACCGACGACATCGCGTACATGACCACGAAAAAGGCGAGCAGCAGCGTGACGAGGTCACCGTACGGGATCGCCCACGCTTCATGGTTGGTATGATCCTCGTGTTTTTTCTTCCTGCGGCTCATGTGCGTGCCATCAGCCGTGCATGAAGCTCTGCAGCCGCGATTCGATCGCGCGTGGATTCTCTCCCTGCGCAATGCCGATCATGCCCTCGATGATCATCTCGCGCACATGGGTTTGCGCCGCAATCGTGCTTTTCAGTTTCGAAGCCATCGGCAGGAAGACGAGATTCGCGAGCCCGATGCCGTAGATGGTGGCCGTAAAGGCGGCCGCGATGCCGTGACCCAGCTTGCTGGGATCGGCGAGGTTCTGCATGACCGCCATGAGGCCGAGCACCGCGCCGATGATGCCGAGCGTGGGTGCATAGATCCCCATGCCCTCGAAAACCTTGGCGCCGGCCGTGTCCGCGTGCTCGCGCGAAGACAGCTCCACTTCCATCGTGCCGCGCAGCGCATCGGGCTCGCTACCGTCGACGACGAGTTGCAGGCCCTTCTTCAGGAACGGGTCGCTCTCCTTCGCGATCAGCGGCTCGAGGCCGAGCAGGCCCTGTTTGCGCGCGACATTGCTCCATTCGACGATCTTGCCGATCATCGCGTGCGCGTCGAGCTTCGGGGGATTGAATACCCACCCGGCGATGTGCAAGGCGTGCTTGAACACGGGCAGCGATGTCTGCACGAAGATCGCCGCGACGGTGCCCACGACCACGATCATGAACGCCGCCGACGACGCGAGCGCTGCGATGCCGGCACCCTTGAGCACCGCGCCGACCAGGATGGCGACCGCTGCGAGCAGGAAGCCTGTCAGCGAGAGTATGTCCATCGCGCGACGATCCGACCGTCAGACCCCGGACCCGGCAAGCCGCGCCCGCAGGCGTACCAGCGCCTGGCCGTGCAGCTGGCACACGCGCGACTCGGTCACGCCGAGCACCAGGCCAATTTCCTTGAGGTTCAGTTCATCGTCGTAGTACAGCGACATCACCATCTTCTCCCGTTCCGGCAACCCATCGATCGCCGCCGCGAGTGACTTGCGGAAGTCCTCGTCCGCGGCGTCCCTGAAGGGATCCGGCCCCGGATCCATCGCGCGATCCGCCGTCGCGTCGTCGAGGCACGCAACCTGGCAGCTCGCTGCGTCCTGCACGATCGCGTGATACTCATCGAGCGGCAGCTGCATGCGCGCTGCAATCTCGATGTCCCGCGCTTCCCTGCCAAGCTCGTGCTCGAGCACGCGCACGGCTTCCGTGACCTCGCGCGCCCGCCGATGCACGGATCGCGGCGCCCAGTCGAGCTTGCGCAGCGCATCGAGCATGGCGCCCCGTATGCGGATGCCCGCATACGTTTCGAAACTCGCCCCGCGGTCAGGCGAGAAATTCGCCGCCGCCTCGAGCAGACCGAGCATGCCGGCCTGGATCAGGTCGTCGACCTCGACCGACGCCGGCAGTCGTCCTGCCAGGTGGTACGCGATGCGCTTGACCAGCTCGGCGTGCCGCGCGACGAGCGCATCAGCCTCACCACGTACTGCCGCGTCCGCGTATGCGCGTACCGCCATCACCGCACGACCCGCAGGGTCGCCTCCCGGCGCGTCACCAGCCGCTCCACGAAGAACTCGACGTTGCCCCGCGGTGCGTCCGGCACCGGCCACTTATCGACCGCCCCGGCCAGTTTCTTGAATGCCCGCGAGGCGGGGCTCGATGGAAAGCTGTCGAGAACCGTGCGCTGTTCGCGGATCGCGCGCTTCATGCAGGGATCCTCGGGGATCTCGCCCGCGAACTCGAGCACGACGTCGAGGAAGCGCGCGGTCACGCGCTCGAGGTTGCGGTAGAGCACCTCTCCCGCACCAGGGTGGCGGACCATGTTGGCGAGGACACGGAACCGGCGCACGCCATGGCTGCGACTCAGTACCTTGACGAGTGCATAGGCGTCGGTCATCGACGCCGGCTCGTCGCAGACGACCACGAGCACCTCCCGGGCTGCCTGCGAGAACTGCAGCACGCCGTGGGAGATTCCGGCCGCGGTATCGACGATCAGCGCATCGAGCTGCGTGGCGAGCGCGCTGAAGCCCTGCACCAGGGCGAGATGCTCCACAGCGCCGAGACTCGCAAGCGTGGCGATTCCGGACGCACCGGGAATCACCTTGAAGCCCTGCCGCGCCTCGACAACGACCTCATCGAGCGAACGCTCCCCGGCGAGTACGTGCGCCATCGTGTGCTTCGGCGAAAGACCGAGAAAGACATCGACATTCGCGAGTCCCAGGTCGCCGTCGAAGAGCACGACGCGCCGGCCCGCCGCACTCATGGCCGCCGCGAGATGCACGGATACGCTCGTCTTGCCGACGCCGCCCTTGCCACCCGTGACAGCAATGACCTGTACGGGCCGCGGGCGCGCGATTCTGCGGATTTCAGGCGAGTGCATGGGCGAACCCTCCGAAGCGTCGCTGCAGCAGGTCCTCGTCGGCAGTCGCGCGCGAACGTTCGGCCAGCGTCACGGCGCGCACGATGAGCTGATGCGCGCGCGCCGGCACGAGGTCTTCGGGGATGCGCTGCCCCTCACTCACCCAGACGACGGGCAGTCGCGCCCGGATCAACGCCGAAAGCGTGCCACCGAGGCTAGCTGCCTCGTCGATCTTGGTGACGATGCAGGCTGCAAGCGGCACGGCTGCAAAGTGCGCAATGACTTCCTCCGCGGCGCCCGCCTGCGAACTCGCAGCGAGTACCAGCGCCATTTCGAGACCCCGGTGGGTCGCAGCGAGCGCAGCGAGCTTGGCCGCAAGCCGCGGGTCGCGCTGACCCGTGCCGGCGGTGTCGATGAGCACGAGCTGCGTGCCTGCGAGCTTGGCGAGCAGCTGTTCGAGCTCGCGGGGATGATCGACTGCATAAGCGGGGACGCCGAGCAGCCGACCCAGATTCTGGATCTGCTCCTGTGCGCCGAAGCGCACGCCGTCGGTCGAGACGAGCGCAAGTCCCTGCGGCCCCTTCTCCAGCACCCACCGGGCGGCCAGCTTGGCAATTGCGGTCGATTTGCCGACACCCGTCGGCCCCACGAAAGCGACACGGCCACCGTGCGACAACCAGCGGTCGTCCGCGACCGGCAGTTTGTGGGTGAGGATCGCCCGTGCGCGATGTTGCGCACGCGTGAGATCGAGACGCGCGGGCAAGTCCGCGACGATCGCTGCCGCGAGATCGCTCGCGAGTCCGAGCTGCGTCAGCTCGCGCAGCACTTCCGCCTGGACCGGCGCGCGGCGCGTCAGGTCGTTCCACGCCAGCGTCGCGAGCTGGCTTTCGAGCAGCTGCCGGAGACTGCGCAGCTCCGCCTGCATGTCGGCGTTGACGGCCGGCGTGTCGGCGTGGGCGGCGATCGCAGCGCCCTTGTCGGCGGCGGGATCGGCCGGACCCGGATCGGCCGGGGCCAGATCGGTTGGCGCGAGGTCGAAGTCCATGGCTGCGACGACTTCGACTCCGCCATCCACCCTGCGCGTCGAGAGAATGACGGCGTCGGGACCCTGGGCCTCGCGGATCTGCCGCAGGCATTCCCGCATGTCCTTCGCCACGTAGCGTCTCATGTTCATGTCCGGTCTCTTTCCTTACAAGCACTCATCGCCCGATTGCCGTCACCAGCCGCACGCGGCGGCTGTCGGGAATTTCGTTCCAGGCGAGCACATGCAGGCCTGGAATGCCGGCGCGCAGGAAGCGTGCGAGCGTCATGCGCAGCGTCGGCGGCGTCAGCAGCACGGCCGGCTCGCCCGCAGCCTCCACCTGTCGCGCCGCCTCGAGCACCTGGCGCTGCAACCGCTCCGCAAGTCCCGGTTCCAGGCCCGGCGTCACGGCTCCGCCGCTCTGCCCGGAACCTTGCAAGAGCTGTTCCAGATCGGGTTCGATCGTGATCACAGGCACCTCCTCGGCGAAGCCGGCGATGTCCTGCACGATCTGCCGCCCCAGCGCGACCCGCACCTGGGCGAGGAGCGCCGCCGGGTCCTGCGTGCGCAACGCATGTTCGGCCAGCGCTTCGACAATCGCGCGGATATTGCGGATCGGAACGCGCTCCGCCAGCAGCCCCTGCAGCACCTTCACCACCACGCTCAGCGGCAGGACTTTCGGGATGAGCTCTTCGATCAGCTTCGGCGCCGTCTTCGCGAGCCCGCTCACGAGCTGCTGGACCTCTTCGTGACCCAGCAGTTCGTGGGCGTGCTGGCTCACGACATGCGACAGGTGGGTTGCCACGACGGTCGCGGCATCCACCACCGTGTAGCCGAGCGTTTGTGCATGCTCGCGCATGGCGGGCTCGATCCAGACCGCCTCCATGCCGAAGGCGGGATCGCGCGTCGCAAGCCCGCTCACGCTGCCAAAGACCCGTCCGGGGTTGATCGCCAGTTCCCGATCCACATGCACGACACCCTCTCCCACCGTGACCCCGGTGAGATTGATGCGATAGGCATTCGGTGCGAGCTCGAGGTTGTCGCGGATGTGCACCGTCTGCACGAGAAAGCCGAGCTCCTGGGAGAGCTTGCGGCGCACCCCGCGGATGCGCGCCAGCAGGTCGCCTGACTCCCGCGCATCGACCAGCGGCACGAGGCGATAGCCGACCTCGAGCGCGATCGGATCCACGGGCCGCACGTCATCCCAGGTGATCTCGCGTGCCTCGGGAGGTGGTACGGGCGCCGGGGCAGGTTCTGCTGGCGTCGCGCTTGCGGCCACGCGACTGCGCCACCACGCCAGTCCCGCGCATAGCGCGGCCATCGCGAGGAACGTCACATTCGGCATCCCGGGCACGATGCCCATGACGCCGAGCAGACCCGCCGCGATCCACAGGGCTTTCGGGCGGCCGAACAGCTGGCGCGCCACTTCACCGCCCATGTCCTGCTCGCCCGACATGCGCGTCACGATCAGGGCCACCGCGGTGGACAGCAACAGTGCCGGCAACTGCGCAACGAGTCCGTCACCGATCGTGAGCAGCGCGTAGTTGCGCGCCGCATCGGCGAACGACATGTCGTGCATCATCGTGCCGATCGCGAGCCCACCGATCATGTTGATGAGGAGAATGAGGATGCCCGCCGTCGCATCGCCGCGCACGAATTTGCTGGCGCCGTCCATCGAGCCGTAGAAGTCCGCCTCGGCACGCACTTCCGCGCGGCGCTTGCGTGCTTCATCCTGCGTGACGAGACCCGCGTTGAGATCCGCATCGATCGCCATCTGCTTGCCGGGCATCGCGTCGAGGGTGAAGCGCGCGCTCACCTCCGAGATGCGACCCGCTCCCTTCGTCACGACGACGAAGTTCACGATCGTCAGGATCACGAACACGACCACACCGACCACGTAGTTGCCACCGATGACGAACTCGCCGAAGGATTCGATCACGTGACCCGCGGCTCCGGTTCCCTGATGGCCGTGCATCAGCACGACGCGCGTCGAGGCGACATTGAGCGCGAGGCGCAGCAGCGTCGCGAGCAGCAGCACGGTCGGAAACACGCCGAATTCGAGCGGCCGCGCGACGTAGAACACGGCCATCACCACCACGATCGACAGCGCGATGTTGAATGTGAAGAGCACGTCGAGCGCGAACGGCGGCAATGGCACCACGACCATCGCGAGAATGGCGAGCAGCCCGACCGGCACACCAAGCCCCGACCGTGCGAGCGTCCTGAGCGAAGGCATCCTGAAGGTGGTGGAATCGGCCATGGTGCGGGTCACCCGATCATCAGTGAATTACTGGGGCAGTCGGCGGCGGCGTCCCGGAGCGGCGCGCCGCGCGCAACTGGTAGACATAAGTGAGCACCTGCGCGACCGCGGCATACAGGGCTGCCGGAATCTCGCGGCCGACGTCGACGCTGCGATAGAGGGCGCGAGCCAGTGGTGGCGCCTCGACGATGGCCACTCCGTGCGCGCCCGCGATTTCGCGGATGCGCGCTGCAATCAGCTCCGTGCCCTTGGCGACCACGACCGGTGCACGCGCGCGCTTGTCGTCGTAGCGCAGCGCAACCGCAAAGTGGGTCGGGTTGGTGACGATCACATCCGCGGTCGGCACGTCCTGCAGCATGCGGCCACGCGCCAGCGCCTGCTGCACCTGGCGGATACGCCCCTTCACTTCCGGTGATCCGTCGGATTCCTTCGCTTCCTGGCGCACTTCCTCGCGCGACATCTTCAGTTCGCTGGCGTGCCGCCAGAGCTGGTACGGAACATCGATGGCGGCGATGACGAGCAATGCACCCGCCAGCGCCAGGAGTGTCGTACCGACGAGCTGGGTTGCATGCCCGATCGCCGCCCCGGTGGCCTCTCCCCCCAGTGCGAGCAGCTCGCCGGCACTGCGCCAGAGCAGCAGGGCCGCGACCGCGGCGACGAGCGCAAACTTGGCGAGGGCCTTCGCCAGTTCGACCACGCCCCGCAGCGAGAACATGCGCCCGAATCCTGCCAGGGGATCGAGGCGCTTGAAGTCCGGCACCAGCGGCTTGCCGGAAACGTTCCAGCCACCGATCGTCAAGGGTGCCGCGATGACAGCCAGGATCACGATGCCCAGGACCGGCAGGCAGGCGATCCCGGCATGGTAGAGGGCCGCGGACAGCGCCGGCACGAGGCGCGACTCGTCGAGCGCCTCGGTCCGGGTGAGTTCGAGGCCCTCACGCATCACGGCCGCGAGGGATTGCCCCACCCCATCGCCGAGGAGGAGCAGCGCGCTCGCGGCAGCGAGCAGCACGACACTGGTGGTCAGCTCCTGCGAACGCGGGACGCGACCCTCCCGACGCGCCTCCTCGAGACGCTTGGGTGTGGCGCTCTCGGTACGTTCCTGGGCGGAATGCTCTGCCATGGCGCGACCTAGCGCAGCAACGCCGCAAGCATTGCAAATGCCTCGCCGGCGAGTCGCACGAAGCCGGACTGCACGGCAGGCAACGAAAGGAGCACGACGACGAGTCCGAACGCGAGGGTGACGGGAAAGCCGACCGCGAACAGGTTGAGTGTGGGCGCCGCACGACTCATCACGCCGAAGGCGAGGTTGACGATCAGCATGGCCGTCATGCCGGGCAGCGCCACGGCGAGTGCGCCATACACGACCTGCCCGCTCCAGAGGACAAGCGACCAGAGCGCGTTTGCGCCAAGGCCTCCCGCTCCCGGCGGCAGCGTCCGGAGGCCGTCGACGAGTGTCTCGATGAGCGCGAGGTGCCCATCGAGCGCGAGGAAGGTGAGCACCACGAGCAGTACGTACAGCTGCCCGACCACCGGGGTGCTGACGCCACGCAATGGATCCTGGTTGAATGCAAAGGAGAGACCAATGCTGTTGGCGAGCAGCTGGCCGGCAAGCCCGACGGCATCGAAAACGATCTGCAGCGCGAAGCCGAGCGCAACACCGATCACGATCTGCTGCACCGTGATCAGGGCGCTTGCGATCGACAGCAGATCGACCTGCGGCACGGGGACGAGCGGTCCCACGAGCATCGCGATCGCGAACGCGAGCACGAGACGCACACGGGCGGGCACGTAGCCGGCGCCGAATACCGGCGCCACCATCAGGCAGGCCCCGATGCGCACGAACGAAAAGAACCAGCTCGCGACGAATGCAAGAAGCTCATTGGCGTTCACGGTCACCATCACGACCTCAGCGCAGGAGCCCCGGGATACTCTCGAAGAGCTCGCGTGTGTACGCGACAATCAGCTTCAGCATCCAGGGGCCGGCCAGCATCAGCGCCGCGGCCATCGCGATGAGCTTCGGGATGAACGACAGTGTCATCTCATTGACCTGCGTCGCCGCCTGGAAGATGCCGACGAGGAGGCCGACGACGAGCGCCGTGAGAAGCAGGGGCGCTGCGAGCAGCAGCGTGACCTCGAGTGCATGACGGCCCACGGCCAGCACCTCTTCCGGGCTCATCGGAAGAAGCTCCCCGCGAGCGTGCCCATCACGAGCGACCAGCCGTCCACCAGCACGAACAGCATCAGCTTGAAGGGCAGCGAAATCAGCACCGGCGAGAGCATCATCATGCCCATCGACATCAGCACGCTCGCGACGACGAGATCGATGATCACGAACGGAATGAAGATCAGGAAACCGATCATGAAGGCCGTTTTCAGTTCGCTCGTGACGAAGGAGGGCACGAGAACCGCGAACGGCACGTCCGCGGGTGTTGCATACCCCTGCCCGCCCGCAATCCGCACGAAAGTCGCGATGTCGTTCTCGCGCGTCTGCGCGAGCATGAATTCCTTGAGTGGCCCCCCCGCCTTCTCGAGCGCGGCTCCCATCTCGAGAGTTCCGGCCATGTACGGTTGCAGCGCGTCGACATTGATCCGCTCGAACACGGGTGCCATGACGAAAAGGGTCAAGAAGAGCGACAGCCCGATGATCACCTGGTTCGGCGGGGCCTGCCCGGCACCGATGGCCTGCCGCAGTATCCCGAGCACGATCACGATGCGGGTGAACGATGTCATCATCAGGAGGATTGCCGGCAGGAAGGTGATCGCGGTCATGAGCGCGAGCACCTGCAGCGACAGGCTCCAGGTTTCGCCCCCGCCCGGTGCCGGAGTCACTGTCAAGGCCGGCAGGCCCGCAGCCGCCGAGGCGGCACACGGCAGTGCGACGGCAAGCAGCGCCGCGAACCACTTCATCGGGACAGCCCGAGGCTGCGACGCAGGATCGAGCGGAACTCGTGGCTGCCTGGCGGCGTGGGCACGGGAACGACCGGCGCAGTTGCGAAGTCATCGGCCATGTTTGCGAACGCAGTCGGCGGCACGACGTGCAGCAGGCGCACGGCACCCGGAGCCACGCCGACCAGCAAGCGCTCTGCGCCGCAGGCGAGCAGCAGCACCCGCTCCTTTTCCCCGACGCTCATGTCATCGACGATGGCAAGCACGCGGCCCTGCGGCCGGGCCAAACCACGCAGGCGCTTGACGCACCATGCGCAGGCAAAGATCACGAGCAGCACCAGCACGAGCGCAACGGTCACCTCGCCCGCGCCCGCGAGGCTCGACGTGGTCGCCGCGCCCGCGGTCACCGGCGCCGCAAAGGGCATCGGTCCGGCGGCTGCGGCCACCATGGAGGCAGACGCACTCATTTGAGCTTGCGGATGCGCTCGGCCGGGCTGATCACGTCAGTGAGGCGAATGCCGAATTTCTCGTTCACGACGACCACCTCGCCGTGCGCAATCAGCGTGCCATTGACGAACACATCGAGCGGCTCGCCGGCCGCGCGTTCGAGCTCGACCACCGAGCCCTGGTTCAGTTGCAGGAGGTTCCTGATCGGGATGCGCGTGCGGCCGACTTCCATCGACAGCGTGACAGGCACTTCGAGAATGACATCGAGATTCACTTCCTGGGTGCCGGCCGATTCGTCGGTCAGCTTCCCGAATTCGGCCGCCTGTGCAGCCTCCGTGGCAAGGGCGTTCATGTCGTTCCTCTGCTGTTGCGA
>WBZL01004929.1_pt1 | contig 11280 bp, 7 predicted proteins | sample 5204291 | NCBI WGS metagenome assembly WBZL01 (sample SAMN12344345, study PRJNA552823) | activated sludge metagenome | biome: Activated sludge suspended growth; feature: Nitrification reactor; material: Wastewater; isolation source: activated sludge from nitrification reactor of wastewater treatment...
AGGTCCTGGATGCGGTACGCCTCGTCCTCGTACCCCATGCGGGCCATGAGGTCGGTGTGGAAGTTCCTTCCCTTGGCCCCCATGCCTCCGATGTAGAAGCCGAGCGCGGCTTTCACGGGGTAGAGGCCGGCCTCGATGTCGTCGGTGATGTTGATGTTGGCCATCGCCGTGACCTCGAAGCCGGGCTTGGCCCCGGCGAGATGCTCGGCGTACACGTCCTGGCGGAACGGCGAGTAGTAGAGCGGCAGCCATCCGTCGGCGATCTCGGCGGTCATGGCGACGTTCTTGGGCCCCTCGGCCCCGAGGAAGATCGGAATCTCGCGTCGCAACGGGTGGGTGATCGACTTGAGTGGTTTCCCGAGCCCGGTGGAGCCTTCGCCGCGGAAGGGGTGTTGGTGGAACTCGCCACCGAACTCGAGGGGCTCCTCGCGCGCCAGCACCCTGCGGATGATCTCGACGTACTCCCGCGTGCGGGTGAGTGGCTTGCGGTACGGCTGGCCGTACCAGCCTTCGACGACCTGTGGCCCAGATACCCCGAGGCCCAAGATGAGTCGCCCCCCGCTCAGGTGGTCGACGGTGATGGCGTGCATCGCCGCGGCGGTTGGTGTGCGGCCCGACAGCTGCACGACGCCGGTGCCGAGTTTGATCGTCGACGTGTGCGCTGCGAGGTAGGCGAGCGGGCTGAACGCGTCAGAACCCCACGCCTCCGCCGACCACACCGAGTCGAACCCGAGCCGCTCCGCCTCCTGGGTCAGCTCGACCAGGTTGCCGGGCGGCAAGGCACCCCAGTACCCCCACGTGAGTCCAAGTTTCACAACAGTCCTCCTTCAGCTCCGACACCCGTTCTGTGTTGCGAGGCCGCCCCTCCAGGGGCGGTCTCGCAACACAGAACAGGCGTAACGGCGGCGTACTCCGGGGCTACCTGCCCTGGAAGTTGGGGGTGCGCTTCTCCTTGAAGGCGCGGGGGCCTTCCTTTGCGTCCTCGGAGCCGAACACGTCCCACCCGTAGCTGAACTCGTAGGTCAGCGCCTCGGTCTCCTCCATGCCGTTGGTCTCCCGCAGCGTCTTCAGCAGTGACTTCACCGCGAGCGGCCCGTTGGCGTTGATGACTGCTGCGATTTCCTTCGCTTTCGCCAACGCCCCACCGTCGGCGACGACGTGGTTGACCAGGCCCAGGTCGTGAGCTTCCTGTGCGGTGATGTGATTGCCGCACAACAGCAGCTCCGCGGCGCGGGCGTAGGGGATCTGGCGGGGGATGCGAACGGCCGAGCCACCCATCGGATACAGCGACCACTTCACCTCGCTGATGCCGAACTTGGCACTCTCGCCGGCCACACGGATCTCCGTCGCGCCGAGCAGCTCGGTGCCCCCGGCGATGGCCGTCCCCTCGGCCGCCAGGATGATCGGCACTGCTGGACGCCACGTGCGCAGGAGCGCCTTCCAAGGGAGATCGGCGTCCTCGGCCAGACGCGCCGGGACGTCGATTCCGCCGGTGTCGCCGGAGTGGCCCCCGGCCATCTCCTTGAGGTCGGCGCCGGAGCAGAAGTTGCCGCCGGCACCGGTGAGGATCAGCGTTCGGATGCCGGGGTCGGTGTCGGCCGCGACGAACGCGTCGTACATGCGCACGAGCATCTCGCCGTTGATTGCGTTCTGGCGGTCCGGGCGGTTGAGCGTGACGACGAGCGAGTGGCCGTCGCGTTCGGTCAGGAGTGCGGGCATGGCGGCGAGGCTACGTGAAAACGAGAACGCGTTCTACCGGTCGCGAAACGCCTCCGCCGCACGCTGGGCCCGGATCGCGACGCGGCACGCATCGACGGTGTGATCGTGGGAAACGAAGGTGTCGGTGCCCATCTCGATGTCGGAGCGGAGTCGCTCCGCCCAGTCAATGGCCACGTCGGAGCAGTCGATGCGCCGCGCCGAGTCGGCGTCGACCAGGATGAGGTGTTCGGCTCCCGGCTCGCCGGCAACGTCGATGTTTGACCGCACCTCGATGGTCCCGGCCGTGCCCGTGATGACGAGACGTACATCGCCCCAGGTGCCCAGCCCGGCAGGCGACAGCCAGTCAACGTGGTGGTCGCTGAGGATCACCCGACCGTCGATCTCGGTGCGCAACGACACCCGGCCGAGGTCCTGGAAGTCGGGGTGTCGTGGGGTTGCGACGTTGTCGGTCGTCGCTGCCACCACCGTCGGGACGAACCGGCCGAGCAGTGCAGCCATCTGGTCGGCCTGGTGCGACATCAGGTCCGCGAGGATGCCGCCCGAGCGCGACGGGTCGAAGAACCATTCGGGACGCGAGTCCTCCGCGAGCGTGTGCGGTGCGGATCCGGTGACTGCGACCACCTCGCCGATCGCGCCGGCGTGCGCCAACCGAATCGCTTCGTTGACAGCACGGTTGCAGAGGCGTTCGGAGAAGAACACCCACCAACGCGCCGACCCGGCCCCGGCGACGTCCAGCGCATCGAGGTCATCGAGCGTGGTGACCGCCGGCTTCGCGCTCAGGACGTGCCGACCGGCGGCGAGGGCGGCGAGCGCCTGTCCGGCTCGTTCGGACGGCACCCCCGCCAACACCACGAGGTCGAGCGACGGGTCGGCCAGTACCGCGTCGACGGACCGCCCCTCCGACTCTGGGCGCCACCCCTCGTACATGGCGGTGAGCGGGCCGTCGTCGGCTGCGTGGCAGACGGTCTCAGCCCCGACGCCGATCAACCCGTCGACCATCTCGAACAGGTGCAGGTGTTCGATGCCGATCACCCCGAGACGGAGTCGGATAGCGCTCACGACCGGTCAACCTACCGAACCGACCAGCGCGGTTAGCTTGCCGCGATGGGTCCACGATCTCGAAGTGCCGTGTCCCTTCTCGTCGCGGTCGCTCTCTTCGGCGCCGGGTGCAGCGGTGACGGTGCTGAGGAGCCGACGAGTTCGACGGGACGGGAGGCCCCTGCGGTGGATGACCACTACGCCAAGCGAACATCGGACTACCTGTCGACGGCGGCTGGCGCGGATGTCGCCGCGGAGGACAGTCGCGGCAAAGTCTGGCGCGCTGTCGCACAACTCGCCGCCGATCCCGACCTTGTCGTCGACCTGGTGCCAGCCGACTTCGCGACGATCGATGCTCGGTTCGCCACCTACGCCGACACGACCGACTTCGACATGATCGCGTTGATCAACCTCTGGTACCGGTCCGACCTGGGGAAGCGCCTCACCCCTGAAGCTGCCGCCCACGTCGAGCGGATGATTCTCGGGTTCAAGTACTGGTACACCGACCCGCAACCGCCAGGCGTCGTCGACGAGCGGTGGTACTGGTCGGAGAACCACCAGATCCTCTTCCACACCATCGAGTATCTCGCCGGCCAGGCGTTCCCCGACGAGACGTTCACAGCCGCGGGCATCACCGGGTCCGCCCACATGGACCGTGCCAGGCCGCTGATCGAGCGGTGGGTTGATCAGCGGGCACGGTGGGGGTTCGCGGAGTGGTACTCGAACGTCTACTACCAGGAGGACCTCGAGGCGACGGTCGCGCTCGCTGAGTTCGCCGATGACGAAGCGACCGCGACTCGTGGCGCGATCATCAGCGACCTGTTGCTGTACGACATGGCGTCGCACACCCATGACGGGGCCTTCGGCGCCACGCACGGCAGGAGCTACAAGAAGGACAAGATGACGGCGCTCGACGAGGACACGTGGGACGTGTCGAAGCTGGTGCTGAACGACACGGATCAGCCGTACCGGTCGGAGTTGGGTGCGGTGTTCCTGGCGAGCGTGTCGACGTACCGCCCGCCGGCAATTCTCGGCGAGGTGGTCGCTGATGACGGCGATCCGTCGACGGAGGGCAACGTCGGGGGCGTGGTCGAGATGGCGCGACACAGCCTGCCGCTCGACCCGCTGGCGGAGGTCGTCGCGAACCCCGAAGGTCCGATGGGCCTCGCGTTCGACGAACCGGACAACCTCATGACGTGGTGGGGAATGGCCGCGCTCACGCCGTGGCAGACCGTCGTCGAGACCACGAACGAGATGACGAGGTACAACCTTTGGGAGACCGAGCTGTTCAGTGCCTTCAAGCCGTTCGAGCCGATCGTGAAGGCGTCCTCGCCGGAGACGGTGCGCGGCCTCGCCCGTTCGTTGGCGCCGCAGCTGAACATCGGGTTGCTGTCGGAGGCCAACACCTACACCTGGCGAAGTGAGGGGGCGATGCTGTCGACGGCGCAGGACTTCCGGAAGGGTCAGGCGAGTCAGCAGCACCATGTGTGGCAGGCGACGCTCTCGCCTGAGGCTCAGGTGTTCACCACTCATCCGCGGGTTCCAACCGAGCCCGGGGTCCCGTGGCATTCCAACAGCGACGATTGGACCGGCAACGCGTCGCTGCCCCGCAGCGCGCAGGTGCGCAATGTGAACATCTCGATCTACGCGCCGCTCTTTGCGAGTAAGGACGTCTTGCAGGGGTCGTACATGGAGTACACCCACGCCTACCTTCCGCAGGAGAGGTTCGACGAGGTGGTCCGTGCCGACCATTGGACGTTCGCCCGCCTTGGTGACGAGTACCTGGCGATCTATTCGTGGCGTGAGCCGAGCTGGGTCAACTACGACACCGAGGCGTACGACACGAACGGGCTCGCTGAACCGTTCGAGCTGCTGGCAGACGGCGGTCCCAACAACGTGTGGATCACCGAAATCGGTTCGACGGGTTCACACGGCACCTTCGAGGGGTTCCGGGCTGCGATCACTGCCAACCCGGTTCAGGTTCGTCCGCTGGGCGACCCGAACGTGTACTCGACGGGGTTCGACGTGACATGGACGTCGCCGTCGCAAGGACGCATCGAGTTCGGGTGGGATCGTCCCCTCACCGTCAACGGCGCGGTGCAGCCGCTCTCCGACTACCCACGGATCGAGTCGCCCTGGGCCCGGGTCCCGTTCGACTCCACCGATTTCGTCATCAAGAGCGGTGAGCACACGTTGCGCGTTGATGTCACCGAGCCGAGCCGCGAGCCCTCAGCGCCCCTCACGAAGTGAGCGAGGGGTCTGCCGAAGTGAGCGAGGGGTCTGCCGAAGTGATCGCTTGATCAGCGTCAGCTGGGTGCGCTCGGGTCGTTCCTTGTAGAAGTCGTCGAGGGGGTAGCACCCCGAGATCAGACCGTTGCGTGGCGCTGTCGTGCAGTCGCTGAGCGTGCGGCAGACGAGGTGCCGGTCGAGGTCTTTCCCGGCGAGCACGTCGGCGGGGAGGTCCGGGTAGGACAGCGCCATTCGGCCCAAACCGATCGAGGTAGCCGAACCGTCGGCGATCACCGCCTGGCCGACATGAGCGATCCAGTCCTGCAGATACGACATGGCCCCGGTGACGATCGCGAGCTCGGAGTGCCGGCGTTGAAGCTCTCGTGTCGCGTCGAGCAGGCGGGTGACGCCGACCAGCGGGTCCTCGGGTGGCAGATAGCCATCGCTCGGCGGGAAGTACGCTGGGCGCTGGATGTGCGGGTTGTAGTACGGGCTGCCCGCGGTGGCCGACACCAGTCCAACCCCCAGCTCGGTCGCGAGGTCGAGCAGGGCGTGAGTCTCGGTGAGGTCGACGCCGGTTCCGCTGCCGTCGCCGCCGAAGGTGTGAGCCGCCGATCCCTCGGCGGCGGGCTGGCCCACGCGGTCGTGGCCGGGGACGAACGGCACGAAGTCGAACACCGACAACCGCAGCGCGACCATGAGGTCGGGTACCTCGGCTCGAATCCGCTCAACGACGTTTCGGAAGAAGCGGGTGCGACCCTCGAACGTTCCGCCGAACTCACCGGGGCGTTCGTACGCGGTGAGCAGTTCGTGCAGGAGATAGCCGTGGCAGTGCTTGACGTCGACGAAGTCGAACCCTGCGCGGCGGGCTCGGGCAGCGGCAGCGACGTAGGCGTCGATCAGCGCGCGCAGCTCGGCGTCGGTGAACACGGTCGCTCCGGGTGCCGTCCGCGCCGCGAGTCCGGGATGGTCATGGGTAAGACGGGCAAGCGGCTGTCCGACGGGCCGAGACCAGCGGCCGGAGTGCGTCAGTTGAAGGCCTACGAGCAGGTCGTCGGCGGAACCGAAGCGTTCCCGGTGGGCCTGGACCGTTGACGCACGCAGCCGACCGATGGCGTCGACGGTGGAGTCGGCGATGACCAACTGGTTGGGGTTGGCCCGGCCGTCAGCGACGACAGCCGTCGCCTCGCCCCAGATCAGCTTCGCTCCTCCTGTGCCGAACCGTCGCCAGCGACGCTCGACGAGATCGGTCGGCGCGCCGTCGGTCGTGCCGTCCCATCCCTCCATCGGCAGAATGCAGAAGCGGTTGCCCACGGTTCGAGGCCCAGCCGCCACGTCGTCGACGACGAACGACGTCGAGAGCGGCCCGGTCGGATCGACGGAGTCATCCACCGTGAGATCGCAGTCGAGCTCGCTCAGTCGTGCCCGCAGGTCGGCGGGTGACGCCATCTTCTTGACCTGCGGGAACCGGGTCCGGTCCTCGGTCACGAGACCCATTCCTCGACTCGGCGGGCGATGTCGACGAGGACGGCACGGTCGCTCTCCGGCCGCGTCACTGCACCGGCCACGACGCCGTCATGTGTGATCCAGCCGCGGGCGTGGAGGAACATCGCGGCGTCGTGGCGGTAGCCGGGCACCGGCGACCGGAACGTGAAGGCGCCCAGTTCCTGCAACAGGTCGTTGAGTTCGTAGAAGTCGGGGTCGCCGTCGAGCCACAGCCGGTCCCGGAGCGCGAAGGCGTCGGGGGCGAACGTCGAGAGGCCCAGCAGGTAGTCCGAACCCCACATGACCATGTCGATCGCCAGGTCGTTGCCGGTGAGGACCATGAAGTCCGGTCGTCGTTCGTCCCGAAGCGCGAGACGATCCCACTCGAGGCGGCGGGACAACGACGAGTGTTTCGCTCCGATGCACTGCGGAACGTCCATCAGCCGGGCGTACGCGTCGAGCCCGACGATCCGCCCGTTCGGCACGAACATGGTGCCCAACTCGAACCCCACGAACTCGCCGACCTCGGCGCCCAGATCGGCTTGGACGTCGACCCACTCACCCTCGGACAGCTCATGAAGCCCCCACGAAGGGAAGACCACCGGAGTGCCACCGTGCTGCACGATCTCGGCCGCGGCGCTGCGATGGCCGTCATGCGCGAACGGGTCGCCGGGCGAGTCGCGAACGAACGCCCCGGCTACGAATCGCGATCCTTCGCACAGTGACTCGGTGCGAACCAGGACCTCGGTGCTCACGGCCGGATCGAGGATCTGCACATAGCCGGTGTCCATGTTTACCGCCGGTGTCAGGCCTGCGCTGAGCGTCCGCGAGACGTGTGCCTCGAAGCCAGCCCAATCGACATCGCCGGACTCGCCGACAGGAAGCAGAATAGACGACATCCCGACGATGCTGCGGTTAGGTCGGAGACGGTCGATGAGTGCCCGGTTCGGCGTCTCCGGCCCAGACTCCGCCGGCTCAGACCCCGCCGGCTCAGACCCCGCCGGCTCAGAGCCTGCACCCTCAGACACCGCACCCTCAGACACTGCGGAGCCCGAGAGAGACGAGAGCGTCTGCCGTAGCGTTCGCGACAAGCGTCGGGTCGTAGAGCGCCTGTCGGCGGACCATCTCCGCCGAAGCGATCGCCAGAGTTTCGGGATCGAGCGCGTCGATCGCTGCCGTCCACGAATCGACGGTTTGTCCAGCGCGGATTCCTCCCTCACCGAGATGCTCCGTCAGGTACGGCCAGTCGGATATCAGCGCAGGCGTCCCGGTCGCTACGAGGTCCGACGCGGTGCCGGTCGCCAGCATCGAATGACCTGTGAAGGGGAGCGCGATCACGTCACATGCAGCAATTCGCAGGTCGAACGTGGCTCGGTCGACCCCGTGGTAGTAGTCGGCGAGGATGCGCGGATCATTCGGCACCGCGTCGAGGAATCCCAACGACCACACCACCAGCTCGATGTCGGTTCGTGCCGACGCGGTCACGGCGTCGATCAGGAGTGCGAGGTCCTTGTCCTTGCGCGGCGCTCCGATCACTCCGATCCGAATCGCCGGCGTTGGGCGACCGCCGAGACCGAGCAGCGACGCTGCCTCGTCGCGGGGCACCCCCTCGTTCCCCGTGAGAACCGGACCGAAGTGGGGGTGGGGGATGACGACGTGGGTGCAGTCGTCGGTGAACCGATAGCGGGCCAGCACTCGTTCCCGACCCCAGTCGGAGTGATGGATGGCGAGGTCACACTGGTCGGCCCATGCCTGGTAGATCGGGTCGTAGACATCAGGCTGGTCGAGGTGTGGCGTGAGGTTGTGCTGAGTCCAGGCGACGCTCGTCCCCCGTTTCCGGAGCGCTGCGCCGATGGCGTGATGCTCGTCCAGCGAAGCCGTCGGGCCGAAGCACCACTCCGGCCAGTGGAGGTGGACCACGTCGCCGGCGTCTGTGGCGCGGGCCCAGCGACGCTCCGCCACCCGACCGGTCAGCGGATCGCTGATCGGGTCGTAGATCGTGCGGACGTAGTGGTGCTCGTTGACGGTGACGCTCACCAGAGGTTTGGGCTCGACACTCCATCGGAACGACATCTCAGGTGCGGGCTCGACCTCGATCTCGACGACGGCACGGGCGGATGCCCAAGCGCCTGCCCACTCCTTCATCCCCTCGACCTCGGTTCGAACGAGTCGCGCCCCGGCACCTGAAGCCACGACACGGAGGGGCCGATCGAACTCGGGTACGAGGATCGAAACCGCCGCGGGGGGTTCCTCGAAGCGGAGGCGCTCGTCGACCTCGATGGCACCGTCACCGACCCGGTACGACGCCACGCGAGTTGCGTCGATCTCCTTGGGCGAAACGGTGCTGTCGATCGAGCGTGTAGCGACGAACCGGTCGTGAGCGACCTCCACGCCGGCGGGCGAACGCCGTACGTGTGCCGGTGTCTCGGCCGGTACGAATCGTTGCTGTGGTGAGATCGCCGAACCCGGGGTGTGGGCGATCGGGACGAAGCAAGCCAGTTCGGAATCGACCGGTGACCCGAACACTCCGGGATGGCGCGGGGCAGGCACGTAGTCACTGGATCGCCCGCCGACGAACGGCATCACGAACGCGAGCCGGTCGTCCCGGAAGGTCCACACCGAAGCGCGATCGGACAGTCCGACGAGGTCGTCGCGATGCGGGAGCGACAGGACCGCGGGCGGTTCCGCCACGTGGCCGAGCCGGAGGGCCGCTTCGGCGAGCTTCCCGAGGACGTCGAAGGTCATCTGGAGCCGGCGCTGGGGGCCGCGGTACGCCTCGGTGGAGACACGGCGGTGCGCCGTGATCACCCCCGACGGATCGAACCACGACCGGAGACCGGTGGCCGCCCGAGCGGCGAGGGACAACCACGCTGCGGGATCGTCGGTCAGCCCACGTTGGACGGCGAGCGCTGCCAGTTCGAGGGTCAACGCCCGGCTGAGCACCCCCGTTGACCGTCCCCACGCGAACGCGCTGCCGTCAGTGGCCACGATCTTCTCGACCAGGTCGATCGCCTGGCGAGTGCCGGATGTCCACGCGTCGCCCAGCACGTCGGCCATCGGCTCACAGAACAGGTAGAGGTCCGCGGTGTAGATGTCGAAGCGGTCGCTGCCATCCTGCGAGTCATCGAGGTAGCCCCGCGGGTTGCCGGCTATGAGCGTTCGAGTCCGGTCGACAAGGTCGTCGAGCAGTTTTCGATCGTCGAGAAGGCCCAGTCGCTCGCGCGCCAACTCACACCGGGCCAGCACCGCGACGTAGTTGCGCGGCAGTGCATCGAGAAGATCGACGAGCGCAGTGCTGTCGCAGGCCTCGCGCAAGTTGTCGACCTCAGCGTCGGTCAGGTTGGCAAGGATTCGGTTGTCCTCGAAGGGGCCGAATCGGGCCAGCGTCTCAGCGACCCGGTAGGAGAAGAAGCTGTGGGTCTCCGGGCCATCGACCTGTTGGAGGACACGTCGGATCGCCTCCTCGATCGGCGTCCCCGCGATGTCATGGACCCCCGCTTCGGCCAGCCAACCGAGGGTGAACGCCAGGTCGGCGACGGCGTCGGTGCCGACGAGATGACCTCCGAAGGTGCTGGGGAGAACGAAATCCGGAGCGTGCGCGGTGATTAACAGCTCGATGCTCTCGATCGTCGTCCACCGGAGGTTGAGGCAGTCGTGCACCGTTGCTCCTTGGCCAGCTCGGTAGCGTGGCGCAGTGGCCGAGCGTGTGTACATCCACGAGATGATCGACATCATCGGCCACCACCGCGCCGAGTACATGTACCACATGACCGCGAACTGGGGTCCGATCGGGCGGGCCGAGCGGAGCCAGCTGTGCTTCGGAGTGTGGGGAACCGTCGGGTCGACAGGTCGATGGCCTCAAGTGGTCAACCTGTGGGAGTACGCGGATTGGGCGGCTCTCGGTCGCAACTTCGAGACCGAGCTGACCGGGGCGGGGCTCCAGGACCCGTCACTCGCCGACTGGTGGGCCAAGGCTGCGGAGTTCCGGAGCGGAGGCCTCGACCGGATCCTGGTCGCACCGGACTGGTCGCCATCGATCGGCGACCACCAGCGGAGGCTCGCTGCGGGATCGGAGCCGGAAGCTGGGTACGTGCACGAGACGATCCGCTGTCGAGCCGGTGCGGCGTCCGACGTCCTCGACGGGGTCCGTGAACGAGGCATCGGCTTGCACGCCGCGGCCGGGCTCGGATTCATCGCAGCGTTTCGGCGTGCGCTGGCCGACGACGACGAATGCATCGTGCTCTGGTCGTTCCCCGACTGGTCGACGTGGGCGGCGAGCGAAGCGGACGAAGAGGGCGGCCCCGCGGCCTGGCGACGGGAGCAACGAGACGTCGTCAACGCCCGTGAGCGTGTGCTGCTCGCCGACGCGCCCCTCTCGCCGTTGCGAACAGGCCGTCAGCCCGATGTCGCGGACCGGGTCCCACCGACGCGGTGACTCGAAAAGCTCAGCCAGAGTCGGATTCGGCCGAGAGACTGGTTGGCGGTTGTCGTCATGAGTGGTATCACTACATGTCCGTCGCCAACGCCAGCCGGGTTTGGCGGGCGCTGAACGTGTCGAACAACCAGCGGGGGACGTGATGTCCGAACCGGAGACGATGTCCGAACCGGAGACAAGGTCGAGCCCCGACGAGCTCGCCGTTGAGCGGGGTCCGATGGCGCGGGTTCGAGAGATGCGCGTCTTCGGCGCCTATGGCGACAAGCCCCTCTGGCGTGGCCGGATTCACCAGATCGCCTTCTTCGTCTCGATCCCTGCGGGCCTGTGGCTGTTGGCCGGAGCAACGACGACGGCCGCCCGTGTCGCCGTCGCGG
>WBZL01004930.1_pt1 | contig 11279 bp, 9 predicted proteins | sample 5204291 | NCBI WGS metagenome assembly WBZL01 (sample SAMN12344345, study PRJNA552823) | activated sludge metagenome | biome: Activated sludge suspended growth; feature: Nitrification reactor; material: Wastewater; isolation source: activated sludge from nitrification reactor of wastewater treatment...
CGGTAACGGCCAGAGATTGGCGGATGGGCGCGCCGGATAGCGCCGAAAGTAGGGCGTAGAGTTCTGCTGAGGAAGCGCTGTCGCCATCAACGCCGCTGTAAGATTGCTCAAAAACCAGGCTGGCGGTAAGGGATAACGGCCGTTCTGCCGCATACCGCGCGCCTAAAAAGCTCACCAAAATCAGCACTCCTTTGGAATGGATTGGGCCGCCCATTTCCACCTGTCGTTCGATGTCGATGACTTCGCCCTTGCCGAGGCGCACGCGGGCGGTAATACGGCTGGGTCGGCCAAAGCTGTAACTCCCCAGCATGTACACTGCCAGCCCGTTGATTTGGCCGACAACTGCGCCCTGGGTGTCGATGAGGATGGTTTCTTCCAGAATGGCTTCCTGGAGGCGTTCGCGGATACGGCCGTTGCGGTAAAGTTGCGCTTCCAGACTGTGCTGCACATCGGCGCGGGAAACAACTTCGCGTTGGGCTTCACCTGCCCAATAGCTGGCTTCGCGCAGCAAATCGGACACACTTTGCATGTGGGTGGACAATTTGCCCGCGTCACCGGCCAGCCGCGCCCCATGTTCAATCACCAGAGCCACCGCTTCTTTGTCGAAATGACGCAGCGCTTCTTTGCGCGCCAGCGTGCCGATCAGTTGCGCGTAGGATTGGTTGCTGGCGTCGTCGCGCACCATCTCATCTTCAAAATCGGCCGCCACCTTGAAAAGTTCCGCAAAATCAGGGTCATATTGGTGCAGCAAGTAATACAGTTCCCGGTCGCCCATCAACACGACTTTAACGTCCAGAGGGATCGGTTCCGGCTCCAGGGAGACGGTGCTGATGAGACTAATGGACTGTGCCAGCGATTCCAGGCGAATTTCTTGGGCGCGAAGGGCATGTTTTAGACCTTCCCAGGCGTAAGGTTGCAGCAAAACTTTGCGCGCATCCAGCATCAGGTAGCCGCCATTGGCCCGGTGGAGGATGCCGGGTTTGATGAGGGTGAAGTCGGTGAACAAGGTGCCCATTTGTGAGATGTGTTCGGCGCGGCCGATGAGGTTGTTGTAGGCGGGCTGGTCTTCGTAAACGACGGGCGCGCCGCTGGTCTGGCTGTTATCGACGATGACGTTGACCTGGTAGCGGGAGAATCGCTGGGGGGAATTCTCTTTGTCGCGCCCACCCATCATGGAGGCCAGGGGAGATTCTTCTGAGCCGAGGAAGTCATCGACGGTTTTGACGATGTCGTTTTGCACGGCCGTTAGATAGACCAACACCGCGTCCATACCCTCATATTTTTGCCGGAATTCATTAAATATGGGTGTGATGGTGAAGATGGCGACGTTGGCGTTCAGGTCTTTGAGTTGTTTTTGTAGTTCGCGCTGCCAGTGCGGCAGTTGGCTCATGATGCCTTGCAGCACTTCTTGTAATTCTTGAATCTGGGTTTCGATTTCTTTTTGCTCGGTGGCCGAAAGTTTCATAAATTCTTCTGGGCTAATCACTTCGCGGTTTTTTAGCGGGGCAAAGGCGAATCCGGATGGGGTGCGGATGAAGGCGATGTCATTTTCTTGCGATTTGGCCTTCAAGTCGTCCAATACCTGAATTTCTCGCTGTTTAAATTCTTCTTCGATGGCTTTCTTTTGCTTCTGGTATTCGTCGCTGGAGAAGGCGGAGGGCAAGACAGTACCCAGGTCTTCGACGAGCTGCTGCATGTCGGCGCGCAGTTGGGCGGCGTGGCCCGCCGGCAGGTTGAGGGCGTGGGGTTTGTGGGGCTGCTCGAAGTTGAAGATATAGCACCAATCGTCGGGGGTGGGTTGTTGGGCTGCCTTTTGCTGTAGGTATTGCTGCACGGCCGTGTACTTGCCAATGCCATTTGGTCCTAAAGCAAATAAATTGAACCCACTATGCTGGATGCCCACACCAAAACGGATCGACTCCACAGCCCGCTCCTGGCCGATGATGGTTTCTAAAACAGGTAAATCGGCTGTGGTTTCAAATTTAAATTGCGCCGGATCACAAAGGCGACGTAACTGGCCGGGGGTTAACGGGCTGGGAATTGCCATGAGATGTGACTCCTATAATAATTCGTTCCAGTTTCAGCACGTTGATAACCGATTGGGCTGCTTCGAAGGGTGTTTTGTCGGCCGTGTTGACCACTACTTCAGGGGCAAAAGAAGGCTCATAGGCGACACCAATTCCTGGGATATGGTCTTCGTCGTCGTCATTTAGATATTGGCCTTTTGGATCCCGGCTTTGGCAAACCGCCAGGGGACAATCTAAATAGACTTCGGCGAAAACTGGGCTTAGACGGCGTGCTTGTTCTCGATACGTGCGTCGATTGCCGGTGGCCGCGATGAGGATATTGGTTCCTTGCCGGGCGAAGCAAGTAGCCAGACCGGTGAGTATCTGGTAAAGCCAGCGGCGTTCTGCGTCGGTGTATTCTGGGTTTGGCGTCAGCAGGGCGCGAAGTTCTTCGGCATCCAAAATGAGAGTGGCTATTTTTTCGTTGGCCAGGATGTCTTGCATGGCTCTGGCAAGCGATGTTTTACCGGAAGCGGGTAAGCCGGTAATCCAGATTACAAAGCCAGGAGGCGGATTGGACATAGGGTTTTCTCTTGTGGTGTCAACCAACCGGGTTTATTGGAGATTAGAGAGCGGGGTTACGGCCGTCTATAATCTCTGGCAGCTATTGGCGTAGGTCGCTTTCGTTGGAGGCTGGTTCGTTGCCGCGCAGGATGAAGGTGGCGCAGGTGGCTCCCCGCAGCACTTTTTCGGTAACGCTGCCGTAAACCCAGCGGCTAATGCCGGAACGGCCGTGGCTGCACATCGCAATCAGATCCATGCCCTGGTTGGCGGCGGTGTCGATGATCACGTCTGCGGCTGGGCCAACGGCCGTTTGCGTGTTGATGGCGAGATCTTCGGGCGCCAACTTCACCAGCAGTTGGCGCAAATAGGCCTCGGCCGTGTCGCGTTCCATCTCCTCGACGTTGGCGAGCAACTGCTCCATGGCATAGGTTTCAATGGCCAGGTGAGATGGCGTCAGCACGCGCAATAAGGTGATTTCTGCCTGGGTTGCGCGGGCAATGGTGAATATGGGATCTAATACCTGCTCCGCCAGCGGCGATCCATCCAGGCAGACGAGAATTCTGCGGAATACTTCTGGCGGTAGTTCGGCGGTTTGGCGGATGATGAGTGTGGCGCAGCAGCCCTGGCGCAGCACTTTTTCAGTGACGCTGCCGTAAACCCACCGGCTCAGCCCAGAACGGCCGTGGCTAGACATGACAATCAGGTTAATACCGTGCTGCTGCGTGTAGCCGATGATACTCTCAGCGACAGACCCGGCGGTAACGGCCGTCGTAATGGGTAAATCGGCTTTAGACCATTCAATGGCGATAGTTTCCAGATAACTTTGCGCTTCTTCTTCGCTCAGGTGTAAGGTTTCGGCGTAAAGTATGGGGTCGATGGTGAGAAATAAAGGGGGAACAACACGCAAAATATCAACGGCGCAACGATCATTGGTAGATAGCGCTTGGGCAATGGCAAATGCTGGTGGTAACGCTCTTTCCGCCAACGACGAACCGTCTAAGGGCACTAACAACCGCTGGCATTGGTACATGGTACATCTCCTTTTTGGTGATACCCGACCATCCTAAGCACAGATTACGGCAAATAGGACTCGCGGTGAAGTGAGTAATGTCATCGGTGCGCTTGATGAAACTCATTAGTGGGTAACGGCCGTTCCCCCATATTCCACCCGCTAAATTTCCTTGTTGGATGAATTGCAGAGAAAAAGCTATACTAATGCGCATGTCATCCTTACGAATTCTTCTTGTCGACGATCACGAAGTTGTCCGGTTAGGTTTACGAAGCCTATTAGATCATCACCCCAATTTTGAAGTGGTGGGCGAAGCTGCGGCTGAAGCCGAAGCCGTTGAAAAGGCTCTAGACTTAGAACCAGATATAGTTTTGATGGATATTCGCCTGGCTGGCGGCAGCGGCGTCGATGCCTGCCAGCAAATAACCATCGCCAGACCTGAAATCAAAGTCGTTATGCTCACTTCCTACGCTGAAGACGAAATGCTCTTTGCCGCCATTCGCGCCGGCGCCGCTGGTTATGTCCTCAAACAAGTCGGCAGCAATGATCTGATTCGCGCCATCGAATCAGCCTCCCGCGGAGAAGCTACGCTCGATCCCACATTAACCCAACGCGTTTTTTCCGAAATCCGCCATTCGATCCAAAAGGAAGAAGCCGCGGCCTTTGGCGAGCTAACCGCCCAAGAAATGCAAGTTTTAGCCCTGATAGCCGAAGGTAAAACAAACCGTGAAATAGCCAGCGCCTTGTTCCTCAGCGAAGGAACCGTTCGTAATTACGTCAGCAGCATTCTCTCTAAATTAGGGGTCTCGAATCGTGCAGAGGCAGCCGCCTACGCGATCCAGCACCACTTAAAAGATTACCTCTAGCCAATTACGTATGTCTTACCCAGATCGGCTAACCAGCCAAGAAGTTACAGAACACCAACTGGCCGTTCGGAATCGACAATTAGCGGCCCTAAACGAAGCGGCGCTAGCGATTGCCAGCGAATTAACACTAGAAAAAGTTCTCTCGCAAATTGTAGAATCCTCTCGTGATCTGGTTGGCGCGCAATACGCGGCGTTAGGTGTGCCCAATGCAGAGGGCCAGCTGGAAACCTTCGTCTACAGTGGTATGCCCTCCGAACTGGCCAATCTGATCCCCAATTTACCGCAAGGCCACGGATTGTTAGGCGTTTTGATCGCCGATCCTCAACCGATTCGTATCCCACGCATTTCCGATGACAAACGCTCTGTCGGGTTTCCGGCTCAACACCCACCCATGGAGAGTTTTTTGGGCGTTCCGGTAATGGCCGGGAACGATGTTCTTGGCAATTTGTACCTCACCAACAAGTTGGAATTTGACGAATTCTCTGAATACGATGTCGAATTGGTGCAGATGTTGGCGGCTCATGTTGCGGTGGCTATACAAAATGCCCGGCTTTACGAACAGGTTGGACGTCTGGCGATTGTAGATGAGCGGGCAAGGATTGGCATGGACCTGCACGATGGTGTGATCCAATCGATTTATGCCGTGGGTTTGATTTTGGAATCGACGCGATTGGAGATTCAGAAACGCCACATGGCGGAAGCGGACGATCTGCTTGAAAATGCGATTGAGGGGCTAAACGATACCATTCGTGATATCCGCAATTTTATTTTGGATTTACGACCGCATCGGTTTAGCGGAAATCTGGAGCAAGGACTCTCGCGGTTGGTGCGTGAATTTCAGGCCAATACCATGATTCCTGTGACTTTGTCGGTGCCGCCGGACGTGGTGGCGATGTTGTCTACGCCGGTGGTGCGGGCGATTTTTCTAACGACGCAGGAGGCGCTGGCGAACATTGCCCGTCATGCACGAGCAAGCCAAGTTTCGATTACCGCACGGCGAGGTTCAAAAGGGGTGGAACTGGTGATAACGGATAACGGCCGTGGCTTCGACGCATCCACCATTAGACAGGCGGTTGGTCATGGTTTGGCCAATATGCGCGCCCGCGCCGAAGAACTCAGAGGCACATTTAAGATTCAGACCACGCCAGGCAAAGGAACGACCGTTTCCCTGACATTCCCGATCCATTAATTTTGGCTGCTACCGGCGAGATGGCAGTGAGATATTACGCTTTGTGGTTGGCCGCAAAATAATCGAGAAAATCGCTTACCGTAATAATACCTACCAGATTTTCCCCCTCTACCACTGGTAAAGCCCCAAATTTATACATGCTCAAGATTTCGGCTGCCCGGTAAGCCGGCGTTTCCGGTGCAACAGTCACCGGGTTCGGCGTCATGCAGCTTTCGGCCGTTACCTTGTCTAAGAGATCCTCGTCTTGCCGCCGCTCGTGTAAGACCATGGGCGAATTCATGACCAGTCGTACGTCACGATCTGTGATGATCCCCACCAGTTTATTGTCTACGACCACCGGTAAATGCCGGTAGCCTTCAGTTTTCATCATGCCGATAATGTCACGAAGAGGTGTGTCTGGTGAAATAACATCAGGCACGACAGTCATCAAATCGGTTACCTTAAGCATATCTCGCTCCTTCCTGGCCGACTCGAATCATCAAGACGGCGCTCAACCATGGGTCAAGTTTACCCGATTGCTGGCCTATGGTTGTTGTGGCGAATGTCATAGATGTGTGATGACTTTTGTCGTCCATCATTTTATGTCTCCATCTTGTTTAGCGTGACATTGATCCCGGCAAAGTATGACATTCGGTACTACAGGGTGGAAAATGATTCACATACACTCTCTGACAGATTCGTTAACTGTAAGGATTTACGCTTGTCATGGAAAAAGTGCAATTGCTGATAATTGATGAACATGAGGCAGTGCGCAATGCCCTGGCAACGCGTCTAAGTTCTAACCCCAATATTGAAGTTGTTGCGACAATTCAGAATTTAAACCAGCAAAATCTGAACGATAGTGGTTCGGCAGATGTGGCTTTGTATGGTTTAAAGAGCAGCAGTGATGCTGATTTGGATGCGACGATTTCAGTGGTGGAAGACTTGACGTGCCAGGGAACGGCCGTCATCATTCTTACTTCTTACGCCGACGATATTGAGCGGGAATTGCTGCTTAAATCTGGCGCGTATCGCTACCTGCTCAAAAATATCAACTCCAATAAACTTATCGCTGAAATTCTGGAAGTGGCCGCCGAAACGACTGAGCCGTTGGGCTGAGAACGATCGTTTCCCTTCTGCTTCACCTGATTTCTACTTTTTGCTCTCCCACCACTATTTCCCCCACCCGATATACTCCTTCTCCTAACACATGCTCTACCATGTCGGCTTGTTCGCGCGCCACGATCAGGAGCATCCCCAACCCCATGTTGAACACATGAAACATTTCCTCGTCAGCAACAGCGGCTTGTTGTTGGATCAGGTTGAACAGCGAGGCGATCGGCCAGCTTCCCCGATGGACGACGGCTCCCAGGCCGGTTGGAAAAATGCGCGGCGGGTTGTCGATCAGTCCGCCGCCGGTGATGTGCGCCAGGCCGCGAATATCGACCCCTGCCAGCCAGAGCTGACGAATTTCAGCCAGGTAGGGTCGGTGGACGGCCAGGAGCGCCTCGCCAATGGATTGGCCGAGGCCAGGGTACTGCTGGTGCCAATCTAGGCTGGAGAGAGCGGTACGCGCCAGTGTGTAACCGTTGGTGTGCAGCCCGCTGGATGGCAGTCCGAAAATCACGTCTCCTGCCTGGAGGCGACGGCCGTCGATTATTTTCGCCTTATCAACCACACCCACAATCGTGCCCACCAGATCGAGTTCGCCATGTTGGTAAACGCCAGGCATTTCGGCCGTCTCCCCGCCCAGCAGGGCGCAGCCGGCGGCGCGGCAAGCCTGCGCCGCCCCGCCCACTACGGCGGCAATTTGTTCCGGGATCAGGTGGGCCGAAGCCACATAATCAAGAAAAAAGAGTGGTTCTGCGCCTTGCACTAAAATGTCGTTCAGGCAGTGATTGACGATGTCCTGCCCGATGGTGTCCCAGCGGTTCATGGCTGCGGCGACCATGGTTTTAGTCCCCACGCCATCGGTCGAAGCGACGAGGACCGGATCGGCCATCTGTTTGAGTTTACTTATGTCAAATAGACCGCCAAAACTGCCCACGCCTGACAATACTTCTGGGCCGAATGTGGCGTGTACGGCCGTTTTCATCATTTCTGTCGCTCTATGTCCGGCGGCAAGGTCAACCCCGGCCTGGGCGTATGCTGATTTTTTTGTTGTCATAATGTTTTTGTTGCATAAGGTGTAAGGCGTAAATTCTTCACCAAGCGCGCATCACGCTTCACGTCCGATGTCTGTCCGGTAATGAGCGCCGTCGAAGTGGATGGCGGCAACCCCAGCATAGGCGCGGGACACGGCCGTTGCCAAATCTGCCCCAAGCGCACTTACGCACAACACCCGCCCACCGCTGGTCACAATTTGTCCGTCGGTGTGATGGGTTCCCGCGTGAAAGACGACCACATCCTCTGGCACAGCTTCCAGACCAGTGATGGGCAGGCCTTTGGGATAGGTTCCAGGGTAGCCGGGCGCAGCCATGACCACAGTGGCGCAAGCGCCAGAATGTACCCGGACCATTTCCGGCGTCAGCCGCCCGGTGGCGCAGGCCAGTAAAATCTCCGCCAGATCGCCGTCCAACAGCGGCAGAAGCGCTTGCGTTTCGGGGTCGCCGAAGCGACAGTTGAATTCCAGCACTTTGGGGCCAACGGCCGTCAGCATGATACCGGCGTACAGCACACCCACATAAGGCGCGCCGCGCCGCGCCATGCCGTCTACCGCTGGTTGGATGACGGTGCGCATGATGTGGTCTACCAGAACGGCGTCCACGTCGGGCGGCGGGGCGTAGACGCCCATGCCGCCGGTGTTGGGGCCGAGGTCGCCGTCGAAGGCGCGTTTATGGTCGCGGGCGGGGGGCAGGGGCACGGCCGTCTGCCCATCACAAAAAGCTAGCAGCGACACTTCCGGCCCGGTCAGGCGCTCTTCAATCACCACTTCGTCGCCGGCGGTGCCAAATTCGCGGTCTAGCATGATCTGGCGCAGGGCGGTTTCGGCCTCGGCGCGATTATCGCAGACGATGACGCCTTTGCCGGCAGCCAGCCCACTGGCTTTGACGACGACGGGTCCATCAGGCAAATAGCTGACGGCTTGTTGGTAATTGGTGAAGGTGGCGGAAACGGCCGTGGGGATGCCCACCTCCTGCATAAACGCCTTGGCAAAGGCTTTCGAGGTTTCGAGTTGGGCGGCGGCCTGGGTCGGGCCAAAGACGGCCAGTCCGGCGTCCTGGAAGGCGTCTACCAGGCCGAGAGCGAGGGGAATTTCGGGGCCAACGGCCGTTAGCCCAATCCCCTTCTCGCGCGCAAAAGCCACCAACTCGGCCACATCTTCTACGGCGATGGGCACGTTGGTCCCAATCAGCTCCGTGCCCGCATTGCCCGGCGCGATAAAAATCTCCTCCGCCAGCGGCGACTGCGCCAGCTTCCAGGCCAACGCGTGTTCGCGCCCGCCGCTGCCCACAATTAAAATTTTCATGCAAGTCCCTTTATTATTGCTCCGCCGAGATGGAAATGTAGACGTTGCTGATGGAGTTTGGGTCGGCGGTGAACATGCGACCGGCGGTGACGTTGGCCATGCGCGTCAGCACGGCGACGTCTGCCTCTTCGCCAAAGGCGATGGGATAGATTTTTACGCCGTCAGCCTCGGCGTTGGCCGGCAGGCAGGTGGCGAACATCTGGTTTTCGGTGACGCGGCCGACTGTATCTTCTCCATCGGACAGCAAAACGATGCCGTATAAGCGGGATTCATTGTTTTGCAAATCTTCTTGCTGAATTTGGTTGATGGTTTTGGTGGCTTCGCAAACGCTTTCGTACAGGGCAGTGTTGCCGTTGGCCACCAATCCGCCGACGCGCTGGGTTAAGGATTCGACAATATCGCCGGTACGGGTGGGTTCGGCCAGCATGGTGGCTTCGTCGCTAAAAATCATGACGCCCACCCGGTCGTTGGGGTCCAGGCGGCGCAAAAAGTCGATGGTGGCGTCGCGGGCGGTCTTGATGCGCTCGCCCGACATGCTGCCGGAGGTATCCAGCACGACCAGGATGGTGGCTTTGCGTTTGTTAAGATTAAAAATGTCGATGACCGCGTTGCTAATTTCCGTGTTGGGGCTGGGCAGCGCAGGGATGGTTTGTGGACTGGCGTTAGGGTCGGTGCCGTTGCTCATGTCCATGGGCGCGTGGAGAGGGATGCTGGCGTCTAACGGCCGTAAATAATTATCAATCGCCATCTCCTGTTGTTCCGGCGCGCGCAGGTAATCGAGGAAGATTGTGGCCGCTTCGGCTTGCTCTGGCGACACCCAATCGGCGTTGTCCAGCACGCAGTATGGATGGTCGGCCCAAATTGTGCCGCCGGAGGGGAAGATAAAGACCAGTGGGAAACTCAGTTCGCTGCCGCGTTCCACGTTGAAGCGCACCACGTCGGCTTCGGGCACGGCGGCGGCGTGCAGGTAACTTGGCCCTTCACGAGCCATCAGATCCAACAAGGCGGGGGATTGACGGCCGTATTTGCTCGTGTGCTGCTCCAGATCACGCAGGGCATTCTGCACTTCGTCGCTGTAAATATCGGTCGGGGTCAGGTCTTGTCCGGCGATGCCGTAGACGAAGCTGGTCATGGAGAGCAGGCCGGAGTTGGCGTAGGCCGGGTGGGTGTGCCCAAAGCGGAACTGGCCCCATTCAGGACGGCCGTAACTGCCCCAACCTTCCGGATCAGCCGCCAAAGCGACAATGGTATCCCAGCCGATGGGTTTGTTCGGCCAGCCAAGGGCTTCGGCCATTGGCTGCCACATGGCAAACCCCAGCGGCGCATAGACGGTCGGCAGGCAGGCTTCACTGGCGAGGGGTTTGTTGGTGCGGCTTTTCCACTGGTCGTTGGCCTGGTCTACCCAGGATTGGTCGCCAGGGCTCCAGGCGGTGGGTTGGGAACGGCCGTCTAAAATTGCCTCCATGGAATCGCCAGAAGTTACATGGCTGACCTGCACCACAATGCGATTGCCATCGGCCGTGGTGACGTTGGCCGCGTTAAATTTCTCTACCACGGCATTTAGCCAATTTTGTTTGGTGTTTGAACTGGACAAGGTGACCAAAACGGTGTCTCGGGGCAAAGCCGTTGGCTGTTCCGTCAATTCGCCGGTTGCCACATCGTTATTGCCACCGAGATTAGACACAAATTGAAAGCCGACGATACAGGCGATCAATAAAAAAGCGACCCCAATAATGCCAATAAAGATGATTCGTGTGCGGTCCATGTGGTTTCTCCTGGGCTAAACGGCCGTAACAAGATTCTAATTTTGCGGCAGATGCGCCATTGGGAAAGGAGGCCGCATCTGCCCGAACTCACGACGCCTATTTTACCCCCACATATCCTCAAAGATCACCTTATCGCGGTCTTCTTCAAACAGCCATTCAGGGATGTTGATGGGATATTGGCCGGAAAAGCAGGCATTACAATGGCCGGAATGTTTCCCAATCGCCTCGGCCACCGCTTTATCCAATCCTTCCAGGCTGAGATAGGCCAGGCTGTCGGCGCCGATGCGTTGGCGGATGCCTTCGACATCCATCTTATGGGCGATCAACTGCTTGTATGTGGCCATATCCACGCCCATGAAGCAGGGATGGCGCACCGGCGGCGCGGCGACACGCACATGGACTTCTGTCGCTCCGCCATCACGAATGAGCTG
>WBZL01004931.1_pt1 | contig 11278 bp, 8 predicted proteins | sample 5204291 | NCBI WGS metagenome assembly WBZL01 (sample SAMN12344345, study PRJNA552823) | activated sludge metagenome | biome: Activated sludge suspended growth; feature: Nitrification reactor; material: Wastewater; isolation source: activated sludge from nitrification reactor of wastewater treatment...
CGAGGCCGTGGTTGGTGATCCCGGCCATCGCCGCCTGCGCCTTGCCAGGGTGGTTCGAGAGGGCGATGAGCTCCCCGCCGCCCTTCCAGTCGGCGCCGGCGGGGAAGACCTTGAGGGTGGCGACCGGCCAATTGCCCTGCCACTCGGCGCCGTACCAATAGAAGCGGAGGGCGGCGAAGTCGTAGGCGGAGGCGACGCAGCCGCCGATCGCCGGGAACTTGCCGCGCTGACAGAGCGCCTCGCCCTGCTTCTCCGGCCCGACCTGCCCGTAGATGATCTTGCTCGGGTCGCAGGCCGCGTACGCCTGCTGGTAGAGCGAGCACGCCTCGCCGCGGCGCTCGCAGATCTCCAGGAACGTCCGCTCGGCGCCGCAGCGGGTGCGGTCGTTCCACCATGTGCTCCAGAGGTCGGCGTGGAGGTAGGCGCGCGGGTCGGGCTCGCCGGTGGTCGCGTCACCCGTGACACCCCCCGAGGAGGTCGCGTCGCCGGTCGCGTCGCCGGTCGAGTTGGTGGTCGCGCTCGTCGCCGTCGTGGTCGCGCTCGTCGACGCCGACGCGCCACTGCCGACGCTCGTCCCGGACGAGGCGTCGCCCGTGGTGTCACCCGCGGTCTCACTCGCGCCGCCGGACGACGCGGCGCTCGCCGAGGTCACGGGTGAGGTGGGCGTGCTCAGGCCGGTGGCGCCCTCGTCGTCAGGGCTCGCGCAGGCGACGAAGCACGCGCCCACGAGCAGGCAGAGACGACGCGAGGAGCGAGGCAGGACGGCGATGGTGGAGACCATGGGCGCTTTCGCCCACGGTCGGCGATCCGCCGCTGCGCTGTCAAGCTCAGCCGCCGAGCCAGGCGATCGCGTTGAGGAAGAGCGCCTGGTGGTCGAGGCCGACGGCGTTCCACGAGTCGTGATCGGGCTGATTGGTGCCGTGGGAGTCGGTGCCGTCCCCCAGCATCGCCGAGTCGGTCCCGAAGACCACGCGGCCAGCGCCGACGCTCACGGCGCCGATGATGATCCCGGAGCTCGGGTTCGGCGCGTCGTCGGTGAGGATGAGGCCCTGCGCGCCGGCGTTCTTGCCGGTGAGGTGGGCGGTGCTGCCGACGTAGAGGCCGATCTTGTCGACCACCCCGTTCGGGCCCTTGATCACCGGATGCGTGGGGGCCTCGACGCGGGTGAGCGGGGTGAGGATGTCGACGTCCACCTCGTCGAAGCGGAAGCCGAAGGGATCGGGGCCCTGCGGGTTGTCGTCGAAGAGATCGTTGAAGACGCCGACGGCGCTCCAGCCGTTGCCGTCGCGATCGGCCGACACGTGATTGGCGATCATCAGGAGGCCGCCGCCCCCGGCGACGAAGTCGAGGAGCGCGGACTTCTCGGCGCTCGCCATCGGCCGGCTCGGCTCGATGACCACGAGGACGTCGTACTGCGAGAGGTCCTGCGGGTTCTTCCCGTCCCCGTGGGTGAGCGCGCCGCCCCAGGCGGTGAGGGTCTCGATCCGATGCCCTTGCTGGTGGAGGGCGAAGGCGAAGGAGGAGAGGGCGCCGTCCCAGTCGCCGCGGGTGAGCGGGTTCGACGGGACCGGGAGGCGGCCCCAGGGATCGACGACCCAGTCGGAGTTCGGCGCAGCTGCGGCGGTCTCGTCGAGGGTGAGGTCGAAGAGGATCCGCAGCGATCCCGGCGGCGGCGTGCACGAGGGGTCGTCGATCACGCAGTCGAAGTCGTCGCAGTCGACGTGACCGTCGCCGTCGCCGTCGACCCCCGTCCCGCACTCGCTCTCCGAGCGCGGCTGGACGCAGACGTTGAGGAACGCGTTCTTGCGGCAGTCGGGGTCCGCGCAGTCGGCCTTGCCGTCGCCGTCGTCGTCCTGGCCGTTGGCGCAGCGAGCCGGGCTGCTCTCGTAGATCGCTAGCCCGCCGCAGACGATCACCGCCGGGTTCCGCGAGCAGGTGAAGTCGTCGCAGTCGATGTAGCCGTTGTCGTCGTTGTCCGCGCCGTCCTTGCAGGTGACGTCGTTGGTCTCGGTCGACCACGGGTAGGGGTTCTTGCCCTCGGCCGGCGGCGGCCCCTGCGGGATCGGCTCGCCGGTGGTCGAGCCCGCGCTCCCGCTCTCGCTGCCGTCGGTCGCGGCCGTGGTGGCCGACGTCGAGGCGCTCGCGCTCCCGGACGCCGCGCCGCTCGTGGACGAGGTCGACGAGGTGCCCTCGGTCGCGGTGCCCTCGGTGAAGCGCCCGAGGCACGCGACGGGCACGAGGCCGACCAGGACCCACCAGGACGTCGCGCGACGCTGCTTCTCCCGCATGCTCACCCCTCTGTCGGTCTATCGGAGGTGGCGGGCGCGAGCAAGGGGCGATCCTCGAGCAGGCGGGGCCAGGCCCAACCGAGGCGAGCGAGGAGCTGGGTCCAGGCCTCGTCCGGGCCAGCCTCCAGCGCCCTCAACGCGCCGCTGTAGGGGTCCTCGTACGTGAGGCGGGCGGCGTGGAGGAGGAGGCGCGAGGTGGCGAAGTGGTCGCGGAAGAGGCGGTTGTGGCGGCCCTCGCCGTGGGTGGTGTCGCCGAGGATCGGGTGGCGAAGGTGGGCGCAGTGCTGACGGAGCTGGCGCCAGCGGCCGCCGTGCGGGCGGAGCTCGACCAGCGAGTAGCGGGCGCTCGGATAGCGACCCACCGCGATCGGCACCTCGACGAGGGCGCGCCGCCAGAGCTCGGTGCGAGCGTCGCGGAGCGGCGCGCCGGGCTCGTCGCCGTCGCGGACCGGGCTCTCGACGAGCGCGACCTCGGGCGCGTAGCCGCGGACCACCGCGAGGTAGCGCTTGTCCACCCGATGCGCCGCGAAGACGCCCGCGAGGCGGGCCGCGGCGCCCGAGCTGCGGCCGAAGACGATCACGCCCGAGGTCGGTCGATCGAGGCGATGGACCGGATAGACCCACGCACCGATCTGATCGCGGAGCCGCTGGACCAGCGCCTCCTCGCGGCGATCGGCCATCCCCCCGCGATGGACCAGGAGACCGGCGGGCTTGTCGACCGCGACGTAGTGATCGTCGACGTAGAGGATCGTGAGGTCGCTGGCCATCCGGCCTCACTCCCCGTCATCGGCGTGATCGAGGCCGATCGAGCGCGCGCAGGCCCGGCGGAGCTCGGCGTGGTCACGCCGCCACTCGGGGCGAGCGTCCATTCGCCACGCCTCGACCGGGATCTGACCCCGGCGCGCCAGCTCGCGGTGGAGCCGATACTCATCCGCCGGCTCGCGCGAGAAGGGGAAGGGGTTGCGGTGCCGCTCGTCGCGGAGCCGCGGATAGGTCGCGTCATCGGTGGCGATGAGCTCGAGGAGCTCACCGCCGCGTCGCTCCATGTGATCGAGGAACGCCGGGTCGTGAGGTCCGAGGCTCGCCCGCGCCGACGGCTCGCGCCGGACCCATTTCGCCCAGTCGAAGCCGTAGACGAAGTCGTGTACGTAGCGGAAGCGGATCGCCGTGCGCCCGCCGTAGAGCCGATGGAGACCCGCGATCCGGCTCGAGAGCGCGGCGATGAGGGCCTCACCGCCCGCCCCCTCCACCCGCGCGCGGCCGAGGAGATCGGCGGCGATGAAGTCGAAGTCCCAGAAGACATTGCCCGGGAAGGCCGCCAGGGCAGCCTCGGCGATCGCCGCGAGCCCGTCGGCGAGCGGCGCCGCCAGGCCGCTGACCGCGTCGGCGTGGCAGAGGCCCGACCAGACCTCGAGGAGCGTGTGCGCGCGGAGCCTCGCCGGATCGAGGGTCGCGCGCGCTGGCGTGGCCGCCTCGATCGCCGCGTCGACCGCCGCCAGACGGTGCCACGCGTCGGCGAGGACGCTCATCCCACCCCCCCGCGGAGGAGCCCGACGAGCACGAGCGCGAGCGCGAAGACGACGGTCGCCAGCGCCACGCCGCGGTTGAGAACCTTCTTGTACGCGCGGATCGCCGCGAGCTGGTGGGTGCGAGCGGCCGCCGAACGGGCGTGGACATCCCGGAGATGCACGACCAGAACGACCAGCGGCGGCAGGGCGACCCACACGCCGAGCGCCGGGTCGATCGCGCGACCGGCCAACGCCCAGAGGATCGCCCCCGCCGAGAGGAGCCCCTCCGCCGCCGAGCGCGTGAACGCGTTGCCGAAGCGGGTGACGAAGGTCGTCTTGCCCCCACGGCGGTCGCTCACCTCATCCGCGAGCCCCGACGCCAGCGCCGACGCCAGCGCGAGGAGGGCGAGGCCCGGCAGCACCAGGGCGGCCAGCGCGAGCCCTCCCGCCCCGCCCTGGAGGAACGCGCCGTACCCCGGCAGGAGCACGCCGACGCCGACCATCTCCAGGAACTCCCCGCCGCCGCGGTAGTTCAGGCGGAGCGGCGGCAGCGAGTAGGCGGCGAAGCACGCAAAGCACACGAGCGCCCCCGCGGTCGCCCCCGTCTGGCCGAGCCCGACCTCCGCGAGCGCCCCCACCGCGAGGCTCAGGACCGCCGCGCCCAGCCCCGCGAGGAGCACCGCCTGCGCGCCCAGCAATCGATCCGGGATCGTCTTCGGCGAGCACTCCACCGGATAGAGGCTCCGCTTGAGCGCGTCGACCCGCTGATCGGCGTAGTCGTTCAGGAGGACGATCGCCGCCGCCAGCGCCCCCGAATGCAGGATCGCGAGCGCCGCCGCGCCGAGCCCGAGGTGACCCGTCGCCGCGACCGCAAGACCCTGCCCCATCACCATCGGCGCCAGGAGCTTCGGCCACCCCTCCAACTTGAGGGCGGCGAGCCATCGGCGGGGCCGCGGAAGCTCGGAAGGCTCGGGGCGGATCACGGCGGCCATGGTGCATCAAAGCGCGCGGCGGGGCGACCGCGAATCCGCGGCGAGTGCCCTTGCGGTAGCCCCCACCGCCGACGTAGCGTCGCCTCTCATGCAGCAGCCTCGCCCCCGCGGCCTCGCCCCGCGACGCGCCGGCGCCCTCGCGCTCGCCGCGCTGACGCTCGCCTGCGCGAAGCCCAAGGCCACATCCGCGCCCCCTCCGTCGCCCGCCGCGGCCACCGCGGAGGCCACCCCTGCGCCCGCGATCACCAAGGCCACCCCGCCTCGCCCCGCCGGCCCGCCGATCCTCCTCCGCGGCGCCAGGGTGATGACCGCCACCGGCACGATCCTCGACCGCGGCGATCTCCTCATCGAGGGCGAGACCATCACCGCGCTCGGCCCCGAGATCGCCGCCCCCGCCGGCGCCACCGTCATCGATCTCGCCGGCAAGGTCGTCACCCCCGGCATCATCGACACCCACTCGCACATGGGCGTCTACCCGGCCCCCGGCTTCACCGCCCACGGCGACGGCAACGAGATGGTCGCCCCCAACACCGCCTACGCCCGCGCCGCCGACGGCTACTGGCCGCAGGATCCCCAGCTCGAGCGCGCCCGCGCCGGCGGCGTCACCGTCGCCCAGATCCTCCCGGGCTCCGCCAACCTCTTCGGCGGCCGCACCTTCACCGTCCGCCTGATCCCCGGGGCCCGCAGCGCCGAGGACGCCCGCTTCCCCGGCGCCCCCGAGGGCCTCAAGATGGCCTGCGGCGAGAACCCCAAGCGCGTCTACGGCGGCAAGGCGGGCCCGCAGACCCGCATGGGCAACGTCCACGGCTACCGCGACGCCTTCCAGAAGGCCACCGAGTACCGCCGCGCCCGCGCCAAGTACGACAAGAGCCTCGCCGAGTGGGAGGGCGGCAAGAAGAAAGACGACAAGGGCCAGCCGATCGAGCGCCCCGAGCCGCCCGCCCGCGACTTCGCCCTCGAGACCCTCGCCGGCGTCCTCGCCGGCGACATCCTCGTCCACAACCACTGCTACCGCGCCGACGAGATGCTCCTCATGCTCGACCTGGCGCGCACCTACGGCTTCACCATCCGCTCCTTCCACCACGCCGTCGAGGCCTACAAGATCGCCGACCGCCTCGCCGAGGCCGGCACCGCCTCCTCGATCTGGGCCGACTGGTGGGGCTTCAAGGCCGAGGCCTTCGACGGCGTCCGCGAGAACGCCGCCCTCCTCGAGCAGGCCGGCGCCCGCGCGATCATCCACTCCGACTCGCCGGTCGGCATCCAGCGACTCAATCAAGAGGCCGCCAAGGCGATGCACGCCGGCCGCCGCGCCGGCATCGCCATCACCGACGACCAGGCCCTCCGCTGGATCACCATCAACCCCGCGTGGGCGCTCGGCATCGACGCCAAGACCGGCACCCTCGAGGCCGGCAAGCTCGCCGACGTCGTCGTCTGGAGCGGCGACCCCTTCAGCGTCTACAGCAAGGCCGAGCGGGTCTTCATCGCCGGCGAGCTGGTCTACCACCGCGGCGTCTACGAGCCCCGCACCGACTTCGAGCTCGGCCTCCGCCCCGGCGACGTCACCGGCGAGGCCAAGGGGGTGACCCGATGAGCGCCCGCACCTGCGACCCCTCCCGCCGCGCCTTCCTCGGCGGCGGCCTCGGCCTGGCCTTCACGACATGTCTCGGCGGACACACCTCTCGGGCCCACGCCGCTCCCCCGCCAGCCGCCCCCGTCATCGCCCTCGTCGGCGCCGAGCTCCACGTCGGCGACGGCGCCGTCATCAAGGACGCCGTCGTCACCGTCATCGGCGAGACGATCGCCGACGTCGGCGGCCCCGACCGCCGCGCCCGCCTCCCCGCCGGCGCCGCCGTCGTCGACCTCGCCGGCAAGCTCCTCACCCCCGGCTTCATCGCCGCCGACACCGCCCTCGGCCTCGTCGAGATCGACCTCGAGCCCAGCACCCGCGACGACTCGCTCGGCGTCGGCGACCCCGTCCACGCCGCCTACGACGCCGCCGCTGCCCTCCAGGCGGGCTCGAGCCTGATCCAGGTCCAGGCGATCGAGGGGATCACCAGCGCCGCCGTCACCCCGGGCGGCGGCTTCCTCAGCGGCCAGGTCGCCTGGATCGACCTCGTCCACGGCGACCGCGAGCGGATGCTCGTCCGCCCCCGGATCGCCGCCCGGGGCGCCCTCGGCCAGGCCTACGCGGGCTCGCGCGCGGCGACCCTCGCCAAGCTCCGCGAGGTGCTCGCCGACGCCCGCCTCTACCGCGCCCGCCGCGGCGACCACGAGCGCGCCCAGCTCCGCGAGCTCGCCGCTCACCCCCGCGACCTCGAGGCCCTCTTCCCGGTCCTCGACCGCAAGGTCCCGCTCGTGCTCGCGGCCGAGCGTGAGAGCGACATCGCGGCCGCGGTCGACCTCGCCCGCGAGGAGAAGCTCCGGATCACGCTGGTCGGCGCCGGCGAGGCGTGGAAGCTCGCGCGCCGCCTCGCCGACGCCAAGATCCCCGTCATCGTCCAGCCCACCTCCAACCTCCCTGGCAGCCTCGACTCGCTCGGCGCCCGCCTCGACAACGCCGCCCTCCTCGCCGACGCCGGCGTCGACGTGGCGATCGCCACCTTCGGCGCCCCTCACAACCTCCGCAACGTCGCCCAGGAGGCAGGGATCGCCGTCGCCAACGGCCTCGCGTGGGAGCGCGCCCTCACGGCCACCACCCTCGCGGTCGCGCGCGCCTACGGCATGGAGGCCAGCCACGGCTCGGTGAGCCGCGGCAAGGTCGCCAACCTCGTGGTCTGGGACCACGATCCCTTCGAGCTCTCGTCCTTCCCGCGGCAGGTCTACATCCGCGGCCAGGCGATCCCCATGGTCTCGCGCCAGACCCTCCTCCGCGAGCGCTACCGCGATCCCGCCCGCCCTCGCCGCTGACCGGCTGGGGGCGCCGGCCATCGGCGAAAAATACCCGGCCCCCTCCCCGCGTGGTATCCGATCTACAGATGACCAGCTTCGACAAAGCTCCGGTGTTCTCGTGGTACCGCGACCACAACGGCCTCATCTACACCTCGGGGCACGCGGCGGTCGACGTCGAGTCGCGCCACATGGAGCGCGGCGACCTCATGCACGAGGCGGAGGTCACCCTGGGCAACCTGAAGCGCACCCTCGAGGCCGCCGGCTCGGGCCTCGATCGGGTCCTCAAGGTCACCGTCTACCTCACCGACATGAGCTTCTACGCCGCCTTCAACCACCTCTACGCCCGCTACTTCCCGGGCCCGCGGGTCCCCGCCCGCACCTGCGTCGAGGTCTCGCGGCTCCCCTACAACTTCAAGATCGAGATCGAGGCGATCGCCCACACCTGAGCGTCGGGTCTCCCCGAGCGCCTCGGCCAGAGACGACGACCCCCGGGGATCGCGTGCGATCGCCGGGGGTCGAGCGTCTCCTCGCGGGCTCGCCGAGGAGTTCTTTTGGAGTGGAGGCGCCGGGAGTCGAACCCGGGTCCGGAAGCCATCAGGCGTGGCCTCTACGTGCGTAGTCGGTGGACTTGATTTAGGCGCGGAGCATGCCCGCCGACAGGCCCTCTCCGCACCGATCCCCTGGTCTCACCGACGGGTCGGGGCACCCCGCCGGCCAGCCCCCTGTAATAACACCCCATCTCCTACTGGGAGCACCTCGGAGGGGGGTGTCGCCGGTTCTTAGGCGGCGAGGGCCATCTGGCCGTAGTTGCTGTCGTTGGCAGCTGTGTTTTCCCGCTCGTTTTATCGCGGAGAACGAGATCCGCGGCACGCAACCGACACGTTCAGAACCCCCGTCGAAACCGTATCACCCCCGTTTGGTTGGCTCGCTTCGCCCAGGCGACGAGGTGCCTGGGCGACCGCCGGAGTATGCGCCCGCGCCCCTGGGCCCGCAAGGCCGGCGGCCCGCCCGCCCCGCCTCGCGCCTCGCCGATCCCGCCGAAAAACCCCGCAGAGTTGCGCCCCCGCGCCCTGGCCGCCTACGATCGCCCCGCGCGATGCCCAGCGACGCGACACCGCCCCCACGAGGGCCCGCGGCCCCGTCCCCCGGGTCGTCCCGTCGCGCCTACCTCGTCGTGCTCGCCGGCGATCGCATGGGCGAGACCTTCCAGCTCGGCGGCGGCCCCACCGCGATCGGCCGCGGCCTCCAGGCCGAGGTTCGGATCAACGACGAGGGAATATCCCGGATCCACGCGCACGTCGTCCCCCAGGGCGACGTGTACTACCTCACCGACGCAGGCTCGACCAACGGCACCTTCGTCGGCGGCACCAAGGTCGATCGCTACCCCCTCCTCGAGGGCGACCGGATCCAGCTCGGCGCCACCTCGGTCCTCAAGTTCACCTACCGCGACGACAGCGAAGAGGAGCTCCAGCGGCGCCTCTATGAGTCCGCCCTCCGCGACCGCCCCACCGGTCTCTTCAACCGCGGCTACCTGATGAGCCGCCTCGAGAGCGACGTGGCGATCGCCCTCCGCCAGGGCCGCCCCCTCGCGCTCGTCCTCCTCGCCGTCGACGGCTTCGCCCTGCGCTGCGCGACCGACGGCGCCGCCGCCGGCGAGGCGCTCCTCCGCGAGCTCGGCCAGCGCTCGCAGGCCCTCGTCCGCGAGGACGACGTCCTCGCCCGCTTCGGCCAGGACGAGCTCGGCCTCATCTGCCGCGGCGTCGACGCCATGCGGGCCGCCCGCCCCGCCCAGCGGATCCTCAGCGCCGCCTCCGCGACGCCCCTCACCGTCGGTGACAAAACCATCTCGATCACCCTCTCCCTCGGCGTCGCCGACCTCGCGCTCCTCCGCGAGCCCACCGCCGAGGCCCTCGCCGCCGCCGCCGACACCGCCCTCGAGCTGGCCCGCCGCGCCGGCGGCAACCGGGTCGCCATCTACGACCCCGAGAACGAGGCCACCCACCACACCTGACCCATGGGCAACGTCGACCAACGCACCTCCTCGTCAGCGCGGACGCGGCCCCTCCCGCGGGTCCTCGCCCTCGCCCTCCTCCTCGCCGCCTGCCGCTCCGAGACCGGCACCCCGCCGCCCCTCTACACGGCCGCCGGCGACTCCGGCGCCGAGGCCCCGCCGCCCCCCACCGAGCGACCTGGCGAGCCAGTCGCCGCTCCTCACCGCGACCTCTGGTTCCCCGCCGGCCCCGGCCGCGACGCCATCCTCGCCCGCGAGCGCGGCGACCACGAAGGCGCCGTCGCCCTCCTCGACGGCCTCCTCGCCGACCCGGCCACCGCCGCCGACGACCGCGGCGCCGCCCTCTACCTCCGCGCCCTCGAGGACATCCGCGCCGGCCGCCACGGCGCCGCCGCCGAGCGCCTCGCCGACGCCCGCAAGGCCCCCGGCCTCGCCGCCCTCGACGCCCGGCTCCGCCTCCTCGAGGCGCAGGCCCTCCTCGACTCCGGCCAGGCCGGAGCTGCCCTCGAGGTCCTGTCCCAAGTGCCAGTCGAGGGGGCGATCGCCGGCGCCGCCCTGATCGCCACCGCCGACGCCCGCCAGCGCACCTCCGACCGCGCCGGCGCCCGCGACGCCTACGAGCGCTTCCTCCGCGACTTCGAGAAGTCCCCGCGCCGCCACGAGGCCCGGATGAAGCTCGCCCGGATGCTCGCCGCCGGCACCGACCCCGCCGAGCTCCGCCGCGCCCTCGAGCTCTACGAGCGCGTCGCCCTCGACGTCCCCCTCAGCGACTTCGGCCAGGAGGCCACCGCCGCCCTCCCCGATCTCGAGGCCCGCCTCGGCGGCCCGCGGGCGCTCGCCGCCCAGCTCGAGGCCGGCCGTCAGCGCGCCCTCGCCCGCCTCAAGGACCTCCTCGACCGCGGCCGCTACGAGGCGCTCCTCAAGGAGGCCGACGCCTTCCTCCGCACCGCCAAGCTCCCCCACCTCGACCGCTGCCAGGCGCTCTTCCTCAAGGCCTCCGCGGTCTTCAAGCAGCGGAAGCGCGCCGACGCCCGCCCCAAGTACGAGGTGGCCGCCGGCGAGTGCAAGAAGGCCGGCGACCAGGACACCGAGGTCCGCGCCCGCTACCAGGCCGGCCGCGGCCGCTACGCCGAGGGCGCCTACGAGAAGGCCGCCCGCGACTTCGAGGCCCTCGCCCGCGACTACCCGGCCCACAGCTACGCCGACGACGCCCTCGTCCTCGCCGGCGAGTCCTGGGCGGAGGCCGACGACCACGAGCGCGAGCGCCAGGCCTACGAGCGGGCCCTCGCGATCGGCGGCGACATGGCCGCCGAGGCCCGCCGTCGCCTCATCGTCCGCGCCTTCGTCGACAAGCGCTTCACCGACGCGCTCGAGCTCACCGACCGCGGGCTCGAGGCGCCGCCCGCCGACCTCGTCGAGCGCGCCAAGCTCCACTACTACCGCGGCCGCAGCCTCCAGCGACTCGGCCGCGACGCCGACGCCGCCGCCGCCTGGGAAGAGGCGCTCCGCCAGGCCCCCCTCTCTTACCCCGCGATCCAGGCCCTCTCGCGCCTCCGCGACCTCGGCGACGACCCCCTCGCCCGCGGCCTC
>WBZL01004932.1_pt1:0-10000 | contig 11275 bp, 7 predicted proteins | sample 5204291 | NCBI WGS metagenome assembly WBZL01 (sample SAMN12344345, study PRJNA552823) | activated sludge metagenome | biome: Activated sludge suspended growth; feature: Nitrification reactor; material: Wastewater; isolation source: activated sludge from nitrification reactor of wastewater...
GTTGGTACTCGTGCATGGGTAGCGCATCCCGATGGCGGAAGCCGATTGTGCTGGACCTTGGCTTGCGGCAAAAGCGCCAATTCGCCGGGGCCACAAGAAAAGTCTGCTGTTCCCGTGTCGCGTTCGGGTAGGCTTGAGGCTGATCCCCTGATTTGCATTCCCGCACCATGCGCATCATCAGCTTCAACGCCAATGGCATTCGCTCCGCTGCCAGCAAGGGTTTTTTCGAGTGGCTCAAGGAACAGAAGGCGGATGTCACCTGCATCCAGGAGACCAAGGCGCAGGAGGATCAGTTGGGCGATGAGGTGTTCCGCCCGCGCGGCCACCAGAGGTTCTTCAAGGATGCATCGACCAAGAAGGGCTACAGCGGCGTGGCGATCTATTCAAGGATCCAGCCCGATGAGGTGAGGACGTCCCTTGGCTGGGCGCCGTTCGATGATGAAGGCCGCTACATCGAGGCGCGTTTCGGCAAGCTCAGCGTGGTCTCGCTCTATCTTCCTTCAGGCTCGTCCGCCGAGCATCGCCAGGACTTCAAGTTCGAGGTAATGGCGTGGTTTCGTCCCATCCTCGATGGTTGGCTGCGCAGCGATCGTGACTACGTACTTTGCGGTGACTGGAACATCGTGCGCAGCGAATTGGACATCCGCAACTGGAAGTCGAACCAGAAAACCTCGGGGTGCCTGCCGGCCGAACGCGAATGGATGAACGGGTTGTGTGCGGATCCGGCAAGCCGCGAAGCCGCTTGGGTGGACGCCTATCGCGAGCTGCATCCGCAAGGACAGGCATATACCTGGTGGAGCAACCGCGGTGCTGCCCGCGCCAAGGACGTTGGCTGGCGCATCGACTACCAGTTGGCAACGCCATCGTTGCGCAGCCGCCTCACGGCTTGCTCAATCGAGAGAGCGCAGCAATTTTCCGACCACGCGCCATTTTCCGTGGACTACAGCGGAGCCTTGCGCGGATGACTGCTGCCGATTCGCGCTACCGGGGCCTGCGCGGCATTCTGGGTGCGTTCGGCACGCCCGCTGCCGGCACCATGCTGTTTCTTGGTTTTGGATCCGGCCTGCCGTTCCTGCTGGTGGGTTATACCTTGTCCATCTGGCTGCGCGAGGGCGGCCTGGAACTGAGCACGATCGGCCTGCTCAGCTACATCAGCATGTTTTATGTGTTCAAGTTTTTCTGGGCGCCGCTCATCGACCGCTGGAATGCACCACTGTTGGGCGGTTTGGGGCGACGACGGGGCTGGCTGGTGCTGGCGATCCTTGTTCTTGCATTTGCCTTGCTCGGCATGGCGGTCACCGGCCCGGAACGCCTGGCATCGATGGCATGCCTGGCAGCCCTGGTCGCCTTTGCAGGGGCAACCCAGGACACGGTGGTGGATGCCTATCGCATCGAGATTGCACCGACGGACGCGCAAGCCGCGCTGGCCGCCACCTACACCCTGGGCTATCGATTCGGCTACATCCTGTCCGGAGCCGGCGCCTTGTACATCGCCGCCTTCGCGAGCTGGCGGGTGGCGTACTTCAGCATGGCGGCGGCCATGCTGCTGCCGTTGGCGGCGACACTGCTCGCGAGGGAACCGGATCAGATCCGGTCGCATGCGCGAAAGAGCATTCACCAGGCTTTTATCGACCCGTTCAGCGATTTCTTCCGCCGCCATGGCATGAGCTTGGCCGTCGTCTTGCTGGTGTTCGTCGGCCTGTACAAATTGCCCGACCAGATGCTCGGGGTGATTGCCGGGCCGTTCTACATCGATACCGGCTACAGCAAAGCCGAGATTGCAACCGTGTCCAAACTGTATGGCGTGTGGATCGGAATCGGGGGCGCCTTCCTGGGTGGGATTTCGGTGGCTGTGCTGGGACTGAAGCGTTCCTTGCTGCTGGGTGGACTGGGATTGGCCCTGTCGAATCTGCTGTACCTGCTGATGGCCCTGCATCCGGGTGAGACCTGGGCCTTCGTGGCGGCGATTTCCGGTGACAACGGAGCGCTCGGGTTTGCCGGCGTGGTGCTCATCGCATTCCTCTCCGGCTTGACCAGCAGGGAATACACGGCAACCCAGTATGCCCTGCTGGTATCGCTGGCCAACCTGCCGGGCAAATTCATTGGTGGCGTTTCGGGGTTTCTGGTCGAAGACCTCGGTTGGGGCTACAGTGGGTTCTTCGTGTTCAGCTGTCTGTCCATCATTCCGACCCTGTTCCTGTTGGCGTGGCTGTGGCGGCGCATTGATCCTCCCGCCAAATCCAGTGCCTGATTTCGTCGACATTGAATCGGCCTGCGCTGCAACGTCTGGAAAACGAGTCTTTCTTGCGCGAATATCCGGGCATGACGGATTTTCTGATCCAAAGTATCGATCGGGTGACCCTGGAGCGGCTTGAATTGCTGGCCGGGGAACGCGGGTGGTCGACGAACGACACCGCGCTTCGCGCATTGCGCTATGCCCTGGGCCTCAGCAGCGAACCGGTGATCGGTCGTGACCGACAGGACATCGCCACCATGCGTGGCGTTTGGAACCAGCTCGAGAACCAGGCCTTTTCCGAAGCCATGGATGCCTTTCGCAAGGTGGATTCCGGGCCATCATTCGAGACGTTGCCGAAGTCGGGCAAATAGTCTTTCTAGAATGAAGGAGGAAGATGTACCGCTCCCAGCATGCGCGCGCCGGCGGCGCCGGTGACACGGGCGAGATCAACCGGGCGTTCGGCGATTCGTTCCCGCGCCAGCCATGCAAACAGGATGGCTTCCACGTAATCGGGATCAACGCCCACGGCAGCCACGCTCTGCACTGAACGTGGTGCCAAGGCCAGTGTGAGTGCATCCATCAGCGCGCGGTTGTGCACGCCACCGCCACAGACGAAAACGTGTTCGATCCGCACGGGCTGTGAGTTCAGGCAATCGGCAATGGAGCGCGCGGTCAATGCCAACAAGCTGGCCTGCACATCAACTGCACGCACGTTGCGTTGGCCAAGCTGCGCATCCAGCCAGTCCAGGTTGAAGTATTCACGGCCGCTGCTTTTGGGTGCTGGCATGCGGAAATAGGGATCGCCAAGCAACGCAGTCAGCAGTGCGTCGTCGACCGTACCCGAACGAGCCCACGCGCCATCCTGATCGCATGCCGAGCCGTTGTGCCGTGCGTTCCATGCATCCAGCAGGCAGTTGGCGGGCCCGGTGTCGAATCCGGCCATCGAGGCATCGGTGGAGAGCAGGGTCAGATTGGCGATCCCGCCCAAATTGAGCACCGCACATGGCCGTTGCGCGTCGAACAATCTGGCGTGCAAGGCGGGAGCCAGCGGAGCGCCCTGCCCGCCTGCGGCGACATCGGCGCGCCTGAAATCGGCAACGGTGGTGATTCCGGTGCGTTCGGCAATGACCGCGGGGTCACCGATCTGCATGGAAAAAGGATGCGGTCCATTCGGGCGATGGCGCACGGTCTGGCCGTGCGATCCAATAGCCACGATTGGCTCCGGGGAGCTGCCGATGAGGCGAAGCGCTGCCGCGGCGAACTGCTCGCCAACGGCCACATCGAGCGCGCCGAGTTCATCCAGGGAAATGCGTGCATCCGCCGAGGTCAGCGAGAGCAGGCGAGCGCGCAGTTCTTCGGGATACGCATGGGTCAGCGTCGACAAGACTTGCAGGCCCGGTTCGAAACGAACCAGTGCGGCGTCGATGCCATCCGCGCTGGTTCCCGAAATCAGGCCCAGGAATAGCCCGGACATCGGATCGTTAATTCCGCTGGGCCAGGTGGATGGCTTCGATGGTGCGCAGGCGTGCCAGCAGGGTCGAGGAATTCTTGCGGAAAACCGCAAGCTCGCTCGCCGGCAGCGGCTCTTCCTTGGGCAGGGTCACCTTGAGCGGATCACGGTGCGTGCCGCCGACGCGAAATTCATAGTGCAGGTGCGGACCACTTGCCAGCCCGGTCATGCCGACGTAACCAATGACCTGCCCCTGGCTGACGTGCTGGCCGACTCTCGCGGATGCGAAGCGCGACATGTGTCCGTACAGCGTTGTGTATTTGCCCTGGTGCTGAAGGATCACGACATTCCCGTAACCATTCTTCTTGCCGCGGAAAATCACCTTGCCGGCACCCGCGGCACGGATCGGGGTGCCGCTGGGTGCGGCATAGTCGACGCCGCGGTGGGCACGCATCTTGCCGAGGATGGGATGCATGCGTCCGCTGCTGAATCGGGACGAGATGCGCGTGAACTCAACGGGCGTGCGCAGGAATGCCCTGCGCAAGGGGCGACCGTCTTCGTTGTAGTACAGGGTTTCGCCCTTGGCGTTGGTGTGGCGGATGGCGGTGAAGCGTTTACCCTGGTTGATGAAGGTGGCGGCCAATACTTCTCCGGAACGCAATTGCTCGCCGTCGCGATAGACCTGATCGTAGATGACGCTGAAGCTGTCGCCTTCGCGCAAGTCACGCGCAAAATCGATGTCGTAGCCGAATGCGTTTGCCAGCTTCAAGGTCATGCGGTCGCTCATGCCCGCCTGGTCACCGGCTTCGAAGAGTGAGCTGGTGATGACGCCGTGTGCAATCTGCACGCGCCGTTCAACGGCACGATCCTGCACGGTTTCCACTGGATTGCCGTCACCAAAGCCCAGCGTCACGCGCGTGGATTCATCCCGGTCAAAGCGCAGGGCCCGCAAGGTGCCAGCGGCATCCAGGTCAAACGCAAACTCGTCTCCGGGCCGGATCTGGCGCAACGCAGTCGCATCGGTTTGGGCATCCAATGCTTGCTGAAGAATGTCCGCACCCAGTCCCAGCGAGCGGAAAATGTCCGAGAGGGTCTGGCCTGCCTCAACCGTGACGACCCGCCAGTTGCCATTCGCGGCGCTGTCGGCAGCCAATGTGGCAATGTCGGCATCTTCGGCAGCTACGGCAGGAAGTGGCGGCAATTCCAGCTTCAGCGTGGTCAGCGCAGACTCATCCGGGTCGCTTCGTGTCGCACTGGCAAAGGTCGGCATGATGACGCCGACAACCAGGGTCACCAGAACGGCGCAGGCGCCGAGCACCCAATGTTCGCGTCGCCAAGTTGAAGGGGCGGTTGCTACACTGCGCAGCAGAACCCAAGTCTGGCCGCGCAGTTTTGCGCGTCCGTTCGACGCAAGGGCGGGACCTTCAGTGGCCGATGTGCGCGCAGAGTCGCTCGCGTTGTGGGAGGGCGTGTTGGTCTCGGTCACAATCGCGTTCCGGCGGGTGGCGACGTACCATAACGGCGCCCCCGGAGTGTCGTCAACGCCAATGATGGCGCGGGTTTGCGCGCTATTCGTCGATTAACGAACAATTAACCTACCCATCACTTTTGTGGGCGGACGCAGGGCAATCCACCGAACTGCGACCGCTGGATTGCCGAGGATTCAATGACCGACATTCAAGCCGCCATGGACCTGATCGGGCGCGGCGCAGAGGAAATCATCAAAACCGAAGAATTGCAGGCGAGATTGGCCTGCGGGCGACCGCTTCGAATCAAGGCCGGTTTTGACCCGACTGCACCGGATCTGCACCTCGGCCATACCGTTCTGCTGAACAAGATGCGCCAGTTCCAGGAGCTTGGACATCAGGTGATTTTCCTGATCGGCGACTTCACCGGCATGATCGGCGATCCGACCGGGAAAAACGTCACGCGCAAGCCGCTCACCCCGCAAGACATCGAAAACAATGCGAGGACCTACGCCGATCAGGTGTTCAAGGTGCTGGATCGTGAGCGCACCGAAGTCCGCTTCAATTCCGAATGGTTCGGCAAGATGACGGCCGCCGACATGGTCAAGTTGGCAGGGCAATACACGGTTGCGCGCATGCTCGAACGCGATGATTTCTCCAAGCGTTATGCCGCCCAGCAGTCCATCTCGATCCACGAATTCCTCTACCCGTTGGTGCAGGGCTACGATTCCGTGGCGCTCAAGGCGGATGTCGAACTCGGCGGTACCGACCAGAAATTCAATCTGCTCATGGGGCGTGGGCTGCAGGAGCATTTCGGCCAGCCGGCGCAAATCGTGTTGACCATGCCGTTGCTGGAAGGGTTGGACGGTGTTGCCAAGATGTCCAAGTCTCTCGGCAATTACATCGGCATCAACGAGCCGGCCATCGACATCGTCACCAAGACACTGAAAATCGGCGACGACCTGATGTGGCGCTGGATCGAATTGCTCAGTTTCGACATATCGCTTGCAGAGCTTTCCCAGCTCAAGCGCGACGTGGATTCCGGGCAACTCAACCCACGTGATCTGAAGCTGCGTCTCGCCCGCGAGCTTGCTGCGCGCTTCCATGATTCTGTCGTGGCAGAACAGGCAATTGCAGGATGGAATGCCGTCGTGCGCGGGCAGGGCGACACGTCCCAGTTGGCCATAGAAGAAATCGTTGTCCCGGCCACCGGCATTCGTTTGTCGGCGCTGCTGACGGCCTGCGGCCTGGCCTCCAGCAACTCCGAAGCAAATCGCAAGCTCAAGGAAAACGCGGTTCGAATCGATTCGATCGTGGTGGAAGATGGCCAGCAATTGCTCCTGCCCGGGTTCGAGGGCGTATTGCAGATTGGCAAGCGAAATTTTTCGCGCGTGCGCCTGATCAGCGCATGATCTGCCGAAAGGCATGGGTCGCAAGGGAGGATTCCTCCGTCTGGCTTTGATCCGGCTTTCGCGGCCCAGGCGCCGTCTAGCACACGCGCCCCCGAGGGGTTGGCGAGTTGGGGACAAAAAGACCGGTTTGGGGTGTTGACGGTCTGGAAAATGGTTGTATTATGTGCGGCTCGCTGGCGACGAAAGGTTGCTGGTGGCGGGTGCAAACCCGCTGGTTTGAATGATCTTTGACAGTGTGCGCAGGAATCTTGTGTGGGCGCCTTGCGGTGGATGATCAAGTCCAAAGCAATACGAGCGTCCAAGCAAGAATCAAGCAAAAGCTATAAGCCATAGTTTGAGATGCTTGGGTTAAACGTTCAGAAACACGCCGGGAGTTCGCTTCCGGCTACAGGTTCAACTGAAGAGTTTGATCCTGGCTCAGAGTGAACGCTGGCGGCAGGCCTAACACATGCAAGTCGAGCGGCAGCGCGTCCGACCACCCTCGGGTGGTCGGATGGCGGCGAGCGGCGGACGGGTGAGGAATGCATCGGAATCTGCCTCGTTGTGGGGGATAACGTAGGGAAACTTACGCTAATACCGCATACGACCTACGGGTGAAAGTGGGGGACCTTCGGGCCTCACGCGATGAGATGAGCCGATGCCGGATTAGCTAGTTGGCGGGGTAAAGGCCCACCAAGGCGACGATCCGTAGCTGGTCTGAGAGGATGATCAGCCACACTGGAACTGAGACACGGTCCAGACTCCTACGGGAGGCAGCAGTGGGGAATATTGGACAATGGGGGCAACCCTGATCCAGCCATGCCGCGTGTGTGAAGAAGGCCTTCGGGTTGTAAAGCACTTTTGTTGGGGAAGAAACCGGCCGGGTTAATACCCTGGTTGAATGACGGTACCCAAAGAATAAGCACCGGCTAACTTCGTGCCAGCAGCCGCGGTAATACGAAGGGTGCAAGCGTTACTCGGAATTACTGGGCGTAAAGCGTGCGTAGGCGGTTTGTTAAGTCTGCTGTGAAAGCCCTGGGCTCAACCTGGGAACTGCAGTGGATACTGGCGAGCTAGAGTGTGTCAGAGGATGGTGGAATTCCCGGTGTAGCGGTGAAATGCGTAGAGATCGGGAGGAACACCAGTGGCGAAGGCGGCCATCTGGGACAACACTGACGCTGAGGCACGAAAGCGTGGGGAGCAAACAGGATTAGATACCCTGGTAGTCCACGCCCTAAACGATGCGAACTGGACGTTGGGCACACTTAGGTGCTCAGTGTCGAAGCTAACGCGTTAAGTTCGCCGCCTGGGGAGTACGGTCGCAAGACTGAAACTCAAAGGAATTGACGGGGGCCCGCACAAGCGGTGGAGTATGTGGTTTAATTCGATGCAACGCGAAGAACCTTACCTGGCCTTGACATGTCCGGAATCCTGCAGAGATGCGGGAGTGCCTTCGGGAATCGGAACACAGGTGCTGCATGGCTGTCGTCAGCTCGTGTCGTGAGATGTTGGGTTAAGTCCCGCAACGAGCGCAACCCTTGTCCTTAGTTGCCAGCGAGTAATGTCGGGAACTCTAAGGAGACTGCCGGTGACAAACCGGAGGAAGGTGGGGATGACGTCAAGTCATCATGGCCCTTACGGCCAGGGCTACACACGTACTACAATGGTCGGTACAGAGGGTTGCGAGACCGCGAGGTGGAGCCAATCCCAGAAAGCCGATCTCAGTCCGGATCGGAGTCTGCAACTCGACTCCGTGAAGTCGGAATCGCTAGTAATCGCGAATCAGCATTGTCGCGGTGAATACGTTCCCGGGCCTTGTACACACCGCCCGTCACACCATGGGAGTGGGTTGCTCCAGAAGCAGGTAGCGTAACCGCAAGGGGCGCGCTTGCCACGGAGTGGTTCATGACTGGGGTGAAGTCGTAACAAGGTAGCCGTATCGGAAGGTGCGGCTGGATCACCTCCTTAAGAAGATGGCTTGAGCCACTTCAAGGCGTCCACACAAGAGACCTGCATGCTGTATTTCACGCGAAGTCCCTTTCGCGAAGAGCGCAGGATCAAGGCCGACCCTCCGTGGTCGGGCTCTTCACGAAAAGCCCGCTTCGCCCGGAGTTTGCTTCGGGAATCGAAGCGAGAACTGACAGAATGGGTCTGTAGCTCAGGTGGTTAGAGCGCACCCCTGATAAGGGTGAGGCCGGTGGTTCGAGTCCTCCCAGACCCACCACTATGGGGCCATAGCTCAGCTGGGAGAGCACCTGCTTTGCAAGCAGGGGGTCGTCGGTTCGATCCCGACTGGCTCCACCATCACGCAGTGAATACGGCACGCGCACACGAAAGCATTTGAAACGGACAGGCGTTGAGGCCTGTTTTGTGTTCTTTGAAAACTTGGGACGTAATAAGCGTTTTGGCTCGAACGAGTCGAACGTGTCGTTGAGGCAAGTAGGCGAAGTAATGAGAGAGTTGTTTGCGATGTGATCCTGAGGCGACTTGGGGTTATATGGTCAAGCGACTAAGCGCATACGGTGGATGCCTTGGCGGTCAGAGGCGAAGAAGGACGTGGCAGCCTGCGAAAAGTTCCGGGGAGCTGGCAACAAGCATTGATCCGGGAATGTCCGAATGGGGAAACCCCCTCCTTTTGGAGGATCCCGTGCTGAATACATAGGCACGTGGAGGCGAACTCAGGGAACTGAAATATCTAAGTACCTGAAGGAAAAGAAATCAACAGAGATTCCCCCAGTAGCGACGAGCGAACGGGGACTAGCCCAAAAGTTGCACAAGTTTTAGTGGAAGGGTCTGGAAAGGCCCGCCATAGACGGTGATAGCCCGGTACACGAAAGGGCTTGTGCGATGAAAGTGAGTAGGGCGGGGCACGAGAAACCCTGTCTGAACATGGGGGGACCATCCTCCAAGGCTAAATACTCCTGACCGACCGATAGTGAACCAGTACCGTGAGGGAAAGGCGAAAAGAACCCCGGAGAGGGGAGTGAAATAGAACCTGAAACCGTATGCGTACAAGCAGTCAGAGCCCGACCACTCAATCGCTTTGGAGCGATCATGTACTACTGTTATGTGCTGAGAAACGCGCAGAATCCGGACGAGTTCTATACCGGCTCGACCCAGGATCTTCGGCGTCGATTGACGGAGCACAATGCAGGTAGGCAGAAGGCAACTTCCGGCCGGCAATGGGAGGTTGCTTACTATGAGGCGTATCAAAGTGAGCGAGTGGCGAGAGACAGAGAACGCACGATCAAGCGAAACGGTCGCATGCGAATGCTGTTGATGAACCGCATCAAGTCGCAGTGGCAGAGCGATTGAGTGGTCGGGTGATGGCGTACCTTTTGTATAATGGGTCAGCGACTTACGTTGTGTGGCGAGCTTAACCATCTAGGGGAGGCGAAGGGAAACCGAGTCTGAATAGGGCGCACAGTCGCACGGCGTAGACCCGAAACCGGGTGAT
>WBZL01004933.1_pt1 | contig 11274 bp, 9 predicted proteins | sample 5204291 | NCBI WGS metagenome assembly WBZL01 (sample SAMN12344345, study PRJNA552823) | activated sludge metagenome | biome: Activated sludge suspended growth; feature: Nitrification reactor; material: Wastewater; isolation source: activated sludge from nitrification reactor of wastewater treatment...
GTACGCGGCGTAGGCGGCGAAGACCTCGACCTGGCGGATGAAGAGCTTCTTCTCGTCGGCGCTGAGCTGGTCCCAGGGCTTGATGAACTCCTTCGGCCACGGCGGCAACTGCACGTTGGCCGGCACCACGCCGAGCCGCTTCTGGTTGGCGAGGATGGTCTCGCGCAGCTTTTCGTAGCCCTCGTCGAAGAGCTTGAGCGCTCGGATCTTGTCCACCCACTCCTTGGTAGGATGGTGCGGCGCGTGCGTCGCCCCCGGCGCGTACTTGATGAACACCGGCTTGGACGGGTCGATCTGGTGCATTTTCGTCATCCAGTCGATCGCGTCGTCCGCCATCGCGGTGACCAGGTTCCAGGTTCCTTCCGGCTTGCCGAGGAAGGGGTAAATCTGCGCGGTGTTGCGGAACAGGTTCGGCTGCCACTGGTTTGCGTCGCCGCCGACGAAGCCGTAGAAGTACTGGAATCCCATGCCGGTCGGCCACTGGTCGAACGGCCCGACCTGGCTCGCCGCGAACGTCGGCGTGTTGTGGTCCTTGCCGAACCACGAGGTGTTATAGCCGTTGTCGAGCAGGATGCGCCCGATCGTCGCCTTGTCGCGGCCGATGATGCTGTTGTAGCCGGGGAAGCCGGTGGACTGTTCGGAGATCACGCCGAAGCCGGCCGAATGGTGATTGCGCCCGGTGAGCAGCGCGGCGCGCGTCGGCGAGCACAGCGCCGTGGAGAAGACGCGGTTGTAGCGCAGCCCCTCATTCGCGATGCGGTCCATCGCCGGCGTCGGGATCACGCCGCCGAAGGTGCCCGGCACGGCGAAGCCGGCATCGTCGGTGATGATCAAGAGCACGTTGGGCGCGCCCTTGGGCGGCACCGCGCGCGGCGGCCACCAAGGTGTGGACTGCAGCGCGCCGTCCTTGATGACGCCGCCGAACTTCGGGTCGGGTGCGGGCAGCTGGTTGCCCGGGATCGTGGTCGTCGCGCTGGGCGAACCGGGCGCGCCGGTGACATGCTGCGCGACCGCAGAACCCGCCAGAATGGCGCCCGCGATCCATGCGACGCCCATTGCGGACCGCCTGCCGAATAGCCCGGAACGTGACAGCTTCATAGGATCATCTCCTTGTCAAATCGACCTGTGGAACCGGTAACCGCGTTCGATCGCCTCGAGCAGCGCGCTCTTGTCGAACGGCTTGTAGAGCACCGCCACCGGCGCGAGCGCAGCGAGTGCCTCGCCCATCCGGCTCGGTCCCAGTGCAGTGATGAAGACGGTGGGCATATCACAGCCTTTCCTCGCCAGCGCTCGCTTCAAGTCGATGCCGTCGATCCCCGGCAGGTCGATGTCGAGGATCAGGCAGGAATGCTCATGGGGAACGCGGGAGGCAAGCAGGGCTTCGGCGGACTCGAACGCATCGATCTCGAAACCCGCGAGACGGATCGCGCGCGTGAGCGCACGCCGCAGCGAGTCGTCGTCGTCCACGAGCGTCACGTGCCTCTTCCCGGTCCCGCGTGCCGCCACACGGCCAATCTCCTCCGCCTCGCGATCCGGGGGAATACGATCTTGGTGGTACACGGCAGCTGCGGCTGTCGGTCCGGAGCTTGGCCAGACCTGACGAACGCCGCAGGGCCAGGCACGCGACGTCGTGCGGGCGCCACGACGCCGCCTCATGCGCCGAGCAGCAGTTTCAACGTCTGGCGGCCGAAGCGGAAGAACCTTCCGATGCCGCTGCCTCGATCGAGGACGGCGAAGCCTCCCGCGAGTGCGCGGGAGACTCGGGCACCCGAACCGACGAGGCAATACGACTATGGGTTCGGAGCGCTGCCGCCTACCCGGCACCCAGACGCGCGGCCATGCGAACCAGATCCGCGACCGAGGTCGCTCCCATCTTCGCCATCACCCGCCCGCGATGGATCTTGACTGTCGCCTCGGCCGCGCCCAGGCGGTCGGCGATCACCTTGTTGAGCAGGCCCGCCGTGACCAGCGCGAGCACTTCTCGCTCGCGCTGAGTCAGGGTCTCGTAGCGCCGGCGAAGCTCGGCGCGCTCGCTGACTTCCGTATCGAGCACGCGCGCCCGGGCGAGCGCCTCTCCGACCGTGGTAAGCAGCGCTTCACGGGTGAATGGCTTGGCGATGAAGTTGACCGCGCCGGCCTTCATCGCGCGCGCGGTCGTCGCGACGTCGCCATGCCCGCTGATGAACACCATCGGCAGCACACGCCCCGCCTGCCCGAGGGACTCCTGCAGGTCGAGTCCGCTAGGTCCGGGCATGCGCACGTCGCTCACGATGCAGGCGGCGCCGACGGTCACCGGATTGCGATCGAGGAAAGCGGCCGCGGAATCGAACGACACGACCCGGTGGCCGGCCGCGCCGAGCTGGCGTTCGAGCGCGCGGCGCATCGAAGCGTCGTCGTCGATCACGTACACGGTCCCGGTGTCGTGCGCCGACAGCGTCGCAGGCTGCGGCGAATCCTCCTCGGCACTCGCGCGGACCGGCAATTCGACGCGGAACGTCGCGCCCAGGCCGATCGCTGAGCGCGCCGAGAGCGTGCCGCCATGCGTCGCGACGATCGTCCGGCTGATCGCCAGACCCAGCCCCATGCCGCGCGCCTTGGTGGTGAAGAACGGCTCGAAGATGCGCTCCAGCGTTGCCGCATCCATCCCGGTTCCGGAGTCGGACACCTCGACCACGACGCCTCCTTCCGACGGCCGCGCGGCCAGCGACACGCGGCGAGCGTCCTCCGGGCTTCCGGCAACCGCGTCGATCGCGTTCAGGATCAGGTTGAGGAACACCTGCTGGAGCTGCACGCGATCGCAGACGACCCTGGGCAGGGCCGAGGAGAGGTCCAGCACGACAGTCGCGGCATGTTCGGCCGCGGCGCCCCCTGCGAGGTGCACGGCCTCCTCCAGGACGTCGCGAAGGTCGAGCTCGACCCTATCGACCTCGCCCCGGCGAAGGAAGCGGCGCAACTGCTGGATCAGCTCGCCTGCGCGCCGGTCGTCCGCGACGATGTCCGCCACCGTCGCGCGCACCTCGCCGAGGTCCGGCACCGGTGCCGCCAGCAGCTCCGACGCGGTCTCGGCATTCGCGAGGCTCGCCGCGAGCGGCTGGGTCAGTTCGTGCACCAGCGACGCGGCGAACACGCCCATCGTGCCGACGCGGGCTGCGTGCGCGGCCTGCGCCTGGGCCTCCTGTTCGAGTCGCTGCGATTCACGGCGCGCGAGCATGACGGCCAGCACGTCGCCCAGGAGTTGCGCGCGGCCGACGAGCACATCGGGCCAGGCGCGATGGCCGCGCGCGGAACCGAAGGAAAGCGCACCCACGACCTTCCCGGCCACCGACAGCGGGACGGCGATTCCGGCTTCTACTCGGAGTTCCGCCTGCCAGGTTCGATCGCTGGCCGAGTCGGAAGGCAGTTCGGCCAGGGCGCCGAAGTTCACCGGGGTGCCTTCGACCAGCCGCGCGATGATCCAGGGCATCCGATGCGCGTCCACGGTGTCCGGCACCGCCGCGGTACCCTCTGCCGCCCAGCGGTGCGTCATCGCGAACGCCGGCTTCTCGCCGTCGCGCCGCCAGATCGTGGCGCGGTCGGCCCCGAGCGCCGCGGCGACGTCGCGCAACCCGGACTCGAGTATCCGGTCCTGCGCGCTGCTCTCCGCCGAAAGCAACTCGCTCAGGATGCCGGACACCGCCCGCTCGAACTGCACCGCTGCGTCGAGTGCTTCCTGGGCACGCTTGTGCGCGAGCGCGTTGGCGAACACACCGGCGAGGACGCGCACGCGCTCGACGAGCGAATCCGGCCAGTCGCGGCGGCGGCGCAGGCACGCGAAAGCGATCGCACCCTCGACGCGTCCCGCCATCATCATCGGCATGGTCAGATTCGACTTGGCGCCGACGCGCGCGAACGACTCGGCATCGGTCGACGCTTCCGGCGGAAGGGCGTCGATCCGTGGCAGGACCACCGCATCGCCGCCACGCACGGTCCGAACCACCCAAGGAAAGTGATGCTCGATCGACTTCGGAGGAACCAGCGGCACCCCTGCGACGGCCCACGCATGGGTGACGCGCACTTCGTCACCTTCCTCGGCGTACCGCAGAAGTTGACAGCGATCCACGTCGAGCATCGCGACGATCTGCCGCAGCGAGTCGACGACGGCCCCGTCGACCTCGGCCGGCGCCAGGTTGACGAAGCGCGCCGACAGGTCCGCGAGCAGGCGCTCGAAGCGCAGCGCTTCGTGTTGCGCGGTGATGGCGGATTGGTGCATGGCGACGCGGCCCCGGCGCTGCATTATGCCCGGCGGCGCCCGGCCGGGCCCGGCGCGCGGTATGCTCGCCCACGGTGCCCGCCGACTGCATCGCGATGTTTCGCTCTCTCCTCGTTCGCCTGCTGGCCGCCGTATTAGCTTGCGCCATGCCACAGGCCGTGCAGGCCCAGGACCGGCATCCGACCAGGGTCCTGGTGGCGCTGCCCCCGGGCAGCACCTCCGACGTGGTCGCGCGACTGGTGGCCGAAGTTCTCAGGGAGCGTCTCGCGCAGCCGGTGGTGGTCGAGAACCTGCCCGGCGCGAGCGGACGCGTCGCGGTCCAGGCGTTCAAGGCCGCCGCTCCCGACGGAAGGACATTGCTCCTCGCCCCGATCTTCATTCCGGTCGTCGCTCCGCTCGTCCTCAAGGTCCCGGGTTACGATCCGGCGAAGGACCTGGTGCCGGTGACGCAAGTCGGAAAGTACGAGTTCGCACTTGCGGTGGGAGACCACCATCCTGCGCGCACCCTCGCCCAGTTCGTCGCGTGGGCGAAGACGAATCCCGCGGCGGCGAGTATCGGGAATCCCGCATCGGGCAGTCTGCCTCATTTCGTCGCGTTCGCGCTGGGGCAGGCGGCCGGGGTCGACCTCTTGCACGTCCCGTACCGCGGTACGGCGCAGATGGAAAGCGAGCTGGTCGGCAGCCAGATCGCGGCCGGGGTCGGCACCGTCACCGACCTCGCGCCCTTGCATCGCGCCGGAAAAGTGCGCGTGCTGGCAACGTCCGGCGCGACGCGCTCGGCGCTCCTCCCCGAGGTTCAAACGTTCCGTGAAGCCGGGTACCCGTCGATCGAGTTCGCGGGGTGGCACGGAGTCTTTGCTCCGGGTGGGACGCCCGCGCCAACGGTCGAGCGGCTCTCGGAATGGATCGCGGTATCGCTCAAGACGCCTGAGATGCGCAAGCGTTTCGTCGCGCTCGGCCTCGAGCCGACCGGGACGACGCCGGACGAGTTGAAGGCCGCCATGACCGCCGACCGCGCGCGTTGGGCACCGGTCATCAAGGCCGCAGGATTCAAGGCGGAGTAGCGGCGCACCCCCAACGCCTGGATTGGCCGATCAGGTCCCGCTGCACAGGCGCGGGGCTGGCCCCGCGAAGAGGAATCGGGACAGCCTGCCCCAGGACCCGGGCCCGTACCGGCAGATCTTCCGGATCGCGCCGCGCTTCGACGCGGATCGCTCCGGGATGGTGTTCCCCGAACACCACCTCGAACGCCCGGCGCCCACCGCCGACCCGCTCCTCTACCGGATGATGGAGGACCGCGCCCACGAAATGCTGTCGGGCGGGAACGAAGACGTGACCGGCCACGTGCGGCTCCTCCTGCGCCAGTGGGTGGCGACCTCCGACTGCTCGGTGGAGCGCACGGCAAAGGCGATGGGCATGCACCCGCGCACGCTCAACCGAGCGCTCGCGGCGGAAGGCACGACGTTCGAACGCCTGCGCGAGACGATTCGCTTCCAGGAAGCCTGCCGCCTGCTCAGGAACACGCGGATGCGCGCGGGAGAAGTGGCAGCGACGCTGGGCTGCGCGGACGCGAGTTCGTTCACGCGCGCGCTCCGGCCCTGGGCGGGAGCCAGTCCGGACCGCTGGCGCACTGCGGGCGGCGGCGCCGGCGAAGCCGTCTGAGCACGGTCGAATGCGATCAGTGCCGGCCGGCGCGGTCGGCGAGCAGCTGCTTCACGAGGCGGATGTGGGTGCGCAACTGGAAGAGCTGGGGAACGAAAGTCGCCGGCACGCGCATCGACGCCGCGCGCGACTCGACGCGCTCGAGTTCCGCCTGGAGTACGGCCGGATCGCCTTCGTCCGCGGCGATCTGGCGCTCGATCACCCGCAGCGACGCGTATTCCTCCTTGATGCGATTGCTTATCAACGCCCCGACGCCGGACGGAATCCATCGCAGGGCGGGGAGCGCGATCAGCAGGACCGGCAGCGAAAGCATGAAGATCCGCTGCAGGAAGTCGGCGAGCCAGAGCGGCAGGTACCGGCGCAGCATGCTCGGGCCGCTCTGCGCGTAGCGGACCGCCTGCTCGGACATGGGGATCGCGTCGACGGCATGCAGGTCGGGAAACTCGCCGCGGGCCTCGAAGAAACCGTTGCCGCCGTGGACCTCGCGCGCCGCGTCGACCAGGAGATCGACGATCGTCGGATGCAGCGTGTCGCGCGCCGCGATCATCACCGTCGATCCGATGAGACGGACGTCGCGCGGAGGCAGGTTGCGCTCGAAATCGAGCGTCGCCGCCGGCAGCCGCAGCGCACGCAGCCAGGTGAGACGGCGCGCGTAGGCGTCCGCGCGCGCGAAGTCCATGAGGCGGATGTCCGGACGCGCCAGCGCGTCGACGAACGCCGGATGCTGCGGCCCTTCGCCGAGGAACGCCACGTCGACCTCCCCGTTCAGGAGGGCCGAAAGCGCCTCGTCGAACGGAAGCTCGACCAGCCGGCTGGTCGATGCCGTGATCCCGTTGGCGGCCAGGAACGGACCGACGACCGTCGCGACTCCGCTGCCCGGCTCGCCGACGGCGATGCGCCGGCCGTGGAATCCGATGAGGTCGGTCACCTCGTCCCCGTTCCGATAGAGCACCCACAACGGCGCATAGGCGACGTTGGCCAGGTTGACGAGGCCGCGGGCGTCAGGCTCGCCCGCCATGCCCGCGACGAGGAAACCGGCATCGACGTTCGCCGACGCGTCGCGAAGCAGCGCGAGGTTGTCTCCGACGCCGCGCGTGACCTTCACTTCGAGCTTCACGTCGTCCCGCGCGAGGATCGCGCGATAGCGCTCCGCGAAGGCGTAGAGCGCTCCATGCTCCGGTCCGGCCGCGAACACGACATGGCGCGGCGGAAACGGTTGCAGGAACTGCATCGCCAGCCAGACTCCCGCCGCGAAGAGCACGACCAGCGGAACCACGATCGCCAGCAGTGCGCGCCACGAGAGGCCGTACCTGACCTCGAGGCGCGACATCGGCACCGATCTCGTCTCGTCGGTCATGGGCGTCCGGTTGGAAGGATCAGGCGTCTCGAAACGGGGCCGATGCTAACCGAAATGGGAGGTGGGCGGCGAGCGCGCAGTCGCGCGGCGCCTCCCCGCATCGATGCCGGGCCGGAAAGACGAAGGGCCTGCCGGCGGCAGGCCCTTGTGGTGCTGGTTGCGGGGGCGCCGCAACCGGACCCGTCTACAGGCGACGGCGCCTCACCTGCGCCGCGACCAGTAGCCCGGCCGACGGCTCGTGTGCGCAACCGCAAGGACTACGGTCTCGTCGCCCTTGATCTGATAGACGATGGCAAAGGGAAAGCGGTCCAGCGCGGCGACGCGACGGTCTGGGCGATCTTTCCACTGAGGCGCTGCGCGGGGAAACTGGAAGATCGTCCCGAGAACCGCGTCGATCTCGTCTTCCAGATCGGCTCCGAGCCCGGCGCTGCGCGACTCGTAGTAATCGACCTCGTGATCGATCTCGGCGACCGCGAGTCGATGGATCCGAAGCTTCAACGATTCGTGCGGGTGGCGCGGCGCTGGCGCACGTGGGTGCGGTACTCGTCGAGCGTGATCGCGTCGGTGACATCACCGTCGACCTCGGCACCCCTGCTCTCGATCTCGGCTTCCCACGCTCGCGCTGCACCGGTTTCCGGTTCGCCGTCCAGACTCCGAATCAGCTCTTTCGCCAGGCGCGCGCGCTCCTCCGCCGGGAGGCGAAGAATGTCTGCAAGAACGTCCGTTGCCATGCGGCAATGCTACCTCATTCCCGGGCTTTCGGAGCCGCACGACCGCCTGCCCCAGAGAGTTCCCGGCATGAGAGCGATGAGGGAGCTGATGTCGCGCTCACGGAGAACGTTCGGCAGGACCACCAGGCAACGTTCCCGTTGCCAACAGGCGGCATCCCGAGTGTCGCCCGTCCGCGGAAAGCGAACAGTCCAGCACGATTCGGCGGTTGGGGGCGCGAATCGATGAAGCCGGGGCGGTTCAGTTGGCCCAATCCGGATGGACTGTGGCTGCAGGGTCGAGGCCGGGGCAGAACGAAACGGCCTGCATCGCTGCAGGCCGTTGATTGTTTGGTTGCGGGGGAAGGATTTGAACCTTCGACCTTCGGGTTATGAGCCCGACGAGCTGCCAGACTGCTCCACCCCGCGATGGACTTGGAAGTATAGCCGAAAGCGCCCGGCAGGTCAAAGTCGCTCCCGCGCCCCGGCCGCGCGGGCGCGGGGCTAGCGTGCCAGTTCGGCGCAGTAGCCGTGCTGGCTGCACTGCGTGCCGGACGGACAGGCGCCGAGCGGCTTCCCGTGCTTGTCTTGCGCCCACCCGGACGGCTTCGAGCCGTCGGGCGGCATGCAGCGCTTGCCCGTGCCGGGGATGCCGCTGCCGCCGCTGGCCGCGGGCCGGTTCGGCTCGCAATGTCCGGCGGCGCAGCGCTCGTCGTCGGCGCAATCGCTCTCGAACGCGCAGGCACCACGCGGACGAGCGCACTTGCCGAGGTCACACACCGCCTGCGGGATGCAGTCACGGCCGGTGTTGCAGGCGTCGGCCGCGGCGCAATTGCCCCAGGGCATCGTCAGACCGAACAGCGTCTGCGGGACGCAGTCCCTGCCGCCGCCGAGCGGCGTGGTCGGGCACTGCGCGTCCGACGTGCAGAGCTGGGCGGGCGCGGCCGGACTCCAGGACGCCGCCAAGATCGCGGCCGCCGCCGCGAGGAGGAAACGCCGCATCTCGGCCATGCCCTCTCCCCGGTCCGCATCGACGCGGCCACGCTACGCCCGCCGGTCGCGCGCCGTCAACCGGACGCCCGAAACGCCACGACATGGTCGATGTCGAGCCGGATTCCAATGCCTTCCCCGATCGCGTGGTCGTGGTGCGAGGGAACGACTGCGAGCACGCGCGTTCCCGACGCGAGCGCGAGCGTGTAGAGGAACTCGGCGCCGCGGAAGGTCTTGGCGACGACCGAGGCGCGCCACGGGCTCGCATCGTCGTGGACGATGTCGTCGGGACGCAGCAGCACGTCGAACGCGTCGCCCGCGGCCGCGCCGGCCGGCAGCCCTTCCGCGAGTTCGCCCAGCTCGGACACCAGGCACCCGCGGGCGTCCGCGACGCCGCGCACGAACACGCCCTGGCCGATGAAGTCCGCCACGAACCTCGTGCCCGGACGATGGTAGAGATCGTACGGACTCGCCCACTGCTCCAGCGCGCCGGCGTTCATCACGCCGATCTCGTCGGCGATCGCGAACGCCTCGTGCTGGTCGTGCGTGACGAGGATCGCCGTGATGCCGGTTTCCTTGAGAATCGCGCGCACTTCGAGCGACAGGCGCTCGCGCAGGTCGGTGTCGAGATTCGAAAACGGCTCGTCGAGCAGCAGGAGGCCTGGCTTGGGCGCGAGGGCGCGAGCGAGCGCGACGCGCTGCTGCTGCCCTCCCGACAACTGGTGCGGCCAGGCGCGCCCCGCGTCGGCGAGCCCGACGAGCTCGAGCATCGCCCGCGTACGCGACTCGCGCTCCGCCGCGGTCCAGCGCTCGAGGCCGAATGCGACATTGCGCGCGACGTCGAGGTGCGGAAACAGCGCGTAGTCCTGGAACACCATGCCGATGCCGCGCTGCTCCGGCGGCACGTTGGCGTCTTCGGACGAGACGACGCGGCCGGAGAGCGAGATGCTGCCGCCGCGCACCGGCTCGAAGCCCGCGACGCACCGGAGCACCGTCGTCTTGCCGCACCCCGAGGGCCCGAGCAGGCACCCGATCGAACCCGCCTCCATCGCGAACGAAAGCCCGCGCACCACGGGCACGTGGTCGTACGCGTGCTCGAGCGCCCGGACCTCGAGGGAGGCAGCGGCCATACGTCGAGTCTATCCGGTGCGCGTCCCGGACCGGCGCGCCTGCCGCTGCGAACCGTTCCCACGCCGGAGGTCGGCGAGCCGCGCGGCGATGCCCGGTCCGATCCGGCGCTCGGGCCGGGCGGAAGGCGAGCTCCGCACGAAGCTCGCCCGCGCGACGTCGAACGCTTCGGCGAGCCCCGCGGCCTTCTGCATTCCGTCGCCGAAGAACGCGGCCCCGAACGCGGTCGCGTCGCCGTCCGGGCCGCAGTCGCCGCGCCGGCCGCCGTCCCGCGATGCCACGACGACTGCGGTGTCGTCGTCCGCGAGTTCGTCGACGAATCCGCCGGCGCGGCAGGCCGACACCACGACCACGCGGTAGCGGATCCCCGCATCGTCGAACGCGCCACGCAGACGCGAGGGGGAGATCGGCATCAGCTCGAGCGGCGGCAGGCGGACGTCGAGTTCGCCCGCAGCGCTGTCGCGCGCGGCCAGGTAGACCATCGCGATGTCCTCGTCCGGATCCATCGCGGCCGCGAACTCGTCCAGCGTGTCGCGAAGGTTCGACAGCGTGGCGATCGGATCGGTCAAGAGCGTGCGCGGATCGTTGAGGAGCACGATCGAACGCCCGCCGGTGTCCCAGCGCGCATCCATCACGCGCCGGGCGGCTTCGACGTCGCTTCGAAAGCCCGGTACCGCAGCGTCGCCCGCGAAACCGACGAAGTAGAGATCGGTGACTCCCGGCCGGCCGTCCTCGAGTTCGGCGAGCGCGTCGTCCAGGATGCGAAGCTGTTCGGTCAGCACCGGCTCCGAGGCCGGACTGGGATAGCGCGGGTCGGCCGTCTCGAGCAACGGAGGCGCGAACCAGGGATGGAGCGGGAGGATCGCGCCCGACAGGAAGATCGGCGCGGCCAGCAGCGCGCCCCCCGCGAGCGCGCCGGCGAAGCGCCGCGGCCCGCGGTACTCCAGCGCGACCCACGCGACGCGCGCGAGCACGACCAGGATCCACAGGAGCACCGCGTCCTCGACCCGACCGACGAAGCCCGGCGGGACGCCGAGTCCCTGCCAGGGCAACCCGTTGGCGAGCTGCAGGACCGGGAAGGACGCGAGCGCGATCGTCGGGACGGCGAGCACGAGCGAGCGTTCACGCAGCAGCAGAGCGAGGACGGCCGCGGAGAGCAGCAGGACGCCGCCCGAATACAC
>WBZL01004934.1_pt1 | contig 11273 bp, 12 predicted proteins | sample 5204291 | NCBI WGS metagenome assembly WBZL01 (sample SAMN12344345, study PRJNA552823) | activated sludge metagenome | biome: Activated sludge suspended growth; feature: Nitrification reactor; material: Wastewater; isolation source: activated sludge from nitrification reactor of wastewater...
AGTTGTCGAAGGTGCAACTGCAGCAGGGTTCCGTCGAAGAAGTCCGCGCGACGCGGCGGACGCTGGCGCGCGTACTGGAGACGGTGCTGCGCCTGGCCCACCCGCTGCTGCCCTTCATTACCGAAGAGCTCTGGCAGGCGGTGGCGCCGATCGCCGGACGCAAGACCCATGCCTCGGTGATGCTCGCCGCCTATCCGCAAGCGCAGGCAGCAAGCATCGACCCGGCCAGCGAAGCCAGCGTCCAGGAGCTGAAGAATCTGGCTTACGCCTGCCGCAACCTGCGTGGCGAAATGAACCTTTCGCCGGCGCTGAGGGTCCCGCTTCTCGCCAGCGGCCAGGCCGCATCGCTCGCCGACTTCGTGCCCTATCTCAAAGCGCTCTGCAAGCTCTCCGACCTGCAGATCGTCAACGAAATACCGGCCGACGCCAGCGCACCGATCGCCATCGTGGGCGAAACCCGGCTGATGCTGCAGGTTCAGATCGACCTGGCCGTCGAATGCGAACGTATCGACAAGGAAATCGTGCGACTCGGCACCGAGATCAGCAAGGCGAAAGCCAAGCTCGCCAACGAGAGTTTCGTAGCGCGCGCTCCAGCCGCGGTGGTTGAACAGGAAAGGAAGCGTCTCCAGGACTTCGTCGCCACGCTCGAAAAACTCGAACCGCAACGCGAACGCCTCAGACGGTCACAGTCGGCAAACAGCCGGTAAACTGGCCCCCTGAGTCTTGATTCCCGGAAATCGCCTCATTGGAAGGTCGTCTCAGCGACTTACGAATCTCCTCCCCACCCGTGAGGGAGAGGTCTGGGAAGAGGAAAACAGCCATGGCCGTTAGTAGCCACGGTAACGCGGATGCCAATAACGATTGCCATAACCTGGCCTTCCTGGCACCACCACCGGCGGCGGATAGCCATACACGCGTGGAGGTTCGACCACCACCACAGGGGGGTTAACATATGCGCGCGGCGGCCCGTAATACCCTGGAGAAGCGGGGGCAACAACGCAGCCAGCAGTGGCGACAGCGGCAAGAAGTGCGAGGACAATCGTTTTCATGAGGGGTCTCCGATGAACCATACTCCTCTAACGCTCCAGGCGCCGATTGGTTCGTCGTATTTTTGTATCAGAGTAGCACTGAAACTTGCCCATCGGCTGGCCGCTGTGTGTATCCTAGGCGCGCTTTGTCCATCGTGAATCCCATGGCGCAATCAAACCCTGATAGTCATGGCTGTTGCAGGCACCCCGAGCATGCAACAGCCATGACCGTTGCCCTCACCCCCGACTCCTCTCCCAGATTTCGGAGGAAGATTCGTGAGTCGCTGACGCGACTTTCACATCAACAGCCAGGCACCAGGAAGGGAAGGTAATGGCCTTTGCAGGTAGGAACAAGGTTCGCCACCTTGAGCATCGCATCGCGGGCATGCGCGAACACCGCGAATATTTCAACCGAGGAGAGTAAGCCCATGTCCACCCACGTTGTGACCCGTCGTCTGACGCACGTCGATCTCGCCAGAATGCGTGTCAATGACGAAAAGATTGCCGTCCTGACTTGTTACGACGCGAGTTTTGCACAGTTGTGCGATAGCTGCGGTGTCGACGCACTGCTCATCGGCGACTCGCTCGGCATGGTATTGCAGGGTCACGACTCGACGCTACCGGTAACGCTGGCTGATATCGCCTACCACACTGCCTGCGTTGCACGGGGCAGCCGGCGACCATTGGTGATCGCCGACATGCCGTTCGGCAGCTTCCAGGAAAGCCCGAGGCGGGCACTGCGCAATGCCGTGGCGCTGATGGCTGCCGGTGCGCAGATGGTGAAAATAGAAGGCGGCGTGAACATGGCCGAGACGACCCGCTTCCTCTGCACGCGCGGCATCCCGGTCTGCGCGCACGTTGGCCTGACACCGCAATCGGTGCACCAGCTCGGCGGCTACCGGGTTCAGGGCCGCGATGATTCTGGTGCTGCCCGGCTGCTTGCCGATGCGCTCGCGCAGCAGGAAGCCGGCGCCAGTCTGATCGTCCTTGAAGCCATCCCGCAGGCACTGGCGGCTGCAACCACCGGCCAGCTCACGATTCCGACGATCGGTATCGGCGCCAGCCGAGAATGCTCCGGCCAAGTCCTCGTCCTGCACGACATGCTCGACATCTCGGCGGGCAGAAAGGCCCGCTTCGTCCAGAACTTCATGGCTGGCCAGCCATCGATTGCGGCGGCGATCGCAGCCTACGTGGCCGCCGTCAAGGAGGGCTCGTTTCCGGGTCCTGAACACTGTTACTGAGCCGCGAGAAGATTGTCGATCCCCGGTACGGATATCCCGCACAGCCAGGCGCCAGGCAACCTGTCATTCCAGTTTGAAAGAGGTTCAGCAAAAACACCATGCAGATTCACACATCGATCCCCGAAGTGCGTGCTGCGCTGCAAGCGCGTCGCCGTATCGCCTTTGTCCCGACCATGGGCAACCTGCACGCTGGGCACATTGCGCTGATGAACGAGGCGCGCAGCCACGGCGATTGCGTGGTCGCCAGCATTTTCGTCAATCGACTGCAGTTCGGGCCAAACGACGACTTCGATCGCTATCCGCGCACCTTGCAGGCTGACTGCGAGAAGCTCGCCGCAGCCGGTGTCGAGATATTGTTCGCACCGAGCGAGGAGGTGCTCTACCCCGAGCCACAGCAGTACCATGTCGAGCCACCCGCGATCCAGCATCAACTCGACGGAGAATTCCGTCCTGGCCATTTCCGTGGTGTCGCCACCGTGGTCCTCAAGCTGTTCAACATTGTCCAGCCGCAAGTGGCACTGTTCGGCAAGAAGGATTACCAGCAACTGATGGTTCTGCGCCATATGACGCAGCAGCTCGCCTTGCCGATCGCGATCGTCGGTGGCGAGACCGTACGAGCCGACGACGGCCTGGCATTGTCTTCGCGTAACGCTTACCTGTCGGTCAGTGAACGTGCCGAGGCAGCGCGCCTGCATCGCCTCCTGAAGCGTATCGCTGCGACAGTGCATGCCGGCGAACGGGACTTCGTCAAACTCGAACGCGAAGCGGTGGGCGAACTCGACCAGAATGGCTGGAAAACTGACTATGTGGCCGTGCGCCGACAGTCCGACCTGCAGCTCCCGCAAGGCTCCGACGAGCGAGAGCTGGTGGTGCTGGCAGCCAGCCGTCTGGGTGCTGCGCGACTGATCGATAACGTCGAAATCGAGCTGGCGAACAGCCATTGACAGGTGGCCATGAGCCGCTACAATTCGCTTCCCCGAACAACTCTCAACCGGTGAAAATCCATGCAGAGAACCATGCTGAAGTCGAAGCTGCACCGCGTCAGCGCGACCCACGCCGAGCTTCACTACGAAGGGTCATGCGCGATCGACGAAGACCTTCTCGACGCCTCGAACATCCGTGAGTACGAACAGATCGACATCTGGAACGTAAATAACGGCGAGCGCTTCACCACCTATGCGCTACGTGCCGAGCGCGGCTCCGGCGTCATTTCGGTCAATGGTTCAGCCGCACGCCGCGCCGCGCCGGGTGACATCCTGATCATTGCCAGCTTCGCGACGTATACCGAAATCGAACTCGCGAAGTATGCTCCGCAACTGATCTACGTCGATACGCAGAACCGGATTGTGCGTATCGCCGGTGGAATCAAGACACAAGCCGCCGCCTGAGTGTCAGGCCCGCATCGAAAAGCCGCGACAGATGTCGCGGCTTTTTTGTAGTGCGTCGCGGACACGACTTTGCCGGTAACGTCGCGGCCGCGACCGGTAGATCAGGCCGTTTCCGGCAGCACTTTCGGTTTGCGTGGGCGACGACTGCGCGTGGCCGGCTTCTTGACTGCATGGCCTTCCGCTTCATCAGCGGCCGGCACGGCGTCAGCCACCTCCTCGCCAGGCCCCCCTTCAGCCACGGGAAGGCCTGCCTGGCCGGTCTCGGCAGGTAATGGCACCAACTCACCGGCCGGCGCTGCCGCGACGTCCTGAACGGCCTCGACCCGTTCTGCTGGTGCCACTTCGGCAAGTGCAACACCTTCAGCCGACACTTCCTCGACGACTTCGATCGGCACCTCTTCCGGCTTGACTGCCCGTGGCTGCCTAACCCGTTTGGTACCTTTCTCGTCCGCCTTGCGCCTGCCTTCGCTCTTGCGACGCGCAGCCGTCGACTCGCTTTTTTCTTCGGTCATGGCCGCCTCGGGTTCGATCTGTGGCGGCACGACTAGCCGTGGCTCGGCGACGACCTCGACAATGGCTTCAGGTCGAGCCACCATCCCGTTGCTGCGAAACACGTAAGTTCCCGATTTTTCATCGCGACCGATCTCGAGCAGGCCGCGTGCCTGAGCCTCCTCAAGCAGGTTGCCGAATGCCCGGAAGCCATAATACGACTCGCTGAAATCGGGTTTGCGCCGCTTGATCGCCTCCTTGAGCATCGACGCCCAGATCTTGCCGCTGTCGCCACGCTCGGCAACCAGTGCATCAAAGGTGGCAACGGCAAGTTCGATGGCCTTGCTGCGGCGTCCTTCGAGTTCCTGCCTGCGTTGCGCGTCCTCCTCCGGTGAACGCCTGACCACCGGTTGCGCCTCCCTCGAATCCCGTCGCGCCGAACGCTGCATCTCGCGCACGAGGTCGTCATAGAAAATGAACTCGTCGCAGTTGCCGATCAGCAGATCCGATGTCGATTGCTTTACACCGACTCCGATCACGTACTTGGCGTTTTCCCTCAACTTCGAAACCAGTGGCGAAAAGTCCGAATCACCACTGATGATCACGAAGGTATCGACATGCGACTTGGTGTAGCACAGATCCAGCGCATCGACTACCAGCCGGATGTCGGCTGAATTCTTGCCCGACTGGCGCAGGTGCGGGATCTCGATGAGCTCGAAACTGGCCTCGTGCATGGTGGACTTGAAACCCTTGTAGCGTTCCCAGTCACAGTAAGCCTTCTTGACGACGATACTGCCCTTGAGCAACAGGCGCTCCAGGACCGGCTTAATGTCGAACTTGTCGTACTTGGCATCGCGAACGCCAAGGGCCACGTTCTCGAAATCACAATACAGCGCCATGATGGCGGTTTCGGGCGCAACGGCCATGATTCATTCTCTCCCCAGGTTGATGCGCCACGCGCAAGCGGGGCGACTTGAGACTCTTACAGAAGTCAGGCCGCCAGGCGGCGTCGAAACACCCAGGCACTGTCGCTCGCGGATTCTTCTGCATGCATATAGACGTAGCCGTCACCGGTAAACTCCTTCAGGCTGGCCGCCGCCGTCAGGCGATTGATGATCGCATAGCGTGCCATCAACCCGCGTGCCCGCTTGGCGTAGAAGCTGACGACCCGGAACCTGCCGCCGCTCCAGTCTTCGAAAACCGGTCGAATCACCGGCACCGGAAGCAGCTTCGGCCGGACGGCCTTGAAGTATTCCTCCGAGGCAAGATTGACCAGGACTTTTGCGCGCGCATCGTGCAACGCGGCATTGATCGCGTCGGTAATGCGCTCGCCCCAGAAGGTGTAGAGATCCCTGCCGCGTCGATTGGCCAGGCGGGTCCCCATTTCCAGGCGATACGGTTGCATCAGGTCGAGTGGGCGCAGCAGCCCGTAAAGACCGGAAAGGATGCGCAGGTAACGCTGCGCGAACTGCAGCTCATCGGGTACCAGCGACGGTGCGTCGAGCCCGTCGTAGACATCGCCATTGAAAGCCAGAACCGCCTGTTTGGCATTGCCGAGCGTGAACGGCCGCGCCCATTCGGCGTAGCGGGTGACATTGAGCGTCGCCAGTGGATCACTGATCTTCATCAGGCTGGCGAGCTGTGCCGGTGACAGCGCACGCAACTCGTCGATCAACTCTTGCGAGTCGTCGAGAAAGCGCGGCTGGCTATGCTCGGCAAGTGTCGATGGCGTCTGGAAATCGAGACTCTTGGCGGGAGAAAGGACGATGATCATCTACTGGTTCCAGGCAGGGGGGATTCCCGGCACATGCTAAGATTGAGCAATTGTAATCGACGGCGATCGAACGGCGCGGCTTCCTGCACGACTTCTGTAATGCCCGATCGCTCACGCTCTACGAAAGCAACTACGTCATGGAACAACTCCTCAACCGCCTCCTTCTCCCGGATACGGATCTGACTTCCTTGCTCGCCCTCCTGGTCGACGAAATCCGACCTGCGAAGGCGCACGACTTCGAGACCGCCAAGCGAAATCTGCAGGCTCTCTGCTACCTTCTCGGTATCCACCCTGAGTTACGATCGGCTTTGCGCACCGCCTTCAACACCCTGCTCAGAACGCATCGGCACATCGAGTTGTACACCACCACCGGCATCCTGCCGAATACCGGATTCGCTCCCGAAGGTTTTCGTCGAATCGGCCACAAGCTTCTGCCCGATGTGCTCGACCCTGGTTTACTGCGCAGCGTCCTGCGCCGAACCTTCGACCGACCGAGTGACCGGCATTGGGTGATCGGCGTTGGCGACGACGCCTGGTTGCGACTGATCGAAGCCATTCGTTTCGACGAAGATCCAGCCAGCGAGAACTTTCCACACTCGCTACTCGAACTGCTCCGCTCGCTGCGCGTGCTGTCATACGGGATTGCCGCTTGTGGCATGGAACCGGAACTGTTGCGGCTGGAACCCTCACTGGTAACCCACGAATCGCCCTTCGTCGCACAGAACCTGGAGATGGCCGACTATATCGAGGCCTATCCGGGAAACTGGGAAAAGCCCCACAGCGAAGACGGCGACGATCGGCACCTGCGTGTCCTGTTCAGCCAATGCCAGGAGGTAATCGAACGGGTGCGCAGGAATGCGGCCCGCAATGGAACCAGCATCCGCCTGACCTATCAACTGCAGCGCCTGCGGCAATTATTGCGGCGCAGTGAGCATCTGCTCGATATTCTCGCCGGCCTGCAAGGCAAGAAGGAAGAAGCAGCGGCCTATCCTCCGATCGTCAGCCTGTTCACCCGCCTGGTGAGCGACGAATGCCAGCGCAACGATCTCGGCAGACACTGGCGGCAGAACACCGAACTGATTGCCTTGCGGGTGACCGACAACGCCAGCCATCATGGCGAACACTACATTACCGAAACGCGCGCGGAGTACTGGTCAATGGCACGTTCGGCGATGATCGGCGGGGTGATCATCGCCGGCATGGCCTGCCTGAAAATCCTGCTCACCAAGGCGGCTTTACCACCCCTGACCGGCGCACTCGCCTTCTGCCTCAACTACGGGCTTGGTTTCTGCCTGATCCATATCCTGCATGGCACGGTCGCCACCAAACAACCGGCAATGACTGCCAATGCGATTGCCGCGAGTCTCAGTTACAGCGGCGACAGGTTGCGCGACATCGAGGCCCTGACCGACCTCATCGCGCGCACCTGCCGAAGCCAGATCATCGCCATTCTGGGCAACGTCGGCGTTGCCATCCCACTCGCCGGCCTGCTTGCCTTCATCATATTCAGCAGTAGCGGCGAGCACTTCACCAGTCCCGAGAAATCGCTGCATCTGCTTGAAGAGCAGAGCCTGTTACACAGCGCAGCCGTGTTCTACGCCGCCATCGCTGGTGTCTGCCTGTTCATCTCCGGACTGATCAGCGGCTATTACGACAACTACGCAGCCTACAACCGCATCCCCGAGCGTATCCTGCAACTCAACTGGCCGCAGCGCCTGTTCGGTGCGGCGCGCATGCGCCGTGTTGCGGCCTACATCGGCGACAACCTTGGTGCACTCGCCGGCAATCTGCTGTTCGGTTTTCTGCTCGGAGGAACAACCTTCTTCGGCCTGCTGGTCGGGCTGCCGATCGACATCCGCCATGTCGCCTTCTCGTCGGCATTCATTGGCATCGCTTTTGTCGGTCTCGATCTTGTCCCTGATCCGTGGTTGCTCGCCTGGGCGGTGCTTGGCGTTGCCGCGATCGGTTTCATGAATCTCACGGTCAGCTTCGTGCTGGCGCTCAATGTCGCCCTGCGCTCGCTCCAGGTCTCTGATCCGCAGTGGAAAAATCTGGCGCGATCGATCCTCTTACATCTGCACCGACAACCCCGGGATTTCTTCATGCCACCGAAGAAGACGGTCTGACGGCGGCGTCTGCCAAGGAGGCCGGCCATTGCAGGCAGACCATTGCCAGGGCAGGAGCCTTGATCTTTCGATTAGCCTTGACCATCAAGCGGTATTTTCCTATCCTGCGGAAGTACCCATGAACACTTGATCCGCGCCTGCGGCCCCCCCATTCACCCCACTCCATCGACCTCAACAGCAAGGAATGATCATGACTGAAGCAAAAAGCACGACCAAGAGAGCGCCCGCTCCCAGAAAGACGACAACGGCAACGACCAGTACCGCCGAGAAAACGCCGGCGGCCAGGGCGGCGGCGGTAAAGAAACCGGCGGCCACTGCTGCCACCGCAGCGCCAGCTCCCGAGAAGAAAGCCACGCCTAAACCAGCCATCGCCCCCGTTGCTGCCGACATCGAGATTCTGCAGTCTGCGCCTACCGAGTGCGCGACGCCCGCCGCCATACCGGTCAGGCCAAGCCCCGAGGACCGCTATCGCATGGTTCAGTCGGCAGCGTACTTCATTGCCGAGAAGGACGGTTTCCGCGGCCGCGACACCGATTACTGGGCGCAGGCCGAAGGCGAAATTGCCGCCCAGCTTGGCGAAGCATGAACGCGCCGTAGCCCCTCCAGCAGTTCCCAACAAGATATGCTGACGGCGGGACCCACCCCATGCGCAAGCGCCTGATTGAAGAGACGAAAGAAAACCGGCTGAGCATAGCCCCTACGGGCTGGCTCAAGGTTGAAGAACTGGCTGAGGTCGAAATCAGTTCGGAGGACGCTCAGCATCCGATCGAATCGGCACTCCTGACCGGGGGTAACGGCTGGCGTGCAGCCGATCCCGGCCAGCAGACCATCCGCCTGCTCTTCGTACAACCGCAGCTGCTTCATCGTATCCGCGTCTGCTTTGTCGAGACCACCGTACAGCGTACGCAGGAGTATCTGCTGCGCTGGTCTGGGGATGCCGGGCACTCGTTCCGTGAAATCGTTCGCCAACAGTGGAATTTCAGCCCGGAAGGTTCAGTGACTCAGACCGAGGAACATCGGGTTGATCTCTCCGGAGTGACGGTGCTTGAATTGATCATTACGCCGGATATCGGCAACGAGCACGCGGTCGCTTCGCTGGCAGAACTGCGAATTGCCTGAAGGGCGGCCTTCAAGCGCGAATCGCCTACAGCACTTATCCAGCTGGCGGCACGCTTGCGGCACCGGCTGGAGTTGCTCATCGCCAGCCTCCATTTGCCTGTTCGTGACGTTCGCCCTGTAGCGGTTTCCGCAAAGGGCGTCTGGAGACTGTCGCCAGTGTAACCGTTCCCCCCACAGATTGGCCCCCAGCCCCATGGCGGTGCCTACGGACGGACGCCGCCGCTCGCGACCGCTTTGTGCAGGAGCGCAGACCCTCCGGAGGCGATCAGACAATCTCACCGTCTGCAGTCCAGGATACGCTACGCCGGACTTCAAAAAGCGCAGCCCGCTCTGAACGCAGAAGAAGTGATCGCAAGTAAACAGGTAACGCGATGTGCAACTAATGAGAAGTCGTGCTGACCTATACCGGGTTCGCAACCCTCGGAGTAAGCCATGCCCCTCGAAACCTTCATGGTCACTGTCTACTGCCTTGTTTGCGAGGCGCTGAACATTGTCGTTCCTGGGGGGAACCCGCGCAAGCGAGAATTTCCCCCAAATTGTCGGATGCTGAGGCCCTAGCGATGGCGTTCGTCGGTACCGTCCTCGGATACCAAAGTGACAAGGCCGTTTGGAAGTACTTCCTCCGGCATTGGGCTGCAGGGTTCCCGAATCTGGGCGACCGTTCGACTTTCGTCCGGCGACTATTAACCCGGCCCTTTAATTCGTTGGCCTGGCAACTGCCTAAGAGCCAGAAAACGCCGTGCGGATGGAAGGAATTCAAGGGCCTCCTTAATAAGGACGGGTCGGCTAATGGGTGACCCCGACACGGTATACGAGAACGTCAAGCCGAACCCCGATGATCGGGTCAGACTGATGCTCACGCCACGCGAACGGCTCGATCGCTTGGCGGCCCTGATCCCGCCGCCATACCGGCATCGGCCCCGCACCTTCGGGGTGCTGGCACCCAATGCCCTGCGTGCGGCTGCGAAATCATCTCCTTCCTCATTAGGCATCGGTGGTACGCGAGATCATCGTGTACCTGGAGGAGCCAATGTCCACGAAGTGTATGGCGCCTGCCCGGGACCCGCTGCTGGGGGAAAGGGCCGATGCTGGGCAAAGCGAGAGCGACCCACAAGATTAGCCGACGTCAGACGACAAATTCGATCAGCGCATCAACCAGCAATGGTCGCAAAAGGACGACTCAATCAGGCTTGTCGGGGACCGCTTGCGCCATCATCGAGCTCCGATTCTGGCATGGTTTTCACTCTCCATGTTGGCATGCTCTCCCCAAATCACGACTGACGACCGGAATACTAGCGTGCGTATTTCACGCCATCGTGACCGGTGATTTCAGGAAAGCGTGACCGGCGTTTCACGAGAGCGTGACCGCAATTTCACGCTGATCGTGACCGATCGACGGGATGCTGTATGGATAGTCGAGGGTATCCTCGCTGCCTTTTTGGAAGCGAGCGAGCATGTCCCAGGAGAGACTATCCATGCGCAAGATTCGAGATGTACTGCGATACCGTTCTACGACTGATCTGAGCCTCGAGGCGATCGCCCGGGCGCTAAAGATCTCCAAAGGCGTAGTTGCCAAGTACCTGCGGCTGTCCGAGGCGGCGAGTATGGGTTGGCCGCTGCCGGAAGATTACGACGATTTGGCCTTGGAGCGGTTGCTGTATCGGCAAGCGAAAGCACGTTCATCGTCGTTCATCGAGCCCGATTATGCGCGCGTTCATCAGGAACTCAAGAAGAAGGGCGTGACGCTTGCGCTGCTCCGGGAAGAGTACCGGCAAGCGACGAGAGAGCGGGGTGACCAATACACGGCATTCTGCACCCGCTATCGCGCTTGGGCCGGGAAGCTCAAGCGCTCGATGCGGCAGATTCATCGCGCCGGCGAGAATCTCTTCGCCGATTACGCGGGGCCTACCGTGCCGATCATCGACGGCCAAACGGGCGAAATTCGACCGTCTAGCGTCTTCGTCGCCGTACTCGGGGCGCCCAACTATACTGAAATAGGTCACAAACGAATTTAACTGTCTGGCGTCATGGGCTGTAGAATTCGAGCATTACTTTCTGCAGGGACAGGCTGCGATGCTGAGACTGACCTTTACCCCGGCGGAGGCGGA
>WBZL01004935.1_pt1 | contig 11273 bp, 6 predicted proteins | sample 5204291 | NCBI WGS metagenome assembly WBZL01 (sample SAMN12344345, study PRJNA552823) | activated sludge metagenome | biome: Activated sludge suspended growth; feature: Nitrification reactor; material: Wastewater; isolation source: activated sludge from nitrification reactor of wastewater treatment...
TGCGCGAGGTCGTCGGCCTCGCCCGCGAGGATCCTCGCCATGCCGAGCTCGAGCGCCGAGCCCGAGCGTCGCTCGCGGCCTTCGAATTCGAGTGGATGCACGACGACACCCAGGACCCCAAGGCGCTCGAGGCCGAGGCCCTCGAGATGGAGCGAGAGGAGCGTCGCCGGTGGCCGGCCGAGCGCAAGCGGCTGCTCGAGCTCGAGGCCAAGGCGCGCGCGGCCCGGGAGCGCGAGCGCGAGCGCGGAGCGTCGCGCTGACGCGCGTGGGCCTCAGCCTCCCTCGCAGCGCTCGCGCAGGCCCTGGTTGAGCCGGCGGTAGCCCTTGCCCAGCTCGCCGCGCACGAGGCCGATGAGCGGGGGTGCGAGCAGGCCCGAGAACACCTCGGTGTGCACGAGGCGGGTGCCCTTGGCCGTGGGCACGAGGCGGAAGCCGTGGCGCCCCGCGAGCACGCCCCGCACGCCGCCCTTCCATGCGAGCTCGTGGGGCGGTCGCACGGTGACCAGCTGCACCGTTAGCGACTGCGGGCCGAGCGGTCGCGGCAGCACCAGCCGCAGCTGGCCGCGCGTCCCCTCGCGCAGCGGCCCGGCGAGCGTGAGGCCGGCGATGACCGGGTTCCAGCTCGACCAGCCCTCGAGCGCCGCGAGCACGTCCCACACGGCCTGGGGAGGGGCAGCGATCTCGATCTCGGTGTGGATCTCGCGGTCGAGCACGAGGCTCGCATACCACCGCGATCGCGCGCAGGGAAGGCAAGGCGGGCGGGCTATCGCGCGGCCTCGAGCGTCAGCCCGCGCAGGTCGCTGCCGAAGCCCGCCTCGCGCAGCGCGGCCTCGTGGGGCGAGCCGCGGGCCGGCTCGCCGTCGATGGTCTCCACGCGCAGCAGCCTGCCACGCTGGCGCCTGGCCACGGCGTCGAGCGCCCGCGCGGCGGCGGCCAGGCGCTCGGGGGCCTGGGCCGCGGGGAACGTGACGAGCCGCTTGCCGCCCTTGTCCACGTAGAGCACGAGCTGCCCGCCCACCAGCACCACGCTCGCGCCGGCCACCCGCCGCGGGCCCGCCCCGGTACGCTCGTCGCCCTCGCGGTCGGGCCAGGGCAGGAGCCACCCGAACGGGCTCGCGGGGTCGACGGCCGACAGCACCATGGCCGCCTCGGCGTCGCCCGGGTCTCGCAGCGCGCGGAGCCGGTCGATCGCGCCGGGCGAGGCGAACTGCGCCCCGCCCAGGCCCTCCACGAAGTAGCCGCGCCGCACCTTCCCGGCCTCTTCCATGGCCTTGAGCACGGGGTAGACGGCCGCGAAGCCGCCCGGCAGCTCCTCGAGGCCCGCGGCCTCGCGGGTGACCACGCCGTGGCGCTCGAGCAGCGTCACCGCGCGCGCGTGGGCGCGCGCGGTCTCGTCGAAGCGAGCGCTGCGCAGGCTCGCGACCAGCGACCAGCGCCCGCCGCCCCCGGCCGCCGCGCGCCCGCGAGGGCCCACGCGGCGCGCGGCGGGCCGCGCGTGGGCCCGCAGCGCGGCGAACGTGTCGTTGGTGACCAGGCCCCACCACACGAGGTCCCACAGCGCGTCTTGCAGCGCGTCGCGCTCGAGGCCGCGGCTGGGCTCGAGCTCCTGCAGCTCGACCATGAAGCACGCCCCGCGCTGCTCGAGGCGCTCGAGGATGGCCCGGTGCAGCGGCTCGAGCACCGCGTCCTCGGGCGGCTGCGGCACCGGCAACAGCAGCCCCGCGCGCTCGCGCCGGTAGAACGCCACGCGGCCGTCGGCCTTGCCCAGCGCGCCGCGGCCCACCCACACCAGCCACCCCATCGCGCCCAGCTCGTCGAGCATGGGCGGGCTGAAGCTGGGCACGCGCGCGGGCAGGATCACCTGCTCGAGCTCGGCGTAGGACAGCGGCAGGCCCTCGAGCTGCGCGAGCGCGTCCTCGAGCCGGGCGGGGGCGGTGGGGGCCGGCCCGCTCGGGCTCGGCGCCCGGGCGGCGCCCGAGGCCCTGCGCCCGTCGTCGAGCCCGTGCCACGCGGGCAAGAAGCGGCCGAGCACGGCCGCTTCTACCGGGGCGATCTCGCCGCGCAGCTTGGCCAGCGTGCGGCGCTTGATCTGCCGCAGCACGTCGGCGTCGCACCAGTCGCGGCCGCGCCCGCCCGGCCGCAGCTCCCCGCTGACGACCACGCTGCCGGCCTCGAGCCGCCCGAGGGCGTCGACGACCGGCCCGAGCGGCAGCGCGTAGCGGCTGGCCAGGGTCGACGCCGCGAACGGCCCGTGGGTCCGCGCGTAGCGGGCCACGAGGGCATCGAGCGCGCCCGGTACCGGCTCGAGGAACGCCGCGGGCACGCCCGGCGGCGGCGGGCAGCCGAGCGCGTCGTGCAAGAGCCCCACGTCCTCGATGGCCACCCAGCGCGGCTGGCCGGCGACGCGCATCACCACGGCCCGGCGCGTGCGCTCGAGCGTCGCGAGCCACGGCCCGGGGGGCTCGGTGCAGCGCGCCGCGAGCTCGAGCTCGTCGAGGTCGCCCACGCGGCGCAAGAGGTCGTGCAGCGCGTCGGCGTGGCGGGCTCGTCGCTCCTCGTGCAGGCCCTGCAGCTCGAGCTCCACCGCCTCGATCACCGCGGCGTCGAGCAGCTCGCGCAGCTCCTCTTGCCCGAGCAGCTCGCGCAGCAGCCGGCGATCGAGCGCGAGCGCCTGGGCCTTGCGCTCGGCCAGCGGCGCGTCGCCCTCGTAGAGGTACGAGGCCACGTAGGCGAACACCAGCGAGCGTGCGAACGGCGACGGCGACGGCGTCTCCACCACGTCGATCCGCACCTGGCGGCTCTGCACCGCGCGCATGAGCTCGACCAGCGCCGGCAGGTCGAACACGTCCTGCAGGCACGCGCGGTAGGTCTCCATGATGATGGGGAACGCGGGGTACTGCTGCGCCACCGCCAGCAGCTGCTGCGCCTTGAGGCGCTGGGCCCACAGCGGCTGGCGCTCGGCGGGGCGCTGCCGCGGCAAGAGCAGCGCCCGCGCTGCGTTCTCGCGGAACTGCCCCGCGAACAGGGCCGAGTGCGCCAGCTGCCGCACCACCTGCTCCTCCACCTCGTCGGGCGGGGGCAAGAGCAGCTCGAGCTCGGGCAGCTCGTCCACCTCGACCATGCGCACCACGATGCCGTCGTCGCTCCACAGCGCCTGCACCTCGAACCCGAAGCGCGCCTCGAGCCGGGTCTGCAGCGCCAGCGCCCACGGGGCGTGCACGCGGGCCCCCAGCGGGCTGAGGATGCACACGCGCCAGTCCCCCAGCTCGTCGCGGAAGCGCTCGATGGTGATGGCGCGATCGGTGGGCAGCGTGCCGGTGGCCTCGCGCTGCTCGTGCACGTAGGCCACGAGGTTCTGGGCCGCCAGCGCGTCGAGCCCGTACTCGGCCTCGAGCCACGGCCGCGCCTGCTCGGGCGTCCGCTCGGACACCTCGCGGATGAAGCCACCGAGCGCCCGCCCCAGCTCGATGGGGCGGCCCGGCCCGTCGCCGCGCCAGAACGGCAGGCGCCCCGGCTCGCCGGGCGCGGGCGAGACGATCACGCGATCGCGGGTGATGTGCTCCACCCGCCACGTGCTCGCGCCCAGCATGATGTTCTGGCCGGGGAGCGTCTCGTGCACCATCTCCTCGTCGAGCTCGCCCACCCGCGGGCCGCCCTCGCCGAGGAACATGCCGTAGGTGCCTCGGTTGGGGATGGTGCCGCCGCTGACCAGCGACAGCATGCGGCTGCCCCGGCGCTCCGAGAGCTCGTCGGTGTCGCGGTTCCACACGATGCGCGGGCGCAGGTCGGCGAAGGCGCTCGAGGGGTAGCGCCCCGCGAGCATGTCGAGCACCCCGAGCAGCGCATCGCGGGGCAGCTGGGTGAAGCACGCGCTGCGCCGCACCAGCGCCTCGAGCCGCGGCAGCGGCCACGGGTCCATGCTGCACATGGCCACGATCTGCTGGGCCAGCACGTCGAGCGGGCTGCGGGGCACGCACAGCGGCTCGATCGCGCCCTCGCGCATGCCCTTGGCCACCACCGCGCTCTCGAGCAGGTCGCCGCGGTGCTTGGGGAACAGCCGCCCCACGCTCAGCTGGCCCACCCCGTGCCCGGCCCGCCCCACCCGCTGCAGGCCCCGCGAGACCGCGCCCGGCGACTCCACCAGCACCACGAGGTCCACGGTGCCCATGTCGATGCCGAGCTCGAGCGAGCTCGTGGCCACGATGGCGCGGATCTGGCCGGCCTTGAGCATCTCCTCGATCTGCGTCCGCTGGCGGTGCGAGACGCTGCCGTGGTGGGCCCGCACCAGGTCCTCGCCGGTCAGCTCGTTGAGCCGCTGCGACAGCCGCTCGCACAGCCCGCGCGAGTTGACGAACACGATGGTGGTGCGGTGCTCGGCGATGAGGTCGAGCAGCACCGGGTAGACCGCCGGCCAGATGCTGTGCTCGGGCGACTCGCCGGCGGGCGCGGGGGCCGGCACCACCACCGAGCCCGCGCGCGGGCCGGCGGCCGCGGGCGCCTCGGCCCCGCGGCGCCGCGCCCAGCGGGCGGCCACCGTGGCGCGCTGCTGCCGGGCCAGCACGAGGCTCGGCGACGGCACGAGGTCCTCGGGGTCGAGGCCAGCGGCCGCGAGGTCGAAGGGGCGCGCGTCGGGCTCGAGGTCGGCGGCCGCGAGGTCGAAGGGGCGCGCGTCGGGATCGAGGTCGGCGGCCGCGAGCGCGTCGGTCGAGGCAGCGTGGTCGTCTGCACCCGGCTCCCCCGGTGCGCCCTCCTCGGCCTCGTACCGCGCCAGGAGCCGCGCGAGCCCCTCGGCGGGCCGCGTCATGTCGGGCACCGGGACGATGATGCGCAGGTCGATGTGGGGCGGCTCGCTGGTGTCGACGATGCTCACGGGGCGATCACCGCCCAGGAAGCGGGCGACCTCCTCGATGGGCCGTGCGGTGGCCGACAGCCCCACCCGCTGGGGATCGCGGCGGCACAGCGCCGACAGACGCTCGAGCGACAGCGACAGGTGGGCGCCGCGCTTGGTGGGCGCCAGCGCGTGCACCTCGTCGACGATCACCGTGTCCACCGTCGCGAGCGTCTCGCGGGCCTGCGAGCCGAGCAGCAGGTAGAGCGACTCGGGCGTGGTCACGAGGATGTCGGCGGGGTCGCGCGCCTGCTGCCGCCGCTGCTGCGCCCCGGTGTCGCCCGTGCGCACGTCCACCCGCGGCGGGGTCGCGACCCCGCCCAGGAGCTCGGCCGTGCGCGCGATGCCGCGCAGCGGCGCCCGCAGGTTGCGCTCCACGTCGTACACCAGCGCCTTGAGCGGCGAGACGTAGAGCACCTTCACCCCCGGGCCGCGCTCGGCCTGCCGGATGAGTCGGTCGATGCACCACAGGAACGCGGCCAGCGTCTTGCCGCTGCCGGTGGGCGCCAGCAGCAGGGCGTGCTCGCCGGCCGCGATCCGCGGCCAGCCGAGCGACTGCACGCGCGTGGGCCCGTCGAAGCTCTGGCGGAACCAGGTGCGGGTGGGGGGCGAGAACGACTCCACGAGGGCACGAGCTTGCGGCGGCGGGGCCACCGCTTCAAGCCGTACGGCCCGCCCTGCTGACACCGCGCCGTCAGCAAGCCTTGCGCACGCCGCTGCGCCTCGGCGCGCGCTACCTTCGGGCTCGATGCCCGACTCCACCATCCCCGAGGCCCGCGGGCTGCCAGTCGTGGGCAACATCCCCGCCATGGCGCGCGACCCGGTCGGCTGCCTGCTGCGGGTGGTGCGAGAGCACGGCCCGCTCGTGCGCCTGCGTTTCGCGAGCGGGGGGCCGATCGTCGTGGCCCACCCCGAGGATCTCGAGCACGTGCTCCAGACCCACAACCGCCGCTACATCCGTGGGCACACGGTCGACCTCATCCGGCCCATGCTCGGCAACGGGCTGCCGCTCTCCGACGGCGCGTTCTGGCTCCGCCAGCGCCGCACCATGCAGCCGCTGTTCGCCCGCCCGCGCATCGCCTCGCTCGTGCCGCGGCTGGTGGCGACCAGCCGCCGCTACCTCGACGAGCTGCGCCCCGGGCAGGCCCTCGTCACCCACGACCTCATGATGCGCATCACCCGGGACGTGATCGTCGACACCATGTTCTCGAGCTCGCTCGGGTCCGACGTGGCCGCGCTCGACGGCGCCCTGGCCACCGTCGAGCGCCACGTCGCGCGCTACGGCTTCATCCCGCTGCGCATGCCCTCGTGGCTGCCCGACCAGGTGCGGTTCCGTCGCGCCGTCGCCACGCTCGACGGCCTGGTCTACGGCCTCATCGCCCAGCGCCGCGCCGAGCCGGCCCGCGAGGCGGGGCAGGCCCGCGACCTGCTCGACGCGCTCCTGCACGCCCGCGACCCCGAGACCGGCCAGGGCATGAGCGAGGTGGAGCTGCGCGACGAGGTGATCAACATCTTCTTCGCCGGCCACGAGACCACGGCCAACCTCCTCACCTTCGCCGTGCTGCAGCTGTCCTTGCACCCCGAGGTCGAGGCGCGCGTGCGCGACGAGGTCGACGCGGTGCTCGGCGGCCGCGAGCCCGAGGCCGCCGACGTGCCCAAGCTCGAGGTGCTCGACGCCACCCTGCGCGAGACCCTGCGCCTCTACCCCGCGGCGTGGATCTTCGCGCGGCAGGCCGCCGAGGACGACGAGCTGCGCGGCCACCCCATCCCCAAGGACACCCCCGTGATGCTGGTGCCCTACGCCACGCATCGCCTGCCCGAGCACTGGCCCGACCCCGAGCGCTTCGACCCCGATCGCTTCCTGCGCAACCGCAGCATCGGCCTGGGCGGCACCAAGCACTGGGCCTACCTCCCGTTCGGCGCCGGGCCGCACGTGTGCATCGGCAACCACCTCGCCATGGCCGAGGCCACCGTCGTGCTGGCCACCCTCTACCAGCGGGGCCGCATCCACGCCACCCACCCCGAGTCCGCCCGCCCGCGCGCCGCCGCCACCCTGCACGTGGCGGGAGGCCTGCCGGCCCGCTTCGACGCGCGCGCCTGAGCCGGCCCGCGCCGCGTCACGCGTCGATGCGGATCTCCCCCGCCCACGCGCAGGATTCGACCCTCGAGCGCCGCGCGCGGGCGCAACCGCTGCGCCACGGGCCGCTACTCGAGCACGCGGAACTCGATGCGGCGGTTGTTGGCCCGGCCCTCGCGGGTGGCGTTGCTGTCGATCGGCTCGTCGGGCCCTGCCCCGCGCGTGACGATGCGACCCTCGTCGATCCCGTGCTCCACGAGGTAGCGCTCGACCGCGTCGGCGCGGCTCTGCGACAGCCGCATGTTCACCTCGCGGCGCCCCGTGTTGTCGGTATGGCCGCTGACCTCGATGCGCACCGACGGGTACTGCACGAGCACCTTCACCGCCTCGTCGAGCACCGGCAGCGACGCCTTGGTGAGGGTGGCGCGCGACAGCTCGAAGCTCACCCCCTCGAGCCGGCCGCTGAAGCGCTGCACCGCGTCGGGGACCTCGTCGGGGCAGCCGTCCTCGTCGTCGAAGCCGTTGAGCTCCTCGGCCTGGTCGGGGCACGCGTCGTCGGGCACGAGGATCCCGTCGTGATCGGCGTCGCGATCGGGGCAGCCGTCGGGGGCCACCCCCGCCTGCTGCGGGCAGGCGTCGTCGTCGCCCACGAACCCGTCGCCGTCGGCGTCGACCGGCGGGCAGCCGTCGGGGGCCACGCCCGGCGTGGTGGGGCAGCGGTCCTCGGGCTCGACCAACCCGTCGCCGTCCTCGTCGCGCGGGGCGCTGGGACGCGGCTCGGGCTCGGGCGTCGGCTCCACGTCGCGATCGCGCATGCGGCCGAGCGTGATCGACACGCCCAGGAGCGCCTCGATGGAGTTGGTGGCCCCGCCGCTCACGCCCCGGCGCGGGCTTATCTGGTCGCGCAGGTCCAGGCGGATCGCGAAGCGACGGTCGACGAACACCTTGGTGCCGATGCCCAGGTGGATCGACGGATCGACGTCGGTGCCCAGCACCACGGGGTTGCTGCGCACGCCGAACGCCCCCGCGCCCACCACCACGAACGGCACCACGCTCGAGAACGGCAGCTGCGCCACCAGGTGCCCCCGCGCCGAGAACAGGTACGCCGGGAAGCCGCCGTCGATCGTGGCCGTGGGCATCGCTGCCCCCTCGACCTCGAGCCCCAAGAGCCGCAGCGGATAGAACCCCACGCGCCCGCCCACATCGGGCGCCACCGTGGCCAGCGGCAAGAACCCCTGGCGCGGCCGCCCGCTGCGTGGCTGGAACAGCTCCAGGTCGCGGGCCGGGACCAATAGCCCCCCAAACGCCCCCAGCTCGAGCACGTTGCGCTCGGGCGCCCAGCGCTGCACCCACGGGCGATCCTTGCGCTTGCTCAGCGTGCCGTCGTCACCCGCGGCCTCGCTCGCCCGCGCGCGGGCGGCCCGTGTGGCGCGCTTGGCCCGGGTGCGCACCCCCTCGAGCCCCGCCTCCAGCGCCTGGGCCGGCTCGGCCGGCTCCGCGGGCTCGGCCGCCGCCTCACCGGCCGGCGCAGCCGCGGCGGACCAGGGCAACCACGCGCTCGCCGCGAGGAGGAGGGCGAGGGATCCGGCACGCACGAGCATCGACCCTCCGAGCGTGCCACGACCCACGAGGCGGCCAAATCTTTCGGCGTTTTCGGGAGCCCGGGCCCGGCGGCTCCCGCCGCCCGTCGCCTCGCGGGTGGCTCCGCGAGCCCGCGTCATCTCACCGCCCCCGGATGAACTCCCCGAGCTTCATCGCCAGGCCCATGTCCCCCTGCAGGCGCAGGCGACCCTCGCCGAACGCGGCCATCGCCTCGAGCTTGCCCCGCACGATGGCATCGAGATCGGCGCTGGTGGTGCTGAGGGTACACTCCGCCTCGCGGTCCTCGTTGTCGACCAGGTTGGGCACGACGGTGGCATCGATGACGATCACCCCGTCGCCGCCGAGGTCGAGCTTGAGCACCGCCCCAAGGCCCGAGTCCATCCCCACCTTGCGCCGGATCAGCTCCGTCACGTCCCTGATGCCCATGCTCCCTGGTTACCCCATGCACCGCGCGGGCGTCCAGTTCGGCGTGAAGCGGGCGCGCCCTCGCTCGTTGCACGCGCGGTCCCGGACCGTTGCGCCGCGCGGGACTTGGCGCGCCCGCTGCCTTCCTTAGAGTGCACCCTCGAGCCACCACCATGAGCACCTTCCACACCCGATCCATCGCCAAGGTCGCCAAGGCCACCCCCACCTCCGACGGCGCGGGCGTGCGCCTGCTGCGGAGCCTGGGTACCCCCGAGGTGCCGCTGGTCGACCCCTTCCTCATGCTCGACGAGTTCCGCTCCGACGACCCGAGCGACTACATCGCCGGCTTCCCGCCCCACCCCCACCGCGGGTTCGAAACCGTCACCTACATGCTCGCCGGCGCGATGGAGCACAACGACAGCGTGGGCAACACCGGCCACCTGCGCGCCGGCAGCGTGCAGTGGATGACCGCCGCCCGCGGCATCATCCACTCCGAGATGCCCCGGCAAGAGGATGGCCTCATGTGGGGCTTCCAGCTGTGGGTCAACCTCCCCGCCAAGGACAAGCTCGGCGACCCCCGCTACCAGGACATCGACCCCGGCGAGATCCCCGAGCAGCCGCTGCCCGGGGGCGGCACGGTGCGCGTGGTGGCCGGGCGCTTCGGCGACCGCGTGGGTCCCGTGGGCGGCGTGGCCACCGAGCCCATGATGCTCGACGTGGCGCTCCCGCCCGGCGGCTCGCTCGACGTGCCCATCCCCGCCGGCCACGCTGGCTTCGCCTACGTGTTCGAGGGCCGCGCCGCGCTCGGCGATCGCGAGGCCGCGGTGGAGCGGGGGCACCTCGCCGTGCTGGGCGACGAGGGCGACGGCCTGCGCATCGCCGCCGAGGCGGGTCGGGGCGCCCGCGTGCTGCTCGTGACGGGCCGACCCATCGGCGAGCCCGTCGCGCGCTACGGGCCCTTCGTGATGAACACCCGCGACGAGCTCGAGCAGGCCTTCCGCGACTACCGCAGCGGGCGGCTCACCCAGTAGCGCGGAGGGCGCCCAGTTGGGCGCCCTCCGCCTCGTTCCCCGATGAAGCACTCGACCAAGGTCTCATCGATTTCAGATCAGGTGATGTCATATGAAATCGAATGGTTTCATATACAACTCGTCGGCTCGGTGGAGGCTGAGGAGTTGGGGCCCGATCACTTCGAAATTGGCCAAGGAGATGCCTTGTTCCTGTTGGGGGGCAACGTTGGAGGAGAGGCACATCATCTTCTGGTTAGAAACGCATCAGTCATTGAAATCGGACTGGATGACGATGTTTGGAAGTCGACTTCGTTTGCGTTGTCGTACTCCGACTCGGAGAGCGATGCATGGACCTTGTCCGTCGCCGGTGCTCATTGGGTCGTACCATGAGCTGGAGCCTCCGTTGGGCAGCCTCGATGGTGTCAGCCGCATGCTCCGTCATGGCGGGGTGTCGACCCGTGCCCAGCCCGCGCGATGACCTCCCCGCGACGATTCCGGTGGGGGAGCATCTCCGTTTCTACACGGACGAGGCGGAGGGGGCGATGTGCGCCGGATCCTTGCCCTACATGGACCGCTATGTCGGGGAGATCATCGAGACGCACGATGTTCCACCTGGGCACGTCGTGAGCTACTACTGGCTTCCAGACGACGAAGAGCTGATCGAGGAGGTCTGTCTTGGATCCGTGGCTTGTGGGTTCGCGGATGCAACCGTTGTGACACCCCTACTCCCTCACGAGCACGAGCTCGTCCATGCCGTTCGTGCTCACTTCGGGTTCTCGCAGGATTTCTTGGAAGAAGGCGCCGCGGAGCTATGGGGAGCCCACGATGATCGAGATTTCGACTACCGCTTGAGCGTCGAGGACGGTATCGAGCTGGGCGTCGAGGATCTCCCGACTACATACTACGGTACTGCGGGCAGGTTTGCGGCATACATGGCCTTCGAGCTCGGGGTGGAAGCGCTCGTCGAGATCGGCAAGCTGACCGGCCCGGGATCGAGCCCCACCGAGGTCGACGACGCATTCGAGGTGGTGGTTGGAACGACCGCATCGGAGATGGCGCGCAGCTACGAAGGAGCGGGATGGTTCTGCGGACGATCCGTCTATCGGGACGACTCCGTCTCGTGCGCGGTTGCCGAGCGGATGGACTGCAGCTTGGCGGCGGATGATGGGACGTTGACGATCGACTTCGATCTCGACTGTGGGTCCGAGCGGTTCATTGGCCCTCGAGACGGGGTCTTCTGGTCCGATCTCGTCATTTCCTTGGAGAGCAATCGAGTCGTGTACCTCTATCT
>WBZL01004936.1_pt1 | contig 11271 bp, 12 predicted proteins | sample 5204291 | NCBI WGS metagenome assembly WBZL01 (sample SAMN12344345, study PRJNA552823) | activated sludge metagenome | biome: Activated sludge suspended growth; feature: Nitrification reactor; material: Wastewater; isolation source: activated sludge from nitrification reactor of wastewater...
CCGAACGAAGCGATCAGCGCGGCGGACCCGATCTACATCATCGACCCCGACCGCTGCACCGAGTGCGTGGGCGCCGAGGACGAGCCGCAGTGCAAGCTCGTCTGCCCGGCCGACTGCATCGTGCAGAACCCCGACTTCGTCGAGTCGCCCGACGACCTGATGGCGAAGTACGAGCAGCTGCACGGGTAGCCGAGCGAGCCACCCGTCGAGGGGCCCCATGCGAAGCATGGGGATCGACGGCAAGGCGAGTCTCGGCAGCGGCCGACGCTCGACGCCGCGCATCGCGCCGACCGCACAGGGAGGCCGCCCGAGCGAGCCACCCGTCGAGGGGCCCCATGCGAAGCATGGGGATCGACGGCAAGGCGAGTCTCGGCAGCGGCCGACGCTCGACGCCGCGCATCGCGCCGACCGCACAGGGAGGCCGCCCGAGCGAGCCACCCGTCGAGGGGCCCCATGCGAAGCATGGGGATCGACGGCACGGCGAGTCTCGGCAGCGGCCGACGCTCGGCGCCACGCATCGCGCCGACCCCACAGGGAGGCCGCGTTCGGCCGCCGCGCGTCGGCCGAGTCACCCGCCGCCGGTCAGCCGCTCGAAGAGCCGCTGCAGCTCGCTCCCCTCGACCCAGGCGTTCCGCGCCTCGTCGAAGCGCCAGCCGCGGAACACTCGCCGCGTGAGCACCCGCTCGCCGTACTCCTGCACGAGCACGGCCTCGACGTCGCGCAGCACCTGCACCGGCACGCCCTCGAGCTCGGACGCCTGGAGCGGCATCAGGTCGGCGACCCGATAGCTGTGCGGGCACTTGGTGGCGACGCGCGCCTCGCCGTCGCCCGCCGCCGGCACCGGGCGCAGCGCCGTCACGTCGAGATAGAGGCCGGTGGCGCGGTCGACGAAGCGCGCGTCGATCTTGTTCTCCTCGATCGTCTCGCGCGGATGCCGGTTGCGCGTCGCCGGGTCGACGTAGTTCGGGTTCACGTCCAGCACGAACCTCGCCCGGTCGTAGTCCAGGGCCGCCGCCTCGCGGTCGAGCGCAGCGAGTTCGTCGAGGAGCACGCACAGGTCGATGTCCCGGTCCCAGGGCAGGAGCCTCCGGTTCCACGCCCAGCCGATCAGCGCGCCGTGCATGAGGACCGGCGCCAGGCCCAGCGGCCGCACCGCGTCGCCGAACGCGCCCAGCAGCTCGAGCAGCACCTTCTTCGCGAGCGCGGGCTCGACCTCGCCGCCGTAGAACCTCGCGTCGTAGTGCTCGTGCTTGCCCGCTTCGCGGAAGTGCTTGGACATCGTCGGGGGGGACGGCGGCGGAAGGAGCACGACGTTCGCCTCGCGGCCATCGCCGATCTCGCCTGCGCCGGCCATCCTGAACGAACGCATCGGCGACAGGCGCCGTCGCGCACTCGTGCGTTTCGGCGCCGCAGGGGCACTGTGCTTCGCGTCGTTCGCTCCGTCAAGGCGCGGCGCGGTCCTCCGGGCGGCCGACGGCAGGGATCACACCTGCGCGACCGTCACCGGCGGTCGCGTCCGCGACCCGGGCCGAAACTTCGCGGACCGCTCGGCGACGTCACGATTTGCGACAGCGGTACTCCGGTGCGAAGGGAGGCCGCGCGGTGCGCGGGCGCTGCAGCGCCGGGTTGCGCGCGTCAGCCGGCGTAGTGGAGCACCGCGAAGTAGTGGCAGGCGGTGCCGGCCACGACGAACAGGTGCCACACGAAGTGGCCGTAGCGCAGGCGGGAGTCGAGCGTGAAGAACACCACGCCTGCCGTGTAGGCGAGCCCGCCGGCGGCGAGCAGCACGAGGCCGCCGATCTCGACGCGCTCGACGAGCGGTCCGAGCGCGATCAGCACCGACCAGCCCATCGCGAGGTAGAGCCCGGTCGACCACGCCGGGTGCGACATCCGGTCGAACGCCTTCAGCGCGACGCCGACGACGGCGAGCGACCAGACGACGCCGAACAGCGTCCATCCCCACGGCCCGCCCAGGGCGCCCAGCGTGAACGGGGTATAGGTACCCGCGATCAGCAGGTAGATCGCGCCGTGGTCGAGCTTGCGCAGCAAGCGCTTCGCGCGCGGATGCGGGATCGCGTGGTAGAGCATCGACGCCGCGTACAGCAGCACCATCGTCGCTGCGAACACGCTCGCGCCGACGACGGCTGACGCGGATCCGCCGCGCGCGGCGGCGACGATCGGAAACGGCGCCGCCACCGCGGCGGCGGCCAGCGCCGCTCCGTGGCTCAGACTGTTGGCGATCTCCTCGCCGAGGGACTGCGCGCGTTCATCCATGGCGCATTGTCTCACCTGGCGCCGGATCGCCTCGCGCACGATGCAACGTCCGCGGAAGCCCTACGGAATCACCTCGTCTGCCCGCAGCAACAGCGACTGCGGGACGGTTAGGCCGAGCGTCCTTGCCGTCCCGGCATTGACGACGAGCTCGAATGTCGCCGCCTGCTCGACGGCGAGGTCCCCGGCGTTCGCGCCCTTGAGGATCCGGTCGACGTACCAGGCGGCGCGCCGGAACGCGGACGCGACGTTCGACCCGTAGGACACGAGCCCTCCGCCGTCGACGAACTCGCGCTGCCAGTAGACCGCCGGCAGCCTGTGCTTCGCCGCGAGCGCGACGACCTGACGGCGCGCCGTGAACGCCAGCGGATCCGGGAGCACCCAAACGCCGTCGACCCGGTCGCGGGCGATCGCGTCGAACGCGGGCTCGAGGTCGTCGCGTGCGCGCACCTCCACGACCTGCAACGCGACCCCCAGGCTCCGCGCGGCGTTCTCCGCCGCCTTGCGGTAGGTGTCGGCCCCGGCCGGCAGCGGATTCCACAGGAGCGCCACGCGCTGCGCACGCGGGACGATCTCCCTGAAGATCTCGAGGTCCTTGCCGAGAACGTCGGGCACCGGATCGCTCGCGAGCCCCTTCACGTTTCCTCCGGGCCGCGCGTAGCTCGCCACGAAGCCGGCGCCGACGGGATCGCGGGAGATGCCCATCACGACCGGAATGGTCGTCGTCGCGCGCCTGACCGCCTCGATCACCGGATTGGCGCCGGTCACGATCACATCCGGGCCGAGCCTGACCAGGTCCGCGGCAAGCGCGGGAAGCCGGCGTGTGTCGCCGTGCGCGAACCGCCGCTCGTACACGACGTTGCGCCCCTCGACGTAACCGAGGTCGCGCATCCCGTCCTCGAGCGCGCGCGTGAGGTGCGCCTGCTCCTCCGGCGTCGCGACGACGATGTAGCCGACGCGGAAGGGCCTGGCCGTCGCCTGCGCGCGGGTCTCGCTCGCGCCCGCCGCCGCGACGACGCAGACGGCCAGCACGAGCACCGCGCCCCGCACCATCGCCTGCCTCGCGCAACGTTGCCGCCCCCGGCAAGCCGACGCTACGCCTTCCCGCAACGCCGGTCAATCGCACGCCGAACCGTGTGGGTCCGGACGCCCGATCAACCGCCGCGGACGCCCGGCCAAGCCGGCGCGCAATGCGCGACGCGCGGGCAAGCGCGGCGGACGTCCGGCGGGGCGCGACGCGCGCAGGCGAGGAACCATGCGCCCGTCGTCGCGAGTCCGCGGCGAAGGCGGGGACGCATGAGCCCGCCGGGCCGCCCCAAGGGCGAATGGCACCGGCGTGCGCAGCACGAAGGTAGTCCAGCGAGCGTCCCGCCGGACTTCCCACAGGAGCAAGAGATGCCCACCACGAACGACGTGCTCGACAACCACCTCGCCTGCTTCGGCAGGCGCGACCTGGACGGCATCCTGTCCGACTACGCGCCGGACGCCGTGCTGTTCACGCAGGACGGTCCCCTCAGGGGACACGACGAGATCAGGCCGCTCTTCGAGGCGCTGCTCGAGGAGTTCGGCAAGCCCGGCGCCTCGTTCACCCTGACGCAGCGCTTCGTCGACGGCGACCACGCGTACATCGTCTGGACCGCGGAGACCGCCGACCGCGCGTACGAACTCGGGACGGACACGTTCGTCGTGCGCGACGGCAGGATCGCGGTCCAGTCGTTCGCGTGCAGGACGTCGATACGCGGGCCGAAGGCCCCTTCCCTCCGCGAAGCCGCACGCGCCTTCGCCGGCGCCTGACCCCGAAGGAGCGACCATGAAGCCGTCCCTGCAAGCCCGCATCGCGCGCATCGCGCTCGCGGTCCCGCTCGTCGCGGGCGCGATCTCCGATGCCGCCGCCGACGCGATCACCGACGGGAACGTCAGGTCCGGGCACGTCGTCGCCGACGCCAAGCTCGGGACGCCTCCCGCGATTCGCGTGATGGCGATCGTCCAGACCGCCGCGCTCGACGCGGTGAACGCCGTCGCGACGCTCCCTTCGGCCTCGCGGACGACGTCGGCGTCGGCGTCGGTCGCCTCGGTCGACGCCGCGGTGGCGGCGGCGCATCGCGTCGCGCTGACCGCCCTCGTGCCGTCGCAGCGTTCCGCGGTCGAGGCCGCCTACCTGTCGGCGCTGTCGGCGGTCGCCGAGGGGCCCGGGAAACGTCTCGGCATCGCGGCCGGCGAACACGCGGCGAACGCGGTGCTCGCGGCACGCGCAGGCGACGGCGCGGCGGTCCCGGAGACGTACCGGCCGCCGACGACCGCCGGGCGCTACGTGCCGACGGCGACGCCTGCGGTCCCGCAGTGGGGACAGCGCAAGCCGTGGCTGATGACGAGCGCAGCGCAGTTCCGCCCGGGTCCGCCGCCGGCGCTCTCGAGCGACGCCTGGGCGCGCGACTTCAACGAGGTGAAGGCGCTGGGCGCCAGGACCGGCGCCCGGCGCGACGCCGCGCAGGATGCGGTCGCCCGCTTCTGGGAGTACTCGCTGCCGCCGATCTACCACGGCGTCGTGCACTCGGTGGCCATCGCGCCGGGGCGCGAGGTAACGCGGAACGCCCGCCTGTACGCGGCCGTGGCGCAGGCCATGGACGACGCGATGATCGCCGTCTTCGACGCCAAGTACCACTACCAGTTCTGGCGGCCCGCCACCGCGATCCGCAACGGCGACATCGACGGCAACGACGCGACCGAGCGCGACGCCGCGTGGGCGCCGCTCATCGACACGCCGATGCACCCCGAGTACCCGAGCGCGCACAGCATCCTCGCGGCGGCGGTCGGCGCCGTGCTCGAGGCCGAGGTCGGCGACGGCGCGATGCCGGTGCTCGCGACCACCAGCCCGACCGCGAGCGGCGCCGTGCGGCGGTGGACCGCCATCGAGGACTTCGTGCGCGAAGTGTCGGACGCCCGCGTCTACGAGGGCGTGCACTTCCGGACGTCTACCGAGGTCGGCATGGCCATGGGCCGGCAGATCGGCAAGCTCGCCGCGGCGCGGCACTCGGGCGCGCCCGACTGACGCGGCCCGCGATGGCCGCGTGCCGATCGCGTCAGCCGCGGGGGGGAGGCCGCGCCGCGGGAGCGTTCGGCGACCTGCGGCGCCCGCGCAGGACCGCCGCGATCATCGTCGCGATGAACACCGCGAGCGCGACGCCATTCCCGATCGCGCCCGCCTGCAGTACGACGATCGACGCGGTCGCGTCGCCCGCGAGCCGCAGCGCCACGCTCGCGTGGAGCAGCGCGAGCGGCAGATAGAACACCGGGGCGTAGGGCACCTTCACGCGAAGCACCGCCGGAAAGATGATGGCCGCGTGGCCGAACACCATCGCGAAGACGAACCCGAGGAAGACGGCGTGGAGCGCAGCGTCGTAGGCCGGCGTTCCCGGATCGAGGCCCGACGCCGCGATCGTCGCGCCGCCGATCGCGAGCCAGACGTAGCCCGAGAGCAGGCACACCGCCGTGTAGCGGGTGAGCCCCGTGTCGCGAACGGTGCGGCGGGCGAGGTCGTTGACGGCGAGCCACGCGGCGAGCGCGAGCAGTGCCGCACCGAAGGCACGCGCGCCGAGCGGATCGGACGCGACCACCGCGCCGGCGCCGATCGACACCGCGATCGCGACGAACGACACCCGCGCCCGCGTCGAGCGCGGCAGGAAGCGCGAGAGCTCGAGCCGCTCGCCGGCGATCGTGAGCACGAGGAAGGCGGCCCATGCCGGCACCGCCGCCGGGGGCTGCCCGGTCGCGTACCAGACCAGGTTGCCGGCGGCGAGCGCCACCGCGCCCGCCGCGATCGTCATCGTGTGGATTTCCGGCTGCATCGCGACGAAGCGGAGCGACGCGAAAGCCAGGACCGCGGCGCCGAGCGTCGCGAGCCCCGCCGCGGCCGCGGGCTCCCCCGCGAAGATCGCGATGCCGGCGAGACCGCACGCGAGCGGCGCGGCGTACGCCCACAGCTTCGCCGCCGCGACCGCACGCTCGAGCGCGATCACGACACCGAAGAAGCCGGCGACCATCAGCGGTCCGTGGAACGCGGCGAGCGACGCCGCCTTCGCGTCGACCGCCACGCCGAGGCGGGCGAGCCCGGCGAAGACGCCCGTGAGGAGCGCGACGAACCCGAGGGCGAGCAACGGGAGGCGAGCGCGCGGAGGGAGGTCGATCACCGCCCGACCTCCCCGCACACGGTGCGGCGACGTCGGGGGAACCCGGCGGCGCTCATCGGTCCTTCGCCGCGACGCGCAGCGCGTCGCGCGCCCCGGAAGTCACCCGAGCGCGCGGACGAACGGGATGCGCTGGGACGGCTCGAAGCCGACGTCGTACAGGAATCCGAGCAGCGCGAGGTCCCGCGGAGCCACGACGGTCTCCACTCGGTCGATGCGCAGCGCTGCGAGATTCAGGAACAGCTGCGACAGGAGCGCGTGGCCGATGCCCTGGTGCTCGTATTCGCGGTCGACGCCGATCGTGTCGAGCACCGCGGTCGGGTCGGTGCGGCCGAAGTCGCCGAGGTCCGCGCGCGCCATGACGAAGCCGACGACGGCGCCGTCCAGGCGCGCCGCGAGGGAAACGCGCACGCCGCTCTCGGTCATCGCCTCGGCGAGCTTGCGCCCTATGTACGCCGAGCGGTCGCGTCCCGTGAGTCCGCGGTCGATGCGCACGATCTCGGCGAGGTCGGCGGTCGACATGGCGCGCACGTCGCAGGTGTCGCGCGCGAGGCGCTCGTAGTCGTTGTTTCCGGGCGCGCCGTAGTCGATCTCGAAGCCGGGACCCCGCCCGGCCTCGACCGAGACCGGCGCGTCGACCGGCGCCTCGATCGCGGTCGCGTCGATCGCACGCTCGACGACGTGGTTGGGCGCCAGGACGAAGCCGTGCTCGCCGAACCATCGCAGCATCGCGTGATTGTTCCAGCGCGCAGCCGTCCGGAGCTCGCGGATGCCGCGCTTGACGGCGACCGCCGAGAGCGCGTCCAGCAGGCGCCCGCCCACGTTGCGTCCCTTCGCATCCGGGCGCACGCCCAGCGTTTCCAGGCGGACCGAGGGCGCCGCACGTCCGAACTCGCCCTCCATCACGCGCCCGAGCATGTACCCGGCGAGGCCGTCCTCGTCGTCGACCGCGACCTGGATGTGCAGGTCGGGCTCGCGGAACGCCGCGGCGAGGCGACGCTCGAAGTACGTTCGTCGCGTGTGACCCTCGAGGCGGGCGTCGATGGAGACGACCGCGTCGAGGTCGTCCCGGGACAGGCGGCGGGCGTTGGTGGCGTTGAGCGGTGCGAAGGTGTCCATCGGGGCCTCCAGGGCGTTCCGTGCGGATCAGGCGGACGTGTAGGCGAACGAGAGCTCGCGATCGACGTCGTCGTCGAGCAGGTCGTCGAGCATCGGGAGCAGCGCCATCGATTCCTTCTGGATGTGGGCAACCTGGCGCTCGACCAGCTCGAGCGCGAGCCGGCGGAAATCGCCTGCCTGCGCAGCGTCGAGCGTCGCCGGGCCGGCCTCGACGAGCGGCAGGAGCGCGGCGACGACCTCGCGTATCGCGGCGTGCTCCTCGGCCAGGAGCCCCGCGATGTCGCCCTCGCCCGCCTCGGCGAGGCGCGGGAAGAGCTCGCGCTCCTCGAAGTCGAAATGGTGGCTCACTTCGGCCTCGAGGTGCCGCGCGAGCGGCCCGGCGAGGCGGACGAGCCCCTCGCGGTCGCGCGCGACGAGCGCCTGCTCGAGCTTGCCGTAGAGGCCGAGCGACGCGCGATGCTCGGCGTCGAGGGCCTGGGGGGTCTGGCGGCGGTAGTCCATCGGGGTCTCGAGCGTGCCGGACGCCGGGCGTCCGTCTATTATGGTAATCTGGTACTCTTTTACCGTTTTAACCGGCCGGCGTCAATGACCGAGGCGGTCATCCGCCGCACGGCCGTGGCGAAGAACGCCGCGTAGGCGAGCGCCCCCGCCGTCCCGGCGGCGGCGGCGGCCAGCACGAGCGTCCCGCTGCCCGCCAGGATCCCCGCCGCGAGGAGCGCGAGGGCGGCCACGTGCAGCCAGAAGTGCGCGCGCAGCGGCTGCTCGGCCGTGAGCGACGACGGCGTCGGCGGCCGATGCTTGCCGCGCGCCGCGTGCATCGACGCGAGGAACGGGACGATGCGCTGCAGGATGCCGAGCACGAACGAGAGCAGCCAGCCCGCGATCAGCGTGGCGCCGAACAGGGTGGGCAGGCGCGGCCACGGAACCTCGAGCGCCAGCGCGAGCGCGAGCACGAGGCCCGCGACGAGCGCGCCCCAGGCGATCCGCGCCAGCCGGAAGCCGATCCCGAGCTCGCGGCGCAGCCCGCGCATCGTGGTCTCGCGCATCAGCTGCACGTGCAGAATCGCGGCGACCGCGCCGAATCCCGCCGCGGCGACGCCCAGCACGCCCGGCAGCACGCCGAGCGCGGCCGGCACCGAGAGCGCGAGCGCGCCGGAGGCCAGCGCGAACGACGCCCACGCGCGGTGGGCGGGAGGCGATTCGGCGAGCGCGAACATCGGCACCAGCACGTACGAGAGGCCCAGCGCGAGCATGCCCATGAACCCGTAGCCGGCGAGCGCGAGATGCAGCGCGACCATCGTCTGGCGATCCACGGCCGCGCCGAGCGTGTACGCGGCGACGACCGCGAGCGCGGTGGCGAGCGTCGCGGCCAGCGACAGCGCCGCGACAGCGCCGTGCGCGACGACGAGCGGCATTCCCTTCGCCCCCGACAGGTTGACCGCGAACAGCGCGACGTACACGACGAGCGAGCCCGCGACGACGACCGCGCCCGCGCCCAGAAGCATCGGCGACGACAGTCCCATGCCGGCGACGACCGCGGCAACGCCGGGGACGTACGTCCAGAATACCGCTGCGGCGAGCCCGGCGTGCGCGATCGGGCGACGCGTCGCCACCGGGAAGAGCTGCAGGCTCGCGCCGATCGCGGTCATCGCGAGCACGCCGAGCGTCACCGCATGGAGCGCCGCGAGCGGCCAGCCCAGACCGCCGGCGAACGCGGGCACCTGCTCCGCACCCGCCATCGCGGCGAGCCACGCGACGACGTGGAACGCCACCGCGGCGCCGAAGAACCGGAACGGGATCGAAGGCGGGAGCAGCCGGCTGCTCGCGCCGGCGAGGAAGGTCGCCGCCACGGCCATCACCGTGCCCGCTCGATCCTCAGGCGCACTTCGCCCGGATCGGCGGCGACCGGCGTCGCGATCCATCCGCGCTCGGCGAGTTCCGGATACAGGAACACCGGGTCGCGCTCGAGGTGCACCGTGAACGCGTCGCCCGCGGCGTCGCCGTCGATCGTCGACAGGATCGCCACCATCGGCCCGGGCGGACTCATCCCGCGGACGTCCAGGTGCGGGCCGTCCGCGGCGACCCATCGTCGGGAGGACGCTCCGGAGGCGCTCACGCCGATGCCTTCGCCAGCTCGCGCACGAGACGCTGCGCCTCGACCGACGCGACCTGCCGCCGCCAGTTCGACTGCGTCACGGTGGTGCGCATCGGCGAGACCTGCTTCTGCACCGCCTTGCCGAGCTCGGCCAGGAACATGTCGTCGACGGCGCGGCCGACCCACGCGTCGGTGCCGGCCAGGCGGAACGGACGCGAGTTCGTGCCGGTGAGCGCCACGTCGATCGCGGCGATGGCGCCCGCGTCGACCGCGAGACGGACGGCCACGCCGGCGAGCGGGAAATCGATCGCCCCGCGCGCACGCGCCTTGCGGTAGGCGCTCGTGGCGCCGCGGGGCTGCGCGGGGACGACCACCGCCACCAGCAGTTCGCCCGGCTCCAGCGCCAGATGGGCCAGTCCGTCGTCGCGGTAGAGATCCTCGAGCGCGATCGTCCGCGTGCCGCGCGTCCCCGCGAGCTCGACCGACGCGCCGCACGCGATGAGCCCGGGCGCGAGGTCCCCCTGGTACGCGGCGTGGCAGCGGGTGCCGGTGGGCGCGACGTGGCAGGTGTCTCCCCGATGCTTGAGGCAATAGCCGTTCGACTTCCGCCACCACTCGCTCTGGTTGTAATAGACGCAGCGCGTGTCGACGCACAGGTTGCCGCCGACGGTCGCGACGCTGCGGTGGCCCGGGCCCGCGATCGATGCCGCGGCCGCGGACACCGCGGGCAGCGCCGCGGCGACGCCCGCATCCGACGCGAGGCGGGCGAGCGTGACGCCCGCGCCGATCCGCGCGCCCGCGGTGCGGACCTCGAGCAGGTCGAAACCCGGCACGCGCGACAGGTCGACGAGCACCGGCGGCGCGCCGATGCCGTCGCGCAGGTTGGGCACGAGGTCGGTGCCCCCGGCGATCGCGCGGGCCCCCGGGGTCGCCGCGAGCCATTCGATCGCCTGCGCGAGCGACGCCGGTCGCTTCAGTTCGAAAGCGGGCAGCCGTTCCATGTCAGTCGGCCTCCTGAACCGCCGGCTTCGCCGTGCGGCGCACCCGCTCCGCGCGCCGCCGCGCGACGATCGCCTCGAGCACGCGATCCGGCGACGCGGGCAGCTCGTCGAGCCGCAGCCCGATCGCGTCCGCGATCGCGTTGGTGAGCGCCGGAAGGAACGCCGAGAGCGATCCCTCGCCCGCCTCCTTCGCGCCGAACGGGCCGTTCGGGTCGGGCGCCTCGACAATCGACGTGTCGATCGGGGGCGACTCGACGATCGTCGGCATCCGATAGTCGAGCAGGTTCGCCCGCACGTGCAGGCCGTCGAGGTACTGGGTCTCCTCGCAGAGCGCCTGCCCCATCCCCATCCAGACCGAGCCCTGCACCTGGCCCTCGACCGCGAGCGGATTGATCGCCCGGCCGCAGTCGTGCGCGACCCAGACCTGCACGACGCGCACCATCCCCGTGTCCTCGTCGACCTCGACCTCGACGACCTCCGCGGCGTACGAGAATCCCGCCGACGTCCCCACGGCCGCACCGCGGAACGATCCGCCCTGCGTCTCGGGCGGCGTCGACCACGTGCCCTTGACGGTGATCGTCCCGGCCTCGCGCAGGGCCTA
>WBZL01004937.1_pt1 | contig 11269 bp, 8 predicted proteins | sample 5204291 | NCBI WGS metagenome assembly WBZL01 (sample SAMN12344345, study PRJNA552823) | activated sludge metagenome | biome: Activated sludge suspended growth; feature: Nitrification reactor; material: Wastewater; isolation source: activated sludge from nitrification reactor of wastewater treatment...
CGCCAAGTGGCTGGCCCATGTCGGCGACGCCGCCTACGAGTTCACCTTGCGCGTCAACCGCTGGTTCAACCAGGCGCGGGCGCGCCTGGGGCTGCCCTACTGGAGCCTGTCGAAGTACCTCAAGCTCAAGGTCAAGCGCGCCGTCAGCTACGTCAGCGACTTCGAGCAGGCCGTCGCGCGCGAGGCCCGCAAGCGCGGTGCCGACGGCGTGGTCTGCGGTCACATCCACCATGCCGAGATCCGCTCGATCGACGGCCTGCTGTACTGCAACGACGGCGACTGGGTCGAGAGCCTGACGGCGCTGGTCGAGCACTTCGACGGACGGCTGGAGATCCTCGACCGCAGTGCGCACGCGCATGGGCCCGCGGCGATGCGCCACCTGGCCCCCGTGGGGGCGCCGGCCGCGGCCCTCGCCCCGGCCCTGGCCCAATCGGCGGCGGCCGCCGTCGAGCACGCGCCGTCGCTGACGCCCCCCGTTGCCGCGGCCGAGGCTGCCGAACCCGCGGCCTGAGTCACCGCCGGCGATGCCCGCTCAGGCAGGCACCGATGCCGTCGGTGGCAGGGGCATCGTGGACCGCCGCATCTGCAGGTCCAGCAGGTCGACCACGTCAAACACCGCACGATTGCGGATCCCTGCCACGCGCTGGCGCAACCGGGGCAGCCGGCCCAGCAGCTCGGCAGCGGCCGCTGGCACCTCGCGCAGGCCGCGCACCACCACGCCGAGGCCCTTGTCGCGGACCCAGCGGGCGTTGTAGCGTTCCTGCGGCAGCGTCCAGGTGTTCTCGAACGTCAACACCGGCAGGCCCAGGTGCAGCGCCTCGCTCAGGCTGCCCGGACCGGGCTTGCCGATGAAGAAGTCGCCGAGCCGCAACGCGCCGGCCACGTCGTCGGTGAACCCGAGCACGACCTGCGGCGCCGGCCGGCGCAACCGCTCCAGGCGCGCCGCCAGGGCCGCGTTGTGTCCGCACAGCAGCACCATCTGCAGGTCGGGCAAGGCCTCGGCCAGCGCGACCATCTGGCCCGAGCCGCGGCCGCCATACATCACCGCGGCGGTGGGACGGTCAGGGTCCAGACCGCGCGCGACGCGGGCGGCCCGCCGATCCAGAGGCTGCGAGCGATGGAAGACCTGCCGCAGCATCATGCCGGACACCAGACTCAGCCGGTCGGCCGGGTGACCGGCGGCGATGGCCTGTGCCACCGCGTGCGCCGTGCCGCAGACCAGATGCTGCGCCTGACCGGGCTCGCACCAGAAGTGCGGCGGCAGGTCGGCCAGGTCGGTCATCACGGTGACGAAGGGCACGCCGGGCAGCGCCAGCTGCACCGACTCCGCCAGCGCACGGTTGAAGTTGGGGATCAGGGACACCACGAGATCGGGCTCGGTGGCCGCCCAGTGCTCGGTCAGCAGGCGCCGCAGCGGGCCGTGGCTCAGGCGGATGACGGCCTGCAGCAGCTTGAGCTCCTGGCGCATGCCCATCGTCCAGCCACGGGCCAGGCGAAGGTTGTACAAGTCCTCCGGAGCCAGGCCGGTCAGCCGGCGGAAGGCCTGACCGCGGTCGAGAACCTCGACCAGATTGATGCGCCGCACCGCCCACGGCCGGCCCTGGGCGGTGATCGCCTCCTCGAGCGCCAGTGCGGCATTGCGGTGCCCGCCACCGGCGTTGAAATACACGAGGTCGACGACCGGCTGCGTGGCGTCCTGCATGGCCGGCATCGTCGACATCGGCCATGACGCCGCCATGACGATGGGCTTGCAACCGCGTGACACCCATGAAGCCTCAGGATCACTCCCCGCCGGCGCGGGCCTCGTCCTCGCTCGCCGACCCGTCGATGGGCAGCGTCATCAAGGCCTGGCCGACGCGCACGCGGGCACCCGGCACGATGCCCTCGGCCAGCGCGAAGCCGCGCGGCGCGAAGACGATGATCGTCGAGCCGTGCTCGAACCAGCCCATCTCCTGGCCCTTGGCCAGGTGCACGCGGCACGGCATCTCGTTGGGGCCGCGCCGGCGCAGGTGCAGGCGCACGTCCAGGGCATGCAGCCGGATGCTGGCCACCAGGATCGCCGCCACCGGCACGATCGCCAGCGGGTGGCCGGGCCCGTGACCATCGGGATGCACGCGGGCCCGCAGCACGGCCCGCTCGTTGCGGCAGAACAGCCGCTCGATGCGCTCCAACGCGATCGGATTGACGTTCCAGGTGTCGCCGCTGATGTAGGTGACATGCTCGAGCAGCAGGTCGTGCGGCGCGTGGAAGCGGTGGTACATCGCCGAGGTCAGGCGCAGCGTGACGTAGACGCCGTCTTCGAACGGCCGGGTGTCCTGGGTCGGGCCGAACAGCTCGCCGAGCGTGTACGGAAAGCCCTTGGCCTGCAGCAGCCGGGTGCCCTGCACCGCCCCGCAGGCGCCGACGATGCCGTCGCTGGGGCTCACCAGGCGGGCCGGATCCAGGTCGAGCGGGCGGGCACCAGGCCGCAGCTCGCGCGTGAAGCACTCGTGCAGGCTGGCATAGCGGCGGGGCACGGCGTCGCCGAGTTCGAGGTCGGTGAACTGGCGCCACACCGCGATCGACAGCCGCGTGAGCCAGGGGATGCGCAGCCGGCTGTACCAGCCCATCAGGTGTGTCAGCGCGATGCGCGGCACGCGATTGGTGAGCAGGAAGTTCAGGTCCTCGTGCGCGGCCAGCCGGCGCAGCAGGCTGTGCGCACGCGAGGCAGCTCGTGCGGAGACCCGGGTGTGGCCCGGGTCCTTGGCGTGATGGGATTCGACCGGGTGGAGGCGGGGGTCGCAGGTCGTGGTGTCGGCCGAGGTGTCGACTGCCATGTCGGTGGTGGTGGCTTCGGTGGTCATGGTCGTGTCACGCAGTCCGGTTAGACCCGCGGTCATGCAAAACGAACTCGCCCTTTCGTCCGGTGCCCTCGGCGCCGTGGCCGCCGCGGCGGCGCTGGCACTGGCCACCACCCTCCCACGCGTCAAGCAGCGCGTGGAACTGTCGCGTGCCAAGCACCGCTCGCTGGCCGGCCACTCGCGCATGGCCAAGCGCATGGCCGCCTGGGTGCCGGGCTACGCCTACGACGAGGCACGCTTCTTCGCCAGCGACGGCGCACCGCCCGACGTGGTGGCCAGTCGCCGCGCCGGGTTGGACCGCCTGGCCGCGCTGTACGACGAGCGCTACGCGCTGACGCTGCAGGCGACGCGCGAAGCCCGCGACGCCTTGTCCGACCTGCAGTTCACCGGCCGCTACCGGGTGCCCTTCCAGTACAGCCCGTACCTGCGCTCGCGTCTGTCGGTGGGCGCCTTCCTGCGCGCCAGCTCCGGCGTGCAACTGGAAGACCTGGACGGCAACCGCTTCTTCGATCTCACCGGCAGCTATGGCGTCAACCTGTTCGGGCCCGACTTCTACAAGGCCTGCATCGAGCAGGCCGTGCAAAGCGCCGGCGCCCTGGGGCCGGTGCTCGGCGCCTATCACCCGCTGGTGCTGGACAACGTGCGCCGGCTGCGGACCATCTCCGGCCAGGACGAAGTGACGTTCCACATGTCCGGCACCGAGGCAGTGATGCAGGCCGTGAGGCTGGCGCGCTACCACACGCGGCGGCGACACCTGGTGCGCTTCAGCGGCGCCTACCACGGCTGGTGGGAGGACGTGCAGCCCGGCCCCGGCAACCCGCTGCCGCCGCGCGAGACCTACACGCTGCGCGAGATGGACCCGCGCACGCTGCAGGTGTTGCGCACGCGGCGCGACATCGCCTGCGTGCTGGTCAATCCGCTGCAGGCCCTGCACCCCAACCGCAACCCGCCCGGTGACCAGTCCCTGCTGGGCACACGCCGCGTCGAGGGCTTCGACCGTGCTGCCTACACGGCCTGGCTGCACGAGCTGCGCAAGGTGTGCAGCGAACGCGGCATCGTGCTGATCTTCGACGAGGTGTTCCTCGGCTTTCGACTGGCACCGGGCGGCGCGCAGTCGTACTTCGGCGTGCGTGCCGACCTGGTGACCTACGGCAAGACGCTCGGCGGAGGCCTCCCGGTGGGCGTGGTGTGCGGACGTGCCGACCTGATGAGGCGCTTTCGCGACGACCGGCCCGCCGACGTCTGCCTGGCACGCGGCACCTTCAACGCCCATCCCTACGTGATGGCGGCGATGAATGCCTTCCTGCGCCGTCTCGACGACGACGACGTCGTCCGGCTCTACGAGGGCCTGGACGATCGCTGGCAGGCCTACCAGGCCCGCTTCAACCGCCGTTTCGAGGCCGCCGGACTGCCGCTGCGCGTGGCCGGGATGTCGACGGTGTGGACGGTCGAGTACCTCGCGCCCTCGCGCTACCACTGGATGCTGCAGTTCTACCTGCGCGAACAAGGCCTGGCGCTCAGCTGGGTCGGCACCGGCCGGCTGATCTTCGGCCTGAACTACACCGATGCCGACATCGACGCCGTGCTCGAGCGCTTCGTCGCCGCGGCGCTGGGCATGCGCGACGACGGCTGGTGGTGGCACGACGAGGCCACCACCGACCGCCGCATCCGCCGCAGCCTGCTCGGCGAGATGCTGCGCCGCCGGCTCGGCCTCGAGCGCTGAGTCACTGATCACGACCCGCGCGCACCGCTTGCGGCGTGCGCGGGTCGCGCCCGCAGCGCCGACCGCCGGGTCAATGCGACCGCACATGCGGCATCGGATCGATCAGCTCGCCGCGCAGCAGGGCCAGCGGCGACTTCCAGTACATGCGGATGTCGTGGAACGGGTCGGTCAGGATCTTGGCCAGCCACACCAGGCCGGTGAACAGGCCGTCGCGCCAGGTCAGCTGCGCCACGCGGAAGGCCAGGCCCGCGACCGCCAGCGCCAGCCAGGCAATGCCCACGTCGTGCATCGTGCCGGACCAGGTGGTGGCCGGCTCGATCAGGCCGAACAGCGAGGGCTGCAGCCACAAGGCCAGCGGGATCAGCGCCCACACCGCGATCAGCACCGTCTTGCGGTGCATGTTGTAGCCCACCTTGACGGCCTCCTTGTACTCGTCGCTGACCTGGTTGACGCGGTCGAAGCCCCGTGGCTCGAAGAAGAAGTGGCCGCTCTGACGGGTGGCCATCGACACGCACCAGCCGACCAGGGCCGCCGCCGCCGGGTCGACGAACAGCAGCGCGTAGGCGACCAGAAAGCTGATCGCGCTGACCAGATGCAGGCTCTGGTTGATGCGCGACTGGTGGTAGTAGCGATGGTCGTCCCAGCGCTGGGTGGCGAGTGCTTGCAGGAAAACCTTCACGGCAGACCTTTCTCGGATGGGGTGACGGGACACGCGGACGGGCGGACCCGCCGCGTGACGCGATCGTGACCCTGCCGCGTGAAGCATGCATGACGCCACCATGACAGCCGCGCGTCGGCGTGCTGTCATCGAACCGTCGCGCAGCGGGCGCACAGTGGCGCGATGGACATCCTGCACAACGACGGCATCGTGGTCGACCACTACCCGGCGGCGCGGCGCTCGCTGCGCGTGGCCCTGGTCAGCGAGACCTACCCGCCCGAGGTCAACGGCGTGTCGATGACGGTCGCACGCGTCGTCGAGGGCCTGCATCGGCGCAACCACGAGGTGCAGCTGGTGCGCCCGCGCCAGGCCCCTGAGCACGAGGCCCAGCGCGGCGTGCGCTTCCACGAGGTGCTGATGCGCGGCCTGCCGATCCCGCGTTACCCGCACCTGCGCATGGGCATGCCGAGCCGGCGCGAACTCGTGCACCTGTGGGCCACGGCGCGGCCCGACATCGTGCACGTGGCGACCGAAGGACCTCTGGGCTTCTCGGCACTGCAGGCGGCGCGGCACCTGAAGCTGCCGCTGAGCTCGGACTTCCGCACCAATTTCCATGCCTACAGCCGTCACTACGGCGTGGGCTGGCTGCGCAAGCCGATCATGGCCTACCTGCGCAAGTTCCATAACCGCTGCCTGGTGACGATGGTGCCGACCGAGCCGCTGCGTGCCGAGCTGGCCGCCGCGGGATTTCGCGACGTGACGGTCGTCGCGCGTGGCGTCGACACGCGTTCGTTCACGCCGCACCAGCGCAGCCCGGCGCTGCGCGAGTCCTGGGATGCCGGTGACGAGGACCTGGTGGTGGCCTGCGTGGGCCGCCTGGCCGCCGAGAAGAACCTCGATGTCGTCGTCCGCTGCTTCGAGGCCATCCAGCGCGAGAACCCGCGCGCCCGGCTGCTGTGGGTGGGCGACGGTCCGCTGCGCGCCGAGCTCGCGCAGCGCACGCCCGGCGCGATCTTCGCCGGGCAACGCCGGGGCGCCGACCTGGCGATGCACTACGCGTCGGCCGACCTGTTCCTGTTTCCGAGCCTCACCGAGACCTTCGGCAACGTCACGGCCGAGGCCATGGCCAGCGGCCTGGCCGTGGTCGCCTTCGACTACGCCGGTGCGGCGCAACTCATCCGGCCCGGCGAGAGCGGCGTGCTGGTGCCCTTCGGCGACGCCATCGAGTTCCAGAGCGCCGCGGTGCAGCTCGCGCGCAGCGCCGCCAGGCGTCGCGCTCTGGGCGAGCAGGCCCGCCACCGCGCCTGCCTGCAGGACTGGGACGGCATCGTCGCGCGATTCGAGAGCCTGCTCATCGACGCGATGCACCGCCATGCGGCGCCCAGCGCCGTGCCCGCTCGCGCCCCATCAGCCGCATGATCGCGCCGGCAATCAGCAGCCCGAACCCCGACATCAGCCACTGCAGCGGCACGTCCGCGGCGACCAGCAGCGAGTAGATGCCCAGCATCGCCAGCACGCTGGCGTTCTCGTTGAAGCCCTGCACCGCGATCGAGCGCCCGGCGCTCATCAGCTGCACGCCGCGGTGCTGCAGCAAGGCGTTCAGCGGCACCACCAGCAGGCCGCCGACGGCCCCGACGAGCACCAGCAGCGGCAGCGCCAGCCTGACGTCGGGCACCCAGGCCAGCAGCGGCAGGCTCAGCCCCAGCACCACACCGAAGACAAGCACGCGTCGCGCCTGTGCCAGTGCCACGCAGCGGCCGGCAAGCACCGCCCCGCCGATGACCCCGAGCGCCACCACGCCCTGCAGGTAGGCGGCCTGGTTCAGGCCCAGGCCAAGGTGCTCGACGGCCCAGCGCAGCACGATGAACTGCAGCGTGGCGCCGACACCCCAGAACAAGGTCGTCACCGCCAGCGACAGACCGCCCTCGGCGTCGCGCCAGAGCAGCCGGTGCGCCTGCCAGAACTCGCGCGTCAGCGGGCCCGGTGCCCAGCGGCCCTGGGCGTAGCGGCGGCCGCTGTCGGGCACCGCGAAGTTCAGCAGCGCGGCCAGCGCGTAGACGGCCAGCAGCACGAAGAGCGAGGTGGTCGACGCGCTGCCGCCCAGCGCGGCGCCCAGAGCCTGCACCTGCGCGCGATCCAGCCACATCGGCGACACCAGCGCGCCGCCGAACACCGTGCCGACCAGGGCCGCGCAGACCACGCTGACCTCGATCCAGCCGTTGGCCGCCACCAGCTGCTGCGCGGGCACCAGTTCGGTGATCAAACCGTACTTGGCCGGCGCGTAGGCCGCTGCGCCCAGGCCCACCCAGGCGAAGGCCGCGACGGGATGCACGCCGGCCCACAGCATCACCACGCCGAGCACCTTGACGCCGTTCATCCAGGCCATCAGCCGGCCCTTGGGCACGGCGTCGGCGAAGGCGCCGATCCACGGCGCCAGCAGCACGTAGGCCAGCGTGAAGCCGAACTTCAACAACGGCGCCCACCAGGCCGCCATCTGCTGCTCGATGAGCAGGGCGATGGTGACGATGAGCAGCGCGTTGTCGGCCAGCGCCGAAAAAAACTGCGCCGCGATCAGCGCGTGGAATCCACGCGGCATCCGGCGGCGCATGCAACTGCTGGCTCACTCATCGGCAGCCAGTGTGGCCGGTGCCCGTGACGGGCCCGTGACGCGGGCGAGGCCCGGTGCCGCGCCAGCCCGGATTCCGGGCGCAGCGCCTTCACGCGGCCGTCACGGGCGGGGACGAACATGTCGCCTCGATCGTGCTCCGCCGGAGGCCGCATGCGCTACCCGTCCATCGACGCCCGTCGCCTGACCGTGACCCAGGGCGGTCGCCGCGTACTCGACGAGGTGTCGATCTCCGTCGAACGCGGCGAGCGCGTCGCGCTGCTCGGCCGCGGCAGCGTCGGCCGGTCGACCCTGCTGCGCGTGCTGGCCGGCCAGCAGATGGCGGACCGCGGCAGCGGGTCCCGCGTGCACGTCGTCGGCCGCGAGGTGCAGCTCGACGGCGTGCCCTTCCGCCGGCTGCGCCGCGTGCGACGGCACGTGGCGCTGGTCGACAACCTGTCGGTGCCGTTGCCGCTGGCTTCGGTGCTCGACAACGCAGCCCTCGGCATGGCCGTGCGCTGGCCGGCGTGGCAATGGCTCACCGCCACACGGGGCGCCGACCGGCAGCAGCGTGCCGGCGAGGCGCTGGCCCTGGTGGGCCTGCACGCGTGGGCGCGGCGGCGTGCAGCGGCCCTGACGTCACCGCAGCGCCTGCGCCTGGCGCTGGCCCGCGCCATGATGCAGGGGGCCGACGTGCTGCTCGTCGACCGCGCCGCGCTGGCGGAGCTGGCCGATGCGGGCGAGCAGATCGCCGCCTTGCTGGCCGCGTTGAGCGAACGTACCGGGGCGACCGTCGTGTTGGCCACCGACCGTCCGGCCGATGCCCTGGCCCACTGCACGCGCGCGGTGCTGCTGCACGCCGGGCGCGTGGTCTTCGACGGGCCTCCGGTCGCCCTGGGCAGTGCCCGGCTGCCGGGGTGGCCGGCGGCGTCGCCGGGCGACTGGCAGGCCGGCCTGGCCGCACCGCTTGCGGCGCGGCTGGCGGCCTGAAGGCGCCGCCTCGATGTCGATGCCGACCGGATCACGCCCCATGCTGCCGCTCGATCCACGGGGTGACGCGCCTGCAGGCAGCCCCCAACGTGCCGCGCCCCTGGATGTCGTCGGGCCGCTGCTGCGGCTGCTGGTCGGCACGGCCCGCCCGGCGCGCCGGATGCTCGGCCGTCACCCGGCGCCGCCCACGCCGACGGCCGTGAGGCGCGACCGCCCGCCCATCCAGCCCTGCGTCGGCCTGCGTGCCGACGATCACGCCCACGATCCTGCCCTGCAGCACGCCCTGCAGTGCGCCCACGCGGCCGAGCGCCACGGCGCAGCGGACGCCTTGATCGCCGCCGCGCTGCTGCACGACATCGGCCACGCGCTCGACCCGGATCGCGCCCGCTCCGGCATCGACGACCTGCACGAGATGCGGGCGCTGCCGCTGCTCGCGCAGGCCTTCGGGCCATCGGTCACCGAGCCGGTGCGCCTGCACGTCCAGGCCAAGCGCTACCTGGTCAGCGCCGACCTGACCTACCTGGCCCACCTGCCCGACGGTGCGTTGCAGTCGCTGGCGCACCAGGGCGGCCCGATGACGGGCGAGGAATGCCGCCTCTTCGAGCGGCTGCCCTATGCCGAACAGGCCGTTGCGCTGCGCCGCTGGGACGATGAGGCGCACGTGCCGGGTGCGATCACGCCGCCGCTAGACCATTACCGGCCGCTGCTCGAGGCGCTGTCGCGCCAGCCCGTGCCGGACCCTGCGGTGCGCCGCGCCACGCGCTTCGGAACCTGAGGCGTTGCAGGCCCGCCGCCGGGCCACCCCGGCTGCGGCCGCCGGTTCCGTCCACGCGTGCGCCTGTGCATCGCCAGACCGTCGACTGCGGACGCGACGCGCCGCTCGGCCGACACCGCGTTGCCCAGATGTCCGCCGCTGCTGCGGCGCGTTCCGGCCGCGGCGCACCTGGCCCGCGCCCGCCCCGTCACCGGGGCGGGCAGGCCGGGGCCCGAGGTCCGGGCTCAGGAGCCGATCAGGCCACCGTCGTCCTTGGTGATCACCACCACCGCCGAGCGCGGTCGGCCGGGCGGCAGCGCGGTCACGCCGTCCGATGCATGGCTGAACTGCACCTGCGGCCAGTTGGAGAACTGCGTCGGGTTCGCTGCCGTCGAATCCTCGCCCGGGTGCTGGATGCCGACGAACATCGTGCGACCGTCGGGCGTCATCGTCACGCCGGTCACCTCGGCGTTCGGCGGCGCGGTGAGGAAGCGGCGCGTGGCCCCGGTGTTGGGATCGGCGCAGACCATGCTGTTGGCACCGATGTTCACCCAGTCGCCGGTTGCGTTGCCGGCCTGGTCGGTCTGCACCCACAGGCGGCCGAAGTCGTCGAACCACAGACCGTCCGGCGCGCCGTAGTCGGCGCTGCCGGCGGGGTCGGCCACGATGTTGCCCTTGTAGGTGTTGGTGGCATTGGCGGTCTTGGTGGTGCGCGAGTCGCCGTTCTGCACGAACAAGTCCCAGGTGAAGTGGGTGGCGTCCACCGAGCGACCGGCCTCGCGCCAGCGGATGATGTGGCCATACACGTTGTCGGCGCGCGGGTTGGCCGCGTCGACGGCGGGGCGCGCCGAGCCGGCAGCCGTGCTGCCATCGGCGGCGTTGGACGTGGCCGGCGTCGCGCTGCCGCGGCGGTTGTTGTTGGTCAGGGTGCAGTAGATCTCGATCTCGCCGAAGCCGCCGATGCGGGGACGCGCGCCGGTCCACTCCGGGCGGTCCATCATCGTGGCACCCACCGCGTCGCCGGCCATGCGCGCCTTGATCAGGATGCGCGCCTGCACGTCGTCGTCGTCGGTGCCGGCGAAGTTGGGGTTGTCGCGCAGCGCCACACCGTCCACGCCCAGCGTGCCGGGCAGCAGCGGGATCCATTGGCCCGTGCCGTCGGCATCGAAACGCGCCACGTGCAGCGTGCCGTTCTCCAGCAGCCGCGCATTGGCGCGCGGATCGCGCGGGTTGTAGCGGCGTCGGCTGGTGAACTTGTAGATGTACTCGTTGCGCTCGTCGTCGCCCATGTAGCAGCCGACATGGCCGTTGTCATCGATGACCACCTGCACGCTCTCGTGCTTGAAGCGGCCCAGCGCCGTGCGCTTGATCGGCTTGGCCAGGGGATCGTAGGGGTCGATCTCGACGACCCAGCCGAAGTGGTGCGCCTCGTGGGGGTTGACCGTCAGGTCCCAGCGCGGGTCGGTGGTGTGCCACAGGTAGCCGAAGCCTGAGGCAGCCAGGCCATAGCGCCGGTTGAGCTTGCCGATCTCGGTGGCAGTGGTGGTGTCCAGCGCGCCCGTGGCGCCGAAGTTGCCGTTGAAGTTCTCCTCGCAGGTCAGGAAGGTGCCCCACGGCGTGTAGCCGCGGGCGCAGTTGTTGACGGTGCCGAAGCCCGCGCGGCCATCGGTCTGCCGGCCGGTGGGCACCGAGCCTCGTG
>WBZL01004938.1_pt1 | contig 11269 bp, 12 predicted proteins | sample 5204291 | NCBI WGS metagenome assembly WBZL01 (sample SAMN12344345, study PRJNA552823) | activated sludge metagenome | biome: Activated sludge suspended growth; feature: Nitrification reactor; material: Wastewater; isolation source: activated sludge from nitrification reactor of wastewater...
GAAGGCGAGCACGGCCAACACAGCGAGCAGCGCCGGCCAACGCCGACGGGGCACCTTCGCATTGGAGTCGATCACCACGCTGGACGTCGGCTGCACTGGCTCACTCGGGCTGCTCATGGCCCGCACCGTAGCCGCGAACGGGTCGCGCCCACATTTTCCCGACCCTGCCTCGCAGCGCGGTAGTTTGCCCCGATGGCACTGATCGACCTCGTCCCCAACTCGATGTCGTTCCGCGTGATCACCACGATCGACATCACCGACGAGGCAGAGATCCCCTCCTCCTTCACCGGGCGCGTCCGCTTCCACGAGCGGGGCCACATCGCCTACGTGGCCTGGTACAAGGACGGCGAACTGCACAACCCGGGGCGCAACCACCCCGCCTATCGCCGCTTCCGCGCCGACGGCCGCCTGAAGTACGAGCTGTTCTACACCCACGGCCTGCTCCACGATCCGGGGGCCAGCACTCCCGCCGTGCGCGGCTTCTTCGTCGACGGCCGGGTGCACTACGAGGAGCGGTACTGGGCGGGCAAGCGCCGCGATGCGAAGGACGGCACCGCGGCCATCCGCAAGTGGCGCCAGGACGGCACCCTGCGCCACGAGTTGCACTACCGCGACGGTCGCCGCCTGCGCGAGGGCGAAGTGTCGATGGTGAACCGCGTCCGCTGAACGCGCTCAGGCTGCGGCGTACGCCCCCAGCGCGAACAGGATGATGTCGTCGTCCATGTCGTAGAAGTCGAACTTCGGCCACACATGGGGGACACCCTCGAGTTGCACCAGCCGCACCACCGTGCCGTTGGCGCACCCGCTCCAGGTGCTGGTGGTGCGCTGGCCTGCGGTCTCGACCACTGGTTCGGCCGGGCACGTGGTGACGTCGGTGCGCCACATCGCGGCGACACCGGCGGCGCGGGTCGACCCCAGGTTCTCGTCGAGGCTGCCCCCGAACACCAGCAGCGACTGGGGCGCGGCGCGGCACGCCACCGGTGCCCACCCCGCCACCACCACGGCCCCGGTGAACAGTTCGGGCAGGCGGCAGGCCGCGGTGATCGCCATTCCCCCACCGTTGGACACGCCGACGGTGAGCACCGTGGTGGAGGTGAGGCCGGCGGCGCGCACGGCAGCCATCGTTGCCTGCACGTAGGGCAGGTCGTCGACGTCGCGATCACTCGCCGGTTCGCAGCAGCGCCCGTTGACGTTCCACGAACGGGAGGGCACCGGCGCACCCGACAGCCATGCGATGTTGACGCCGGCAGCGGCCCCGATCTGGTCGAGATCCGAGCGGGATTGCACGTTCTGGATGCAGCCGTGCTGGCCGTGGAAGATGACCAGCAGGGGTGCCGCCGGGTCGGCGGTGCGCTGCAGCACCGTGGGCCGGTCATCGAAGCCGGGTACCGCCAACGGCTCACCGACGAGGGGCACCGCGGCGGCCTGCGGGCACAGCACCGTCTCCGCCTCGGGGATCGGGCCCGCATGGTGGCCGGGGAGACCGCGTAGGCCTTCCACCGACAACTCGGTGGTCGTGGTGGTGGGTGCCAGCGTGGTCGTGGTGGCAGCGACCGTCGAGGTGGTGGTCGCGAGCACAGTGGTGGAAGTGGATGAGGGCACGCTGGGCTCCGGGGCTGCGGAACGTGCGCTCGAACACCCGGCGGGCAGAACGCCGACCAGGATCGCCGCCAGCGCGATCACCCCACGACGCCGCATCGGGCCAGCCTAGCGAGGGGCACCTCGGTGTGCTTGACGACCGGGGCAGCGCCCAGCAGACTCGCAGCGATCTCGATGAGCATTCCCCGCACCCTCCTGCGCCGGGCCACGACCCGCGAGTGGTGGTGGGTCGCACTCCCCGTCGTGGTGCTCGCCATCGGCGCGTACCAACACCGTTGGCTCACCGACGACGGCTTCATCAACCTGCGCATCGTCCGCCAGATCGAGGCCGGCCACGGCCCTGTGTTCAACGTGGGCGAACGGGTGGAAGCAGGCACCTCCATCCTGTGGCTGGTGGTGCTCACGATCGCCGACATCGTGCTGCCCGTGCGCCTCGAGTACCTCGCCGCGTACTCGGGCATCGTGCTCACCCTCATCGGCATGGCCACGATCACGGCCGCGGCGCGGCGCATCGGCCGCCGCTCGCACCCCGAGGCGCTGGTGCTGCCGGTCGGCGCGTGCGCCCTGTCGGTGATCGCCGCGATGTGGGATTTCGCCAGCTCGGGCCTGGAGACCGGTCTGCAGTTCGCGTGGCTCGGGGCGAGCGCGCTGCTGCTCACCACCCCGCGGCGCCACCATCGCGGGTGGATGCTCGGCACGGCGGCGTTCGTCGGGTTGGGTCCGCTGATCCGCCCCGACCTGGCCCTGTTCTCCCTCGCGTTCGTGGTGGTGCTCGCCGGCCCCCGTCCGTACCGGCGCCGCGAACTCGTGGGCACGATCGCCGCCGCGCTCGCCCTGCCCCTCGCCTATCAGGTGTTCCGCATGGGGTTCTTCGCCACGCTCGTGCCCAACACCGCGCTGGCGAAGAACGCCTCGGGGCTGCGTGTGCGCCAAGGGGTGCGCTATCTGCGTGAGGCGCTGGGCAGCTACCACCTGTGGTGGGTGCTGATCGCGGCCTGCGTGGTGGCAGTGCTGCTGATGGTGCGCCCCCTGCGCGTACGGGGCGAGCGGCACACGTTGCGCCTGCTGTGCCTGGCCGGCGGCGCGGCGGGCCTGCACCTCGCCTACATCGTCGCCATCGGCGGCGACTACATGCACGCCCGCCTCCTGCTTCCCGGCGCGTTCGTGCTGCTCGGGCTGGTGACGGTGCCGCTCACGACCATGGCGGTGCGCCTCGGCGTCGCGGCCTTCGCGTTGTGGGCGGTGTGGTGCGGGCTGTTCCTGCGGTCCGAGCCGGGAAGCCTCACCGGAATCATCAACGAACACGACTTCTACGTGGGCGAGGCCCCGGTCGCGCACCCGATCACGCTCGACGACTACCGCTCGGACAGCGGGGGCCTGGTGGCCACCGTGATCGCCGCCGGCGAGAGCGCACGCCTGGCCCACGAACAGGGCGAGGTCGGCCTGCTCGTGTTCGGCAGCGCGATCACCACCGGCCCGCCCACGAGTCCGTACCCGGCGACCGTCTACCTCGTGTGGCCGGTGGTGGGCATGGCCGGGTACGCGGCCGGTACCGACGTGTTCATCATCGACCAGCTCGGCCTCGGCGACCCGATCGTCAGCCGCCTCGACGTGCCCTTCCGCGGCCGACCCGGCCATGAGAAAGAGGCACCCGGCTGGGCGGTGCTGCGCCTGTTCCCCAACGCCGACCAACAGCTCACCGTGCGCGGCGCCGACGGGGAGATGCACCCGCTGGATGCCGCGGCAGTGGTGCGCCTGCTCGACTGCCCGGCCGTGCGCCGCCTGCAGCACGACCTCACCGCCCCGCTCACGCTCGGGCGCTTCCTCGGCAACCTCGCGCACTCGCTGCCGAACACCTGGCTGCGCCTGCCCTACACCCCCGACAGCACCAGCGCCTGCCCCTGACGTCGCCCGGCGGTGTGGCGGAGGTGGACGGGAATCGAACCCGCCGGACGAGGATCGCTCGTCCCAACCGCTTTGAAGGCGGCGGAGTCCACCAGGTACCCGGACACCTCCGCCGGCGAGCATACCCCACCCGGGCGATCGCCCATTGTAACGCGATTGCAACAACGGTAACATGATGGGAATGCGCCGGATCCTCCTGATCGCCGTGGTGTCCGCCGGGGTCCTGTGCCCGGCGCTCCCGGGCACCGTCGCGCACGCCGACGAGACCGAGGCCGAGCGCAACGCCCGCCTCATCGCCGACGCCCAGGACGAGGTCGCCGACGCGGCATCGGCGATCGCCGATGCCGAGGAGAAGCTGGAGATGATCAGCGGCGAACTCGGCACCCTCCAGGCCGAGATCGCGGCACTCGAGGCCGACACCGGCGCGCTGCGCACCCAGATGGAGTCGATGGCCATCCGCCGCTTCACCGGCTCCGGGGGCAACACCTCACCTCTGCTCTCGTCGTGGGGCACCGCCGAGCAGTTCATGCAGGTCGAGGCCTACTCCGAGGTGATCTACGACAGCTCCGACCAGGCCTTCGACGAGTTCGATTCGACCAACCGCGACCTGGCCGCCAAGAAGAAGAGCCTCGAGGGCACCCAGCAGAAGGTGGAGCAGCAAACCGTCGACCTGGCCGCCCTGCAAGAGCGCGCCGCGGCCAAGGTGGAGCACCTCAAGCAGGTGGAGAAGCAGCGCCTGAAGGATGAGGCCACCCGCCGCGCGTTGGAGAAGGAGCAGGCCCGCCGTGCCCAGCAGGCCGCGGCGCAGGCATCCGTCGCGGTCGGCGGCGCCGGACGCCCCACCGGATCAGGCGGCACCGTGGCCAACTCCGCCGGCGGGGGCGAAGCCACCGTCTCGGTCGGCAGCACGAAGCTCTACGGCACGTATGTCTCCAACGGGCCCAGCGACCAGGGCGTGAAGCTGGGTGCCGGCATCGGCTACCCCGACCTGCCCTTCGGCGCCGGCGGCCGGCCCACCAGCACGGGAGTCGACTGGAGCGGTCGGTCGTGGGTGTGCCCCACGGGCGCCGCCCGCACCGGCTTCGGCCACTCGTTCATCCCCAAGACGCCAGGGGCCACCCGCTACCACAACGGCATCGACATGGCCGCCCGCCAGGGCACCCCACTGGTGGCCGTGGAGGACGGCGTGGCGATGCCCAAGATCATGCCGCTCACCGGGGGGATGACGGTGTTCCTCGTCACCTCCAGCGGGAAGATGTACTACTACGCCCACCTCGAGGCGTGGGGCAAGATGGGCCGGGTCAGCAAGGGCACGATCATCGGCTACGCGGGCATGACGGGTCGCGCCGGTGGCCCTCACCTCCACTTCGAGTACCACCCGGGCGGAATCGGCACCCCTGCGGTCGACCCGTACGACCTGCTCAAGGCCAACTGCTGACCCTTCCACCTGCCCGGTATGGTGTCGCCGTGGGCGTGCAGCGGTGGAAATCAGCAGTGTCGTGGACCTTCGCGGGTCTGCTGTTCGTCCTGGTGGTCGCGTTGCTGCACGCCACCACCGGTCTCGGTGGATTGGCCACGGGCACCGGGGCAGCCCTGGTGGGCATCTGGTGGTTCGCGACACGCAAGGGTCGCGGCCTGCGCCGTCAGCTGTGGGTGGCCGTGTGGGTGTTCGCCGCCGTGGCGCTGGTGTGGGACGGCATCACCTTCGTGGACTATGTCACCACCGACAACGGCGACTCCGCGAGCCAGAAGATGTCCACCTGGGGGCGCGATCACGGGTTGAGCCCGATCATCGACTTCCTGGAGAAGGAGGTCTACTCCGAGCCGCCCTCCACGAAGCCCGCCGACGAGTTGAGCCTCGACCTGCCCACCACCACCACGGTGGCGACGACGCCCGACGACACCACGCCCGACACGATCGCCACCACCACCACGGTTCGCCAGCCCCAGCCGCCCGCGCCGCTCACGCTGTACGTGCAGCCGGCCCTCGCGGGTGAGGGCGAGTGGGTGCCCGTGGCGAGGGCCGCGGGCCACGACGCCATCTGGGTCACCAGCTTCCGCCCCCTGGCCGACTACGCCTCGGTGGTGGCCACGGCCGTGGCGATCGACCCCACCAACCTGCGCATCGGCATGTTCAACGGGCGCGATCTGCCCGGCGGCGAATGGGCACGCGACGACCATGTGCCCCCCGAACTGCTGCCTGCGCTGCTCGCGGCGATGAACGGCGCCTTCCGCCTCGAACACCTCTACGGCGGCTACATGGCCGAGGGCCGCGTGGTGAAGCCGTTGGAGAACGGCCGGGCGACGATCGGCATCACCCGCGACGGCAAAATGGTGATCGGCGAGCTCGGCCGCGATCTGTTCGACGACGGCACGTGGCAGTCGTTGCGCCAGAACGGGATCCTGATGGTGGATGCCGGCCAGCCGCAGATGGATCGGGCCAAGCGCGAGCGGGTGTCGTGGGGTGCTGCGGGCACCGGCGACCTGTTCGTGAACCGCAGTGCGGTGTGCACCCTCGCCGACGGCCGCTTCGCGTATGTCATGGCCGATCGGGTCGACCCTTCGCAGATGGCGCAGGTGCTCATCGAGGTGGGGTGCGTCATGGCGATCCAGCTCGACATCAACGGGCAGTGGCCGAACTTCACCGTCTTCGCCCACGGGGCCGATGGCGCGGTGGTGGGCTTCACCGTCGACAAGCGGATGCGCGCCGACGACAAGCGCTACCTGCAGGTGACGAGCAAGGAGTTCTTCGCCTTCTTCGACGCCACCCTGGTTCCGGCAGCGAGCGTGCTCGACGCCTAGGCACCCGGTGCCGCGACTACGCTTCGCGCCATGAAGCGACTCATCCTGATCCTGCTGGTGGTCGGCCTCGTCGTCGTGGCCGTCAAGAAGGTGCAGTCAGCCTGAGCCTGCACCTGTTCTGCTCCGACGACATGTTCGCGGAGTACGGCGCAGAATGGCTCGGGGTGGCCCCCGGTCTCGTGCACGTCGGCCTGCCCACAGGCCGGCGGCTCGGGCCGGAGGAGATCGAGCGCATCGACATCGCCGCGTTCAGCGCCGACCTGTGGCGCTCGGGCCGCAGCGCCGCGTTCTTCCGCATCGCGTTGGAGGCGCCGAATCTGCGCTGGCTGCACATGTTCTCCGCGGGCACCGACGAGCCGGTGTTCGGCGAACTGCGGGCGAAGGGTGTGCGCGTCACCAACGCCGTCGGGGCCGCGGCTCGCCCCATTGCGCACTCGGTGATGCTGCAGGTGCTGGCGCTGTGCCGCAGCGCGCGGCCGTGGGCGCTCGACCAGAGCGCGAAGCGGTGGGAGCCGCGCCACCATCCCGACGTGGAGGGGCGCACGATGGCGATCGTCGGCCTCGGCGCGATCGGCAGCGAGGTGGCCCGCATCGCCCCCGCGTTCGGCATCCACGTGGTGGGCCTGCGCCGCGCCCCACGCGGCGACGAACCGTGCCCCACCCTGCCCATCGCGCGGCTTCACGAGTTGCTGCCGACCGTGGACGATCTGGTGCTCACGGCGCCGCTCAACGACACCACCCGCGGCCTGATCGGGGCTCGCGAACTCGGCCTGCTGAAGCCCGGCGCGCACGTGATCAACGTGGGGCGCGGCCAGGTGATCGACGAGGCCGCGCTCATCGCGGCGCTGCAGTCGGGCCAGGTGGGCGGGGCGGCGCTCGACGTGTTCGAAGTGGAGCCGCTGCCGGCGGAGAGCCCGCTGTGGGAGATGGACAATGTGATCATCACCCCGCACAGCTCGGGCAGCACCGACCTCGCGATCCGGCGGGTGCTGGAGATCTTCGCCGACAACCTGCGCCGCTATGTGGCCGGTGAGGCGTTGCGCAACGAGATCGACTGAACCGCCGTCGCGCCGCGATCGGGGTTGGCGCGCGGTGTGAGGGTCGATATGTTCGGCCGTGACTTCCCCCAGTCGTTCGCTCCCTTCTCCTGGGGGTCAGGTCATGTACCTCTGCTGGTCCGTCAAGGGCGGCAGCGGCACCACGGTGGTCGCCGCGTCGCTCGCACTCGTCCTTTCCCATCGGCGGCCGACGCTGCTCGTCGATCTCGCCGGCGATGCCCCGGCCGCGCTCGGTATGGGCGAACCGGCCGGCCCGGGTGTCGCCGATTGGCTGGCGTCGCCCACCGCCGACGCCGGCGCGCTCGGTCGCCTGGCGCTGCCCGCCACGGCGACCTTGCACCTGTTGCCGTGCGGCAGCCGACCGACCACCGCCGGCTCGCGCTGGCCGCAACTCGCCGCGGCACTCGCCCAGCACGAGTCCACCGTGGTGGTCGATGCGGGCACCGGCACGCCTGATCCGGCACTCGCCGCGGCGGCCACCCACCGCCTGCTCGTCGCCCGGCCGTGCTACCTGGGCCTGCGCCGCGCCGTGGCCGGTGAGGTGCAGCCCACCGGCGTCGTGTTGGTCACCGAGCCGGGCCGGGCGCTGTCGGCGCGCGACGTGGAGCGGGCGCTGGGCGTGCCCGTGGTGGCCGAGGTGCAGTACGACCCCGCGGTGGCCCGCGCCGTCGATGCCGGCCTGCTCGCCTCGCGCCTGCCACGCCCCCTCGCGCAACAGTTGCAGGCACCGCTGAGGGAGGCCGCGTGAGCGAGCGCGTGGTCGATCTCGTGGCCGAGCAGTCGCCCCTCGGCGGCCTCGAACGATGGCTGGGCGATCCCACCGTCACCGAGGTGATGGTCAACGCCGGCCAGGAGGTGTGGATCGAGTCCCAGGGGCGGGTCGAACACGTCGGCCACATGCGCACCGGCACCCTCCTCATGGCCATCGAGCACATCCTCTCGCCGATCGGCCGGCGGGCCGATCGGTCGCGGCCGATGGTCGACGCCCGGCTTCCCGACGGGTCGCGGGTGTGCGTGGTGCTCCCCCCGGTGGCGGTGGATGGCCCGTGCCTCACGATCCGCCGCTTCACCGCTTCGCCGCTCCCGCTGGAGGCGTTCGCGGGCGCTTGCGTGGTGGGGCTGCTGCGCGAACTCGTGGGCAGACACTGCAATGTGGTGGTCAGCGGGGGCACCAGCACCGGCAAGACCACCCTGCTCAACGCGCTCGCGGGCGAGGTGGCGCCCCACACACGGCTCATCACACTCGAAGACACCGCCGAGTTGCGCTTGGCCCACCCCCATGTGGTGCGGCTCGAAACCCGCGATGCCACGCCCGATGGCGTGGGTGAGGTGACGCTCGCCCACCTGCTGCACACGGCCCTGCGCATGCGCCCCGATCGGCTGGTGATCGGCGAGGTGAGGGGAGCAGAGGCCGTCCACCTGCTGCACGCGCTCAACACCGGACACGACGGCTCGCTCGCCACCGTGCACGCCAACGGCCCCACCGAGGCGCTCGAGCGGCTGGGGGCGCTCGTGGTGCAGGCGGTCGGCAACTGGCCCGCGGCCGCCGTGCGCCGCCACGTGGAGGGGGCGATCGATGCCGTCGTGCACCTCCACCGCTCGCCCACCGGCGCGCGGGTGATCAGCGAGGTGGTGGAGGTCGCGCCGTCCCCTTCCACCGGCGCGGGCTTCGAGGTCAGGGTGCTCGCGCGCGACGACACCGTGGTGGCCCACCCCTGGCGGTGCCGGCGATGAGCGTGCTGGTGGGGTTGGCCGTGCTGCTGGTGGCATGGCGATTGCGCCCGACCGCAGCGCGCCTGCTGGTGGTGGGGGGAGGTGCGAGGGCCGATGCCCCACGACGGCGCGGGAAGCGGCGCGATCCGTCCGCCGGCGAGTGGGCCGCCCTGCTCGATCGGATGTCGGCCGAGGTGCGCATCGGGGCGTCGCTCTCCACCGCGTTCGCACAGGCGATGGCCGGGGGCGCCGTGGTGGGGCGGGTGGTGCGGCCGGGTATCGCCGTCGCCTCGCTGGCCGAACCCGAGAAGGCGTCGGCCACGGGTGCGGTGCCCGACGACGAGGTGCTCACCGCGCATGCCATCGGCACGGCACACGCGCTCGGCGGGCCGGTGGCCGCCACCCTCGATGCCACCGCCGCACAACTCCGCGAGCGTGTGGCCCTGCGCGCGGAGGCGCAGGTGCACAGTGCCCAGGCGCGCCTCAGTGCCCGCGTGCTCACCGCGGTGCCGGTGGTGTTCTGCCTCTGGAACGTCGCCACCAGTGGGCCCGTGCGGCAGGTGTGGCTGGGCCCTGTCGGCACGGCGTGCGCCCTGCTCGGTGGAGGGCTGAACCTCGTCGGCTGGTGGTGGATGAGGCGCATCGTGGCCCTGGTGGCACCATGAACGGCCCCGGCCTCCTGGTGCTCTGCGCGGCCCTGGTGATGGCTGCGGCGTTGCGGCCGCAGCGCACCCGGGGCAGCGACGATTCTGCGCCGCCCCCAACGCGGGGGCGGGTTCCCGCGCGCAGGCGGCGGGCGGAGGTCGAGCGCGCCTACCCACAAGCGGTGGAGCTCATCGTGCTGGCCGTGCGTGCCGGCCACCTGCCGCACGCCGCGATCCGCGAGTCGCTGGCGCGCCTGCCGCCTGCGGTGCGCCCCGCGTTCGCCCACGTGATCGCCCGCTGCGAGCGGGGCGAACGGTTCGCCGATGCACTCGGCGCACTGCCGTCGATGCTCGGGCCGCTGGCCGGCCCGCTGGCCGACACCTTGGCCGCCGCCGATCGCTACGGGTTGCCGCTGGCCCCGGTGCTCGAACGGTTGGCCACCGAGGCCCGCCTGCAGCGTCGCCGCCAGGCCGAAGCGCTCGCCCGCCAGTTGCCGGTGCGCCTCGCCGGGCCGCTGGTGATGTGCACCCTGCCCGCGTTCGTCGTGCTCGCCATCGTCCCCTTGCTGCTCGCGGCCCTGTCGTCGCTGAACCCCTGAACACCTACAACCGCCACACCAACTCCCCCAACCAGCCAGAAGGAGCCCACCATGCGATCCCTCTTCATCCGCCTCGCCTCCGCCGTGCACGACGACGAGGGCCAGGCCACCACCGAATACGCGCTCGTGCTCCTGGGCGCCGCGCTCGTTGCCCTCCTCGTCGTCGGGTGGGCCACCAGCGGCGGCGGGGCCGGCCGCATCGGCGACCTGTTCAACCGCGTCATCGACCGCGTCACGGAACACCTGTGAGCCGTCGCCGCGGGCGCGACCGCGGCCAGGCGACGGTGGAGTTGGCGCTGTCGCTGCCGTTGTTGTGCTTGTTCCTGTGCGGCCTGGTGCAGGTTGCCGTGATCGCCCGCGATCAGGTGGCGGTGCAGCTCGCGGCACGCGAGGCCGCACGGGCTGCCGCCGTGGCTGCCGATGCGCGCGGCGAGGGCACTCGCGCCGCCGAACGCGCCACCACCTTGCGGCCGTTGCACGTCACCATCACCGAGGCCGCCGGGCGGGTCACCGCCACCGTCACCTACGCCGACCCCACGTCGGTGGCGCTCATCGGGCCGTTGCTGCCCGAGGTTGGCGTCACCGCCTCGGTGACCATGGCCGTCGAACCCCCGTAGGCCCGTGCCCGGCAGGGCAGTAGCGTGCGAGGCGACATGGAACTACGCGGCCGACACACCACCCTCGACGGCCGACCCGTGCTGCACCTCAGCGGCGAGATCGACATCGCCACCCTGCCGCTGCTGCGCGATCACCTGACACGAGCGATCTCGCTGAACAGCGGGGCCGTGGTGTTCGTCGACCTCGACGGGCTCGATGCACTCGACGATGCCGGCGTGGGAATGCTGCTGGGTGCGGCCGGGCAGGCACGGGCACACGGGGGCGATGTCGTGCTGGTGTGCACCAGCGAACGCCTGCTCGCCCGCTTCGCACTCACGGGGTTGGATCGGGC
>WBZL01004939.1_pt1 | contig 11269 bp, 9 predicted proteins | sample 5204291 | NCBI WGS metagenome assembly WBZL01 (sample SAMN12344345, study PRJNA552823) | activated sludge metagenome | biome: Activated sludge suspended growth; feature: Nitrification reactor; material: Wastewater; isolation source: activated sludge from nitrification reactor of wastewater treatment...
GGTGTCACCGGTGGTGACCTCGGTGGTGTCACCGGTGGTCGCCGCGGTGGTGGATTCGGTCTTCTCGTCGTCACCGCATGCCACGAGGGCGATGGCGGCCACGAGCGGAAGAGCGATGAGCTTCTTGCGCTGCATGTGTGTGGGCTCCTTGGATGTGTTGTTCACGCTGGGGTCGGGAGCGGCGAGCCGCTCGGGGTGGATAGGGGGATCTTGGGTCAGTTCGTGCGGCGGGTGGCCTCGTGCCAGTGGCCGACGACGAGACGACCGAGGAAGTCGAAGGCGAAGAACACTGCGACGCCGAGCAGCGACGACAGGATCACGTCGGCGAACAGGGCAGGCGTCTGGCCCCGGTTGCGGAACTGATCGATGAACATGCCGAGGCCGGGTTTGGCGCCCTGACGGAAGAACTGTTCGCCGACGATCGCCCCGATCACCGACAGGCCTGCCGAGATCCGGAAGCCGGTGAAGATCGCGGGCATCGCAGCAGGGAACTGCAGCTTCACCAACCGGGTGAACCATCCCGCGCTGCGCAAGGTGAACAGGTCGTGTTGCGATGCGTCGACGGAGGTGAGACCGAACAGGGTGTTGGTGACGATCGGGAACAGCGAGATCATCACGCACACGAACAACCGCGACCCCATCCCGCCGCCGAGCACGACATAGATGACCGTGACGATGGCCAGCACGGGGGTGGCCTGCAGAGCGACCAGGTAGGGGAACAGCGAGCGCTCGATCCAGACCGCTTGGGCCATGAGCACAGCGAGCGTGATGCCAATGGCGATGGCGATGGCCAGACCGATGAACGAGGTGTACGTGGTCCAGCCGAGGCCCTGCCACAGCTTGTCGCGATAGAGCTTCGTCCCGAAGCCCTCGTGAGCCACAGTGGCCAGCGACGGCAGCAGGCGGCCGGGCTTGTCGAAGAAGCGACGCAGGCCGTCGCGGTGCATGTACTCCCAGAAGGCCGCGAAGAGGATGAACACGCCGATCGGGCCGAGGAGGTTCGCCCAGCGGAAGCGCTTGCCGTTGTTGAGCGTGGGGGTCTCGTCGATCATCGGGAGCACCCCTTCGTGCAGCGCAGCCGTCGCGGCGAGGCGGTGCTGGTCGTCTTCGCGCAGGCTCATGAGTGGGCTCCCCTCAAGGCGTGTGAGATCTCGCTGCTGATGCGGCCGAACTCCGGATCGAAACGCAGGTCGGGCACCCGCGGGTAGGCGAAGGGGATGTCGAACGAGGCGACGATCTTGCCCGGTCGTGCACTCATCACGAGCACCTTGGTGGAGAGGAAGACCGCCTCGCTGATCGAGTGCGTGATGAACAGGGCGGCGAACTGCTGCTGACCGAACAGGCTGATGACCTCGTCGTTCAGTCGTTCACGGGTGATCTCGTCGACCGCGCCGAACGGCTCGTCGAACAGGAACACGCTGGGGTCGAGCACGAGCGTGCGGGCCAGCGAGGCGCGCATCTTCATGCCGCCGGAGAGCTGCTTGGGGTACTTGCGCTCGGCGCCGGCGAGGCCGACGAGCTCGATCGCCTTGCGGGCCCGCTCGGACCGCTCGGCCTTGGGAACGCCCTCCAGCTCGGCCAACAGCTCGACGTTGCGCTGCACGTTGCGCCACTGCAGCAGGGTGGCGTCCTGGAACACATACCCGACCTTGCGGATGTCGACGCTGACCGAACCGGTGGTGGGCTTGTGCAGGCCGGAGGCGATCTTCAGCAGGGTGCTCTTACCACACCCGGAGGGGCCGACGACGGTGACGAACTCGCCGGGCGAGACGTCGAAGCTGGTTTCACTCAGGGCATGGGTTCCGTCGGGGTACACCATCGACACCCCGCTGAAACTCAGTGCCGGGGCGGACACGGAGTTGTTCATCTGGCGCACACTAGTGGGCGCGCCCAGTTCCTCCGTCGTTGCCGTGGGGGCCGTCGTGGTCATCAGTGCATCACCATTCCACCGCTCACGTTCATGGCCTGCCCGGTGCAGTAACGGGACTGGTCGGAGGCCAGGAACAGGGCCATGTCGGCCACTTCGTCGGGCTCGGCGCAGCGGTTGAGCGGCGAGTTCGCCGACCAGGCGGCCACCATCTCGGGCGTGCGCGTGGCCGCTCCCATCTCGGTGAGCACGTAGCCCGGACAGATGCAGTTGACACGGATCTCGTGCGGGCCGAGTTCCATCGCCGACACGCGAGTGAGGCTGATCACGCCCGCCTTCGACGCCGCGTAGTGCGCTTGGCGCGGCGAACCGACCTTGCCGCCCATGCTCGCCATGTTGACGATCGAACCTTTCGTGCCCGCGGCGATCATCGCGCGGGCCGCCACCTGGGTGGTGAGCAGCATCGCCCTCAGGTTGATGTCGAAGGTGCGGTCCCAGTCGTCGACCGTGATCTCCAGGAGTGGCGCGAAGAGCAGGATGCCGGCGTTGTTCACCAACACGTCGACACCGCCCAGCGCGTCGATCGCCTGCTGGGTGACGGCGACCGTCTCGGCCGGATCGGCGAGGTCGACGCTGAACGAGTGTGCGCCGAGCGCCTCGGCCGTGGCCCGGCAGCGTTCGCCGTCGCGGTCGAGGAGGGCGAGTCGCGCTCCTTCGGCAGCGAACGTGGCGGCGATCGCTGCGCCGATGCCTCGCGCAGCGCCGGTGACGATCACGGCTCGTCCGGCGAGCCGGCCGGAGGGGTTGGTGGAGAGGGCGTCGGCGGCAGTCACCATCGTGGCCACACAGTACGGCACCTCGTGACGCGCTCTGCGCGCCGGAGTGTGAACAGTCTGTTTCGTGGCTCGTGATCGCTCAGCCGGCGACCACGCGGCCTGCACGCACCACCGTGCGCGCCGGTGGGGCGAAGGCGATCGCATCGCGCGTGTCGGCCGCACCGACGATCATGAGGTCGGCCGCGCCGCCCACGAACGGCCCTGCCGGCGCCAGCCCCATCAACGCGCGTGCGGCGGTGCTGACGGTGTGGAACGCCTCCTCGGGCAGGAGGTGCCCGGCCATCACCATGAGCGCGGCCGTCTCCAGACAGTCGCCGCGACCCACCGGGTTGAACGGGTCTTGCAGGTTGTCCCATCCAGCGGCGAGGTTGGCTCCAGCCGCCAGCAGGGGCCGGACGGCGGTGAGCGCGCGGGGCGTGGCTTGGTGGTGGTCGCGGCCCTGCAGGTAGAGGTTGCTGCTCGGCAGGGCGATGACGCTGATCCCGGCGGCGGCAACCTTCTCGGCGACGCGTTGTTGCACGGCGGGGCTCTGCACACCCAGGCTGACACAGTGGCTGGCGGCCACCCTGTGGGGGAAGGCGCTCGCGGTCACCCTCTCCGCGAGGTCTTCCAGCGCGAACCGCCGCGGGTCGAGTGTCTCGTCGGTGTGCAGGTCGACGGGCAGCCCGTGCTCCGCCGCGAGCGTGAGGAACAGATCGTTGGCAGCAGCGGGGTCGTCCTCCAGATGGGGGCAGCCGCCGACCGCGTCGGCGCCCATGGCGATCGCCTCGCGCAGCAGCGCGCGCTGGCCAGCCCCGAGCGGCCCCAGCGAGGGCCAGCCGCTCAGCGCAACGATCTCGAGGTGCACGACATCGCGCAGAGCGGCCCTCAACTGCACCAGCGCCTGCACCGAGGTGAGGCCGCCGTCGGTGGTGACATCGGCGTGGGTTCGGATCGCGGTGGCGCCGTTGGCGGCGATGAGGCGCGCCGCCCGCTCGGCCCGGGCGTACGTGTCGCTGACCGTGATCGAGTCGCGAGCCGCCTGCATGGCGAGGATCGCGCCCATGAGATCGCCACTCGGGTTGGGCACCCGTCGCGAGAGGAACGCCTTGTCGAGGTGGGCGTGGGCCTCGGCGAGCGCGGGCAGCACCAACCTGCCACCGGCGTCGTACACCTCGTCGCCGGCCACCGCGACCGCGCCGAGTGAAGCCACCACGCCCTCGACGATGCGCACGGTGGTGGTGCTGCCGTCCGGCAGGAGGGCGTTGGTGATGAGCAGCGGGTTCTCAGCCACCGGCCACCGACCCCACGACGGCCCGCGGATCGGCGGCCCCGGCCCAGAAGCCCGACGGGTCGCGGACGATCACGTGGGCATGCCCGAAGCTGCTGTCGAGGTACGCACGTTCCTGCACGCGGTGGCCGCGGGCGGCGAGGGCCTGCGCCCACTGCGCTGCGCCGGCCTCGATCGTGACGGTCGGCCCCTCGGGGGCGGTCCAGGTGTCGAAGCCACTGGCCGGGCCGGCCAGGGCCCAACGGTGGGCATGAACGGCGTGCGCAGGCGACTCACCATGCACGAACAGGCGGGCTGCGATCTGGAGGAGGATCTGCGGCTGGGCATCGCCGCCCATCGTCCCGAAGACGGCCGCCAGTTCCCCGTCAGCGGTCGCGAGGGCGGGTGCCAGCGTGTGCGGGGGCCGGCTGTTGGGGCGCAGTTCTGCGGGGTGGCCGGGTTGCAGCGAGAACCCGAGCCCCCGGTTGTGCAGGTTGATGCCGGTGTTCGGCTCGGCGAGCCACGACCCGAAACCGCCGGCGTTGGACTGGATGAGCGACACCCCGTTGCCCTGCGCGTCGGTGGTGCAGATGTAGGTGGTGTCTCCGTCCGCGCCCGGCAGCGGCCGAGGCGCAGCGCGGTGGCGGTCGACCTGGGCGGCGCGCGCTGCGACCGAGGCGAGCAGTGCTCCGCCGTCGGCATGCTCGTGCAGCACGTCGGGGCGGTCGTGGCCGGCCACCTTCGCGATCTCGACGAGGAGGTGTGCCCACTCGCCGTCGGTGGGGTCGGCGGGCAGCCCCACCTCGTCGGCGAGGGCGGCCATGCCGAGGGTGAGGTAGCCCTGCGAGTTCGGGGGCACGGTGTGCAGGCGCACCCCGAACGCGTCGCAGGCCAACGGGGCGACCCAGTCGCACTGGGGGCGGCTGAGATCGTCGCTGCTGAACCACTGCGGCCCGAGTGAGAGCAGGCCCTCACCGAACTCACCGAGGTAGAAGCCGTCGCGGCCACGCGCGGCGACTGTCCGCAACGCCCGGGCGGCGCCCGGACGCCGCACGCGGTCGCCGGCGGTGCGCGCCTGGCGGGCCAGTTCGCCCAGCGACTCGCGGCCCGCATCGTCGAGCGTGGCGAGCGAGCCCACGAGCAGGGGGCTGGCGGGGAACCCGTCCTCCGCCAGTGCGATCGCCGGGGCCAACAACGTGGCGAGGGGGAGCGTGCCGAAGCGATCGTGCAGCGCCAGCCATCCGTCGACGCAGCCCGGGATCGTGACTGCCCTCACGTCGTGGCGCAGTGGCACGGCCGTGAGCCCTTCGGCACGCAGCGACTGTGCCTCGGCGCGGCTGCCCGAGCGGCCGCTCGCGTTGAGGCAGAACACTTCGCCGCCGTGGTGCACGAGCGCAAACAGGTCGCCGCCCATCCCGCACAGGTGCGGGCCGGTGACGGCGATCGCGGCATTCGTGGCGACCGCCGCGTCGATGGCGTTGCCGCCGAGGGCGAGGGCCGCCAACCCCGCCTGAGTCGCGAGGTGGTCGGCGCTGGCCACCATGTGGTGGGGGGCGCGGGTGGTGACCGGCTTCACCGCCAGATGCCCCGTGCCTCGAATACCTCGCGCAGCACGAGGGGGCGGTCGGTCATGATCGCGTCGACGCCGAGATCGAGCAGGCGATGCATCTCCGCGGGATCATCGATCGTCCACACGTGCACGTGCAGCCCCAAGCGGTGGGCGCGCTCGACGAATGCCGAGTTGACGACGGTGAGCGGGCCTTGCTTCACCGGCACCTGGGCAGCGTGGGCCGCCACCCGGCGCGGCCGGCCGTAGCGCAGCATGGCCACGCCCCCGGGCCCCAACGAGGTGCACAGGTCGTCACCGAGTGCGGCGCGCAGACGGCGCAGGCGACGGTCGTCGAACGCGCCCACGCACACGCGGTCGAGCGCGTCGCAGCGCTTGAGTGTGGACACCAAGGCATCGACCGCCGCGTTCGACTTGCAGTCGATGTTGATCCTCAGTTCGGGCCATGTGCCGAGCAGGTCCTCCAGGAGGGGGATGGGCGCGGCGCCGTCGACCATGGCCGTGCTCACCTCGCTCCACGGCAGGTCGCTGATCCGCCCGTTGCGGCCGCACGTACGGCTGAGGTCGTTGTCGTGGAATGCCACGAGCACCCCGTCGGCGGTGACCTGCACGTCGGTTTCCACATAGCGGTAGCCGGCGTCGACCGCGTACTGGAACGCGGGCATCGTGTTCTCGGGCACGTCGCTGGCCCCACCGCGGTGGGCGAAGGCGATCGGCCCGTCCCACTGGAGGTACGGATGGAGTGGGCGGTTCATCCCGCCCAGTATCGTCCGCCCCATGAGCGAAACGATCACCGTCCGTTCCCCCTACGACGATTCCGTGATCGGCGAGATCCCCGCGATGAGCGTGGCCGACGTCGATCGCGCCGTTGCGGTGTGCAAGGCCGCGCTCGCCAACCCCCTGCCGTTGTGGAAGCGGGCAGAGATCCTCGACAAGGCGGCGGCCCGCCTCACCGAGCGACGCGAGGAGTTCGCCCGCATCATCGCCCGGGAGGCAGCCAAGCCGATCAAGACCGCCCGCGTGGAGGCCGAACGCGCCGTGGGCACGTTCCAGTTCGCAGCTGCCGAGGCGCGCAAACTCGGTGGCGAGATGATCCCGCTCGACGCGATCCCCGCCGGCGAGGGCAAGCTCGGCTTCACGCTGCGCGTGCCGATCGGTGTGGTGGGCGCGATCGCACCGTTCAACTTCCCGCTCAACCTGGTGGTGCACAAGGTGGGCCCGGCGATCGCCGCCGGGTGCCCGGTGGTGTTGAAGCCCGCCAGCCAGACCCCGTTCAGCAGCCTCGCCCTGGCGCAGATGCTCGTGGAGGAGTGCGGCCTGCCGGCCGAGCATCTGCAGGTGGTCACTGGTGGTGGTGGCACCGTGGGCAATGCGCTCGTCGATCATCCGGATGTCGCGCTCATCACGTTCACCGGTTCGCCCGAGGTGGGCTGGGGCATCCGGGCCCGTGCGCCGCGCAAGCGCGTCGGGCTGGAGCTCGGCAACAACGCGCCGTGCATCATCGAGCCCGACGGCGACTGGCAGAGCGCCGCGGCCAAGATCAAGGTGGCCGGGTTCAGCCACGCCGGGCAGAGCTGCATCTCCACCCAGCGGGTGCTCGTGCACCGCTCGTTGGCCGAGCAGTTCACGGCCGCGCTCGCTGCTCATGTGGAGACCTTGGTGGTGGGTGATCCGATGGACGAGGCCACCGATGTGTCGGCGCTGATCTCGAAGGGGGAACGCGATCGGGTGGCGAGCTGGATCGCAGAGGCCACGTCCGCGGGTGCGCGCATCGCGGCCGGTGGCGCGGTTCAGGCCGATGGGGTGCTGCGCCCGACGGTGATCGCCGATGCCGCGCCGGAGATGAAGGTGTGCAGCCAGGAGGTGTTCGGCCCCGTCGTCGCGGTGAGTGCCTACGACACCCTCGACGAGGCATTGGCTCTGGCCAACGACACCAAGTTCGGTCTGCAGGCGGCCATTTTCACCCGCGACATCCAGGTGGCGCTGAAGGCCGTGAGGGCGCTCGACTTCGGCGGGGTGCTGGTCAACGAGGTGCCCACCTGGCGAGCCGATCAGCAGCCGTACGGCGGCCTGCGCGACAGCGGCAACACCCGCGAGGGGCCGGCCTACAGCGTGAAGGAGATGACCGAGCTGCGCATGGTGGTGCTGTCGTAGCCGGTCGTCAGCCGGCGACGCGGATCGTGTTGCGGCCGTCGGCCTTGGCCGAGTAGAGCGCCTTGTCGGCGGCGGTGACCGACTCGTGGAAGCTGGCCGACCCGCCGAGGTCGGCGACACCGAACGACGCAGTCATCGCCAGGCCGGCGGGCCAGCCGTCGCTCCGGGTCGCCGCGAGCGCGGCGCGGCACCGTTCGGCGACCTCGCCGGCCTCGGCCACCGTCGTGTCGGGCAGCAGGGCGATGAACTCCTCGCCACCCCAGCGTGCGAACACGTCGCCGACCCTCAGTTGCTGATGGAGCACGGTCGAACAGTCGATGAGGACGCGGTCGCCGGCGGCGTGGCCATGGGTGTCGTTCACTTCCTTGAACCGGTCGAGGTCGATGAGCACCAGCGCGGCCGGTCGGCCGTGCCGTTGGATGGCGGCCTTCTGTTCGAGGATCCGTTCGAGGAAGGCACGACGGTTGAGCGCGCCGGTGAGCTGGTCGTAGCTGGCGAGTTCGTTCGACTGGTCGAGCGCCACCTGCAGTTGCAGGTTGACGCGGGCCAACTCGTCGCGGTTGTGGCGCACCCGTGAGTGCAGCTCGGTGACCCGCTCGAGCAGGATGCGGTTGACGATCTCCGAGCGCACCTGATGGGTGTTCTGACGCTGCACGTTGAACGCATGCATGGCCAGCACCAGGTGGTACAGCGTGTTGGCGATGAGGAACGGCACCCGCGCGTCGGTGTTCTCGATGGCCACCCGAAGGCTGAGGCAGGCCCAGAACACGAACAGCACGAGCAGCAGCGAGCGCCTGCTCACCGAGGCGATGAGCACGGCCACCCCTTCCACCGCGATCACTGCGAACACACCGAGCACCGAGCTGGTGTGCTGCAGGATCGGTGACTCGGCGAAGAAGACGACGCTGGCCCAGCTGAGCGCGATGGTTGCCAGCCAGAGGTCCATCACGAGGATGTACCCGCGCTCGATGGCTGCCTCCGGCCCAATACGGGCAACCCGACGCGACAACCAGTGGCTGCCGTAGGCGACGGCGAAGCGCCCGATGACGAACACCCCCACCTGCCACCACCGAGCGCCCCAGGCGACGATGCCGGCGATGATGAGCGTGCCGACGATGCCCGAGATGATGACGTCGCGGTCGCTGTACGCCAGGCGTTGGAGCATGCCGGCCTGCAGCTGCTCCGGTGTCACCCTGATGAACTCACCGCTCGCGTCGGTCTCGTCGCGGGGGTTGTCGGCCGCCATTGCACACCTCCCGGCCGGACGCTACTCCGTCGGCCGATGAGGAGAGTCCCTCGGCGGACACTCCTGTCAGTTTCTTGCGGCTTTCCCTGCGGAGGGCTCAGATGGAGCGGCCGGCGGCGGCCCAGTACTCGTCCTTCAGCAAACGCTTGTAGAGCTTGCCGGTGGGGTGCCGGGGCAGTTCGGGGCGGAAGTCGATCGAGCGTGGGCACTTCACATCGGCGAGCTGCGACTTGCAGTAGGCGATGAGTTCCTTGGCGAGTGCGTCGGCCTCTTCGGGCGTGGTGGGCAAGGTGACCGGCTGCACGACGGCCTTCACCTCCTCGCCGAAATCGTCATTGGGCACCCCGAACACCGCGACGTCGACCACCTTGGGGTGGGTGACGAGGGCGTTCTCGGTCTCCTGCGGGTAGATGTTCACCCCACCGGAGATGATCATGTACGCCTTGCGATCCGTGAGGTACAAGAAGTTGTCGGTATCGACGTAGCCGACGTCACCGAGCGTGCTCCACGGCTGGTCGGGGTGGCGCGAACCCTTCGTCTTCTCGGGGTCGTTGTGGTACTCGAACTCGGTGCCGCCCTCGAAGTAGACGGTGCCGGATTCGCCGATCGGCACCTCCTCGCCGTCGTCGCCGCAGATGTGCAACTTGCAGTTGATCGGCACGCCGACGGTGCCCTTGTGTCCCAGCCACATGTCGCTGTTGCAGTAGACGAAGCCGTTGCCCTCGGTGCCCGCGTAGTACTCGTGGATGACCGGGCCGAACCACTCGATCATCTGCTCCTTCACGGGCACCGGGCACGGCGCGGCGGCGTGGATGACGTACTGCAGCGACGACACGTCGTAGCGGGCGCGCACCTCCGCGGGCAGCTTCAACAGGCGAACGAACATCGTGGGCACCACCTGGCTGTGGGTGGCGCCGAAGCGTTGGATCGCAGCGAGGTACTCCTCGGGGTCGAAGTGCTCCATCGCCACGACGGTGGCGCCGAGTTGGTGCGCGGCGATGCAGAAACGCAATGGCGCGGCGTGGTAGAGCGGCGCGGGGGAGAGGTAGATCGTGTCGCTGGTGGCGCCGAAGAGCAGCGACATCAGCGCGGTGACCCCGGTCATGCTCGTCTCGATCGGGTCTTCGACGAACTGCTTCGACACACCCTTGGGCTTGCCGGTGGTGCCCGAGGAGTAGAGCATGTCGGTGCCCGCGTAGCGCTGCTCGGGCAGAGCCGTGTCGGGCTGGGCAGCGACCGCCGCCTCGTAGCTCTCGTAGCCGGGGATCGTGCCATCGAGCATCAGTCGCAGGCCGATGCCGGGCGTCTCTGGCAACACGTCGGCGGCCTGGTCCGCCTTGTACTTGGACGTGAAGAACACCCTCGCCGCGGAGTCGTTGAGGATGTAGGCGAGCTCGCCGCTGGTGAGGCGGCTGGAGCAGTTGGTGTAGATCGCTCCGGCGTAGTAGCAGCCCCAGGTGATCTCGAAGTAGCGGTCGTGATTCTCCATGCAGATCGCCACATGGTCGCCAGGGCGCACCCCGGCGGCGCGCAGCAGATGGCTCACCCGGTTGGCCGCCGCATCGAGTTCGGCGAAGGTCTGGGTGAACCCGCTGCCGGCCATGATGACCGCCGGCTTGTCGGGATGGGTCGTTGCGTGCGCACCGGGATACATGCCGCGTGACGGTACACGGCGATACCTTGCCCGTGTGGAGTCGGCCGACCGCTTTGTGCAACTCGTCAATCGCGCCGCTTCCGCGCCCCACCTCGACCTGATGGCCGCACTCATCGGGGCGTCGTTCGAACCGGGGGTCGATCCGGCGACGGTGATCCTCGGCCTCGATCAGCTCGCCGAGCAGTGCGCGCCCCGGTTCGACTCGATCATGCACACCCTGTTCGGCTCGGGCCGCCTGCGTGGCAACCGCGAGGACTACGGCGACCCGCGCAACTCGTACCTGCATCAGGTGCTCGATCGTGGGGTGGGCATCCCGATCACGCTCGCCGTGTGCGCGATGGAGGTGGGCCGTCGCCTGGGCGTGGAGGTACGCGGGGTGGGTTTGCCGGGCCATTTCATGGTGGTCTGCGGCAACGAGTACGGCGATCCGTTCAACGGTGGCCAGTTGCACTCACCCTCGGAGGTGGAGGTTGTGTGGCGCCGGTACACGGGGTTGCGCGACCCGTTCGAGCCGAGGTTCCTCGAACCCGCCCACAGCCGCTCGATCCTGTTGCGCATGCTGAACAATCTGAAGCACACGTTGGTGGCGATCGACGATCCCACCCAGCTGAGGGTGCTCGCACGGCTGCGCAGCGCCTTCCCCGAACTGGCCGGCGAGGAGAAGGAGCACGCCCGATGGGTGAGGCACTGGAACTG
>WBZL01004942.1_pt1 | contig 11266 bp, 7 predicted proteins | sample 5204291 | NCBI WGS metagenome assembly WBZL01 (sample SAMN12344345, study PRJNA552823) | activated sludge metagenome | biome: Activated sludge suspended growth; feature: Nitrification reactor; material: Wastewater; isolation source: activated sludge from nitrification reactor of wastewater treatment...
CGCGAGCAAGGTCATCATCACCAGCCGCAGCCCGGAAGCGTGGCTGGGTTCCGACCGCTGTTTTCCGCTGAGTCTCGGCGGTTTGCAGGGCGAGGAGCGTTGGGAGTATTGCGCCACGATTCTGCGTGATTTGGGCTTGGATGCCGATCAGAAAGACGCCGGCTTGAAAAACCTGATGGATGTGCTGGGCGGGCATCCGCTGGCGATGCGGGCGCTGTTGCCCCGCTTGTCGGAGGTCGGGGCCAGCGTGCTGGCGGAACAACTGAAAGGGCGAATTCAGGTGGAACCGGGCAGCGATTCGCTGCAAGCGCGCTTGTTCGCCGCCTTGGAGTTTGTCGAAGAAGCTCTGCCAACGGCATTGCAGCCGCTGTTGCTGCCGCTGGGTTTGCACGAGCGGTTTGTGGACGCGAATTTGCTGGAATTCATGGCGCAACGAGCGGACAGCCGGTTTAGCCGAGCGGACATCGAACGCCTGCTGGCGATGCTGGCCGTGAGCGGGCTGCTGTGTCCGCTGGGGCGGGTTATCCACGAAATGCACCCGGCCTTGACCGGCTTCCTGCGCGCCCGGCCAGTCGTGGGGTTGGATGATAACCAGCGGGAGGCGTGGCGGCGGGCGTTCGTGGGCGTGATGGGGCGGCTGGCCGATCATCTGGCGCCGAAGGAATTGCACGAGCAGCGTTGGCCCTTTCACTGTCACGGCGTCAATTTCCATACCGCTTTAGCCGAAGCCGAGGCGCTGGGGATGGACGACCATTTTGCCGCGCTGACTCAGGCGCTGGGCGTCTATGCCCGGGAACGGTGGGATTTTGCCAGCGCGAAACAGCGGTTCGCGGTGCTGGCGGAACATTTCAAGCAGCATAGCAACGTAGAAGGCGAAGCCGTCGCCTATCACCAGTTGGGGATCATCGCCGAGGAGCGGTGGGACTTCGCAGCCGCCGAGCAGTGGTATTGGAAGGCGCTGGCGATTGTGGAAAAGCAGGGCGACGAACACAGAGCGGCGATCACCTATCACCAGTTGGGAATGATCGCCAAAAAGCGACGGGACTTTGCAGCCGCCGAGCAGTGGTATCGGAAATCGCTGGCGATTGAGGAAAAGTACGGCAACGAACACGGGGCGGCGATCACCTATCACGCATTGGGAAACCTTGCCGAGGATCGGCGCGAGTTCGCGGCGGCGGAGCGGTGGTATCAAAAGGCACTGGCGATTACAGAAAAGCACGGCAACGAGCACGGGGCGGCGATCACCTATCACCAGTTGGGGAGAATTGCCCAGGAGCGGCAGGAATTCACCACCGCTGAGCAATGGTATCGGAAGGCGCTGGCGATATGGGAAAAGCAGGGCGACGAACACAGAGCGGCGGATACCTACGGCCAGTTAGGTATCCTTGCCCAGGAACGACGGGAGTTTGTTATGGCCGAGCACTGGTATCGGAAGGTGCTGGCGATTGTAGAAAAGCAGGGCGACGAGTACAGAGCGGCGATCACCTATCACAAGTTAGGTATGATTGCCCAAGAACGGTGGGAATTCGCTGCGTCCGCGCAGTGGTATCGGAAGTCGCTGACGATCAAGGAAAAGCAGGGCGATGAGCACGGGGCGGCGAGCACCTATGGAGAACTGGGTATTCTTGCAGGACTGCAAAACCACTTCTTAGAATCTGGACACTGGCTGATCCGCTGCATCATGGCTTTCGCAAATCAGCACGATTCGCAGGGTGCCGAAAGAAATGCTCATAATTTCCTGATTTTTTACCGCCAAGCTCCGCTCGACGATCAAGCCCAATTGCGGCAAATCTGGGAGGAGGCGAAATTAGGGACGTTTCCGGAGGACGGAAATCCCCCCTGATCTCCCTTTTGCAGAGAGGGGAATGAAACCAGCAACTCTTGAGAGACACCATGCCACTACGAGACCGCATTGCATCCCTGGACGACGCCACCGCCCGCCGGGTGCTGGCGATCTTCGCCCGCGCCCAAGCGAATCCGACTGAAACCGCGCTCACCCCGGAATTGCGTCAAGCCTTGCGGGAGTTCGCAACCAGCCCGGAAGTCGCCGCCGTTTCGGCCAGCGAAGGCGATTTGGCCCGCGCCGCCTTGTTGCTGCTCGCCGATGATCCACAACAGCAACCGATCCTCACCGCGTTGATCGAAGGACCGGCCCCAACCAAATTCGGCGTGCTGGAAACCGCCGCCATCATCAGCGCCGTGCTCGTCGTGTTGCAAACCCACGTCAAATTCGAGCATGACAAAGACGGCCGTTGGAGCGTCAAGATCGAGAAAAAACCGACCGATAGTTCACTGCTGAAACCGCTGGTGCAAAAGCTGCTGAGCTTTGTTGAGTGATCACAGCTTTCTGATTTAAGTCATCCAGCGGGAGGACATACCATGTCAACACCGATAGCAGAACGGGAATTGCTGAACTCCCAACCCCGTCACCGTTGGACCGTCGCCGAATACCACCGCATGGCGGAAGTCGGTTTATTGCATGAAGATTCTCGGGTGGAGTTGATCGACGGGGAAATCATCGAGATGGCGCCGATAGGCAGCGAACATGCAGGGCACAACAATCACTTGCTGAGTCTTCTTGCTTATCGGTTGCATGGCAAGGCGGTCGTTGCCGGACAAAATCCAGTGGTGCTCAGCAATTACGAAGAACCTCAACCCGATATCGCCGTGCTGCGTTGGCGGAATGATTATTACAGGACCGCGCATCCTCATGCCGAAGATGTTTTGCTCATCATCGAAATAGCGGATAGCACCCTCCGCTATGATCGCGATGTCAAAATGCCTCTGTACGCAAAAAACGGCATTCCGGAAGTCTGGTTGCTGGATATTCAAAGCCGGCAATTGGAAATCTATCGCGAGCCGATCAACGGCGAATATCGGCAGCGGGATCATCGCCGCGCCGGCCAAATCGCACCAATTCTGTGTCCCGATGCCGTGATCGATCTGGCCGAATTGTTTCCTAACCCGCAATCCTGAAGGAATCGTCTAAGGTAATGTCATGACAAGACTGGAACTGAAACTAGATTTGCCCGCCCGTCTTGTCCGCGAGGCTCGGGCTGCCGGGTTGTTGACGCCAGAAAGCATCACGCAACTGCTGCAAGATGCCATACGTCGCCGTGCCGGAGAAATGCTGATCGCAGCGGCCAACCGTGCCGGGCAAGTAGGCGGTGAAGCGCCATCGATGGATGAACTGGTGGAGGATGTAAAAGCCATACGCGCTGCACGCAAAACGGCAAAACAAACCCAGTGAAAGTTGTGCTCGATAGCAACGTGGTGATGGCTGGTTTCTTGTGGTCCGGTATCTGCACGCAATTTTTTGATCTAGCTAACGCCGGACGCATCGAGCCTTTCACCAGCCGGGATCTGATCGATGAAATCCGCGAAGTTCTGTATCGCTCAAAACACGCGCATCATGTCGCCCGTACCGGCTTTACCGCCGAGCAATTGATCGCCAATACCAGCGTTTCGCCAAGCCTATTCCCGCTCGCAAATTCACCAAGCAAATTTGTCGCGATGCGGACGATGATGCCGTGCTGGCTTGTGCATTGGCCGCGAAAGCGGACGTGATTGTGACTGGCGACAAGGATTTGATCGTATTGCATCCGTGGAATGGCATTCAAATCCTGAGCCCTGCCGACGCACTGCAATGGTTGACCTCAAGCGCATGATTGACTTGGCTGAATTGTTTCCTAATCCCTGAGCTTTTTTCGAATGACCGAATTGACTTTTACCGCCGATGGCGCCGAACGCGTACCGCTCAAAATCTTTACCGAAAAGGCGTACCTGGACTATTCCATGTATGTCATTCTCGACCGGGCCTTGCCCCATATCGGCGACGGATTGAAGCCGGTGCAGCGCCGCATCGTCTACGCCATGTCCGAACTCGGCCTGTCGGCCAATTCCAAGCACAAGAAATCCGCCCGCACCGTCGGCGACGTGCTTGGCAAATATCACCCGCACGGCGATTTAGCCTGCTACGAAGCGATGGTGTTGATGGCCCAACCCTTCTCCTACCGCTATCCGCTGGTGGACGGGCAGGGCAACTGGGGCTCGCCGGACGATCCTAAATCCTTCGCCGCCATGCGCTACACCGAGGCCCGGCTGTCGCCGTTCGCCCAAGTGCTGCTGTCGGAACTCGGCCAAGGCACGGTGGACTGGGCGCCTAATTTCGACGGCACGCTGAACGAACCGATGCTGCTGCCAGCCCGCTTGCCGCATGTACTGCTCAACGGCGCAACCGGCATCGCCGTCGGGATGGCGACCGACATCCCACCGCACAATCTTGGCGAAGTCGCGGCGGCTTGCATTCGCCTGCTGGATCAACCCGACTGCAATCTGGACACTCTGGGCGAACTTGTGCCCGCGCCGGATTTCCCCGGCGGCGCGGAAATCGTTACCCCGTGCGAGGAACTGCGAAAGCTCTATCAGACCGGCAACGGTGCGGTGCGGATGCGCGCCCGCTACGAACCGGAAAACGGCGAAGCGGTCGTCATTACCGCCTTGCCGCATCAGGTTTCCGGCGCGCGGATCATGGAGCAGATTGCCGCGCAGATGCGGGACAAAAAGTTGCCAATGGTCGAGGACTTGCGCGACGAATCCGACCATGAAAATCCGACTCGCCTGGTGCTGGAGCTACGCTCCAATCGGGTGGATGTGGATTTACTGATGGATCACCTGTTCGCCACCACCGATCTGGAAAAAAGCTACCGCGTTAACCTGAACATGATCGGCCTAGACGGTCGGCCACAGGTCAAGAACCTCAAGCAAATCATCGAGGAATGGTTGCGCTATCGCGTTGCCACGGTACGGCGGCGGCTGGAATATCGGCTGAATCAGGTCGAACAGCGCCTGCATATTCTGGATGGTTTGCTGATCGCTTATCTCAATCTGGACGAGGTGATCCGCATCCTGCGCACCGAAGACAAACCCAAGCCGGTGTTGATGGCGCGTTTCCAACTGTCCGACGTGCAAGCCGAGGCGATTCTGGAAACCAAGCTGCGCCATTTAGCTCGGCTGGAAGAAATGAAGCTGCGCGGCGAGCAGGACGAACTGCGCAAGGAACAGGAGCAGTTGCAACTGTTGCTCGGTTCCGAGAAGCGGTTGAATGGATTGATCCGAAAAGAAATTCTGGAAGACGCCAAGCGGTTTGGCGATCCACGCCGTTGTCCGCTGGTGGAACGGCGGGTAGCGCAGGCACTGGATGAAACCAGCTTGACGCCGAGCGAACCGATGGTGGTGGTGCTATCGCAGAAAGGTTGGGTACGGGCGGCCAAGGGGCGCGAAATCGATGCAACGGCGTTGAGCTACAAAGCGGGCGATCATTATCTCGATCAGGCGCAAGGCCGCAGCAATCAATCAGCGGTATTTCTCGACACCACCGGCCGAACCTACACTTTGCCCGTTGCGGGTCTGGCCTCGGCGCGCGGTTATGGCGAGCCGCTGACCGGCAAGCTCAGTCCGCCAGACGGTGCTCGCTTCGTTAACGTGTTGCTCGGCAATCCCGAAGACCTCTATCTGCTGTCCACCGATGCCGGCTACGGCTTTATCTGCGCATTCGATGATATGTTGTCCCGCAACAAAGCGGGCAAATTGGTGTTGACCGTGCCGGACGGCGCACGGATATCGCCCCCGCTGCCGGTCGTTGGCATGGAAACCAATCGTCTGGCGGCGGTCAGCAGCAGCGGTCGGTTGTTACTGTTTCCGGTGAAGGATCTACCGCGACTTCCCAAGGGAAAGGGCAATAAGATCATCGACCTACCAGGCGAGGAATCTTTGGTGACCCTCATTCTTGTGCCACCGGGCAAGGGAATGGTGCTGACTGCCGGTAAGCGGGATCTGAAGCTCAAACTGGCCGATCTGGAAAATTATGCGGGTGAGCGGGGTCGCCGGGGCAAACCGTTGCCGCGCGGATTTCAGCGAGTGGAACGCTTGATCGTGGCCGAATGAGTGCGCCACCACCACAGGCGATATCCCAGCAGCACACCCAGAATCCCACCGTAGAGCAGCGGTTCGGCGATATCGGCCTTGACCAGCCATAGATAGTGCAGCACGCCGAGCGCGCCGATGAGATAAACCAGCCGGTGCAATCGCTGCCAGTTGCGCCCCAGCCGCTTGATCATCCCGTTGGTGGAAGTGACCGCCAGCGGGATTAGTAGCAGCCAGCCGGCAAAACCCACCGTGATGTACGGCCGTTTGGCTACGTCCTCAACGATGCTCGCCCAATCGAAAAATTGGTCGAAAATCAAATAGACGCCGAAGTGCAGGCAGACGTAGAAAAAGGCAAATAGCCCTAGCATGCGCCGGAATTTGATCAACCCGTTCCAACCGGTCAACCGGCGCAGCGGCGTCACCGCCAAGGTCAACAGCAGGAAGCGCAAGCTCCAGTCGCCGGTGCGGTGACTCAGCGTTTCGACCGGGTTGACACCCAATCGATCCTGCCAGGTCAGCCAGAACAACCAGGCAAGTGGTAACAGGCTAACGATAAAAATTAGCGGCTTACCGAATGAAGAGAGTTGATGGATTGATCGTGGGGTCATGGCAAGGAACAAAAGGGTGCCCGAAAAAAAAAGCCGGAACTCAGAGTTCCGGCAAATAACCACCAAAGGAAGGTTATGGAGAAGAACGACATCTTGCGATGTCCGGTGTAGACTATACGATTTTGCTGCACTGCGTCAAGATTTTTTGCGAGCGCAATAAAAAAGCCGGAGCGTTGTAGCTCCGGCAAACAACCACCAAAGGAGGATTTGGAGGACAACATTCGCTAGCGAATGTTGCGATGCAGTATAAAGGCGATATTGCATTGCGTCAAGTGATATTTTGAGGTGATAGTTATAACTATTCGGAGTCGATATAGGGTTTTTGTTATTAAAGCCCGATTAAAATCTGATCGACCCGCTGTGGAAGGTGGAAAAAATCGACGGTGCAGCATTTGGCGTCGATTTTTAACTATGTCGCAAGACGATTTTGCCCAGTTGCTCAGCCGCCAACAGCCGTTGGTGGGCGACCACTGCTTCATCGAGCCCAAAAATCCGGTCGATCACCGGTTCGATCCGATGTTCGGCGACAAAGCGCAGCATCGCGGCAAACTCGTCAGGCGAGCCCATGGTCGAACCGATGATCCGTGTCTGCCTGAAAAATAGGCGAACCAGATCGAGTCCGATGGGCGGATTGCCAGCGGTCGATCCGTAGACCACGATCCGGCCTGCGGGTTTGAGCGCCAGGAAATAATGCTGAAAACTGGCTCCGCCAGTGCCGTCTACGATCACGTCCGGGCCGCCGCTCAGTTCGACCAGGCGCTTGACCCAGCCCTCAGCACGATAGTCGACACCGCCAACCGCCCCGAGTTGCTGGGCCTGTTCTAACTTGGCCGGATTGCCGCTGGTGACGAACGTCCGTGCGCCGAGCGCGACCGCCCATTTAAGGGCGAAAGTGGCCACCCCACCACCGATACCGGTGACCAGCACCGTCTCCCCTGGGCGCGCCGCTGCTTGCGTCATCAGCGCCCGCCAGGCGGTCAGACCGGCCAGCGGGATAGCAGCGGCCTGCTCCCAGCTTAGGAAATCGGGTTTGGGAAAAACGTGGCCGGCGGGCACGCAGATGTATTCAGCGAAGGTGCCAGGGTCCGGCATGCCCAAGACCCGAAAGGTAGGACTGGGAAACCGGGGATTCTCGCCCCAGTCGAAGGCGGGATAGATCACGACTTCCCGCCCAAGCAAGTCTGGTGCGACCTCCGGCCCAAGCCGGTCGACCACCCCGGCACCATCTGATCCCATGACACATGGTAGTCGGATGGCTGGATATTGACCGAGCGTGATCCATACGTCACGGCGGTTTAGAGCCGAGGCGCGCAACTGAACTCGAACCTGTCCCGGTCCGGGCTCCGGGGTGGGAATATCCGCCAGGGTTAAGTGCTCGGGGCCGCCGAGCTTGAAGAGAGTGATGGCTTTCATCGAGCGATTTCTCTTGTGTGGGTTAAGCTGTTGTTTCCAGCGCGCGAGAATCTGTCTCCTAAAGCTTAGGACCGAATCGACAAGAAAGTTTCATGGCCGAAGGGCAGCCCTGCAAGCGTCTTGAATCTTCACTTACCGCCAAAATGTTCTAACTTTACTAGGCAAGCATTGCCGGGAGTGATTCTATGCTAGACGAGCGCGTGGCTCGAACGTGCTCATCGAACGGCCCGACTCCTGATAAATGTTTTTATCCAAAGTCAGTACGACTGAGAAGTCAGTACGACTAATGTCGGGGACGACTGCGAGCGGCGGTAGCAACGCTCGCGGGCTCGCTTCCGTCCATGAGAGCGGAAGTTCTCCCTCACCACTAGACGATTACGAAGAGAAGCACGATGACTGACAAGCCTATCAATATGACGCGTCCGCTGGACCTGACGCATGAGAAGCGCAATGTCGGCCCGCAGCGCATCCAGCGGCCGGTCTACGTCGATTTGTTGCCCACATGCAATAATGCCTGTCCGGCGGGCGAAAATATTCAGGCTTGGCTGGCCCACGCACAAGCAGGCCGGTTCAAGGAAGCCTGGCAGAGCTTGACCGAGAATAATCCAATGCCAGCCATCCACGGTCGGGTGTGCTACCATCCCTGCGAAAGCGCTTGCAATCGGGGCAAGCTCGATTCCTCCGTCAGCATCCACGCCGTCGAACGCTTCCTGGGCGATCTTGCCATTCAAGAAAACTGGCAATTCGCCGTGACCGCGCCGCCCAGCGGCAAGCGGGTGCTGGTCGTCGGCGCGGGACCCAGCGGCTTGTCCGCCGCCTATCATTTGGCACGGATGGGCCATACAGTGGAAATCCACGAGGCCGGTCCGATGGCCGGTGGCATGATGCATTTCGGTATCCCTGCCTACCGGTTGCCGCGCGACGTGCTGGACGCCGAGACCAAGCGCATCGAGAACATGGGTGTCAAGGTCGTCCTCAACCACCGGGTCGAGGATCTATTGGCTGAGAAGGAGGCCGGCAAGTTCGACGCCATGTTCATCGCCGTCGGCGCGCACATCAGCAAGCGTACCGAGATTCCCTCGCGCGATGCTGGCAAGATGCTCGACGCCATCAGCTTCCTCAAGGATGTCGAAACCGGCAATCCGCCCAAGCTGGGCCGCAAGGTCGCGATTTACGGCGGCGGCAACACCGCCATGGACGCCGCTCGCGTCGCCAAGCGCTTGGGGTACGAGCCGCTGATCATCTACCGCCGCGACCGCGCCCATATGCCCGCGCACGATTTCGAGGCCACCGAAGCGCTGGAGGAGGATGTCAAGATCCATTGGCTGCGCACCATCAAGAACATCGAGGAAACGAAATTTACGGTCGAGATCATGGAAGTCGATGAGAAAGGCCGGCCGCAGCCGACCGGTCGGTTCGAGACCCTGGAAGCCGATGCCCTGATCATGGCACTGGGCCAGGACGTGGACACCGACTTTATGCGCAAGATGCCAGGTGTGGTGGTGAAGGACGATGGCGTGGTGGTGGTGGACGAACAGATGATGACCGGCTATCCGGGTTTGTTCGCCGGCGGCGACATGGTGCCGTCCGACCGTACCGTGACCATCGGTGTCGGCCACGGCAAGAAAGCCGCTCGCAATATCGACGCCTGGCTACGCGGCGGTGCCTACGCCAAACCGCCCAAGCATGATCTGGCGACCTTCGAAAAGCTCCACGTCTGGTACTACACTGACGCCGCCCAGCGCCCACAGGGTCATCTGGACATGAAGCGTCGCCAGAGCAGCTTCGAGGAAGTGGTCGGCGGCCTGAGTCAGAAGGAAGCACTGTACGAAGCCAAGCGCTGCTTGTCCTGTGGCAATTGCTACGAATGCGACGGCTGCTACGGCGCCTGCCCGGAGGATGCCGTCGTCAAACTAGGGCCCGGTAAGCGCTACTTTTACAACTACGACCTTTGCACTGGCTGCGCCGTTTGTTTCGAGCAATGCCCCTGTCACGCTATCGAGATGACCCCCGAGCCCGCGGCGGAAGCTGCATCGGCTCCGACGAGTTAAATTGATAAAAACTGAAATCAAGCCCCTTGTTTCGTAAACCGGAGCAGGGGCTAAAACGATTCCGAATCCACTGCCCAGCCAACTGGAACGGGCCAAGAGAAGAGAAGCACAATGACCGAACGGCAAGTCACCACCATCGATGGCAACGAGGCTGCGGCTTACGTCGCCTATCGGGTCAATGAAGTCTGCACCATTTATCCAATTACTCCCTCTTCGACCATGGCCGAACTGGCCGATCAGTGGTCTTCGGAGGGCATCAAGAACATTTGGGGTTCGGTGCCTCTGGTCGTGGAAATGCAACATGAAGGCGGCGCGGCCGGGGCCGCCCACGGCGCATTGCAGACCGGCGCGCTGACGACCACGTTTACGGCGTCGCAGGGATTGCTGCTGATGATCCCCAATATGTACAAGATCGCCGGCGAACTGACCTCGGCGGTGTTTCACGTTGCCGCACGCGCGCTAGCGACTCAGGGCCTGTCGATTTTTGGCGACCATCAGGACGTGATGTCGGTGCGTTCCACCGGTTTTTGCATGCTGGTCTCGGCTTCGGTGCAAGAAGCGCACGACATGGCGCTGATTGCCCAGGCCGCTACCCTGGAAGCGCGGGTGCCGTTCATCCACTTTTTCGATGGCTTCCGTACCTCGCACGAAGTCAACAAGCTCACCCTGCTGACCGACGACGAGATGCGGGCGATGATCCGCGACGATCTGGTACTGGCGCACCGCAATCGAGGGCTGAACCCTGACCGGCCATTCATTCGCGGTACCGCGCAAAATCCCGATACCTACTTCCAAGCCCGTGAGACGGTCAATCCCTTCTATGCCAAGGTGCCGGAAATCGTCCAGGCAGCGATGGATAAGTTCGCCGGTTTAACCGGCCGACGCTATAACCTGTTCGATTACTTCGGCGATCCCAATGCTGAGCGGGTGATCATCATCATGGGGTCCGGCGCGGAGACCGCCTGCGAAACCGCCAATTATTTGAACAGACGCGGCGAAAAGGTTGGTGTGTTGCAGGTTCGGCTCTATCAGCCTTTATCCGCCCCGCACTTCCTGGCGAAATTGCCCAAGACCGTGAAATCCATCGCGGTGCTGGAGCGTACCAAGGAACCCGGCGCGACTGGCGAGCCGATGTATCTGGAGATCGTCAATACCTTGGTCGAAGCCCAATTGGACGGCGCGCTGCCGGGCGGTGTGCTGCCGCGGGTGGTCGGTGGCCGCTACGGGCTGTCATCCAAGGAATTCACCCCGGCGATGTGCAAGACG
>WBZL01004945.1_pt1 | contig 11261 bp, 10 predicted proteins | sample 5204291 | NCBI WGS metagenome assembly WBZL01 (sample SAMN12344345, study PRJNA552823) | activated sludge metagenome | biome: Activated sludge suspended growth; feature: Nitrification reactor; material: Wastewater; isolation source: activated sludge from nitrification reactor of wastewater...
GACGCGACGCCGCCCAGCAACCGTCCCGTGCCGCGCAGCGCGGCGATCCCGGCCAGCAACCGGTCGCGCATCTCGATCGGGCCGCACGAGTGGATCTGGGCCGCGCCGGGCTGCTTGCCGAAGCCGACCACCGCCATCTTCGTGCAGCCGCTCTCGATCGGTCCCTTGAAGCAGGTGTGCGGCTTGACCCGGTTCACCGGCAGGATCCGATCGGCCGCCGCGGCGTTCCGGTCGAGGTACACCGGCATGCCCCCGGGTGTGCGGGCCACCTCGACGGTGTCCATGGTGGCGCGGATCTCCGCACCGACCGCCGCCTCGGTGATGCCGAGCGACTCGAGCATCGCCCGCTGCCCCTCGGCGGTCGCGCCGCCGTGGCTGCCCATCGCGGGCACCACGAACGGCTCGGCCCCGAGCGCCCGCAGCCCGCTGATCGTGCCGCGCAGCAGGCCGACGCGGTCGGTGAGGCCGCGGCTACCGCCACCGACGGCGACGGTGGTACCGGGTGTGACGTGGTCGGACAGCGCGGCGACCACGCGGGCGTGCGCGGCGGCGACGACGTCACCGACCGGCTCCGGCGTCGGCAGCGGGAGCCGCACCTCGTGCAGCTCCGGCACGGTGAGGTCGGGATGGAACGGCAGGGCCACCCCCGCCATCAACTGCTCCCACGGTCGAATCGAGCTCATGGGCGCACCGTAGTGGAGCGGCTCGGCGTCGCCGCCGTGGGCGATCAGTGGCCGTCCGACGAGCCGCCGTCGGCGCTGAGCACGCCGTCGACGATGCGTACCGTGCGGTCCGCGTAGTGCGTCATCCGGGTGTCGTGCGTCACGATGACCGCCGCCGTGCCGCGCGAGCGCATCTCGTGCTGGATGAGCTCCATCACCTGCTCGCCGATCTTGGTGTCGAGCGCGGACGTGGGTTCGTCGAAGAGCACGAGCGCCGGGCGGTTGAACAGGGCGCGGCCGATCGCCACGCGCTGACGCTCGCCACCGCTCAGCTGTGCCGGCAGGTTGCCGGCACGCCTGGCCAGACCCAGTTCGTCGAGCAGCTCCGCAGCGCGTGCCTTCGCCTGCTTGCGCGCCGCACCGCGAGCCCCGGACAACTCGGCCACCACCAGCAGGTTCTCCTCGGCCGTGAGGAACGGCACCAGGTTCACCGCCTGGAACACGAACCCGACCTTCGATCGGCGGAACTCGGTGAGTTCGGTCGGGGAGCGGCCGGTGATGTCGTCCCCACCGACGACCACGCGACCCTCGGTCGCCGTCAGGAGGCCGCCGGCGATCGACAGCAACGTGGTCTTGCCCGAGCCGGAGGGGCCGAGCAGGGCGACGATCTCGCCCGCGCCGACCGTGAGCGAGGCGTGGTCGATCGCGACGATCTCGTTGTCGCCGCTGCCGTACACCTTGCGGACGTCCTGCAGCTGCAGCGCCGGACCACCCTCGACGGTGGCCGCGGCTGCGGTGGCGGGTGCGGTGGGGCTCATGCGGCACTCCCGATGGCTGAAGCGGGGTCGATGCGGGTGACTCGGCGCAACGAGATCGCGCTGCCGAGGACCGCCGCGACGATGAGGGCGACGAAGGTGAAGACGTATCGGCCGACGGTGAGCTGCAACGGGATGTCGCCCGGCAGCGCCGACTCCGCGAGCAGGGCGAGCAGTCCGCCGGCGACGAACGCGATCAGGGCCACCACGACGGCTTGCAGCACCACACCTGCGAACAGCCGACGGGTGCTGGCACCGATGGCCTTGAGCACGCCGTACAGGCCGGTGCGCTCGAGCGTGAGCAGCGAGAAGAACAGGCCCACCACCGCCAGCACGACGGCGAGGGTGGCGTAGATGATCGCGTCGAAGGTGCTCTTCTGCTCCTTCACGCCGGGCAGCGCGTTCACCGCCTCGTCGACGGTGAGGGTCGAGGTCGATCCGGTGGCGGCGTCGATCGCCGCCGCGAGGTCGGTGCTCGAGCCGTCGCCGCGGACGACCAGCACCTGCACCACGTCGTCGGCCACGAAGGCGTCGGGCCGATTCGCGTTCTGCACCGCCCGCCAGGTGTCGAGCGTGGTCCACAGCCCGCCCTGCAACAGGTAGTTGGTGTCCTGCACCCACCCGTCGACCACCACCGGCGTCGCGGCCGGCCCGACGAGCAGGGTGTCGCCGATCGACACCCCGGACTCCTGCAACCGCTCGTCGGCCCACGCGTGCCCGTCGGCCGGCACGTCGGGCACGCCGGTCGGCGGGAGCTCGTAGCCGGCCACCGCGACGTCGGCGAGTTCGGACTCGCCCGGCACCGTCGCGCCCAAGAGGGTGAAGCCGAGTCCACCGACGTCGCCGACCCCGTCGGCCTCGCTCACCAAGGCGCGCACGTCGCCCGTGATCCGGCTCCGCAGGAACGAGTCACGGGCGGTGTCGGAGTACACGATCACGTCGGCGTCCTGTGCCCGGATCGCGCCCGTCGAACCGAGGAAGAGCCCGTCGAGCAGACCGCCGAGCAGCAGCAACAACAGGCTGAGGAACGTGAGCACGACGGTGGCCACGGCGAACCGACCGGGCCGGCGACGGAGCTCGTGGGTGGCGAGGCTCATCAGATGTGCACCCCCGCGCCGGTGGTGGCGGCGATCGGGTCGATGCGCAACACGCGTCGGACCGCGGCGAGCGCGGTGAGCAGCGCGAGCACCAGCACCACCACGAAGGTGAAGGCCACCACGCCGAGGTCGAACGGCACGCTGATCGAGCCGAGGTCACCGCGCGACAGCACCCAGAACAGCAACGTCGCGAGCAGGGCCCCGCTCGCGACCACGAGGACCACCTGCACCAGGAGCGAGCGCACCAGCAGCCCGGCGGGTGACCCGATCGCCCGGAGCAAGGTGAGTGCCCCCGCCTTCTGGAAGGTGACGATGAGGAAGAACAGGCCCGTGATCAGCGGCACCACCAGGTAGAACAGCAGCAGGATCACCGAGAAGCTCTGGCGCACGCTCGACACGCCCGGCGAACCGTCGACCGCCTCCTGGCGGGTCAGCGCCTCGACCCCGTCGACCGACGCGTTCACCGCGGCCGCCACCGTGGCGGCGTCGGCACCGTCGGCCACCCGGACCGCGACGACCGTCGGGAGCACGGTGGTGGCGTCGGGGTTGACCGCGCGACGGGCAGCCTCGTAGCCGGCGAAGTCGACGAACAACGTCGGCGCGACGGAGTAGTTGATCTCGTCGGCGAGCCCGACGACGGTGAAGCTCACCTCGCTGCCGCCTGCGTTGGGCACCACGGTGACCGTGTCGCCGATGTCGAAGCCGTCGGCGGCATCGCGGCTCGATGCCACCGCCTCGCCGTCGGCCTCGGGCAGACGCCCCTCGACGAGCGTGGTGGGTGCACCGGGGCCGCCGAGTTCGTAGCCGAACACCACCGCGTCCTGCTCCTCGGATCCCGGGTCGCCGGCGATGACGGTGAACGTGCCCTCGCCGAGCGGTGCGGCGCGCTCGACGCCCTCGACGGCGGCGATCGCCGCGGCCTGATCGGGCAGGACGATCGAGCCCTCGAGGTTCTTGCGGGCCTGCGCGTTGTAGACGAGGACGTCCGCCGATTGGTGCTTGAGCGCCCCGATGAACTGGTCGATCAGCCCGGTGGAGATGGCCTGTTGGAACAAGATCAGGAACACCAGGAGCGCCACGGCCCCCGACAGCAGGCCGAAGCGGACCTTGGCGCGGCGCATCTCCGAGAGGGCGAGGAACATGACCCCCTCAGGGTGGCAGAGGTGTCAGGGTCGCGCCAACCGTGCTCGATATGCCTCGACCACCGGGGCCAGCTCGGCCGGTGCCGCGCCGTGCAGGATCACCGCGTCGGCGCCGAGTTCGAGCTGATGGTGCACGGCCGCGGCGCACTGCTCGGGCGAGCCGGTGGCGGCCGGCGCCAGCCACTCGTCGGGGATGAGGGTCGCGACGTGCTCGAGCTCGGCGGTGGTGGCCTTGCCGTCGAGCGCGCCGCGGAACCCGGCCACGAACGGATCCGCTCGGAACCGGGCGAGCACCTCGGGGTCCCACCCGTTGGTGCGGACCATCAGGTCGCCGTACGCCTGCAGGTAGGTGGCCAGCCGCCCGACCGTCTTCTTCAGGCGCACGTCCTCGGGCAACCAGTCGCCGACCACGGCGAAGCAGCTCCAGACCGTCACCTGGCCCGGGTCGCGCCCGGCCCGCTCGGCCGACTGCTTCACCGTGCGCACGCAGCGCTGCAGGGTCTCGTCGGTGAAGAACGTGTGCAGCAGCACCTGGTCGAAGGCACGCCCGGCGAGCTCGAGGCTCTGCGGTCCGAACGCGCTGAGGAGCAGCGGGATGTCCTCGCGGAAGTCGGGGTCGAGCGCGAGCACCGGCCACGAACCCGCCGGACCGTCGTGGCCGATCACGGTCTCGCCGTGCCACAGACGCCGCAGCAGCCCGGCCACGTCCTCGAGCTGTGCGGTGGTGATGCGCGGCAGGCCGTACGCGTCGAACATCCGGTCCATGCCACGGCCGAGGCCGAGGACGAAGCGCCCGCCGGTGAGGCGATGCATCGTGGTGGCGTAACTCGCGGTGACGATCGGGTGGCGGGTGTTGTGGTTGGTGACGCCCGTGGCGATCGTCAACCGCTCGGTCACGGCACCCGCGACACCGCTGATCGTGCTGATCTCCTTGATGTTGAACCGCTCGCTGAGGAACACCGTGCCGAGGCCCAGCGCCTCGCCGTCGCGGCACTCCTGGATCAGGTCGGCCGGCGACTTCGGGGCGCCGGCGAGCCCGTAGAAGCCCAGTTCGTGGAGCTGGGGGAGGGGTGCTGCGGTGTCGGCTGCGCCGGCGGTGTCGACCATCGGGCCATGTTGGTCGACCGACGCGACCCGATCGTCACCGAGCGCCCCGCGTCGTGTCGGGAAACCCGTGCGGTTGTTGGGATTCCCGGGGTGACTTCGCACGGCGCGCACCCACGCGCCACCATGAGTGCCGTGCGCGAGTTGCAGGGTGCCGTCGTCGTGGTGGTGGGAGCCACGGGTGGGATCGGGGCGCCGCTCGCGGCCGAGCTGCGGCGGCGTGGTGCGATCGTGCTGGGTGCCGGCCGCCACGGGCCCGACATCGTGTGCGATCTGCGCGACGCCGGTGCGGGCGATGCCGTCGTGCGCGGCGCGCTGGGGTTGCAGGGCCGCCTCGACGGCGTCGTCAACGCCGCGGGCATCGTCGCCTTCGGCGACCTCACGGCCACCGACCCGGCCGTGGTCGAGGAGCTGTTCCTCACCAACAGCCTCGGTCCGCTCTGGCTGGCTCGGGCGGTGCTGCCCGTGCTGGCCGAGCGCAAGGGCTTCTTCGCCACGATCACCGGGGTGGTCGCCGAGCAGTCGCTCGCCCACCTCGTGCCGTACTGCGCGTCGAAAGCGGCCGTGTCGCACGCCCTGCCCGGCCTGCGTCGCGAGGCACGGCGCCTCGGGGTGCACGTCGCCGACTTCCGCCCGCCGCACACCGAGACCGGGCTCACGTCGCGGCCGATCGCCGGCACCGCCCCGACGTTCGGGCAGGGTCGTGATCCGCAGGCCGTGGCGCGTCGGATGGTCGACGCGATCGAGGCCGACGAGCCCGAGCTGGCGTCGACCGCGTTCGGCTGACGCACGGGCGTAGCGTGACGGCCATGAGCCCGACCGTCACCCCCCTCGACGAGATCCCCGGTCTCGTCGCCGCCGCCCGTGCCGCCTTCGACGACGGTCGAACCCGGCCGCGGTCCTGGCGGGTCGCAACCCTGCAGCAGCTCCGGCAGCTCTTCGTCGCACACGAACAGCGTCTGCTCGACGCGCTGGCGGCCGATTTCGGCAAGCCCACGTTCGAGGCATGGGCCACCGAGATCGGCTTCGTCCTCGGCGACATCGACCACACGCTCGCCCAGCTCGATCGCTGGATGGCGCCCGAAAAGGTGGCCACCCCGGTGGCGTTCCAGCCCGGTAGCTCGCGCATCGTGCGCGAGCCGCTCGGCGTGGCCTGCGTGATCGCGCCGTGGAACTACCCGGTGCAACTGCTGATCCTGCCGATGGTCGCCGCGATCGCGGCGGGCAACGCGGTGGTGGGCAAGCCGAGCGAGCTCGCCCCGGCGTCGGCCGATGCCGTCGCGGCGTTGGTGCGCGAACTCGACGACCCGGCGGTGTCGATCGTGCTCGGTGGTGTCGCCGAGACCACCGAGCTGCTCGGCCAGCGGTTCGACCACATCATGTACACCGGCAACGGTCGCGTGGCCCGCATCGTCATGCGCGCCGCCGCCGAGCACCTCACGCCGGTCACGCTCGAACTCGGCGGCAAGAGCCCGGCCATCGTGACGGCGAACGCGAACCTCGAGGTCGCGTCGCGCCGCATCGCCTGGGGCAAGTTCATCAACGCCGGCCAGACCTGTATCGCCCCCGACTACGTGCTCGTCGAGCGCGAGGTGCACGACCGGCTGGTGAGCCAACTCGGTGTGCGCATCCGCGAGTTCTACGGCGACGATCCGCAGCGGAGCCCCGACCTCACCCGGATCGTCAACGACGCGCATTTCCACCGGCTCGAGAAGTTGCTGCACAGCGGCACCGCGGCGATCGGCGGCGAGAGCGACGCGGACACGCGGTACATCGCCCCGACGGTGCTCACCGGGGTCACGCGCGCCGATCCGGTGATGGGCGAGGAGATCTTCGGCCCGATCCTGCCGATCATCGCCGTCGACTCGCTCGACGAGGCGATCTCGTTCGTGAACGCGGACGACAAGCCGCTCGCGCTCTACACCTTCACCGAGGACGACGCCGAGCACGACGCGGTGCTGGCTCGCACGAGCAGCGGTGGTGTCTGCCAGAACGGCACGATCATGCACATCAGCAATCCACACCTGCCGTTCGGCGGGGTGGGCGAGAGCGGCATGGGTGCGTACCACGGCAAGGCGGGCTTCGACACCTTCAGCCACCTCCGCTCGGTGCACCACCGGGCCACCAGGATCGATCCGCCGCTGCTCTACCCGCCGTACACGGCCAAGAAGTTCGCGATGGTCAAGAAGGGCCTCACACTGCCCGACCCCCGCGACCTGGTGGCCAGGGCGCGGGGGTCGGTGCGGCGCGCGGTCCGCGGTCGCCGTTGACCGCTGCTCGGATCGGCCGGATCGGCCGGATCGGCCGGATCAGCCGGATCAGCCGGCGGTGGCGTAGATCAGTTGCGTGGTGTCGCTGACGTAGCCGATCTTGCAGTCGGCGTCGCGACGCACGCAGTTCTGGAGCCAGGTGGCACTCACGGCCGGATCCCAGGCGGTGATGATGTCGGCGTGCAGCGACCAGCCGCCGGGTCCGCTGTACATGTCGCTCGACAGGTGCCACCCGGCGCTCGTGCCGGCGGTGACCGGCCAGTGCACGTTGTAGGTGATCTCGGGGAGCGCCACGGGGTGGCTGGCCGGGCAGCCGACCCCCCACGTGCCGTACGCCATGTGGCTCGTGTGGTCGGCCGAGTCGAGGTTCACGCCGTCCCAGCACTGGGGGAAGCGGATCTCGGCCCAGAGGTCGGTGCCAGCGGCACAGGAGGGGATGGCCGCGGTGAGGCCGGTGATCATCCGCGGTCCGTCGTTCGCGGTCCACACGCCGCAGGTCCAGCGGACGGCGTCGATCCCGTTGCGCTGCGGCTGGGCCGCCGTGGCCTTCGCGTCACCGGCGACGATCTTCAGTCCGTTCGGCAGGGTCGCGGCGATCCTGCTGTACGGCGTGCCCTGGTAGCCGCTCTTGTAATACACCTGGTTCATGCTCGGTGCGATCGGCCGGTTCTGCGCGTCGAGCACCGTCGGCACCCAGTACGACGAGCGGTTGGTGGTGCCACCGCTGCAGGTGGAGTTGCCGCTCGACAGCAGTGACGCCGGGGTGGACGTCGCGTTCGACCCGGTGTTGCCGAAGTACGAGTGCAGGTGCGAGGCACCGGTCCGCCCGGGGGCGACGATCGAGTCGTCGAAGTTCATGTGCGAGAACATGCACGTCACGCGGAAGTTGCCGGTGCCGTCGCCGCTCGCCTGGATCGGTCCACCGAAGGGCTGCAGGCCGCCGGCCGAGGTGCCGCGTGCCGGGGTGGGCAGCGGTCCGTTGATCGCCTGCCCGACCGACCCGGCGACCGCGGTGGTGGTCGGTGCTGCGGTGGTGGATGGGGGCGTGGTGGCGGGTGGCGTGGTGGCGGGTGGCGTGGTCGCGGTGGTCACCGGCACCGTGGTGGCCGGTGCGCGTGGTGGCCGCGGCGCCGAGTTCGTGGGCAGGCATCCGGCCGGGGAGAGCAACAGCGCCCCCGACAGGGCGACGGCCCCGACTCGACCCGCTCGACGACCGGTGCCGCCCCGCACCGTGGTGAGCAGTGTGTTTCGCATGTCATCGAATCGTCATCTTTCGCCACCGATTCAAGTGCGGAAATCGTCAAGATCACCACGCTTCGATCACCACGCTCCGTCGAATCGCGCCTGTTGGCGTCGAACATGTCGATCTGATGACGAACCGAACGAGTCCTCGGAGACCGCGGAGCGCGCGAACCGACGAGGAACGGCCGTGGTCAGCCGAGGGCGAGCAGGGTGCGAACCCGGTCGCGCAGCACGTCGATGCCGGTGCCCTTCGAGGCGCTCACCCAGCAGATGTCGCCCTCGTGCAGCTTGCAGGCCGCGGCCACCTGCTGGCGTCGTCCGGCGAGCCGCGACGGCTTCACCTTGTCGGCCTTCGTGGCGACCACGAGCGTCGTGATGCGGTGCTCGCGCACCCAGTCGAGCATCTGCAGGTCGAGCGGTGTGGGACCGATCTCGCCGTCGACCAGCAGCAGCAGCGCCTGGAGCGTGTCGCGGCCGAGCAGGTACCCCTCGATCATCGGTCCCCACTTCGCCTTCTCACGGGTGGGCACGGCCGCGTAGCCGTAGCCGGGCAGGTCCACCACGGAGGTGCCGTCGGGCAGGCGGAACAGGTTGATCAGCTGGGTGCGGCCAGGGGTGTTCGACACGCGCGCGAGCTGCTTGCGGTTCGCGAGTGCGTTGATGAGCGACGACTTGCCGACGTTCGACCGTCCGACGAGGGCCACCTCGGCCGGTGACTCGGGCAGGCCCGTGAGCTTGCTGGCCGAGGCCACGAACGAGAGCTGCAGCGGACCGGGCACGCTCGTGAGGCTACGCCGCACCTCGCGTGCCGCGGGTCAGGCGCGGAGCTCGCCGAGGAAGTGGGTGACCTCGCGGCGCAACAGCTCGGCGAGCTGTGCCAGGCCCGTGAAGTCGGTCGACCCGCCCAACCCGGATCCCTCCACCGCGGCGTTGATCGCCATGACCTGCTGGTGCATGTCGTGCACCGTGGTGGCGATGTGGTCGAGCACCTGCCGCGACGCCAGGGCGGCGGCCTGCACGGCGGCGACCTCGGCCTCGATCTGCTCGGTCGCCGACCCGGTCTGCTCGGCGAGCTGCTTCACCTCGGTGGCCACGACGGCGAACCCGCGGCCGGCCTCGCCGGCGCGGGCTGCCTCGATCGTGGCGTTGAGCGCCAGCAGACGGCTCTGCCCGGCCACCTGGCGGATCAGCGTGACCACACGACGGATCTGGTGCGACGACTCGTCGAGGGTGGCGATCGTCGTGGCGGCGCGCTCGGTCTCGTCGACGGCCGCGCGGGCCGACAGGGTGAGCGACGAGGCGGTCGCGCCCAACTCGGTGCTCGCACCCGACACCTGCTCGCTGGCCCCCAGCACGGCGGTCTCGAACTCGTCGGCCAGCGCCGCGCGAGCACCGTCCGCGGCGCGCAGCGCGGCGTTCGACGCCGCCATCGTGCGGCGGGCGTCGTTCACGGTGACGGCGGCGGCGCGGAACGATCCGAGGAGGCCGTTGGGCAGGAAGGCTCGGTGGAACCGCCCTTCTCCGGCTGCGCGGAGCGAGCCGGCCGTCTCGCGCACGAACGCGTCGGAGAGGTCGAGCATCCGGTTCAGGTGGGTGCGCACCTCGACGAACTGGTCGCCGCCATCGAGCATCGGCACGCGCGCCTCGAGGTCGCCGGCGGCGGCGCGCTTCGCGACGTCGCTGATCGCACGGAAGGCGGCGCGATACAGCTCGAGCTCGGCGCGCGACGCGTCGTCGGCGTGCGTGTCGATGCCGGTGTCGCCGATGGTGTCGAGGGTGGTGTCGATGCCGGTGTCGAACGTGGTGTCGAGGCTCATGCCGATGCTCCCGCGAGCGACCAGACGAACTCGTCGTAGGTGACCCCGGCGCCGGCCAACACCTGGCCGAGCAGTGCGGTCGACGCGTCGATCGCCTCGACCGGATGGTGATGGCGCTGCTCCTCGGCGAGGAGCTGGCGGTAGATCGGTTCGACGGCGTGCACCGCGGCCGGGTCCGGCACGCGGCGGTTCGAGTGGTACCCGACGATCCGGCCGTCGCGCCACGTCGGGGTGACGTGCGCGAACACCCAGTAGTTCACCCCGTCCTTGGCCAGGTTGTTCACGTAGGCGAAGATCTCGTTGCCCGCCTGGATCTCCTTCCAGAGCAGGCCGAACACGGCTCGCGGCATGTCCGGATGGCGGATGATGCTGTGCGGCTTGCCCATCACCTCGTGCTCCTCGTACGCGGCCACGCGGAGGAACACCTCGTTGGCATAGGTGATCCTGCCCTGGAGGTCGGTCTTGGTGACGATCACCTCGTCCGCGCCGAAGCTGCGGGTGCGGCCGGTCGGTCGGATCGAGGCCCAGGGTCGTCCCGAAGAAGTGCTCACGATCCGGGATCGTTCGGAATGGGCCGGAACGCGCCAGATGGTGGGAACGAGTGGCGACCCTGGTGGCACGGCACGCGTGCGCGACGAACTATCACCGGCATGGCGAGCGTCCCGAGCCGCGTGTCCGTGGATCCCCTCGGCGCGCTCGCGGACAGCGCCGCGGCGATCACCGTGCCGGTATTGACGGTGGGCACCGACGGCGTCGTCCGCTCGGCGAACGACGCGGCGGGTGCGTTCTTCGGACGCGCCGGGCCCGACGTGGTCGGTCGACACCTGATGGAGCTGGTGCCCGAGGAGGACCGCCAGCACGCTGTCGCCGTCCACGACGACCGCGGCGACCCGGTGGGCTGGGTGATCACCCTCGCCGACGCGAGTGCGATCGAACAGGCCACGGCCCAGCTCGCGGCGGCCGAGGACGACCAGGTCGCGGTGCTGCGGCACCTGCCGACCGCCGTCGTCGTCACCGTCGACGAGGTCGCGGTCTTCGCGAACGCCGCGGCGATGGACCTGCTCGGCGTCGACGACCTGGGCGGGCTCAGCTCGCGCCTCGCGGCGGGCGCC